>WNEY01002604.1_pt1 | contig 13258 bp, 12 predicted proteins | sample 5400531 | NCBI WGS metagenome assembly WNEY01 (sample SAMN13153338, study PRJNA577476) | soil metagenome | isolation source: 200 cm saprolite under Douglas fir tree site 1 | place: USA:California | collected 2015-04-18
ACAAGGTAACATCTGGGTCTTTCATCGGTGTTTCAATACCGTTCCCGCTGGCGCCGCCACCTGCGTCGGCCGCTCTGAGCCGCCGATTTTGGAATTTGATCCGTCCGGAGAACTTCTGACGAGCTTTGGGAGCGGGATGTTTGCGTTTCCCCATGGGTTTACTGTGGATGCGCAGGGAAACGTGTGGGCGAGCGACGCAAATGCAGAGGCGACGGTGCTCGGCATGTCGGCGAAGGATTCAAACGGCGTGATCAGGGGCCACCAGGTCTTCAAGTTGAGTCCGGCTGGCAAAGTGTTGATGACCCTCGGCAAGGAAGGAGTGGCGGGGAACGGTCCGGATACATTCGATCAACCATCCGGCATTGCCATTGCACCCGATGGCAATATCTTTGTGACGGATGGCCATGGCAAGAATGACCGTGTCATGAAGTTTTCAAAGGACGGCCAGTTCATCAAGACGTGGGGGCATCACGGAGCAGGGCCTGGCGAATTCGATCAGCCCCACGACATTTCGATCGGTGGTTCCCAAGGCCACGTATTCGTCGCCGACCGCAGTAACAGCCGTGTCCAGATCTTCGACCAGGACGGCAACTTCATCGCCGCGTGGAAACAATTTGGACGGCCCAGCGCCGTGTACGTTGCGAAAGACGACGCCCTTTACGTGAGCGACTCGCAATCGAATTCCACAGTCAATCCAGGCTATACGAGGGGCATCACGATTGGGAGCGCCAAAGACGGCTGGCTCAGGGCTTTCATTCCGGACCCTGACCTGGCCCAAGCGGACGTGAACCGTATATCCGGGGCGTCGGGCATAGTGGCAGATGCCGAGGGCACCATATACGCGGCCGACGTCGGTCCGCACAAATTAAGGAAATACGTTAAGGTCAAATAGGGATGTCCAACAAAACGGCTCTATAACGCTTTTGCCTTGAAAAACCACGATCATTGCCACTCAAATTGCGGGAACCATCCAGCCCGCCTCGCTACGTGCTTTTTCGGCAGCCTGCTCCGGTGGCAGCGAAGAATCCCAAAGATTCGCGACAAATCGGCCACCGGTCACTCCGTCCGCGGACTCCGAAGCCAGCCACAGGAGCGGGGGCACCATGATGTTCGGATCGAGTAGGCGGTGGCGCGCAATATCGCGCGGCACCATGCCAGTGTCGGTTGCCCCACCCGGCAGTAAAGAATTAACCGTCACACCAGTTCCAGCCAAGTCCTGCGCCCAAATAATGGTATCGGACTCGAGTGCCGCCTTCGAAGGTCCATAGGGCGAGAAGCCAGCGCGGCGCATGGTCTCATGGTTCATCGAAATGTTGATGATGCGGCCCCATCCCTGTTTAACCATCTGGGGCGCCACTTCGCGAGCCATGAAGAACGGCCCATTCACATTGGTGTCGATAATCATTCGCCAGACTGCGGGGTCGGTCTGCCAGAACTTCGTGGGAGTATCGAAGAATTTCTCACTGACGAAACGCATTCCGCGTCCGGCGTTGTTCACGAGGATGTGAACCGAGCCGAACTCGCGAAGGGTCTGGCTCACCACAAGCCGGCAGTCTTCTTCACTGGCGACATCGGCGACGAACTCGCGGATTGTCCCAGCCTCTCGGATTTTCGCGGCTTCATTTGCCACCGTCTCGATTTCTTGGCGAGTGCGCGCTGCCGTCATTACTACGTTCGCTCCGGCGCGTACCAAACCTAGCGCCATCGCTCGGCCCAGTCCGCGACCCGCGCCAGTGACGATCGCCGTCTTACCCGAAAGTTCTCCTCTTGTCATTTTCCCCCTCTCTTGATCCCACCTTGCGGCGGGTTTGAAATTCCGGAAGACCTTTGTTGCGAAAAGGAAAACGAGACAGAAGGTCTGAGGGAAGTATACGCCGAAGATGCATCGGCTAACCTTGGCCGATCCGGATGCTCAAGAGACGAAGAGTACGGTTCAACGGAGGCACGCTGGTCCCGAAGCGGACGCGAAGACTTATTAAACTTCATGGATTCTTGTGGTCTCTAAGCAATTATTGGTGGATCATTTGCGAAGCGCTTATTAAACTCTGTCGAATCTTGTTGAAGTTTGATGGCTTCATGATTACAAATCCGTTTGCGACGAGGCGCGAAAGGATTTGCTTCGGTGGCCGTAATGCGCGGGGCAAGCCACGAATGCCTCCTTGCAACCTCCAAGCGTTATGAAAAAGTACAGTGAAGTCGCCGCGTTCATCCTCGCCGGTGGTTCAAGTTCGCGCATGGGCCGGGAGAAGTGCTTGCTTGAGTTTGGAGGCGAGCCGCTCATTGTTCGAACGGCTCACTTGATCGAACGACTCGTCGCCGAAGTTACGGTTGTCGGCCCGCCCGAACGTTATGCTGCACTGGGAATGCGCGCCATCGCGGATCGGGATCTTAGGAGGGGGGAAAGAAAAGAGGAGCTGCGCACTCCTCTGGCCGGAATCGCAACCGCGCTCAACGCGACGAAAGCGCCCTGGAATCTCATTCTGGCGTGCGACCTGCCGTATCTCACTCCCGAGTGGCTGGATTGGCTGCTCGCGCGTGCGGTCGATTCTGGCGCGCACATTGTAATGCCGGTCACTTCGCAGGGACTTGAGCCGCTCGCAGCCGTCTATCGCAGAGAATGCGCCGCGCCGATCGTTACAGCGCTCGAACGGGGCGTTCGAAAAGTCACCGAGGCGATGGCTGAATTTCGCCTGGAACGCTTGTCCGAAAATGAGTGGAACATGCACGACCCGGAAGGCCGGGTCCTGAGAAACATGAACGCCCCGACCGACTATGAAGAAGCGAGAAAGTGGTTGGAGACAAGGTGACCCTGAAATAGCACGTCGTTTGCGACCACGCGATTCGATTCCAGGCGCACTTCGCGCAGTGCGGGCGCCACAATGGGCTGGCCGCCATAGGTAGTGATTAGTTTTGATATCTCTTTAGCGTGGCGGCTCTCCAGGGCCAGCACGCGTAGTCCGCTGAAATTAGCGCTTGCCATTGGGCCCTTTTCAAAAGCGGAAGTTTGTCTCCACGTAGCCGAATTGAGCGCTGGTGCCGGCGGGATAGATGCTCGCTATCAGGCTCTTTCCCCAGGCATGCGCGTAGTATGTTGTGATGCTGAAGCCATAGCGCAACGGTACATCCAGGCTAACATCCCAAACATTTGCCAGGCTGCGGTTCCCGCCGCTGGCACGGCCGGTATAACCGAATGTTTTAGCCTGGAACGCGCCGCCGCCCGCATACCAAAGGTCCTGGGAGTTGGCGAGGCGCAGCGCGTGTAGCTCGCTGCGTATGGCGAACGCATGAGGCAGGCGGAACACCGCCGTACCGTAGAAATCTTCATTGTTCATCATGTTGTAGAAAGGAAATCTGTCATAGGGGCGCGGCGTGGGCAGGACTTGGAAGAATGTGCCGTGAACATTGTCGTTGGGATTGGAATCGCCGCTGCCAAAGGAATAGCCGGCGCTGAACCAGGGATTGATCAGGCGCACCTTCGGTTGCCAGCCGGCTTCACCAACAAACGCTCCGGCGCGTTGCGTTAGCACGCCCCAGCCGCCGCTTTGCAAAGCTCCCCAAAGCTGGAAGTTGAATTGGCCCGCACGATCCGTGCGGAAAACATGGGCATAGTCGGCGCCATACGTGGCGATGCGGATGTGGAAGGTGTCGGCGGTCCGGGCGGCGACAGTCCGATTGTCGGTCTTGAGGACCGCACCGCGATCATCCACGTACCCGAGAGCGAAAACGCGCAGGGATCCAGCGTTCTTCTTCGAATCGAGGGAATGCGTGAACGCGCCATAGAAAACGTCCACGTTCAACTCGCCCATTCCGTCGCTTTGATATACGCCGCGCGTGGGGCGGGCGCCGAAGAGCGTAATGTTGTTGTTGCCCGCGTTGAATCCGAGTTGCGCCCCATCGAAGCTGCGCTGCACGGCGGAAAATCCGAAATCGCCGATCAATCGCTGGAACACTCGCGTGTTCACCAGCGTCGCCAGAGTTTTGTCTTTCGGCTGGGCCTCGGCGCCGTCCAGAAACGTGAATCGGCCCAGGCGCACCTTCGCGTTCAACGGAAGCGAAAACCCGATATACGCCTGTTTCACAAAGCCATTCACGTTATTCCGCTTATTGCCGTTGGCGACAAAGTATGTGCCGCCCAAGCCCAACTGGCCCAGCCGCCCCGGCTGCACGGCGCGGGGAGGCAGATCGACAGTGGCATCCGCCGCTCCTTCAAGCAGCCACTCGAATGCCTCACTCTTTTGGCCGATGCCGATTCGCAAGAGCGAATGCTCAAAGGCGTACGAATATTGTCCGGCGGGCGGTTGGAACCAGTCCCACGCCTCGGTTCGAAAGCGCCAGTTGACCGAGACGTTGAGCGGACCGAGCTTGTGCTGTTTGGCCGCCGCAGGTGCGGGTTTCGCGTCTCTGGCAGTGGGAGAATTCGCCGCGGTGGCTGCAGCGACAGCATTCATGGGCTTTCCCGAGTCGGGCGGAGAGGCCTCCGGTGGTGTGCCTGAATTACCGCTTCCTTCGATTAACGGTGCGGGGATCGAAGTGGTCTTGAGTTGGGTGTACGTCTCGACGGGCTGTTGGCCGTACAAACTCGAGCCTCTCAGGGCCAGCAGAAACATAGCCACAACAAGGAATCTCAGAGTTGGCAAGCGCATCTCGTCTCCTTTTCTCATTGGATCGTCATCGCCGCCACCACCGGCGCCACCGTGCGAACCGTCTCGCGCGTGCTAAAGTTCGATAATGAGCTAGAGGCGGACCATTGTGAATCCGGCAAGGAGTTTAGACAATGCTGCGGGGAATACTATAGGGAAGGGTGAAAAGCGCGACGGAAACCGTAGAGTTGAAGATCAGATTGCCCGGAAGCGGCGCCGTCAATCGAGAAATTATGAGTAGAGCTTCGAAGTGGTCACTTTGTACCTTACTCGCGATACCGCTGGCAGCGATGTTGCCCGTGCCCTTCTTAGGGAGAATGTGGCATTCGGTACACAGAGATTTCATCATTTATCACAAGTGGGAAATCCGCGTGCCCACTACCTTTTACGTGCGTCAAGGTACGCACGGCCATTTTCTGTGGAAATTGCCTTTGGGCTTTCCTCTTCGACACGATCCCTATGCAATGATCGGTGTTTCTGAACTACCTCACCCCTTCGAATATGAGGAAGATTATCGAAGGTTTACAACCGGTGCTGATCTGGCGGCACAAGACCAGGGGTATAAGTTCCTTTCGACTCAGGAAGTTTCAATTGGAAAGACCTTAGGCTATTGCCATGAATATGGCTTGTCTCGTGACCCGACAAAATCTTTCGTACAGTGCGCAGTCGAGCACACCGATTTGCTTTTCGCCTATAGAGGGCATACCAGGTACATTCCTATTCTTTTCTCCACACTCCAATCCATATCGGCCCAAAATGCCCCAGCAGCGCAGAGTAAATAGTGCGACGGGTGGCCCGGGTGCCGCGTGAGGAGAAGGCTTGGGGTGGCCCACCCGTCGGGTTACGTGTGGGGCTTTTGGTCTCGTGGTTCTAACGTTTTTATTTATCCGCCAGCCGGAGTGTTTGTGACGGCGTGGTACAAACCCTCCCACGCGTAAAACCGACCCGTGGGGCACCCTCGTCTCTTAATGATCCCGAATAGTGCAGCAGTGATCCTCTCTCATCAATGGGCGCAGTCAAGTGGAAGAGAAAAAGTGAACCCCGGCCACCCGTCCTATGCGACTGCAGGTCTCTCACAGAGCACTAATAATTTTCTTGCGGAAACCACTTGGTATCCGGGCGGATCGAAAAAGCTAAATGGCTTGGGCTCTCACTTCCGACATGGAAGGGACATACGGCCTTGTGGGAAGAATCTCTGCCTAGCCGTACTGTCCTCGAGAAGTCTGCTAGCACTAATTTTCAAGATCAGATTGCTCCATTTGAACTTGGAAGGCAAATGCAAAGTTTGAATGGAACAAATCAAAAAACTGGTTGCCACATCGCCGACGTTAGCCAGCAACGTGACAGGATTCCGATTGTGATGCAAGTCACAAGAGGGTGTGATGTTGAGCACGGCGCCTCCTGGAGGGGTAAGGCATGATGGCGATTGTGACAGCAGCCCGGAGTACGAGTTATTTACGCGAGGTACACAACTCAATAGGGGGTTTTAAGATGCGACGAGCAATAAATACTGGTGTGATAACAACCATTTTAGCAACTGGTTGTCTGCTTTGGATTCTGGCCCTCACGCCCAAGGCCTCAGCGATACCCGCATTCTCGCGGAAATATCAAACTTCTTGCGCGACATGTCACAGCAATTATCCGGAGTTAAACGATTTCGGCGAAGCGTTCAAGAGGAACGGCTTCAAGTTCCCGAAGGATGACGATTCCTTTGTGAAGGAACCTCCCGTGCTGCTCGGTGCGAAGGCACAAAAGGAGGCCTTCCCCGGCGCAATTTACCCCGGTGAAATACCCGGAAGCATTCCGATCTCTTTTCGCTACTCCGGAAACTTTAATTACGCCTCAAAACAACCGGATGCTGTCGCTGCGACAAGCTTTACACCCAGGACGGATCTATTTGTGCCGAATACGGTCACGCTCATCGCCGCGGGTAGCTTCGGACAAGATATCTCTTTCTGGATTGACGACGACGTTTCCGCAGCCGGCTCGGGCGCAGATGGGGGATTGGGCGACGGCTACTTGAAGTTCGACGTGGGCCGTCCCATCGGCCTGCCAGCCAGAGCGCTAAATGTCCGGTTCGGCCAATTCGAGCTGGATTTGCCTTTCTCGCAAGCCCGGACGATTTATCCCTCCGCATATGACGTTTACGGCGAGACAAGTGCGGCCGTGCAGCCAGGGGGCGGCCTAGTCGCGACTGCAATCAACCCCTTCGTTCTTGGGACGCCACAGCGCGGAGTCGAACTCGGCGGCTATGCCAACAAGGGAAATTTCTCGTGGTCGGCAGCCCTCAACGACGGAACCGGTTCGAACTATGGAGCCGGATCATTCATCTTCGCGCGGAACACAAAGGATGTCTATGTCCGCGTCTCGCAGAAATTCAACCTGGAACGGGACCCCCAGAGCCGCAATGCCGTACAGGCTGCGGGAGCGACGGGGCCACGCGATCACACGTCGATTCGCCTCGGCGGCTTTTACTATTACGGCACAAACGAATCGAACATTGGAAACACACAATTCCCCATCTTGACCTTGGGAACGATTCAAGACCCGTTCTATCGCGCCGGTGCGGATCTTCGCTTCAAATACCGCAAAATGGAGCTCTTTGGCGTTGGCTTGATCGGCCACGACAGCAACCACATAGTGGACACAAACGCAACCCCAGCGACCGTCACCGCTGGGCCGGCTGTCAAATATACCGGGGGGTTCGCGGGAAGCAATTTCTGGATTCATCCCTGGTTGATCGCCTACATGCGCTATGACTTTGTGAATTCAACACCCGACTTTTTGAACGGCGTTTCTCAATACAGGACGCGCAACCGCTTTAGTCCAGGTTTTCAAGTGCTCGTTCGCGCAAATATCAAGGTCATCGGTGAATACCAGTACAACTGGAACCAGCCGTACACCGATCCAACCACGAGCAATACATTATTCTTCCGGCCCAACGCATTCGTATCCGGAATTGATTACGTATTCTAGGCAGTTGTGTAAACAAGTGTTTGAATGCAGGTACATCTGAAAACGAGAGGCACACGATGAGTCCATGCAAAATAGCGGTGAAAACCGCAAGAGTCATAAGCTTCGCACTAATCTTTGCAGCTGCGGGCCTGGCTGGGGGCATCAAGGGCAAGGTCAGCATTCAGGGGATCAAGTCACCTGAAAACATAGCCGTGTACGTGGACACAATTGCCGGGAAGAAATTTGACCCGCCCGCGGAGCACGTGGTGGTCGACCAGCGCAAAATGAATTTCGTGCCAAAAGTAACGGTCGTGCTGCAAGGGACGACCGTGGATTTTCTAAACAGCGACTCCGTCGGCCATAACGTATATTGGCCGTCCATCGGCGGCAACAAGAAGCTGGCGCACAATCTCGGGACTTGGCCAAAGGGCGAGAAAAAGTCGTTCCAGTTCACCGACCCCGGCGCTGCTTCGCTTCTCTGTAACGTCCACCCGGAGATGTCCGCGTTCCTTGTGGTCGCTCCTACTCCTTACTTTGCTGTAACGGACTCGGATGCATCATTTGAGATCAAAGACGTACCTCCGGGAACCTACACGTTGAAGACCTGGAGCGAAGACGGCAAGGTCACCACGCAATCGGTGACCGTGACGAGCGGCACGGCAAACGTCGAACTGACGGTGAAGAAATAGTGAACCGAGTTGGGGGCCGCGCCGGAAAGCCGGCACGGTTCCCATCCAGGTCGAGTCCAGTATTTTCTGGGAGATGAGCCAATGATTTGCAGGAATCGAAGCTTCGCGCACGCTCTTCAAAGTCTGAATCGCAACTCACGAGTAAAGCGCTTTTGTAGCGTCGGCCTTCAGGCCGACACTTTTGATTCAAGCACATGTCCGCCTGAAGGCGGACGCTACAAGGGAAAAAACCAGGTTGCCAAACAGGCGCTTCAGACCCTGGCAATCCTTCTCGTTGCTGCGAGTTCCGGGCTCGCTCAAGTGAGCCCCGGCGAGATCGCGAATCCAAAATTAAAGGCTGCCGAACAAGAATACCTTCCCCAGCTTCGATCGCTGCAACATGCGATCAATGAGACGCAATTTCCATTGCCGTTCATTCTTACGCGGTATGTAGGTCTGGATCCCTCACGCCAGACTTCACTGGACACACGCGGGATTGAATTCGTCTATTTTCAGAACCGAATCTTGTTGAAAACGTCGGGGTTCTATTCAGCCGCCTTCAATTCGGAGCAGCTCACACCAAACGAGCGCGCCAGTCGAACTTTTCAGGAAGTCATCGTTCCAATCCTTCGCCTGATCGCGCAGGAGATTCCTGCTGCCGTAACTTGCGACGGCATCGCCTTTGAAATTGCCTATCACGCGCGTGCTCCACGCAAGGATTCCGATTTTGAGGGCAGGGAAATCCTGGCGGTGGTGCTGGATCGCGCTGACGCCACCGCGCTTCTAAACGAGCCGGGGAGCGAGCAGCGGCAGGCGATTCTCAATCGCTCGGGAATTTACCTGGATGCCCAACCATTTGGGCTCGCACTCGGGCAGAAAGATGCGCTTAGCCTTGAGGCTTTCGGGGAGCCCGGTAATCGAGATGACAGGTCGGCAACGTCCCCGCCCTCGGCGGCTATTGCAACCACGCGTGGATCCATCGCGAGCCCTCGACTCGCGCCAGCGGCTCTGTCGGGCGCTGTGCATGCAGTGCCCGCGGGAATAGGCGCGGCGGGCATCGTCAACCCGTCTGCCACGGCGGCCGAAACAAAGTCGGCCGCGTCGCCAGCCGATGCCGAGCGGTTGCAGACGCAATTTCAGGCGCAACTGGACGCTCTCTTGAAGGAAGATGGCGCCAAATTTCATCTCGTGGATTATGCGCCGCCGTCATTCGCCCTCGATCATAAGCAATTGGTATTGCAACTGACACTTCGAAATTCCTTGGCATTCGAGAAAAGTACGAGCTCGATATACAAACGCGCCGCGCAGAGCTTCGACCTCTTCCTTGCGCCGCAGCTTAAGGCGCTTATGCCAAAGCTCCCGGAGGACCTCCAAGTGGATGCGCTCGATTTTTCCGTTCTCAATCACTTGGGGAGCGAAAAGGATGGCTCCGAGGCGGTTGAATTCATTTGCCCGCTGAGGGCCATTCGATCTTTCGTCGAGGATGAAATTGCCGGCCAGGATGTGATCAACCAAAGCGTTATGCTGGTGAACGGTGTGCGGATCCACCTCGACTTGGAGCTCGTCGAATGACTTTCGTCAGGCATGGAGGGCCAGTGATCAAGACGCGTCTGCTTCTGAAGGGCCTGGCGGCGATACTCCTATTGGCATCATCGTTGCCGGGTCAGACGGTCCGGCCCAAAGATGTCACGGTCACAGACGTCGCAGGGGAAAGCTGGCTCAAGCATCTCCACAGATCATTCGATGAAACGAGTATGGGCAGGACTTGGGACATGGGACCGTCTGTACCCATACCGCGGGAAGCATCCTCTCCCGGGCAAACGGAGCTAATGCCCGGGTTCGCTACAAGTGCCGTGAATCTCCACGGTTCGGACCTGTACCGCCTGAATTGTCTGGGATGCCACGGAGCGTCGGGCGCCGGCGTTCCCCCGGAAATCAATTCCGTCATCAACCCCGTCCGAGCGACTTCCGTTACTGTCATCATGGAGCGAACGAAGAAGACCGGCCAGGACATGACTCGTGCGGAGGCCGCAGCGCTCGCAAAGCAGGCCGACGTTCTATTGCTAGAGCGGTTCCACAAAGGCGGGCAGAGCATGCCGCCCTTTCCTCAACTAAGCGACGCGGAGATTCGCTCGATCGTCTCATATATGGAATAACTTTCAAACGTTCCCGGTGCGGAAAAAAATCAAATCGTAATAAAGGAATCCTCATATCGCGTGGGTGAGCACATCGTAAAGTCAACCTGTCACATCTGCCACAGCGCTGCCGGACCCAACCCGACCCCAGAGCAGTTGTTGCAAGGGGCGATCCCACCGCTTAGCATCCTGACGACTCGGATGACGTTGCCCGATTTTGTCCGGAAAGTAACGAACGGTGCCCCGGTCATCATGGGCGGGCCCCCATTCTCCTATAGAGACTCTTACAGGGGCAGGATGCCGGTGTTTCGCTACTTGAGCGAGGACGAAGCAGCTGATGCGTACCTATACCTTACACTCTACCCGCCGCACCAATAGGCTGTGATGATGGTTCAACTCACCTGAAGAGCAACACTTAATCGCGCACGGCCTATCAATTTTCAGGGTACACCGGAGCTGCGACGCAAATCACATTGCCATGACGCGTGTCTGGCGGGCCTTGGAAGAGGGCTGCGCTTCGACTACCTTTTCGAGGCCCGTCCTGCTCTTGATGGTCAACGCGGCGCCGTGAACTTCGATGAGCTGCTTCTTCTTGAAACTTGCGAAAAGCCGCGTGACGGTTTCGCGCGATGCGCCGAGGATCTCCGCGATCTCTTCGTGCGTGAGTGTGAGTGTCATGCGAAAGGCCCCGCCGTTCTGCCCTTCAGAACCTGCGCGGTCCAGCAGGAACCGCGCCAACTTTTCGGCGGCGGACCCTGAAAGCCCAAGGTATTTAACCTCTTGATGAGTCGCATGATAGATATGGCAAAGCATTTCTGCCGTCCTCAAAGCAGCCTCCCCATGTTCACGTAGAAATTGCAGGAATTCATGCCGGGGAATGAAATTGGCTTGGATCGGTTCGAGTGCCTCCGCAGTGAGTTCGTAGGGCCGGCCCGAAATGGTAGCTGGGAGACCGACCACCTCTCCCGGATCGGCAATGCGCAGAATCAATGATTTCCCGTCCACGGAATTCGCGGTGAGTTTGACCCGCCCGTTGCAGATGATGAAAGCGCCGCGAGGTTCCTGGCCTTCAACGAAAAGGACGGCGCCCTTAGGATAGGTCGTCCGAGACGAGATCGAGTCCAATCCAGCTAGAGCGCCGTCTGGCAGATCGCAAAAGAGACGATCCTTCCTCTGCTGGCACGTCAGGCAACTTTCGATAACCTCTAAGCCATAGGGTGAGGGCGCCTTCAAGGCTTCTGTCGGGTGCATTGTGCGTCGGTTTTTATTGGGTATGACGTGAACTCTATAAGCCATTTCTCACCTCCGGCGGCGCCTTCCTGTGCAGCCCCATTCTAGTGAACCCTATTTGCCCCCGAATTGCTGTGACACCGCGCACACCCCGAGGTGACGTGCGTCACCGCGCATTCTTGAACTCCCGTAGCAAAATAGCTCTAGTAGGAGGTACCCATGTACAAAGATGAGCGCGACCTATTGGATGTCCTCAAGGCGGAACTCGCATTTCTGGAAAAAGGCGGCTACGGCCGCTCGCCGCACGAGTCCTGGAGGCAGCCACTGATTTTCGAAGATTCTCCAACCTGCATGAATTTCGATTCCAAGGAAAATCCCGGCCCGTGCTCCGACTGCCTCTTGATGCAACTCGTGCCGCAACAGTTTCGCGGGAGACAAATTCCCTGCCGGCATATCCCCTTCAATGCCGACGGCGAGACGCTGGATTCGCTCTACCGGTACTCCGACCAAGCCGAAGTCGAAGAAGTATTCGGAAATTGGCTGCGGAAGACAATTGCGAAGATCGAAGAGACACGACAAGCATTGCTCGGCGAGGGACCCCGGACTTCCGCACCTGGCAGTGGCGAGGCGGCTGGAGCTCGTCTGTCTCAAAAGTTGCACCCGAAATGCGCGAACCCCGCATGCCCGACCGCGTTTCGTTGGTTGGCGGGAGGCAAGTTCTTCCGTTTTCGGCCCGAGTCCGTGGCCTCGCACTCGAATGACGAAGGGGCGCCCTCGCACCTCGGAATTCCCGGAGTGGAGCATTTCTGGCTCTGCGACCGCTGTTCGCACGTCTTCACTCTGGCATTTGAGGAGGACCACGGTGTGATATTGAAGTTGCTCTATCCTGTGCTCTTGGCCGCAGAACACCCGAAGCAACTAACGTCAGGCTAGCCTTTGGCCGGTCTGAGTGGGGATGAAAAAATACAATCCATGGCGGTTCCCTAATGGCGACAACTCATGATGGAAGGTGCGGCTATGCGCCACGCAGTTGACCGGTACCACTCTTTTCACTGTCAGCCGCTCTCTATCAGTGGAAAGAGCAAGGCATTGTGAGCACAGGACGGAGAGCTTTGATGGTTCATGACCCGCACGCCCTTGCGGAACTCTCTCACAGGGATTGATGCTTCCCTCCGGGCCGATGAAACACCCCCATCAAGACTCCGTTCTTTCTCAATTGATGGCCAGCGGTCCACCCCGACGGGGAGCAGCGTTGTCTTCGTGTTTCCAGCCCTTCGTATCTCCCGTTTTAAAAATTGAATAATCGCACGGGCCTGTTTGGAAAAGTGGTCGGGGCGTCCGGATTTGAACCGGAGGCCTCCTGCGCCCAAGGCAGGCGCGCTACCAGGCTGCGCTACGCCCCGACATGAAGTGCGTAATGATTATACGGCACTTGCCAACGCGGATGCTGCTCCAATCGACCCAATTCGCCACTCAACTGTGCCAAAACTGTGCCAAATAGAATTCACTGAACCATCGCTGGGCCAGAATCCAACCGCATTTCATTGGCCTGGCGGTTGATTTTCTGCAGAGCTTCTCCCTTCATTTGCAATTTCATTTGCGAAGAGCGCTTGAAGACCTGAGAGTTCCC
>WNEY01003535.1_pt1 | contig 13257 bp, 13 predicted proteins | sample 5400531 | NCBI WGS metagenome assembly WNEY01 (sample SAMN13153338, study PRJNA577476) | soil metagenome | isolation source: 200 cm saprolite under Douglas fir tree site 1 | place: USA:California | collected 2015-04-18
ACCTGAACAGCACGGTGCAGTTCGCCGCCGTGTTCGAGTCCGAGACGGAGGGTCAGACGAAGAAGATGCGGGAGGTCGTGCGGCGCATGGGGGAGATGGCGCAGATCGCGCAGACCGCGACGGAGGGCGCTCAGCAGACCTCCGCGGCGACCGAGCAGCAGATCGCCTCGCTGGGCGAGCTCACCACGACGTCACAGTACCTCTCAGTCGCGGCGGCGAAGCTGACGGAGACGATTCAGCGGTTCCGGGTGAACGGGAAGAGCTGACGTCACCACCCCTTGAAGAGCCCCGCATCCCCAAAATCCCACAACAAAAACGCGATGAGCCTCGGATGCCGGGGCTCCGGCCCCACCGCCGGCAACTCCGCGCCGATCGAGCCAGCCACGTGCCCCAACCGCGAGAGCTGGATCCACATCTGCGGATAGAGCGACAGGGCGCGGTCGCCCTGGCGGGGCACGACCCACCCCGCCTCGACCATCGGGACCACGCGCCCCAGCTCCTTCGCCACGCCGAGCCGGTACTCGAAGCCCGCGATGCCCTCCTGCTCCTCCCAGGTCCCGAGGATCTGTCCCTGGAAGGTCACCACCTCGTGCGGGCTCCACCCGAACGCCAGGAACGGCTCGACCTCCCAGCGGGCCTGCCGTCCCAGCGGCGGGGTGGCCTCGAGGCCGAGGGTCGTGATGGCGAGCGCCTGCGGCGAGTGCCAGACGTCGAGCTTGCCGGCGAGGCTCACGCCGTCGAAGCTGTTCGGCGCCCCGTCGAACGCGGTCCGCGCTTCGGCCTCGATCTGGAAGCGGGCGCCGAAGCGGCGCTCGAAGATGTAGTTCTGCTCGCGGCCGTGGTTGACGAGGACCAACTCATTCTCGGGGAACGCTTTCTCGACGAGGAACCCGCGTGGAAAGTTCAGCTCCCCTTCGGGCCAGTCGTCGTCGTCGCACAGCGACTTGACGTAGCGTACCACCCAGGCGATCTGCTGCGGGGTCGCGGCCTCACCGAACGCCGGCATGTCGAGCGACAGCCCGTACGCGGCGCCGCCCCGCGTGACGACGCCGCGCCAGCGCGCCGCGGGTTCCGGCGTGCTGGCCGCGCAGCTGGCCAAATCGGCGGGTGGAACCGTGGTGCGCACGCTCGCCGCCGGCGTGCCGCGAGCGTCCCGGCCGTGACATGCGGCGCACCAGGCGTGATAGAGGACGGCGCCGGTGTCGGGAGACTGGAGGGCGAGGGTGGCAAGTATCGCGAATACGGTCACGCGCTTCTCCATGGTGGGAAGACCCTAGAGCTGCGCGAGGAATTTAGCTACAACCTGCTGAGCGCAAGCTCTTGTGGGTTCGAGTCCCACCACCAGCACCGCCGCCGGGCCGAGTTGCCTGAATCCAGGTCGGCACTTATTTTTCCATTCACTTGCGAGGTTTCCGCGGCCAGTTTTCGCCGCGCTCGAGCCGGGATGCGCAATCGCTCCCGGCTCGAGTGTTTCACACAGTGGCCCGCCTTTTCAGCGTCCTCGCCCATTTGTTCGCCTCGCGCCGGATCTCCTCCACTTTCGCCGTCTTGAGCTTCCCATCCCGCACCACGGTCCGCCCGTCCACGATCACGTGACGCACGTCGCTCGCCCGCGCCGCGTAGACGAGGCGCGAGATCACTTCCGCTTCCTCCGGCACCGCGTGCGGACCCGTGAGGTCGAGCACGACGAGATCGGCCTTCTTGCCCGGCTCGATCGAGCCGATCTCGTTCTCGAGGCCGAGCGCCCGCGCCCCGCCGAGCGTCGCGAGCTCCAGCACCTGGGCGGAGCATCTCCGGCACGGGCGCGATGCCGCTGCCGAGCTTCAAGTTCGAGCTGGGACAGTGCACCACGTTGGTCTGCTGGCGCGCGAGACGACGGATCCCTTCTTCATCCACCCACACGCAATGCGCCAGCGCGGCGCGGGGGCCCGAGATCCCGACCGAGTCGAGGTAGGAGATCTCATCTTGTCCCGTCTGCTCCTTGGCGATCTGCAGCTCGAGCGGCGTCTCGGCGGCGTGGGTGTGGATCATCGCGCCCGCCCGGGCCGCGAGATCGCTCACCGCCCGCAGCAGCGGCCCGGTGCAGCTCGGCGCGAACCGTGGAGCGAAGCACCAGCGCAACCGACCCTGCGCCGCGCCGTGCCACTTGGCGCACAAATCGGCGGCATCCTGGAGCGCCCGCTCGGTGGTCTCCTTCAAGCCGGACGGCGCGGACGGGGCGTCCATCAGACACTTGCCCGCCGTCGCGCGGAGCCCGATCGCCTCGAGGGCGGCGAACGCCGCCCCGGTGTGCCGCACCGTCTCCATGTCGAGGATCGCCGTGGTGCCGCCGAGCAGCAGCTCCGCCGCGCCCAGCATCGCGGACCAGTAAATGGATTCCTCGGTGTGCGCGGCCTCGAGCGGCCAGATGCGGCGCGTGAGCCAGTCCTCGAGCGGGAGATCGTCGGCAAGCCCGCGAAACAGCGTCTGGCACAGATGGATGTGGGCTTGGATGAGACCGGGAATGATCACGAGCCCCGTGCAGTCGACGACCTTCCCCGACTTCCCCCGACCTCCCCCGACTTCCACCGACTTGATGCGCCCCCCCTCCACCACCACGTCCCCGTCCACCACTCGCCGTTTCGCGTCCATCGTGACCACCCGCGCGCCGGCGAGGCGCAACGTCACGTCGTCACCTTCGGCTTCGCTCGCGTGGTATCCTCCGGCAGGTCGAAGTAGGCGCGCAGCTCGTCCATCAGCTCGTCCTCGGCGTAGACGCCGGTGAGCAGCCGCTCGGGACTCCCGGGCTCGATCAGCACGTAGCCGAACGGATAGTCGAGCCCCGAGACCAGGATCGGGCGCCGTTTGTGGTTGGGCAGGGCGACGTACACCGTCTCCGAATTGGTCGGCAGCAGCTTGATGTCGAACGCCGTGAGCGCGTCGAGCACGCCTTCGGTGGCCGCCGAGAGCTCGTCGTAGGCGGCGGCCGCGTCCTCGGGGTTCAGCGTGTCCGCTTCCGCCAGCCAGAACACGACGACGGACGGTCCCGAAATGAGACGCGGCGTCTTGAGCACGCTGTCGGCCGAGTCCTTAGGGTCGCGAAGCCCCAAGTCGGGCCGCTCGGCGGAAGTCGCGGGTCGCGCCGCCGGGTGCTCCCGGCAACCGAGCGTCAGGGCGAGCATCAGCAGTGGGCGCAGCTTCATCGGGACAAATATATTCGGAGTATGGACTCCCGCCCTGCCGTGCGCCGACATCATTGGATCGTCCGCCTCACGCACTGGGCCACCGCGGTCCTGCTCGCGGGGATGATCTCGAGCGGCCTCCAGATCTACGAGGCGTACGCCCGCTTCGGCGACAAGAGCGGACCGATGTTCGTCAGCCCCTTCGACGGCACCCAGTTCCCGCACTGGAGCCGGCTGGGCGGCTGGCTCGCCGCGGCGCTGAACTGGCATTTCGCCCTGATGTGGCCGCTCGTCACCGTCGGACTGCTGTACCTCTTCTATCTCGTCGGCAGCGGCGAGTGGAAGGCCCTGCTGTTCCGACCCCACGACGTCCGGCCCGCCATCGAGATGGCGAAGTATTACCTGCGGCTGCGCAAGGACCATCCCCCGCAGGGCAAGCACAATCCGCTGCAGAAGCTCGCCTATTCGGGGATCGTGGTGACGGGCGTGCTCGCGGTGCTGACGGGCGTGTCCATCTACAAGCCGCTGCAGTTCTCCTGGCTCACGGCGCTGTTCGGCGGTTTCCAGGCGGCGCGCTACTGGCACTTCTGGATCGTGTGGATCTTCATCGGCTTCACGATCACCCACGTGTTCCTGGTATTCTTCGTGGACCCCGCCTCGCTGCGCGCGATGATCACCGGCTGGTACCGTGGGAGGTTTCCGAGCCATGACTGATGCACAGGGGCATAGGGGCATAGAGGCGTCGCCGGCGAGCACCGACCGGCGTGGCTTCTTGCGCCTGGCAGCCGCTGGCGGCGCGGCGGGGTTGGTCGCCGCGTGCGGGTGGGATGGCGGGAACTCGGTCCGCCCCAGCTTGCTCTCGCTCAGCCGCGTGAACGACTGGGTGGGCGAAAAGATCCTCTTCTCCCCGACGCGCCTCGCCAAAGTCTACAGCCCCGCCGAGCGCAGCCGGATGCTGCCCAGCTACTTCATCTCAGACGTGATGCCGGTGCTCCAGCATCCAGGGGCGTGGCGGTTCAAGGTGGACGGTCTGGTAAAGACTCCGCTGAACCTGTCGCTGGCCGACCTCACCGCGATGCCCCGCGTGACCTACACCGTGAAGCATCACTGCGTGGAGGGGTGGAGCGCGATCGCCACCTGGCACGGCACGCCGGTGTCGGCGATCGTGGCGCGCTGCCAGCCGCTGCCGGCAGCGCGGTACATCATGTTGCGCTCGTTCGACAGCGACTACTCGAACGGCTGGGACCTCGCCAGCGCGTTGCACCCGCAGACGATTCTCGCCTATGGCATGAACGACAACCCGTTGCCGCCCGCCCACGGCGCACCGCTGCGCCTGTACTCGCCGACGAAGCTCGGCTACAAGATGACGAAGTACCTCCTCTCGATGACGTTCACGGACACGCGTCCGGGGGGCTACTGGGAGGACCAGGGGTATCCCTGGTTCGCGGGGGTCTGACTTCTTGCGCGTCGCCCCTTCGCTGGATAGCTTGACGTCCATGTCTCGCCGCCTCGCGCTGATGTGTTGTCGTCACGGCTGTCCCATGTGCTGCATGGGAGAGCGGCCGACGGCGAGCGCGCGGAGGACATGAGCAGTCGTTAGGGCCCCAAGGGCCCGCGCACTTTCAGACCGAATCGGCCGCGACTCCGGAACCACCGAGTCGCGGCCGATTTCGCATTCCAGGAGTTGCGATGACGGACGTCGTCGAAAGCATTGCGGCGGTCGGGATCTCGGGGAGCCCCTCGCCCGCTTCCCGCTCCCGGGCGCTGCTCGGCCGCGCGCTCGCCGCGCTGGAGCGCCGGGGGGTCGCGACGCGAGAGGTGGACCTCGCGGCGCTCCCCGCCGAACCGCTGCTGGGCCGCGGCACCGACGAGCGGGTCACGGATGCGCTCGCCGCGGTCGGCCGGGCCCGAATTCTCGTCGTGAGCACTCCCGTCTACCGTGCGACCTACAGCGGACTGCTGAAGGTCTTCTTCGACCTGCTGCCCCAGGATGGGCTCGCCGGGAAGGTCGCCGTGCCGATCGCCACCGCCGGCAGTCTCGGCCACCTGCTCGCGGTCGACTACGGCCTCCGCCCGCTGCTGGCGAGCGTCGGCGCCCTCCCCGTCGCGACCGCCGTGTACGGCACCGACGCGCAGTTCCGCGACGGCCGCCCCGATCCCGCCCTGATCCAGCAGATCGACCGCGCGGTCGCCGAGGCGTTCGCCCTCGTCACCTCACCCGTTCCGGCCTGAGGACTCCGATGCCCGTCACCGCCGATCGCCCCCTCGCCGTCTATTACGAGCATCCGGACTGGTTCCGGCCGTTGTTCGCCGAGCTCGCCCGGCGCGGCGTGCCGCACGTCCGGCTGCACGCCCCCGACCACGTGTTCGACCCCGCGCACCCAGAGCCGTTCGCCCTGGTCTTCAACCGCATGAGCCCGTCGGCCTACACCCGCGGGCACGGCGACGCGATCTTCTACACCCTCGCGTTCCTCGCCCACCTCGAACGGCGCGGCGTACGGGTGGTCAACGGCTACCGCGCGTTCGCCACTGAGACGTCGAAAGCCCTGCAGCTCGCCCTGCTCGAGGGGCTCGGCCTGCCCTACCCCCCGGCGCGGGTCATCCACCATCCCGCGCAGGCCCCGCGCGCCGCGGCGGAGCTCCGGTTCCCGGTCGTCGTCAAGCCGAACATCGGCGGCAGCGGGGCCGGGGTGCGGCGCTTCGACGCTGCCGAGGACCTCGTGGCGGCGGTGAGCGCCGGCGCGCTGGACCTGGGGCTCGATACGACCGCCCTCGTCCAGGAGTTCATTCCAGCGGACGACGCGAGCATCGTCCGCGTGGAGGTGCTCGGCGGCCGTTACCTGTACGGGATTCGCATTCACGCGCCCGCCGACACGTTCAATCTCTGCCCCGCCGACGTGTGCCAGCGCGCCGACGGCCTGGCGCTGGAGCGCACGGCGTGCCCCGTGGACGCACCCAAGAACGGCATGACGGTCGACTGCGAGACACCGCCCGCGGAGGTCGTGGCGGACGTCGAGCGCCTGATGGCCGCCGCGGGAATCGAGATCGGCGGCGTCGAGTACCTCGTCGACGCCCGCGACGGGCGGCGCTACTACTACGACGTCAACGCGCTGTCGAACTTCGTGGCCGACGCGCCGCGCGTGGTCGGCTTCGACCCGGTCGAGCGGCTCGTCGACTACCTCGAGCGGGAGGCGGCCTGATGCGCATCGGATACTGGCTGCCGGTGTTCGGAGGCTGGCTCCGCAACGATCCCGACGAGCGCATGGAGGCGACCTGGGCCTACGTGCGCCGACTGGCGCGCGCCAGCGAGCGACTCGGCTTCGACCTGACGCTCATCGCCGAGCTGAACCTCAACGATATCAAGGGACCGGACGCGCCGTGCCTCGAGGCCTGGAGCACGGCGGCCGCGCTCGCGGCGGTCACCGAGCGGCTCGAGCTGATGGTGGCGGTCCGCCCCAGCTTCCACGCGCCGGCGCTGCTCGCCAAACAGGCGGCCAACATCGATCGCCTCTCCGGCGGCCGGTTGTCGCTCAACGTGGTGAGCGCCTGGTGGGCGGACGAGGCCCGCCGCTACGGCGTGCCGTTCGACCAGCACGACGCGCGCTACGCCCGCACCGCCGAATGGCTCGCCGTGGTGGACGGCATGTGGACGGCGCCGCGGTTCAGCTTCGCGGGGCGCTACTACACGGTCGAGGAGACGATCCTCGAGCCCAAGCCGTTGCGCCGGCCGCGGCCTACGATCTACGCCGGCGGCGAGTCCCCGGCGGCCAAAGCGCTCATCGCCGGCACGTGCGACGGGTACCTGATGCACGGCGATCCGCCGGAGCGCATTGCCGAGAAAGTCGCCGACATGCGCGCCCGCCGCGCCGCACTGGCGCTGCCGCCGCAGCTGTTCGGGGTCGCGGGGTACGTCGTCTGCCGAGCCACGGACGCGGCGGTGCGCCGCGAGGTCGCCCGCATCACCGACGTACGCCAGAACGCGCAGACGTACGCCACCTACGAGCAGTGGCTCGCCAACACCCAGCTCGAGCAGCGGGTGAGCCTCGAGGACTACTCCGTGTCGAATCGCGGGCTGAACGCGGGGCTGGTGGGAACCCCCGGGCAGGTCGCCGAGCGCGTACGCGAGTTCGCGCGGGCGGGCGTCGATCTGCTGTTGCTGCAGTTCAGCCCGCAGCTGGAAGAGATGGAGCGGTTCGCCGAGGAGGTGCTGCCGCTGGTCCGCGAGACCGCGCCCGCTCAGCCGATCGCGGCGAGCGCCTCGTACAGCTCGGCGGCGCTCCGGTAGCGCTGCTCCGGCGCCTTCGCCATCGCCGTGAGGATGACTCGCGCCAGCGGCTCCGGCACGTCCGCGTAGCGGGTGCGCGGGTCCGGCACCGGCTCCTCGATGTGCTTGGCGACGAGCGCCCAGGTCGTGTCCGCCTCGAACGGCAGCGTGCCGGTGGCGCACTCGAACAGCACCACCCCCGCCGAGTAGAGGTCGCTGCGGGCGTCGAGCTCGGCGCCCGAGAGCTGTTCCGGAGACATGTAGTCCGGCGTGCCGATGGAGGTCCCCGCTTCGGTGAGCCCCTTGCCCTGCGGCGGGTTCACCAGCCGGGCGATCCCGAAGTCCATCACTTTGAGGAAGCCGCTCGGCTCGACCACCATGTTCTGCGGCTTGATGTCCCGGTGGATGATCCCCTCCTGGTGCGCGACCTCCAGCGCCCGGCACAGCTGTTTGCCCACCGTGAGCGTCACCGTCAGGGGGAGCTTGCCGCGATTCTCGATCAGCCGCTTGAGGGGCGTGCCCTCGACGTATTCCATGGTGAGGTAATACATCCCGTTCAGCTCGCCCAGGTCGTAGGTCCGCACGACGTTGCGGTGGGCGATCTTGCGGGCCAGCCGGATCTCCTGCTTGAAGCGCTCCAGCGCGCTGGCGTCGAGCATCGCCTCGGGCCGCAGCGTCTTGATCGCGACCGGCTCCTGGAGCTCGCGGTCCAGAGCGCGGTATACGACGCCCATCCCGCCGGCGCCGAGGACCTCCTTCACCTCGTAGCGGTTGGCGAATACGCTGCCCGGGCGCAGCATGTCGCCGCCGGACGCGACCGACGGTCGTGGCAAGACGAGCGGCTGCGTGGCCGCCGCGCCGCTCGCCTGCATCATGTACTCGACGAGCGCCGCCTTCTCCTTGAGGTCTTCGATGAGGTTCTGGAACGCCGTGGAGAGCACCCCGATCTCGTCCCGGGACTCGACGCGCACATCCACGTCGTAATCGCCGTCCTGCACGCGCCGCGTGGCCAGGGCGAGCCGCCGCACCGGTCCGGCGATGCGCCGCGCCACGAGGAACGCCGAAACGAACGCCAGCAGCACCCCCAGCGCGAGCGCCACCACGATGGTGCGTTGCAGCGTGCGGAACGCCACGAGCTCGGCGTCGCGGGACCGGAGTGCGAGGAACCCGCCGAACGCATCGCCGGCGGCAGACCGCACCGGCGCCGCCAAGCCGACCAGATGCTCCCCACGCACCTCGGTCGCCATCGCCATCCCCGAATCCGCCTCCGCGCCGAGTGCGTCCGAGCGGACGGGCGCGAGGGCCGGGGCGACGTTCTCGCGCGGGAGCGTGCTCCCGGTCACCACCGGCGGCCGCGCGGTATCGGCCGGGAAGGCGAAGAACACGACGTCCGAGTTCGTCGCCTCGCGGATCGCCGTCGCCAGCGAGTCGTCGAGTCCGAACGCCGCGACTAGCACACCCTGCGGCGCGGCCTCGGGCCGGTCGCGCAGCGGTGTGGCCACGGCCACGTACAGGCGGATGCTCGTCGAGTCGCGGTCGTCGATGAACGCGCCGTGGGCCTGCTCGCCCGACAATCCCGTCGCGATCAGGGCGCCCTTGGAGAGGTCGCGATCGTACTCCTCGGGGTAGTCGGTGCGCGCCAACAGAATCCCGTCCTTGTCGGTCACCAGCACCCACGCCGCCCCGATCAGGTCGCGGTACTCCTGCGCCTGGTCCAAGACTTCGGCGCGGCTGCGGCTCGTGAACAGGCGCTGGCGGAACTGCGGGATCTGCCCGCTGGCGGCGCTCACGACCCCCACGGTGCGGGTCCGCGCCGCCAGGAAGCTCTCGACCGCGTGGCGCGTGTTCAGCAGACCCCGGTGGATCGCGGCGTCGGCCGTGCGGTTGGCCTGGAGCGACGTCACCCCGAGCGTCACCCCCAGCACCGCGACGACGAGCAGCGCCGAGGAGAGGAAGATCTTGTTAGTAACGCTCACGGCCTTCGTTCGTGGGATAGTCCTCGCCGTACTTGTTCCTGTGCGGCTGCCACTTGTAGCCGCGGGCGTTGAGGGTGACCGGCACGTCGGTCGCGGCCCCGGCCGTCACGCTGACCTCCTTGACGACCTCGACGGGACTGCGCTCGCGCCAGACGTGCAGCCAGTAGCGTCCCGGAGGAGCGCCCGCCAGGGTGAATGAGCCGTCGCCCGCGGGCTGGGTGAAGAAGCGAGTCGCCATCACGTGCACGTAGGCCACCATGCGCGGGTGCACGTTGCAGAACACCCGCACCAGCCCGGCGTGAGAGAATGTGCGGCGCTTGGTTTCGCCCCGGCCGTACAGCCCCAGGTCGAAACTCTCCGAATCGCTCACCGAGAAAACGTTGTGGTTGAACGGGTCGTTGTTGGGGAAGGTCACGGTCGAGCCCAGCGGGATCGCGAGCACGTGCGGCGCGTACGTCTTGTCGGTGATCCCGATCTGGAAGTCGCCGGGGCGGACGGGACCGCCCGAGCCCCCGATCCCCTCCAGCCAGATCACCGCCCCACCGAGATCCGGCGTGGGCTTGTTGCCCTTCTCCAGGATAGTAAGGCGCCCCGTCACCCGCCCCGCCTGGCCGGCCAGCGGGACCGAGGACGTGACCGCGCTCACCGCTGCCAGCAGCGCCAGCCAGCGCATCGTTGTGCTCCGCGTCGCTTTTGTGAGAGGCGGTTCAGCTTAGTGTAATCTCACTCCGCTCGCCAGGCGGCGCGGTGATGCGTGCCCTGTCGTCGGGGTATCGGTTCTAGATTCCCTTCATGTACTCCACGAGATCCTTCTTCTGCTGGTCGGTGAGACCCAGCGAGAACAGACTGTCGTAATGGTTGACCACATCAATGAGCGTGGCGAACCGGCCGTCGTGGTAGAAGCCGCCTTTCTGATGCGACCAGAGTCCGGCCAGGGGCGCGGTGCGATACATGTGCGTCGGCGAGCGATCCGCCTGGAAGGCGTCGACGCCGACCTCACCCGGCGCGTGGAGGTTATTGCCGGGCTCGGTGAACAGTGGCGGGACATGGCACGTGGCGCAGCGTGCCGCACCCTCGAACAGAACTTTGCCGCGCGCAGAGGCAACCTGGTCGAACGAGCCGGCCGGCGCCTTGGGAGCGGGGATCGAGAGCTGATAGAAATGCAGCGCGGCCAGCTTGGCCGTGAGCCGGTCCGGCACGCCACGCGTGTTGTGCGATCCGCTGCGCGCGGAGACGGCGTACTGGTCGGCGGCGCGGAGCCGCGCGTCGAAAACCGTCCCGGAGCCGTGCATCTCCGTCGCGCCGACGTAGGTATTCCAGTACGGCACCGAGCCGAAGCCCGTCCAGGTGTGGAGGTTCACGCCGGCGAGCCCGAACGCCGGGGGAATCAGCGTGCCGGCCTGCTTACCGTCGGGCCGGAAGGCTCTCCCGTCCTTGTCCAGCTCCGCGTCAAAGCGGCCGGGACCCCAGCTGGCGAGCACTTGCTTGACGGTCGGGGCGTCGACGCCAAGCAAGTCCGTAAACGGCTTGAGGGTCGGCGCCAGCGAGACGATCGCTCCGACGTTGAGGTCGCGGTTGGCCCAGCCGTCGAGGCGGTGCCCGATTCCCGGCGCCAGCGCGTCGTCCACCGTGGAGTGACAGAAGGCACACTGGACGCCCAGGGACCCGAGGGTGCCATCCGGGTTGAAGCGGCCGGTGACGCCGACGACCGCGTTGAGCTTGAGGAGCGCGAGCGTCGTGGCGGGGTCGTCGAGGTTCACCTGGCCGGCCCGCAGCTGCCGCTGCAGCGCCGTAGGGAGCGCGTCCAGATCGACCTTGAGGCCGACCGCGAGCGCGGTTTTCGGGCTGACCCCGGGCCCGACGCCGCCGTGCTTCTCACCGGCGATGGCGCGATGGAGCTGGAGGGCGTCGCCCCAGAACGCTTCGTCGCCGAAGGTGTCATAGCGGAAGATCTGCCGGCCCTCCCGCAGCAGCCGTTGCGCGTTGTCGTCGATGACCGCGTCGAATCCCGCCGAGCGGCGAACGCCGCTTTGCACCGCCGCGATGAGCGCGAGGGCGCTCAGGCCCACGCCCACCGATATCGCGATGCTCCATCTCAGAGATTGCGGCATGGCACGCTCCTTTCCGCGATTCTTCTAGCAATAAGTGTTGCTGGTGCTAGAAAGCAGAGACAGGCTCGCGGGGTCCGCGTCAACACCTCCTGGATGATCAGGAAACGGGCAGACGGCCCTTCAAGTCGGCGGGGCGGAACGGCCCGGGCTGGGCGATGAGCGCGCGGGCGTGGTCCACCTGGCCCCAGGTGTTCCACAGCAGCACGCCTCGAACGCGCCCGGCCGCCAGATAGTAGACAACCCCTTCGCGGAACGGCTCCTTCCAATCCGCGACCGTTTCCAGACGCGCGTCGGTGTCGCCGACCGCTTCGTACCCCAGCTCGAACAGGTCTGAATAAAAGAAGGGGAGATGCCGGTACGGGGCTCCTTGCCCGGCCATCGCCAGCCCGGCCGCCCGGCCCATGGTGTTGGCCGCGTCTTCGTGCTCGACCCGAACGTGGCGCCCGAGCGCGGCGTTGGGGAAGTTGGCGACGTCACCGGCGGCGTATATGTCGGGGTAGCCGGTGCGCAGCCACTCGTCCACCACGATGCCGTTGTCGACCCGGAGCCCCGCCTGCTCCGCCGGCTCGACGTTCGGCACGATCCCCAGGCCGGCGACGAGGACGTCGGCGGTGAACTCCTTGGCGGTCGTAGTCTTGACCACCACCTTGCCGCCCCGCTGCTCGAGGCCCGCCAAGCCTTCGCCGGTCCGCATCTCGACACCCTTGTCCCGGTAGTAGCCCACCAGGAAGCCCGACAGGTCCGCCGGGAACACCCGGGCGCCGAGTCCCGGCTCTGGCACCAGCATGGTCACCGTGCGCCCCTGGAGCCGCAGGGCGGCAGCGATCTCCGATCCGATGAAGCCACCGCCAATGACGGCGAACCGCAGGTCGTGACGGGCCAGCTCGCGCAGCCGCCGGTAGTCGTCGTAGGTGCGGAAGTAGATGACCTGGTCCGTCCCCAGGGCGAGGCGCCGCGGCGTGCCGCCGGTCGCCAGCAGCAGCTTGCCGAAGTGAAACACCGCCCCCGTGTGATCGCACACGGTTCGAGTGGCCGCGTCGATGGCGGTCACGCGCCGCCCGAGCAGCAGGTCCACCCGGGCCTGGTCCGTGCCGCGCCAGATGGAGTCCTCGGGCTCGCCCTTCCAGAGAGCTTTGGAGAGCGGCGGCCGGTTGTAGGGCGGGTGCGGCTCGGCGCTGATCAGACCGATGGGAGCTTTGGGGTCGGCCTCGCGGATGGCCCGCGCGGCCGCGTCGGCAGTCATGCCGCCACCGACGATCAGGTAGGGGTAGTCATTCAACATTCTACCGGTAACTTACGTACTCATTACAGAACCTGGATGCGTCGCGGCCGCACACGCGTGGTCGCGCGCGCTTTTTATGACTACAGCACCGCTCGCCGAACAGATTGCCGGTGTCGCTTCGCTGGCCGACCCCGTCCGGAGGAGCCTCTACCTCTACGTGGCGGGCCGCCCTGCGGACGTGGGGCGCGACGAAGCCGCGCGCGCGGTCAACGTCTCCCGCGCGCTCGCGGCGTTCCACCTGGACAAGCTCGTCGGTGCCGGGCTGCTGGAGACGACGTACCGCCGCTTGACGAAGCGCAGCGGCCCCGGCGCGGGCCGGCCGGCGAAGCTGTATCGCCGGTCGTCCCGGCAGTTCAGCGTCTCCCTGCCGCAGCGCAACTACGAATTGTGCGCCCGGATGCTCGCCGACGCCCTTTCGGGCGCCGGCGCCGCGACCCTGGCAGGGGCCAAGCGTACCGCGCGA
>WNEY01002605.1_pt1 | contig 13255 bp, 15 predicted proteins | sample 5400531 | NCBI WGS metagenome assembly WNEY01 (sample SAMN13153338, study PRJNA577476) | soil metagenome | isolation source: 200 cm saprolite under Douglas fir tree site 1 | place: USA:California | collected 2015-04-18
GCACGGCGTCGCCTACCCGGGTGCCGAGGACCAGCTCGGCGTGGCCGCTGGCCCCGGCTCCCAGGCCGTATCTCGCCCCGGAGCCAAAAAAGCTGGCCTGCGCGGAACCGGCGTACAGGCTGCTGTCAGGGAACCGGGCGTGCCACCGTTTCCAGGTCAGCACCTGCGAAGTGATTTGATGGAGCTGTCGGCCATGCAGGGGGCCGCCAATGGCAAGCCCGGTCAGCTGACTCCAGCGCGTCTGCGTTTCCCGGTCTTCCATCACTAGCACCTGCCGTTCCAGGGTCCCGGACGCAAAGAAGGTGAGGATTTTGCTGTCCAGCGTGCGGGCGTACACGACGCCGGTGAAACAGAGGGGTCAAAACGTGACGACGAGCGGCGCCCCGCCGAGCTCGTCATTGACCACTTCAGGGCCGAGCAGCGCCAGCAGCGGGTAGGCGCGGGCCGCGGCACCGACCGAGACCCCGAGCACGGGGCTCTCGGCCTCGACGTCTCGACCCGCCACTGGGTTCGGCGTGCTCGCCGCGCCGGCCAGCAACGCGGCCACGGTCTGGTCGATGAAGTCGGGCGCCATGGGCCCGGTCTGGATGAGGGCCACCCGCCCGCCTCGGTCGACGAAGACGCTGACCGGCAGCCCCAGGCCGACGCCATAGGCCTGGGCAATGACACCGTCCGGGTCCAGGGCTGAGCCGTAGCGGACGCCGGCCGCCCCCAAGAACCGCCGCATGGCATCGCGATCCGACTCCCGGTAATCGATGGCCACCACGTCGAAGCCGCGGACGTGCTCTCGGTCCCACACCTGCTGGATGGCCGGCATCTCCGATCGGCACGCCGCGCACCAGGTCGCCCAGAAGTTAATGAGCACGACGTGCCCGTGAAGTGCGCCCAGCTGCACCGTGGCGCCGTCGAGGGTTCCGGCTTGGAAATCGACGGCCGGCGATCCCACCACCAGGACGCCAGGACCGGCGCTGGCGGCCGGAGTTCCCTGGCCGCAGGCTGCCAGTGTCAGCCCGACCAGGCTGGTCGCGACGGCCAGGCGATGGGCCATCAGGGTGACCCTAGTGCACGACGAGGGTGGCCTGCATGCCCAACCCGCGGTGACCGTCGATCGGACAGAAGAACTGATACGTGCCGGGTCTCAGCGTGACCTGAAAACCCTCGGAATGGCCAGGCGGGTAGGCGAAGTCCTTGGTATGAACGTCGATGCCGTTGCCCGTCAGCTCCAGGGCGTGACTGATCGTGCCGCTGTTCACGGCGGTGATGGTGTAGGTGCCCTCGCTCACGCTCAGGGCGTTCGGGACCAGTTTGTATTCAGACAGGTGGATCGTGACCGAGGCTGGCGAGGCCGCCGAGCCCGGCACCGAACAACCCGCCAGGATCAGCAGCAGGGCTGCGAGCACGGCGATCCCTGGGGGGCGAGGGACCACCGTGCAGAAACGCCGGCAGCTACTGGACGACGAGATCGACCTTGTCAAAGATGTCGGGCATGAGGGGGGCGTGCTGGTTGTCGACCAGCAGCGCGAAGAACGAGTGGGTGCCCGGGGTGAGGCCCTCGGTGGATCCCTGGAAAGAATTGGAGCAGGCCATGCCGAGCATGGTGCCCATCCCCATCATCGGTCCACTCATGCTGTCCACGTTGACGTGCCAGTGACCGTAGCCGGCCAGGTCGGCCTTGCCGAACAGGTCGCAGGACGGATTGAAGTTGGAGATGGCGACCGTGATCGTGAAGGTCCCCGACACCTTGTCACCGGCGTGCGGCGTGAGGATCTTGATACTCGGCTTGGTCGCCGTCGAGGCGGCAATGGCCGGTAGTGGCTGGGCCGGCTGGTAGTTCAGCGTGATGCTCTGCTTCCCCTCCTCCACCTCCATGTGGTTGTTCATCGCCGGGAGGACGGTCAGCGTGTGCTGACCCGGGGCGACATTCTGCATGCTGATGGTGGCCTTCTCGGTGCAGTACATGTTGACCAGGGCATGGTCGAGCTCGATATGGTAGTGGCCCACGCCCGCCACCACCGGCTTGCCGGCCTGCGCGCAACTCAGGCGGAACCCGCTGAACGCGATCTGGACGTCGAGGCTGTTCCCGGTGACGGTGGCGCCGTCCTTTGGGCTCACGAACTTCGTCACCGGGCCCCCAGATGGAGCCGGGGTGGTGCTTGCCGGTGGGGACGGCGGCTGGGCGCCACCGCAGGCGGCCACCAGGAATGGGAGCACTAGGACGATCGCCATGGGACGGCGCGAACGGAGCATGAACACACCTCCGGTTGGCTGGTTATCTCGTCATATGCACTCCACGGGGTGATTGGATTTGGCGCGCATGGCCCGACGGCGAATCCGTTTACGATCGGAACGGACTAGAGATGAGTGACGAGCGACCTGGACGGCCGATCCTTGCGCGGCTCCCCATGCCGGGCGGTCGGGGCCGGCATGGCCTGGCGGATCCTTCGGATGAGGAGGTGCTGACGCTGGTGGCCAGTGGCAGCGAGCTGGCCTTTCGCACGGTGTGGCAGCGGTACGGCGCTGCCGTCTTCTCGCTCTGCCTGCGCCGGCTCTCCGATCGCGGCGCGGCCGAGGACGCGACCCAGGAGGCGTTCGCCAGCGTCTGGCGAAGGGCCGCCACGTTCGACCCTGGTCGCGGTTCCGCCGCCGGGTGGCTGTATGCCGTGGCGCGGAACGCCGCGGCCCAGGAAGCTCGCCATCGCCGCCGCGACGCGATTCCGGTGGCCGTGCTAGACGAGGAGCAGGCCGCCGATGAGGAAGACGCCGTGACCCGGCTGGTGGTTCACGCCGCCCTGACCCGGATCCCCGCCACAGAGCGACAGGTGCTCGAGCTGGCGTATTTTGACGACCTGAGCCACAGCCAGATCGCCGACCAGTTGAGCCTCCCGCTGGGGACTGTGAAAACGCGGATTCGTTCCGGCTTACACCGGCTGCAGAAATACCTGGAGGAAGCCCGCGCATGAACCTGGACGACGTGGAGGCCCAGCTCCGGCGAGCCGGCCCGCCCGAGAATCCGCCGGAGCGGTTGCACCGAGCCGTGCTCAATGTGCCCGGGGGCGGCAGGGCGCGCCCGAACGTCCTCCGGTTAGGTGTTGCGGCGGCGCTGGCCCTGGCGGTACTGGCGGGAGCCGCACTCGTCGTGACGCATCAGAGCCCGTCCTTCCAGTCCGTCGCCGCCGTCGAGCTGCGCGGCAGTGGAGCTGGGGTTGCCGAGGCCAGGATTGGCAGCCCGAACGGATCGAACCGGCCGCTGGAACTCAGCGTCCAGCACCTCCAGCCCGGTGCCGAGCAGTACTACGAGCTGTGGTCCTACGGCGAGCATCCGCCCATGATGCTGGCGACCTTTATGACCAGCAAGGACGGTTCCTGCACGATCATGTTGTCGATCCCCCGGACGGCCGGCTGGCAGGACCTGGTGATCACCCCGCGCGACCGGGCCGATCAACCGCTCCTGTGCAGCAACCACGGCCGCTGCTAGTGGATCCCTCGTTCCTGGTCACGTTCGACGAGAAGGCGCGCCGCTGGCTGGAAGAGCATCCCAGCCAGGACGCGCTGGTGATTGCTTTCGAGGACAGCCGATGTTGCGGCGGCGGTCACATCCGCGACCTCCGGCTCCGGAGGAGCCACAGCCAGGATGATCATTCCGCGAAGCTGATCCACATCGGGGAAGTGGCGGATCGCCGGATCCTGCTCGATCGGCGCATCCTGCCCCGCATGCCGCGCACCATTCCCGTCACCGTCGGCGGCATCCATCCGTTTCGAGGCCTCCACCTGGACTTTTCGGGCGAGCAATGGGCCCGGCTCCTGTATGACTAGCGTGACCGTCGATCAGATGCGGGAAGTCGATCGGCTGATGGTCGAGGAGATGGGCATCAGCCTGCTGCAGATGATGGAGAACGCTGGCCGTGCCCTGGCCGAGCAAGCGCGCCGGATGCTGGGCGGTGACGTCGGTGGGCACCGGATCAAAGTCCTGGCGGGGCCCGGCGGCAACGGTGGCGGTGGACTGGCGGCGGCGCGGCGGCTCTCGATCTGGGGCGCGCAGGTCTTCGTCGTCTTGGGGCAGACGCGTGACGCGATTCAGGGCGTGCCGGCGCAGCAGCTGGCCGCCCTGGACCGCATGCAGGTCCAGATCCACGGTCCTCAGCAGATCGGTGCCAATGACGGCCTGGCATCCGATCTGATCCTCGACGCGCTGATTGGCTACAGCCTGCGGGGCGCGCCCCGGGAACCGATGGCCACGTTGATTCGCCAGGCGAACGCCTCAGGCACGCCGGTGCTGGCGCTCGATATCCCCTCGGGCCTCGATGCCGACACCGGCCAGCCGTCTGACCCAACCATCAGGGCCGCCGCCACCGTCACCCTCGCCCTCCCCAAAGTCGGACTGCTGGGGCCGCCCGCGCGGGAATGGACGGGCGACCTCTACCTGGCCGACATCTCGGTGCCGGCGACGGTCTATCGCCGCCTGGGCCTAGCGGTGGGCGCGATCTTCCGGCGCGGCGACCTGGTGCCCCTCGTCATTGCCGGCACAGCCGTGGCCGAAGCCGCCTCCACTGCAGGTTCCGCCGTTCCGTGAAAGGGCCACGGCGAGCCTACGCCGATGCCGATGAGACCGGAAACCATCAACGGCGGTCGGTCAGGCGGCCGGCTGGTCGTGGTCGCGGAGCACTTGCAGCTTGCGGATCAGAATGCGGCGGCCCCGGTTGACCACGATCCCGTGTCGTCGCCAGTCAGCCAGGGTCCGCGAGACGGACTCCCGGGTGGCGCCGATCATCTTCCCCAGATCCTCGTGAGAGATGGCCGGCAGCAGCAGACCCTCTGGCATCCGCTCGGCCTGGTCCAGCATGGACACCAAGAAGGTCGCCAGGCGGCCGGCGACCGGTCGCGACACAACGCTCTCGAGCGTGTCCTGCAGGTGGACGATCTGCTTGGCCATGGCCATCATCACCCTGGCCATCAGCAGGGGATGTTTGGCCAGCATCTGCAGGAACTCCGGGGCGCTGGCATCGCAGACGTAGCTGTCCTGGATGGGCTCGGCGTGCGTGGCCTCGCTGCTCTTCCCAAAGAGCGAGCCCAGGCCGAACAGCTGGCCGGGACCCAGCACGGCGGTGGTCACCTCCTGCCCTTGCGCGGACAAATGATAGAGACGGACGCGCCCTTCCTTGATGACATACACGCGCTCGGCGGGACTCTCCAGGATCGGCGTCCGGGGCAGGCAGTGGCGCATCCGGAGCTCGCGGGAGACGTCCTCGACCTCCGCGTCGCTCATGCCATCGAAGAGGTTGAGGCGCCGAAGAAACCAGAGCTTGTCCGGCACGTTCTAAGGCTAGTCCTCCCGGCCCGGCGGGATTGTGACGGAGATCACAGCATTGGCCGCGGCGCGCCCCTAGGCTCAGAGACAGATCACTCACCTGGGAGGAAATGCGATGAATGCCACTGTGGTTTCGACCCGATTCGACACCCGACCCTGGGTCAGCGCCGGAGCCGCTGGCCTGCTCGCGGGCCTGGTCTTTGCGATGTGGGCGATGGCCGTTGGAATCTTTACCACCACTCTCTGGGCGGCGCCTCAGGGGATCGCCCAGTCGATTGGGATCGGCCAGGCGGGCCACGACTTCCAGCCGGTTCCGCTGATCGTGGGCCTGATGGGCCACATGATGAACTCCATCGTCATTGGCCTGGTCTTCTTCGGGATCGTGGAAGCATTGCGCCTCCGGGGTGGTCTCCTGGTCATCGCCGGGATGGTCTACGGGATCGTCGTATACGTAGTCATGTATGACCTGGTGCTGCGCGGCCTGCTGTCGGGCACGAGCGGGTCATTCCTGACCGCCAACCCCGAATGGTCGTGGGTTCTCGGTCACCTGATGTACGGTCTGGTCCTCGGCGTGCTGCTGGCGTTTAGCCCCCTGCGGCGACGCCTCCAGGCGTGATGACGCCACGACCAAGCCCTGGGTGCACAGGCGTGTGGTTAGGACTTGACAAACAAACAAGTGTTCGTATAATAGAGGCGTGGTGGTGGGGGAAGGGGGAGCTTCGCCGGGGGTTCTCCCGCTGGACGATCTGGCGGCCGCCATCGAGCGGTTCACTGGCTCACCTCGAGTGGATCGCACGCCGGACGCATTGGCCGATGAGCTGACTCAGCTCCGCCATCTGATCGACCACCTCGAAGTCCGGTTCTCCCAGACGTCTGCTGAGTTTGCCCAGACCAATGCGTGGGAGGACTGGGGCTCAGTCAGCCCCATCCAGGGGATTCGCTACGAGTGCAAGATGGGCGGTGGCGCCGCGGCGGACCGCGTCTGCGTGGGGGAGCAGTTGGCGCGCCTCCCTTTGAGCAGCCAGGCACTGGCTGACGGTCAGATTGGCTTTGCTCACATGGCCGTGCTCGCCCGCACCGCGGAGGCGCTGACCAGTTCCGACACGGCGAAGGGTTTTGACGAGCAGCTCGTGTTGAACGAGGCGAAAACGCTGAGCGTGGGTCGGCTCTGGCGCTTCTGCCATCACGTTCGCCACGCCGCGGACCCGAAGGGCTTCGCCGCCGACGAAGCGGACGCCGTCGAGCGGCGCAGGTTGCAGCTCAGTCCGTGTGAGGACGGGTCGTTGTTGGTAGACGGGTGGTTGGACTCGGCGGGCGGGGCTGCTCTGCGCACGGCGCTGGAGCCTCTCGCTCGTCCGGCCGGAGCCGAAGATGACCGCTGCCGCGAACGCCGACTCGCCGACGCGCTGGTTGAGCTCGCGACGCACGCTCTCGACGCCGGGCTGGTGCCGCAGCGGGCCGGCCAGCGACCGCACCTTCAGGTCACCACCACGCTGGAGACGCTGCGCGGATTGGCCGGGTCGCCGGCCGGTGAGCTGGAGTTCTCGCTGCCGATCTCGGCCACGACGGTCCAGCGCCTGGCTTGTGACAGCACCATCACCCGGGTGGTGCTTGGATCGCAGTCAGTCGTGATCGACGTTGGCCGGGCAAGCGGGTCGTCGCCGGGACCACCAGGCGTGCCGTGGATGCGAGAGATGGACACTGCCAGTGGTCGAGATGTGACCGGCCGCCCTCCTGGAGCGCGGCGCATCACGTCGTGCATTGGACCCGCGGTGGCACGACCAATCTGTCCAACCTGGTGCTCCTATGTCACCGCCATCACTGGCTGGCTCACGAAGGCGGCTGGCAACTCGTCCGGACCGATGACGGACGACTGCTCACGATCCCTCCAGAGCCAGGACGGTTTCCGTCGATGCGCACTCCCGGCGACATCACGGCGGCCTAACCGGCCCCGCAGGCCTACTTGCTGCGCTTCTTGCTCAGGCCCTCGTACCGCTGCTGGAACTGCTCGCGGTGGTCGGGGTGGAGATCGGGAAGGTTGATGGCCGCGTTGGCCATGCCGCCCTTGAAGGCCGTCTCCAGTAAGTAGCAGCCGGTTTCGAAGTCCGATGCGGTCACCGGCAACGCCAGCGGCCGGAGCCGGTCCGCGATGCGCAAAGCCCGGTCGGCGGCGTCCGCGGTGTCCAGCGGGACGCGGGTGGCCTCGGCCACGCAATCGGCGAACCGGCGGCTCTCCTTGCCGGCCTCCTTGCGGGCCAGCACCACGCCGTCGTAGGCGTCGATGTCTTCCTGGCTGAGCACGCCGAGATCCTCCATGCAGCGCTCGAACTCGATCTCCAGCCAGCGCAGCGATTCCTGGGCGGGCGCGTCCTTGGCCTTGCGCATGGCGATGCGGGTCACCATGCAGAGGAGGCCGCTGCCCATCGCCCCAGCCAGGGCCGCCGCGCTGCCGCCCCCGGGAACGGGCGTGGCGGCTGCCAGTCCGCTGAGATACTCGCCCACCGCCAGCTCCACGACCGGTTTGACCGCCGTCACTCGCCCGCCCATACCTTCTTCTCCAGGATCTGGTCCATGTTGAACTTGGGCTCGATCAGGACCTCGCGGATGGTGCGCACCGCCGCATCCAGCGGGATCGCCCCTACGATCTCAGATTCGACCACCTCCACGCCACGCTTGGCCGCCTCCGCCTGGATCGCGGTGAACACCCGCCACATGTTGCTGACCCGGTAATCCGTCAGGTTCATCGACACCTGGACCAGCCCCCGATCGGCCAGGTCGAAGCCGAGCGCCTTGACGTTGGGTAGCCCTCCCGACGAGGCCCGAATCGTTTTGGCGATCTCCTTGGCGATGCCGAGGTCGCGCGTCTTCAGGTTGACGTTGTAGGCGATCAACGGAATCCTGGCCCCCACCGCGGTCGCCCCCGCGGTCGGATGAATCGTCCTCGGCCCCTCGTCGGGGATCCGGTCAGCATCGCCGATGTGCTCGCGGAGCTCTTCGAACCCCTTGCGCCGCACCCGCTCCAACTCCCGACGCTCGGGCGTTCGAGCGGCCTCGCCGTAGTAGTAAATCGGCAGCCTCAGCTCTCGAGCCAGCCGGGCCCCCGTCCGGTGCGCCAGCTCGATGCAGGTGCTCATCGGGGTGTCGGCGAATGGGACAAATGGAACCACGTCCATGGCGCCCATCCGCGGATGCTCCCCCTCGTGGGCGGTCAGGTCGATCCGGTCCACCGCCACCCGGCCGGCGGCCACGATGGCGTCTTCGGCGACCTGGGTCTCCGCTACGAAAGTGACCACCGACCGGTTGTGCGCCGGGTCAACCTGGACGTCGATGACGCGTCCACCCGGGCCACGAATCGCGCCCACGATGGCATCCATGACCTCTGGGCGCCGGCCGTCTGAGAAGTTGGGGACGGACTCGACGATTTGAGTCACGGAGCGGTCCAGGCGCGCCCGCCGACGATGGTCACGACGGCCCGGTTCACCCCGACATGGTACGGAATCTCTTCCGGCGCCTCGACGTCGAAGACGACTGCGTCCGCGTAGCTCCCGGGGGCCAGGCAGCCGGCGACGCCTTTGAGGCCGAGCGAGTGCGCCGCGTGCCGGGTGGCGCCCAGCATGACCTCATCCAGCGTCATGCCCCACCGCACGCAGGCCAGTGTCATGGCGAAGGTCAGGCTCTCCGAATACGAGGTTCCCGGATTGAGGTCCGAAGCGATGGCCATGGTCACGCCGGCCTTGCGAAACTCCTCGATGGGCGGGCTCGGACTGCCGGGGACGGTGAAATTGGCGCCCGGGCAGAGGACCGCGACCACGCCGGCTCGAGCCAGGGCACGGGCCTGGTCGGCGGTCGCATATTCGAGGTGGTCGGCGCTGGCCGCCCCCAGTTCGGCGGCGATCGTCGGCCCTTCTCCCGGAGCGATCTGGGCGGCGTGGAGGCGCAAGCCGTAGCCGAGCTCTTTCGCCCGACCGAGGATGCGGCGCGTCTCGGCGGCGGTAAATGCCGGCGGATCGCACCAGGCGTCGCAGAAGCGTGCCCGGCCCTTGAACGCCGGGAGCATCTGGTCGACGATCGCGGCGACGTATTGCTCGCGCCTCACCCCGGCGGGAACCACGTGGGCCCCCAGAGAAGTGGGGATCACCCGCATCGGGGTCACGTTCGGAAGCTTCGCCAGGACGGTCAGCAGTTTGTCTTCCTGCTCGAGATCGAGTCCATATCCGGTCTTGGCTTCGATGGTCGTGGTCCCATGGGCCAGGAACCGGTTGGCGTGCTTGCGGGCGTTGGTCAGCAGGGTCTCGGGGTCGGCTTCGCGGGTGAGGCTCACGGTCAGTGGGATACCTCCCCTGGCTTTTCCCGTGGAGAGGCGCACGTAGAAATCGCTCTCCCGCGTCCCGGCGAAGACCGGATGCGTGTGCGGATCGACCAGGCCGGGGAGGACGCATCGGCCCCCGGCATCGATCAGGTCGCCCTCCAGCTTGACCGCTGCCTCGAGGTCGCCATCGCGGCCCACCCAGACCACCCGCCCGTCGCGCGCCGCGACGGCAGCGTCCCGGATCCTCCCCAGGGCATCGCCGTCGCGCGCCACCATGGTGCAGAGCAACCCCGCGTGTCGGAGAACGAGATCGGCCTGGATCACTCCGCTCGATCGATGTGGTGCGCGCGGGCGAACTCGACGGCGGTCTCGTACCCGGCGTCGGCGTGGCGGATCACGCCCATCCCGGGATCGGTGGTCAGCACCCGCTGCAGGCGCTCGTCCATGGCGTCGGTGCCATCCGCTACCACCACCATCCCGGCGTGAATGGAGTTCCCCATCCCCACTCCGCCCCCATGATGGACCGAGACCCAGCTGGCGCCGGCGGCGGTGTTCACCAGCGCGTTCAGGATCGGCCAGTCGGCGACCGCATCGCTGCCGTCGCGCATGCCCTCCGTCTCGCGATAGGGGGACGCCACCGAGCCGGCGTCGAGGTGGTCCCGGCCGATGACGATGGGGGCCTTCAGCTCGCCGCTCTTGACCATCCGGTTGAAGCGCCGCCCGGCCCGCTCCCGCTCGCCGTAGCCAAGCCAGCAGATGCGCGCCGGCAGGCCCTGGAACTGCACCCGGTCGCGGGCCAGCGTCAGCCAGCGCCGAAGGGGTTCGTTGTCCGGGAACTCGTCGAGCACCGCCTGGTCCGTTTTGTAGATATCCGCCGCCTCTCCGGAGAGCGCCACCCAGCGGAAGGGGCCCTTGCCCTCGCAGAACAGTGGGCGAATGTACGCCACCACGAATCCGGGAATCTCGAAGGCATCCATCACCCCGGCCGCCAGGGCCTGGCCGCGCAGGTTGTTCCCGTAGTCGAAGACCTCGGCGCCCTGCCGCTGAAAGCCGCGCATAGCCGTGACATGGGCAGCGACCGAGTGCTTAACCATCTGGAGGTATTCCTCGGGATCCCTGGCCCGGATGTCGGCGGCTTCATCCACCGACAGCGGCGCGGGGATGTAGCCGCGCAGCGGATCGTGGGCCGAGGTTTGATCGGTGACCACGTCGGGATGAAACCCGGCGGCCAGCAGCGCCGGGTACACCTCGGCGGCATTGCCCTGGACGCCGATGGAGGCCGCCTCTCCTGCCGACCGGGCCTCGTCCGCCCAGCGCAGCGCCTCCTCGAGACTGCGGGTGGCGCGATCCAGGTACCTGGTCTTCACCCGCCGGTCGATGCGCGCCGGGTCAACCTCGATGCAGAGCGCGACGCCCCCGTTCATGGTGACCGCCAGCGGCTGCGCGCCACCCATGCCGCCCAGACCGCTGGTCAGGACGACCCGCCCCTTCAGGCTCCCACCGAACCGCTTGGCGGCCACGGCGTTGAAGGTCTCGTAGGTCCCCTGAAGGATGCCCTGGGTGCCGATGTAGATCCAGCTGCCCGCGGTCATCTGGCCGTACATCATCAAGCCCATCCGCTCCAGCTCCCAGAAGTGCTCCCAGGTCGCCCAGTGCGGTACCAGCAGGCTGTTGGCGATCAGGACCCGAGGCGCGTATTCGTGCGTCCGGAAGATGCCCACCGGCTTCCCCGATTGGACCAGCAGCGTCTCGTCATCCTTCAGCCGCTTCAGCGCGGCCACGATGCGATGGAAGGACGGCCAGTCGCGAGCGGCCTTGCCGGTGCCGCCGTAGACGACCAGGTCCTGCGGCCGTTCCGCCACCTCGGGGTCGAGGTTGTTGCAGAGCATCCGGTAGGCGGCCTCCTGCGCCCACCCCCGGCAGGTCAGCTGGGTGCCCCGCGGTGCCCGAATCGTGGGCGCGTCGCTCATCGAGAAGACGCGAGCGCGTCGACCACCCGCGCCAGCGCGCCGGAGTGGACCAGCTCGGTGGCGGCCCGGATCTCGGGCTCGAGGACCCGATCGTGCTCCAGCGTGGGGACTCGGTCACGGATGACAATGTGCGCCGCGTTGGTGGCGGGAGCCGGGGTGAGCGGCGCCAGCAGGTCGATCCCCTGGGCCGCCGCCAGCGCCTCCAGGGCCAGGATGGTCTCCACGTTGGCCAGGATCTGGCGCGCTTTCAGGGCGGCCGTCCAGCCCATGCTGTTGTCGTCTTCCTGGTCGGCCGAGGTGGACAGGGAGTGGATGCTCGCGGGAGTAGCGAGCACCTGGTTCTCGCTGACCAGGGCCACGGCCGCGTACTGCAGCAGCATGTAGCCGCTGTCCAGCCCCGAGTGCCGGGTCAAGAACGGCGGTAGCTCGCTCAGGTGTCCGGTCAGCAGCCGGAACAGGCGGCGCTCGGCGATGCTGCCAATCTCGGCTAGCGCCAGGCCGGCGAAGTCGAGACCCAACGCCAACGGCTGCCCGTGGAAGTTGCCGCCGGAGAGGACCGACGGGCCGTCCGCGAACACCATGGGGTTGTCGGTGCCGGCGTTCAAGTCGACCTCCACGATCTGCTTCAGGTAGGCGATGGCATCGGCCGAGGCGCCGTGGACCTGGGGCGCGCAGCGGAGCGAATAGGCGTCCTGGACCCGGTCGCACAGCGCGTGCGATTCCACGATGCCACTCCCCTCGGTGAGCTGCCAGACGCGGGCGGCCGACGCCACCTGGCCTGGGTGCGGGCGCGCGGCGTGAATGCGCGCGTCAAACGGGGTGCGCGAGGCGCGCAGCGCCTCCACGCTCATGGCCAGCACCACATCGGCCGTCTTCAGCACCCGCTCCGCGTCGGCCACCAGCAGGGCAGCGGCGCCGGCCATGAAGTGGGTGCCGTTGAGGATGGCGAGCCCATCCTTGGCGTCCAGGTCCACCGGCTGCAGGCCGGCCGCCCGCAGCGCCTCGCCGCCCGGTTGCACATCGCCGTCGCGCACCACCTCACCTTCGCCGATCAGCACCAGCCCCATGTGGGCGGAGGGGGCCAGGTCGCCACTGGCGCCCAGCGATCCCCTCTCCGGGATGCGCGGGCAGATGTCGGCGTTCAGGAGATCGATCAGCGCGCGGGCGATCTGGGGCCGGACCCCCGATGACCCCTGGGCAAACTGGTTGACGCGGGCGACCATCGCGGCTCGCACCACGTCCTCGGGGAGGGCCGGTCCGACCCCGACGGCATGACTCATCAGCAGATTCCGCTGCAGCTGCTTGACGTGCTCCGGGGGGATCCGGGTGGTGCGCAGGTCGCCCACCCCGGTGGTCAGCCCGTATACCACCTGGCCGGTGGCGACCAGGCCGTCGACCACCGTCCGGATCCGCTGCAGGCGGGCCTCGGCGGTGGGGTCGAGCTCGACCCGCGTGCGGTTGCGGGCCACGCCTACCACGTCGCGGCAGGAAAGCGTGGCACCGTCCAGGCGCAGGCTCACGGCGTTAACTTTACAAGTCGTCGGCTCGGCGATAGAATGTCGCCCAATTGGTCGGCCCGCGCGCTGATCCTCACTCCAGCCGGAGCATGGCTCTTACAACAGTTCGTTTCTTCACCAGGCTCGCGGCTCTCGGCGTGGCGCTGACGGCCTG
>WNEY01008680.1_pt1 | contig 13255 bp, 11 predicted proteins | sample 5400531 | NCBI WGS metagenome assembly WNEY01 (sample SAMN13153338, study PRJNA577476) | soil metagenome | isolation source: 200 cm saprolite under Douglas fir tree site 1 | place: USA:California | collected 2015-04-18
TCGGACCGGGCCGACATCCGAGTGGTGCCGGTCTGGTGAAAGCCGGCGCCGAGCCGACTTCGAACGGCTTCGGCGACGTCCTCGACCAGGTAGTCGATCTGCCCGACGCGATGACGCCGCAGGTAGTCGTCCCAATGGCGGTGCGCCCTCAGGATTCCTTCGACGTCCGCGTCCGCAAAGCGGACATCGATGCGCAGCTTCGGCATTCCGAGCGCGTCGTGGTCATCCGTGAGCGTGACCCGGCTTTCGCGGTGCGGCAGATGCTCGCCGTGATACTGCAGGGGATAGACGTTGTCGCGGCTGTAGACGGCGAAGCCGGGTACGCGCCGGCCTCTGGTGAGGAATCGCCTGGCGCCGAACTCGAACACGAAGCGCGCCGTCGGGCCCGCATCACGCGCGAGATTCTTGAGGTGCTGGGCGACGGACGCTCGTTCAACGCCTCCGTACGGGACACCCGGCACCCGCTCTCCCGTCATGGCGACGCGCAGCGCATCGGGCGCGAGTCGGCGTCCGAGCGGTGACGAGAGCGCGAGGTACGCGAACGACAGCACACCGCTTCGGTGCAGCGCATCCGCGAGCTCGGAGTGCACGAGCCCCGAAGCGACATTCGGCAACGCCTCTGCATGCTGGAACTCGCGCGAGAAGGAAATGCGCCGGCGCACGTAGACGCCGTCGATATCCCGTTCGTAGTCGAAGATCGTCTCGCGGGGCGGAGTCGCGAGCCGTAGGTTCGCGACGACCCCTTCGACGTGACCCATGTACCAACGTCCGAGGTGATCCGAATGGTTGCCGATCGCGCGGCCGTCTGGGCCGGGCGAGGCAAGCAGTAACCGCGTGCTCTCGAGCCCCCCGCAAGCGATCACGTATCGACGGGCGCCAACCTGCACCTGCCTGCCCTCGAGGGTCCGGCAGAGGAGGTGGTCGACCTCCGTCCCATCGGCCCGCGCGGCGATCTGCGTGCAGGTGACGCCGGTGACCAGCCGGATGCGAGGGGACCTGCACAGACGGTCGAGGTACTCACGGCCGAAATGCGTCGGCAGCGACCACCGCTCGAGCGTCGACGTCCTCACCTCCTCGTTCGGCAGGCCGGGGACGAGTGACGGCGGTAGGTGCTCTGTTTGCGTCGCATCGAACACGGCACGACCGCAGGCGAACCAGTCGCAGGCGCGCTGGAAGTACGGCGCCAGCTCCTCGTAGGGGATCGGCCAGCCGGTGTCGGTGACCCATGGGCGCCTGTCGAAGTCGACCGGGTCGTACGGAACGCAGCGGCCGCCCCAGATCGCCGACGCACCGCCGATCTGCCGCCGCGTCGCCATCGACATCGGCGCGTGCAGCGTGCGATCCCAATCGGCTGCATCCCCGAGCGCCTGGATCTCCGCGCTGTAGCCGTCGACGCCACTTTCGACGAGGAGGACGTCGAAGCCGGCTTCCGCCACCTCGAGCGCTGTGACGATTCCCGCGGGACCTGCTCCGACGATGGCGACGTCGGCGGAGAGCGCTGCGTCGACGGTACGTCCGTCGATGATCAGGACTCGGCCTCCGGCGCTGCCAGCTCGTCTGCCACCAAGCTGCGGAAACTATCGAGCCGTTGATCGACACCCTCCGCCGCCGCCGCTACCCCGGCCTGGATCCGTTCGGGCCGAATCGTGCTGAACAGCACAGGACCTCGATGGTTCTCGTGCAGTGCGTCGCGCAGGAGGAGCGAGACGATCTCCTGTGCGCGGCCACAGTTCGCACCGACCCGCTCGCTCCAGCGACGGCGCACCGTCTCGTCCGAGCCAATGTGCGCGAGGATCCGCGGCAGTGCACGCCCGACCACGCCGAAGAGGATCGTCACCTGACCGGTGTCAGCGGGGAGCCGTCGCACGGAACGCAGGAAGATGTCTCCGCGGAGCTGCAGGATCGGTACGCCCGGTCCGAGCCGACGTGCGGCTTCGACGGCCGGCTCCGGTTCCCCCGCGACTCCCCACGCGCGAATCCGGCCGGCTGCGCGAGCTGACTCCAGGTAGCCGCGGACGTCGTCGGATCGGACGTCTCCGGGCATCGGGTCGTGAAGGAAGAGGATGTCGACGTAATCCAGCCGGAGCTCGCGCAAGCTTCGCTCCAAGCTTGCGCGGGCCGCTCGGGCGTCGTAGCCGCTCGCGCGGTACAGAAGGGCGCCGGCCGCGCCCGATCTGGGATCGGCGGCACTCGGCCGCGTCTGCTCGCGCAGCGCCGGGACGGCGTCGAAGAGGCGTCGGACCGGCCCCTGCACCCGCGCGAGCACGCGAGCGGGCGGAGCCGGAGTGATCCCGAACTTCGTGGCGATCACGATGCGGTTGCGTCTTCCGCGTGCGAACCGCCCGAGCTCTCGCTCCACGAGGCCGAGGCCGTACATGGGCGACGCGTCGAAGTGGCGGATGCCGGCGTCGAGAGCCGTTTCGAGCAGTCGTTGCCGGCGCGTGCTGTGCGGCTCGCGAAACAGGTTCGCGCAGCCGAAACCGAGGACGCTCGTCTCGATGCCCGTGTCACCGAGGCGCGTCGTCCGCATCGCCTGCCATTCCATCACGTCGGCGCCGGCAGAGTCGCCTGCGACCCACCGAGGGAGCCACGCACTTCGGCACGCTGGTGGCTAGGAGAAACCTACTCGGAAGGGGGGCCGGAGTAGGGGTGCAGTCTCGCCGGACGTGCCGTAGACGCACCTGCGCCGGCGCATGAGAGTTAAGTCCGTACCCAGGGAGGGGTGAGAGGTCCTGCTCGACTCTGCGAACACGATTGAGCCGCTGCACTCGCTGCTCGGGCGCCCGTCCGAGGCGAGTGGCGACGCGTCGCGGCAACAGCGCCGAACGTCGCGCTGATCGAGGACCTCTGGGTCAGGAACGGCTGGGTGACTCTACTGCGATTCGGACGCCACGCCATCGTTGGTGGTCGCAGCCTGCGAAGGGCGCGATGAGGGTCGGCGTCGACGCGATGGGCTGGGCGAACCGGCGCGGCTACGGTCGGTTCGCACGCAACGCAGTCGGGCGACTCGTCGAGCTCGACGACGAGACGACGTACGTCCTCTATGTCGACGAGGAGACGGCGGCAGACGCACGGCTGCCACACGGCGCCGACCTGCGCGTCGTTCGGCTCCGCCGCGTGCCGCTGAACGCAGCGAGCGCCCAGTCGAGCCGTCCGATCGGCGATCTCCTGCGGCTCGCGGCTGCGGTCAGGAGAGATCGCCTCGACGCATTCCTCTTTCCCTCGCTCCAAACATACTTCCCGGTGCTCGGGACGCCGACGGTCGTCGGGCTCCATGACACGATCCCCGAAGAGCTGCCGCAGCTGACCCTGGGGAGCCGTCGCGCGCGCACCTTCTGGCGCGCCAAGCAGGGGTTGGCCATCCGGCGTGCGGCCCGGCTCTTCACCGTCTCCGAGGCGTCGCGTCAGGCGCTCGCGACGCGACTCGGCCTTGCACCCGGCCGGCTCGCGGTCGTGCCCGAAGCGCCCGACCCGGTGTTCGCCACGCGGTCGCCGGACGAGGTCGCGAAAGCGCGCGGAGCCGTCGGGCTGAAGACGGACGAGCCGTACCTTCTCTACGCCGGCGGGATCAGTCCGCACAAGGACGTCGAGACGCTGATCGACGCCTTCGCGAAGGTCCGCCAGGGACGCCTTGTGCTCGTCGGCGATCTCGAGTCGGAGACGTATCTCTCCGCGGCGGCTTCGGTACGCGACGCGATCGCGGCGCACGGAGTCGGAGCTGACGTGCTGCTGCCCGGCTACGTCGACGACGAGACCCTCGCCGGGCTCTACTCGGGTGCCGCCGCGGTCGTGATCCCGTCGCTCGGCGAAGGCTTCGGCCTGCCCGCGGTCGAAGCGGCCGCGTGCGGCGCGCCGCTCGTGCTCAGCGACCTCGCGGCCCACCGTGAGACGATGGACGGAGCCGCGCTCTACTTCCCACCCGGCGACGCAGATGCCCTGGCTCGGCGGTTGCGCGAGGTCCTGTCCGAGCCGCGCGATCTCGGGGAGCGCGCGCGGCGTGCGGTCGGAGGCCGCACCTGGGACGCCGCGGCGCAGCGCTTGCGGGAGTTGATCGAGGACGCGGCCCCGCCTAGCGTGAGGAAAGACCGATGAACGGCCGGCCGCTCTCGTTTTGCATGGTGACGACGTTCTACCCGCCGTACCACTTCGGCGGCGAGGCGCTGTACCTCTACCGGCTCACGAACCAGCTTGCGCTCGCGGGACATCGCGTCACAATCGTCCACTGCGCCGACTCATACGAGCTGTTCGAGAAGGGGGGCCCCCGTGGCGAGTTCCCGCACCACCGAAATGTCACCGTTCATGCTCTTCGGACCGGTCTCGGCGGCATTTCGCCACTCGTTACGTACCTGAGTGGGCGTCCCGGCTTGAAGTCTCGCGCTCTCGACGCGATCTTCGCAGCTGAACAGTTCGACGTTGTGCACTTCCACCAGATGACGTTGTTCGGGCCCGGGGCGCTCAGGTACGGCGAGGGAGCCATCCGCCTCTACACGACCCATGATCACTGGCTGGTCTGTCCGATGTACGACCTCTGGAAGAACAACCGGGAGCTCTGCGAGCAACCGGCCTGCGTGCGTTGCCAGCTGAGCTTCAAGCGCCCTCCGCAGCTGTGGCGCGGCACGAGCCTGCTCGAGCGTGAGCTGCCCAAGGTCGATCTCTTCCTCTCGCCGAGCCGCTCGACGATCGAGCAGCACCGCCGGCGCGGCTTCGACTATCCGATGCGACACCTCCCGTACTTCTTCCCTCTCGAGGAAACGGGGGCCGTGCCTCCGGCTGCCGAGTCCGAAGCGGCGACACTCGCCGGCGAACGGCCGTACTTTCTCTTCGTGGGGCGGCTGGTCAAGATCAAGGGCGTACACACGCTGTTCGATGCGTTCCGAGGCTACGACGGTGCCGACCTCTTGATCGCGGGAGAAGGCGCCTACGGCGACGAGCTCCGCAAGCAGGCTGCGGGTCTCCCGAATGTCCGCTTTCTCGGGCACGTGCATCCGGAGCTTCTGCGCGCGCTCTATGCAGGCGCGATCGCAACCCTCGTGCCCTCGCTCGTGTACGAGACCTTCGGATTCATCACGCTCGAATCCCTGGCGCAGGGCACCCCGGTCATCGCCCGCGACTTGGGCGCCGTCGGCGAGCTCGTGCGTGACAGCGGCGGCGGCTTCACGTACGACAGCGACGGCGAGCTGCTGGCGGCGATGGAGGCGCTCCGGACCTCTGGACGCCTACCTAAGGATCATCGACGATGCGCGAGAATCAAAAGGCGCCACCCTTCCTAGGAGATCAGAGACCTTGCTGACAGGAGCGAAATGAGGTACGGCTTCAACGCATTGCGACTCGCCGGCCAGCGGTTCGGGATCGGCCGCTACATCGAGTACACCCTGAAGAACATGGACCCACTGCTCGAAGCCGACGAGCGCGTCGTCGTCTACGTTCGCGAACCGTTCGACAAGGACGCCATCGGGTTGTCGGACGCGTTCGAGGTCCGCCAACTTCCGTCGCGGCTCAACGGCGTGTGGTGGGAGAATTTCGTCCTGGGGCGGCGCTGGCGCGATGTCGACGTCCTCTTCAACCCGAGCTACACCATCCCATTGACCTGGAAGGGTCGTCAGGTCGTCGCAACGCACAGCGTCAACGAGATCCTGCCCGGGACGCATCCGTGGTGGTACAACGTCACCTACCGTCCGCGGAACAAGATCAGCGCGCGCCGGGCCGACGCCGTCATCGTCCCGACCGAGACTGCGAAGGTCGATGTGCAGCGGTTGTACGGGGTACAAGCTGCCAAGATCGACATCGTTCCCGAGGGCGTCGACGACTCATTCGTGCCCGTCGATGATCCCGAACAGCTACTCGCGGTGCGGAAGCGCTACCTCGGTGCGGACGTCCCGTACATTCTTTTCGTCGGCAAGTTCTCGCAACGTCGCAATATCCCGGCGCTCGTGACCGCGTTCGCTCAGGTGAAGCGGCGGGACGGCATCCCCCACAAGCTCTTGCTCTATGGGAAGAACGTCCTCAACTTGCCGATCGATCAGCTCGCCCAGAATCTCGGCGTCGCGGACAGCGTCGTCCAGATCAACGAGAAGCTGTCGGACCATCGCGCGGTCCTACCCGTCTACAGCGGTGCAGACTTGTTCGTTCACCCGACCGCCTACGAGGGCTTCTCGCTCACGATCGTGGAAGCGATGGCCTGCGGCGCTCCGGTGATCACGGTCGGCCGCGGAGCCGTGGCCGAGATCGTCGACGGCGCGGCTCTCACCGTCGACGATCCCACGCCCGACGAGCTGGCGGCGGCGATCAGCAAGACCCTGGCCGATCCCGAGCTGAGGGCCTCGATGCGGCGGAAGGGCCTCGAACGGTCGAAGCTCTGGCGCTTCTCCGAGACGGCGCGAGGGAACCTGGAGGTCCTCCGACGAGTCGCGGCACCCTGAGCCGAATCGATGGGGTTCAGGTCATCCCGCTCGCACGAATCGACGACGAGCGCGGGACCGTCTTCCACATGCTCCGGTCGGATGACCCGCATTTCGCCGAGTTCGGCGAGATCTATTTCTCGTCGGTCTATCGCGGCGTGGTCAAGGGCTGGAAGAACCACACCCGGCTGACGGCGAACTACGCCTGTGTCCACGGTCGGATCAAAGTCGTGCTCTGGGACGACCGCGAAGGCTCGCCGACCCGGGGAGCCCTGATGGAGGTGACAGTCGGGCCGGATGACTACTCGCTCCTCGTCATCCCGCCCGGAATCTGGCACGGCTTCCAGGGTCTCGCGGAGCCGTTGTCGATCCTCGCGAATTGCGCGACGGAGCCTCACGATCCCGACGAGCTAGATCGTCTCGATCCTTTCACTGCGGACATCCCCTACGACTGGGGTGCAGCTTGAGCGTCGTCCTCGTCACGGGAGCCGGAGGTTTCGTCGGCTCGGCGATCGTGCGGCGCTTCGTCCGCGGCCCCGTCTGCTTCGTCGACGGAGCGCCGGTCGAGCACGTCGTCGCCCTCCTGCGCCCCGAGGGCTCGACCGAGCGGCTCGACGAGGTGGCCGGCGTCGGCTCCTGGACGATCGAACGTGGGAACGTTGCCGACCCGGACGTCTTCACCGAGATCCTGGAACGGGTTCGCCCGCGGGCGATCGTTCACGCCGCGCTCGACGCCGATGCCTATCTCGTCGAGGACGAGCAGCGCTTCGCTGTCCGCCCGCTCTCCACCCTGCTCGAGGCGCTCGCCACGGTTCGAGACTCGCGTCTGATCCACGTGGGCAGTGCGTGGGTGCTGGGTGCGGGCGCCGGCCTCGACGAGTCTGCGCCACTGAGCCCGACGACGGCGTATGCGCGGAACAAGGCACGGATGGATCTCCTGCTGCCGGAGCTGGCGGAACGCTTCGGCGTGGTGTGGATCAACCTACGGCTCTTCAATCTGTTCGGACGCTACGAGAACGAGGCGCGGCTGCTGCCGACTCTCGTGACCAGCCTCTCGCGCGGCGAGGCCGCAGAGCTCACCCACGGCGAGCAGGTGCGCGACTTCAACGACGTCGAGACGGTGGCGGAGGCGTTCGCCTGCGCACTCGCGGCGCCGGACACCGCCTGCCGGTCTGTCTACCACATCGGTTCCGGGCGCGGAACGACAGTGCGCCGGTTCGCGCTCGACATCGCGGCTGCGCTCGGACGACCGGAGCTCGTGCGCTTCGGTGTCGCGGCCGCCCAGGACGAAGGGCTGCCTGCTCTCGTGGCAGACCCGACGCGTGCCTGCCGCAGACTGGGGTGGCAGCCCGATCTCGACCTGTCGAGTCGCGTGGGCGCGGCGGTCTCCTGGTGGCTGGACCGGCTCGATGCCGCGGCTCCCGCGGAATTGCCGGCATGACGGCTTGCCGGGGCTGTAAGAGCGAGCGGCTCTATGTCTTCCTGCCCCTTGGCGATCATCCGCTCGCGAATGGCTTCCTGCGGGAGGAGCAACTGTCGCAGCCCGAGCTGAAGTTCCCGCTTGACGTGAACGTCTGCCTCGACTGCGGGCTGATCCAGGTCGCGGACCAGGTGCCGGCAGGCTATTTCCGCCACTACGTGTACATCCCATCGAGCGCGGATGCGATGCACGATCACTTTGCGGGACTGGCCGACCTCGTCTCGCGACGGCTGCTGTCGTCGCCGGACGAGCTGACGATCGACATCGGTTGCAACGACGGGCTCTTCCTCTCGCTCCTCGGCGAGCGCGGCGCCAGGACACTCGGAATCGATCCGGCGACCAACATCGCCGAGCTCGCCCGGGAGAAGGGCGTCGAGGTGGTGAACGAATACTTCAGTCCTGCGCTGGCGCGCCGGATCCTCGCCGGGCACGGAGCGGCGCGGGTCGTCGTCTCGACGAACACGTTCCACCACATCGGCGATCTCGATCCGTTCACGCTTGGCGTGACGCAGCTGCTCGACCCGAACGGCATCTTCGTAATCGAGGTCCCCCACGCGCTCGAGCTGGTCGAGTTGAACGAATTCGACGGCGTCTATCACGAGCACGTGTCGCAACTCACGGTCAAGTCCTTCGTCGACCACCTGAGCCGCTTTGGCCTGGAGGTGTTCGAGGTGCAACCTCTCGACGTTCACGGCGGTTCGATTCGCGTCTTCGCGCGAACCGCTCGAAACGGCTCGGCGCCGCCCGCGCAGGTCCAGGAATGGATCGACCGCGAGACCGAGCGCGGGCTGTTCGAAGCTTCCACCTACGATGCGTTCCGCGGGCGGGTCGAGCGAATCCGAAACGAGTTGATGCAAGTCCTTCACCGGCTGAAGGCCGAGGGCAAGCGGATCGCGGGCTACGGTGCCTCGGCGCGGGGAAACACCCTTCTCAACTACTACGGCATCGGCCCGGACCTGGTCGACTACATCATCGACCGTAACCCGCTCAAGCAGGGCCTCTATTCGCCGGGGATGCACATCCCCGTCACGGGGCCCGAGCGGCTGAAGGCTGATCCGCCCGATTACCTCCTGCTGATCGCCTGGAACTTCGCGGACGAGATCATGCGGCAGCAGGACGAGTATCTGCGGGCCGGCGGCCGTTTCATCCTGCCGATCCCCGAACCGAAAGTGGTTCCGTGAGTCGGCAGCCCGCTCCACGCGCATTGATCCTGATGTACCACGCCGTCGAGCCGGCACGGTCGGCTCTGAGCGTCACGCCGGAGCTCTTTCGTTCGCACCTGCGCTGCATCGCCGAGTCCGGAGCGCGGGTCGTCACCGTTCGAGCGCTCGCCGAAGAGCTGCGCCGCGCGAAGTCACCGCGCGACTTCCTCCTCGCGATCACGTTCGACGACGGCTTCGAGAGCGTGGCCGAGCTCGCGGCGCCGCTCCTCGCCGAGCGGGAGCTGCCTGCGACCGTCTTCTGCGTCGCCGGACGTCTGGGCGGCACGAGCGACTGGCCGAGCGGACGCGCGGGCGGCACTACTCGCGCACTTGCCTCGGCTTCGGCGCTGCGCGATCTCAGCCAGGCGGGCTTCGAGATCGGCTCTCACGGCTTCGATCACGAGCCGCTCGTCGCCGACGCCGAGCAACTGCTGCGCCGCGAGATCGCCGACTCCAAGAGTGTTCTCGAAGAGGCCGTCGGTACGCACGTCAGCTCTTTCGCCTACCCCTACGGCGCCGGACCATCGCGCCTAGCGCGGCGGCTGGTCGAGGAGACGTACGAGGCGGCGTGCACGACGAAGATGGCCTCGCTCAGCCCGCAACCGGACCGGTATGCGCTCCCCCGCGTCGACGTTCACTACGTGCGCCGGCCGGAGCTTCTAGCGCGCGTCCTCGCCGGCCGAATCGGCCCCTACCTCGTCGCACGAAGGATCGGAGCGCGCACCCGTCGAGCGTTGTGGAAGGACTACCTAACCGACCGATCGTTTCGGTGGGGCGATACTCCCCAAACGACCCGGGCACCCTAGGACGCCCCGAGTCAAGCTTTAGGACGATGAAAACCGTGATTCTGGCCGGGGGAGTCGGCTCGCGCCTTGCGGAGGAGACCGACATGACGCCCAAGCCGATGGTCGAGATCGGCGGCTCGCCCATGCTCTGGCACATCATGAAGATCTACTCCACCTTCGGCTTCAACGAGTTCGTTCTCGCGCTCGGTTACAAGGGTGACACGATCAAGAACTACTTCTTGAACTACCACTACCTCGCCAGCGACTTCACGATCGGCTTCCGCGAGGGCAAGATCGACCTCCACGACGGCGAGCGCGAGGACTGGCTCGTGCATCTCATCGACACCGGCCTCCACACGCAGACCGGTGGCCGGCTCAAGCGGCTCACGCCTCGCCTGCGCGACGGGACCTTCATGGTGACGTACGGAGACGGCGTGGCCGACGTCGATCTCCGTGAGCTCGTGGCCTTCCACCGCAGCCACGGCAAGCTCGCCACCGTCACGGCCGTGCGGCCGCCGGCACGCTTCGGCGGTCTCTCCTTCAACGGGAACTTCGTGGCCGACTTCGTCGAAAAGCCTCAGATCGGCGAAGGCTGGATCAACGGGGGATTCTTCGTGCTCGAGCCAGAGGTGCTCGATTACATCGACGGCGACGACACTGCATTCGAGCGCGAACCGCTCGAGCGCCTGGCCGAGGAGGAGCAGCTCGTCGCCTATCGGCACGACGGGTTCTGGCAGTGCATGGACACGCTACGCGACGTCCGGATGCTCGAAAGCCTCTGGCGCAGCGACGACGTCCCGTGGAAAGTCTGGGCGCGATGAGAGTCCTGGTCACCGGACACCACGGCTACATCGGCTCGGTCACGGTCGAGGCGCTCGTAGAGGCCGGACACGATGTCGTCGGCCTCGACACGTTTCTCTATGAGGACTGCGACCTCGGGCTCGAGTGGCAGACCGTTCCCGCTCTGCGACTGGACGTCCGCGACGTGGCCGCTCAGCATCTCGAGGGATTCGAGGCCGTCGTCCATCTCGCAGGGCTCTCCAACGACCCGCTCGGCGCGCTCAACCCGGCGCTGACCGAGGAGATCAACCTCGACGGCACTCTTCGCGTCGCCGGCGCCGCGAAGGAGGCCGGCGTTGAGCGGTTCGTCTTCGCGTCGTCCTGCAGCATGTACGGCATCGCAGACGGCATGCGCGCGATCGACGAGACTGCAGCGCTGCAGCCGCTGACCGAATACGCACGCTCGAAGGCGTTGGCCGAGGAAGCCCTGCTGACACTCGCGGACGACGATTTCTCTCCGGTCCTCATGCGCAACGCCACGGCCTACGGGGCCTCGCCACGCCTTCGCCTCGATCTAGTGCTGAACAACCTCGTCGGATGGGCTCTGACCACCGGCAAGGTGCGGATTCTCAGCGACGGGACGCCGTGGCGGCCGCTCGTCCACGTGCGCGACATCGCCGCTGCGACGGTCGCTCTCCTCGAGGCACCGCGTGCCGCAGTCCACAGCGAGGCTTTCAACATCGCGCCGCGAGACGAGAACTACCGGGTCAGGGATCTAGCCTGCATAGTCCGTGACGCCATCGGCGGGTGCGAGATCGAGTACGCCGGCAACGGGGATCCAGATCCGCGTAGCTACCGCGTCGACTTCGGCAAGCTCGCGCGAGCCTTCCCCGGACTGCGCCTCTCGTGGACGGCCGCGATGGGAGCGCACGAGCTCGTCGAGGCGTACCGTGCAAACGACCTGACCTTCGATGTGTTCGCGGGCTCGCGGTTCACCCGGCTCAAGCGGCTCCAGGATCTCCTCGACGCGGACGCGCTCGACGCGTCGCTCCGCCGTCGGGCCGCCGAGCCGGAGCTCGTTGCGTGAAGAAGCGCGCAGATGAGCTGCGGACGAGGATTCTCGAGCTCGTCGAGGAGTTTCACGCGGCCCAGTTCTCCGCGGATGACTTTCGCCCCGGCGAGACGACGGTGCAGTACGCCGGCCGCGTCTTCGATTCCGACGAGTTGCTCCATCTCGTCGACTCCTCGCTCGATTTCTGGCTGACGACGGGCCGCTACGCCCGGCGGTTCGAGCGGGAGCTGGCACGCTTCGTCGGCGTCCGGCACGCTCTTCTGTGCAACTCGGGCTCGTCCGCCAACCTGCTAGCGCTCTCGGCCCTGACCTCGCCCAAGCTGGGCGAGCGGCGCGTGCAACACGGAGACGAGGTGATCACAGTGGCCGCCGGCTTTCCGACCACCGTGAACCCGATCGTCCTCAACCGACTGGTGCCCGTCTTCGTCGACGTCACGCTTCCCACCTACAACGTCGACCTCGACCAGTTGGAGGAAGCCGTCGGTCCCCGGACGCGGGCGATCATGATCGCCCACACGCTCGGCAATCCCTTCGACGTCGACCGCGTGCTCGAGATCGCGGAAAAACACGGTCTTTGGCTGGTCGAGGACAACTGCGACGGGCTCGGCTCGACGTACAAGGGCAGACTGACCGGGACGTTCGGCAACCTCTCGACCCTGAGCTTCTACCCCGCGCACCACATCACGATGGGCGAGGGTGGCGCGGTCCTCACCGATCGTCCCGAGCTGAAGACGCTCGTCGAATCCTTCCGCGACTGGGGACGCGACTGCTGGTGCGAGCCGGGCGAGGACGGAACCTGCGGCAAGCGCTTCGGCTGGCAGCTTGGAACGCTGCCCCACGGCTACGACCACAAGTACATCTTCTCCCACGTCGGGTACAACCTGAAGGCGACCGACATGCAGGCGGCGGTCGGCGTCGCGCAGCTCGCCAAGCTGCCCGAGTTCATCGGGGCGCGAAGGCGGAACTGGGGCACGCTGCGCGAGGCGCTCGCCGCCTACGAGGATCACCTGATGCTGCCCGAAGCAACGCCGGAGACCGAGCCTAGCTGGTTCGGCTTCCTGCTCACGGTCCGTGACGGAGCGCCGTTCTCGCGTGACGAGCTGGTTCGTTATCTCGAAGACCGGCGCATCGTCACGCGGCTCCTCTTCGGCGGAAACCTCACCCGCCAGCCCGCCTACCAGGACATCCCACATCGAGTAGTCGGAGATCTCGCAAACAGTGACGACGTGATGAGCCGCTCGTTCTGGATCGGCGTCTATCCGGGCCTCACGGACGAGATGATCTCTTACGTCATCGATGCGTTCGCTGCGTTCTTCGAGCAGCGCCGGCCGCGAGCCTCCGCCGCAGATGTGGTACGCGGTTGACCGACGCGAACGTCACGGAGTTCTTCGGTTCTTGGGCCGATCGTTACGACGCGGCCTATGACGCGCTCGACGCCGACGGCCATGCGCTACGTGCACGGCTGAGCGCGGTCCTGCGGCTCGTCGGCCGCGGCCCGGGGCAGATCCTCGACGCGGGTATGGGCCCCGGACGTCTCG
>WNEY01002606.1_pt1 | contig 13254 bp, 13 predicted proteins | sample 5400531 | NCBI WGS metagenome assembly WNEY01 (sample SAMN13153338, study PRJNA577476) | soil metagenome | isolation source: 200 cm saprolite under Douglas fir tree site 1 | place: USA:California | collected 2015-04-18
AGAAACCGCTGATGAAGAACGGCCAGATCGACCGCGCGATGCTGCATCAGGTTTTCGATGCCCTCATGGCCGTCAATCCCGACATTGAGATCTACCTGCTCGACCCGCAGGGAAAGATCCTGGCCTTCTCTGCGCCGCCGGGCCGGGTCAAGCGCAGCAGCATTTCTCTCCAGCCCATTCTGAAATTCATCGGCGGCGGACGCCTTCCGATCAAAGGCGATGATCCCCGCGATCCGGCGCGGCAGAAGATTTTCTCCGCGGTGCCGCTCTCCGGCGGCGGCTACCTCTACGTCATCCTCGGCGGCGAAGAGTATGACTCGGTCGTGCAGCAGCTTCGCGGAAGTTACATCCTCCAGCTCAGCGCTGTGGCCGCCGTGGCCGCCGTGGTCTTTGCGCTCGTCGCTGCGCTGCTGCTCTTCAACGCGCTGACACGTCGGCTGCGCACTCTGGCCCAGTCAATGGAGACATTCAAGCGCAGCGACTTCTCCGCCGACGTGCGATTGCCCGAATATCGCCCTGCGGGCGGCGATGAAGTCGATCGGCTCACACAAACATTCGAGGAGATGTCCGCACGCATCATTCTGCAGGTCAACAAACTGAAGGAGATCGATCTTCTGCGCCGCGAGCTGATCGCCAACGTCTCCCACGATCTACGCACGCCGCTGGCATCCCTGCAGGGATACCTCGACACGCTGTTGCTCAAGGAAGGACAACTCACGTCTGAGGAGCAACGCCGATTTCTCGAAACCGCCAGCAGGCACAGCGAACGTCTAGGAAAACTGGTGGCGGAGCTTTTCGAGCTGGCCAAACTCGACGCGCAGGTCACACCCATTCGCGTCGAGCCGTTCTCCATGGCCGAGCTGGTGCAAGACGTGGTGATGAAGTTCCAACTTCGCGCCGAGCAGGCCGGCGTGACACTGAAGGCGGAAGTCACACCCGAATTGCCGCTCGTCTCCGGCGACATTGCGCTGATGGAACGCGTGTTGGAGAACCTGCTCGACAATGCCATTCGGTACACGCCCACGGGCGGGCGGGTCATCGTCTCCATCGTTCGCCAGGACGGCAAGCTGAGCGTCCGGGTGTCCGATACCGGCAGAGGAATCGCCGAGGAGAACCTCCCCTACATTTTCGATCGCTTCTATCGCGGAGACACCGCTGATCGCGATGGCGGCGCCGGGCTGGGACTGGCGATCGCCAAACGCATCCTGGAGTTGCACGGCAGCTCACTCGAAGCACAGAGCCGTGTGAACGTCGGGACAACGTTTGTATTCCAGGTTTAACCTTTTGGAGTGCGGTGCCTCGGCACCGCTTTCTGAGCCGCGGCACCGGCTCGAAAGCGGCGGCAAGGCCGCCGCACTCCAAATCACGCCGTCGTCTGAAACCAATTGATAGTCCCCGGCATCTATTGTTTTGATGAAGATGAAATCGCTCGCTCTGGCGCTTCTTGTGGTAATCGCGGCGAACGCCTCTCCAACGCCCGCCGCGCCAAATGGTTTTGCCAAGGCAACGTTCGCCGGCGGCTGCTTCTGGTGCATGGTGCATCCGTTCGAGGAGCTGAAGGGAGTGGTGAAGGTCACTTCCGGATACGCCGGCGGACGGACGGTCGATCCGAGTTACGAGGAGGTCTCAGCCGGCGGAACGGGTCATCGCGAATCAGTTGAAATCATTTACGACCCGCGCCGGATCAGCTACGCAAAGCTGCTCGGGGTCTTCTGGCACAACATCGACCCGACCGACAACGAAGGACAATTCTGCGATCACGGTGGCCAGTACCGCTCGGCGATTTTCTATCACGACGCGCAGCAGAAGCAGCTCGCCGAGGCGTTGAAGGCGGCGCTGCAGAAACGGCTGCAGGTTTACACCGACATTTTGCCGGCGGCCTCGTTCTACGCAGCCGAGGAGTATCACCAGGACTATTACAAAAAGAATCCCGTGCGCTACAGGTTCTATCGCCTCAATTGCGGTCGCGATCATCGCCTGCAGCAGATCTGGGGGAGCGCCGCTGGTCACTAAATGAGCATCACCTGCAAACAGCTCATCGACGGCATTGCCGATTACCTCGATGGCGCGCTTGATGCGTCATCGCACCGCGATTTCGAGCGGCATCTGGAGCGCTGTCGCTCCTGTCAGGCTTACCTGGACACCTACCGCACGACCATCCGCGTCGTCCGCGCAATTTGTTCTTTCTGACATCCCCACGGGATACTTTCGTGACACTGCCCGGACAGACTCCGGAAATGAAAATCATCACCGCAGACGAGACCGAGCTGGTGGCCAGCCTGCAGGCTGGCGAGGGAGATGCCTTCGAGGCGTTGATGCGAGCGCACACGCCCGCTCTGCTGCGCGCGGCGCGCAGATTTCTGCGATCCGAAGAGGACGCGCGCGATGCGGTGCAGGATGCGTTCGTTTCTCTCTTCAAGTCGATCGGCAAGTTCGAGTCGAATTCGCAGGTTGCCACGTGGCTGCACAGGATTCTCATCAACTGCTGCCTGATGAAGCTCCGCACGCGGCGGCGGCACCCGGAGGAAGACATCGAGCGTCTTCTGCCCCGATTTTCGGATGATGGGCGTGAGGTCGAGCCGAGTGTTCCCTGGACCGAATCGGCGGAGACGATCCTGCAGCGCGCGGAATTGCGCGATCGCGTGCGTTCCTCGATCGACAACTTGCCGGAGCCTTATCGCGTCGTTCTGCTCCTTCGAGACATCGAGGAGGTCAGCACGGAAGAGGTGGCGAAGCTTCTCGATGTGACGCCGAACGCGGTCAAGGTGCGGCTGCATCGCGCGCGTCAGGCGCTGCGGACACTTCTCGATCCTCACATGAAGTTGTAACCGGATCCCGCAACCGGCATCAAAGAAGCGAACTCATGAAACTGAATTCATGGATCGCAGCCGTTGCGCTGCTGGCGGCGCTCCTGTTCATCGCCGGCAGATCGTGGATCGCCCTCGCTTATCACGCGCTGTCGTATCCGACCACCGGCGCGGGGGAAGCGGCCAATGTCCTCATCGAAGGTTCGATCGCCTACGCGTCCCTCGGCGATCGCGGCGTGGAGATGATTGACGTCGCGTCGGGAAAGGTTCTCCGCATCGTTCCCCCTCCGGCCGGGAGTGAGAGTATCGACGATCTCGCCATTGCGGATCACTTTCTCTTCGTTCTGGACGCGCGTGCTCCTGGCCATTTGAGCGTCTTCTCCCTCGCGGACGGGGCGAATCCGATGCTCGCCTCGCCGCCGGTCGATGTCGCCGTCGGACCCTTCTCCGGAGTGTCCGCCGCGGCTGGCCGTGTGATCGTGTCCGGTGGGACGTCGCTCATGTCGCTGCGACCCTACGATGCGCGCGGGAAGCTGGGCAACGTTGTCGCGACCATTGATTGCGGCCGCGGCCAACCCGACATTCTCCTGGCGCCCGACGGAGAGCGCGCGTTCGTCTCCACTCACTACTGGGGACCGTATTTCGGGCTGACAACTGTACGAGTCGGGCGTGCGTCGCTCGAGAAAGTGGGGAGCCTTTCTCTGGACACTTACGGTTTCACCGCCGGCGGATCAAAGCCCGCGAACTTTCCGATCGAAACAGCTCTCGCGGGTGATGTGCTGCTGCTGGCTGATGCGCGCGGGTTGAACGTCATTTCCGTCGCGGATCTCAAAGCGCCTCACCTTCTGGCAAGTCTCGACGTTGGCGTCAAAGGGGTCAATGTCGATGTGCGTGACCATCTCGCCGCGGTCGTCGGTTCATCGCCAAGACCGCTGTTGGTTCTCGTCGACGTTGCGGTCCCTTCCTCGCCACGCATCGTGCGCTCCATTCCGCTTCCCGATGGGAGCTTTCCGACTGGTGTTGCGATCGGGACCACGCGCATTGCCGTGGCCTCACATCAAAAGGGCGTTTTGCTCATCAACAGATGAAGGAGGAAACAATGAAGAAACAGCTCTCACGATTCATCCCCATGGTCATGGTTGCGGTGGCGCTCGTCGCGTCGGCGGCGTCCGCCGCTCCGGCAACCAGCGCGCAGTACAAGATAACGTTCATCCGCTTGTGGACTAAAAAGACCCATCCGTTCGAATATCCGGAACCGGGTCTGCTGACCGGACCGCATCTGTCCGGACTGATCGGGGCCACTACCGCCGGCGGCTACGAGATTTACAAGGTAGGCACACCTCCCACTCCCGGCCTGGAAAGGCTTTCGGAAGAGGGGAAGCACAGCCCGCTCGATCAGGAGATTAAGAATGCGATCGCCGCGGGAAAGGCCGGCGCGCTGTTCGAGACCGGACCGATTCGTGACGCTTCCAAGACTGAAACCGTGAACGTCACCGTCACCACCAGGTTCCCGATGGTGTCAGCGGTGGCGATGGTCGCCCCGAGTCCGGACTGGTTCGCCGGCGTTGCCGATGTCAACCTCATGGAGGGTGGCAAGTGGGTGAGCAAGAAGACAGTCGATTTGTTCGCCTACGATTCGGGAGGAGACGACGGCAACACTTATAAAGCTCCCGACAAGGACACCAATCCGAAGAAGCCGACGACATTGGCCAACACGCCGCACTTCGTGATCAAGGGGGAGAGGCCGCCGGTGGCCCGGCTTGTGTTCACAAAGATGTAGGACAGAACAGCAACGGCGGCCAAACGGCCGCCGTTGTCATTCTTACTTCTTTCCTACTCCGGCCAGTCGCCGAGAGCGCGGCGGGCAGCAACGATCTGGCCGATGTGATAGGCGTTGTGATCGGCGACCAGGATCAGCTCGCGCAGGTAGGTCTGCCCTGACCCGTGAGGGATTCGAGCGAAAAGATCAATTCCTGTGTCCATCGCCAGCTTCTTCAGATCCTCGCGATCGCGCTGGAACGAGGCAACACCGTCACGCCACGCGGCCTCGGATGGCGGAGCAACTGTAGGAGGCCAGTAGTCCTTCATCGACGGTTCCTTGTATTTCGGATTGCGGCAAAAATCGAGGATGTCGAACTGACATCGCCGGAGGTGCTCGAGCAACTGCCACAGCGAATGGGCAGCCCCTTCCCTCACCTCCCCGCGTTGGCGTGGATCGATTCCGTCAATGGCGCGATCGAAGCTGATGTGGGCGTCTTCCCAATCGAGCAACTTTCGCAGAAGCTCGCGCAGCGATTGATCTCGATCCATTTTCAATATTCCGCAGTGGCCTCGTCGGGATAGCAATACAACCAACGCTCACCGGGCTCCGCCGATGCGATCACTGGATGCCCGCTCGCGCCTGCGTGCTTGCTTGCGTGCCGGTTCGGTGAGCTATCGCAGCACCGCGTCCCGCCGCACTCCTGACAAGTTCGCAGATGCACCCACTGGGAGCCGATCTTCACGCATTCCTCGCATTCACGGCGCTTCGCCTGTCGCACAGTCTTAATCGCATCGAGATGCGCACACGTTCCGTTACTCATGAAGCACCTGATGGACGAAGGAGACCGCGATCGAGCCTTCTCCAACTGCGGACGCCACGCGCTTGACGTTGCCGCTCCGAACGTCGCCCACCGCGAAGACTCCCGGCCGACTCGTTTCGAGCAGATGCGGAGCCCTGGCGAGCGGCCAGTGCGCGGCGGTTAGGTCGTCCCGCGAGAGATCCGGCCCTGTCTTGATGAAACCGTTCACATCGAGCGCGATACAACCATCGAGCCAGCTCGTACTGGGAATGGCGCCAGTCATCACAAACACGTGCCTGATGTCATGGATCGTGACGGTCCCGGAGCGATTATCGCGCATGTGCACTCGCTCGAGGTGATCGGTTCCTTCGAGGCCGATGATTTCAGTGGAGGTTCGCAGTACGATGGCCGGACTCTCCTCGATACGGCGAATCAGATATCGCGACATGCTATCCGCGAGCCCGGTCGAGCGCACGACGAGGTGTACTCGCTTGGCGGTCTGGGCGAGAAACACCGCGGCCTGTCCCGCGGCGTTGCCTCCTCCCACCACAATCACTTCTTCGCCGCGACACAACTGCGATTCAACGAATGTCGCACCGTAGTAGACGCCCGTACCTTCGAATTGCGCCAGGTTCTCGACGGACAACCGTCGATATTCGGCGCCGGTGGCGATGATGACTGCGCGTGCAGGAATGGCTGACCCCTTGTCGATTTCAATTGCGTACGGCTTTCGACCGCAGGCCAGGTGTTTGGCGCGTTTGGCGATCATCACCTGTGCTCCGAATTTCTCGGCCTGTGTATACGCGCGGCCCGCCAGGTCCTGACCGGAGATGCCCATGGGGAAGCCGAGGTAATTCTCGATCCTGGAACTGGAAGCAGCTTGTCCGCCCGGCGAGTTCGACTCCAGCACCAGCACATCGAGTCCTTCAGAAGCCGCATAGACCGCGGCCGCCAGGCCGGCAGGTCCCGCACCGACGATGATGAGATCTCGGACATGCACCGGATCGATGGCGATGTTGAAGCCGAGACAATCGGCAATCTCCTGATTGTTCGGATTCTTGAGTACCTTTTCACCGCGACAGATCACTACGGGAACGTCCTCGGCCTCGACACCAAAACGGTCCAGGAGAGTCTGGACGTCCGCGTCGCGATCCAGATCGATGTACGCGTATGGATGGCCGTTGCGCGTCAGGAATTCTTTGATTTGAATTGTGGCGCCGGAATGATCGGACCCAATGAGCACGACGTCGCCGATCCCTTGCGCGATCAGCTCCACCCTTCGCAGGATGAAGGCGCGCATCAGGATCTCGCTCAGCTCACTGTCGGCCTGCACGAGAGACATCAGGCGATCGCGGTCGAGTTCGACCACTGTGCTCGGCTCGGTCGCCCGCGCCCGGGCGAGCGCGCGACGCCCGGATAGCATGTTGATCTCGCCGCTGAACTGACCCGGTCCATGCACCGCGATGATCGTGTCGCCGGTCGGAGATGGCCGGACCATCTCGATGCGACCCGCCGTGACGACAAGGAACGGGAAAATCTCTTCGCCCGCCTCGAACAGCACCTCTCCAGTACGCACCTCACGGGCACGGCCATGCGATGTGATGCGCTCCAGTTGCGCCGGTGTCAGCGTCGGAAATATTTGTTCCGCGCGCGACCCGGCCTTCAGCGGGAGTGGCAGACTCGTCTCAGTCATTTCACTTCATTTCACCCAAAAGATCCCTCGACCAGGTGTGGCGACAGAAACCAGACCTGCTTTTCGTTGCGCCGGATGATATCGGATACGAATAGATCAGCGCAGGCACTTGGGGCTGGCGCGGTTGCATTCCTGCGTGAGGTCGGGACCGGACGTCGAGGCGCGCATTAAAAAAGGCATTCGGCAGGCGCTCCCTGCCATCAAATCGGTGTCTGTCCTACAGGGTCATAGGACATTCTCGGTTTACCGTTTGCAGTGAGGCTCGTAATCTGGTGTTTCCCGTGTCTGCGTTGCCCGTCTCCCCGAGTAATCCAGGAAGTCAGGAAGGAAGTCCCCTGCGAGAAACGGTCGTCGAGTTTCTTCAACTCGCCGTTTCCGTGTGCGATGCGCGGTTCGCGGTGGCGCGGATCATCAATCAGGCTCCGATCGCGACAGACGCAACAGCGCCGCTGGAGCAAGAGGTCGTGGTCGCCGAGAGCGCACTGCGTTCCGACAAGCCGATGGTCACCTTCGGTTCCTATTCGGTTGTGAAGCTGGTCGGCCACCGGGGGCGGATCTGGGGAACGATGGGCGTCGGCGGCGTTCACGCCGACGGTGTGGGGCAGCGACTAATCGCCATCGGACGTCAGTTGACTCGCTGGCTCGAGTTAACCGAGACGGCGCGCGTCTGGAAAGAAAAGGCCGAGTTGTACGGTCCGCTGGTCGAGGAAGCAGTGGTCGCCGTTTACAGCATTCGCAACGGCCGCTTCTCCTACGTGAATCAGAAATTCGCCGATACGCTCGGCTATACGAAAGAGGAGATTCTTGCGTTCGCCTCATTCGCCGAAATCGTGGCCGAGGACGAACGCGATCGCGTACGCGAGATTGTGCGCAGTCGGCAAGCTGGAGAGCATCGTGACTTGCGCTACGTGACCCGGATCTGCCGCCGCAACGGCAGCCTGATCGACGCCGAGGTTCATGGATCAGTTGCCGACGTGGAGGGCGATCGCCTGGTGATCGGCGCGGCTGTCGACGTCACGGCGAGGGAGACAGCCGACAAGCTGATTCGGGAGAGGGAAGAATTTCTCCGCGTATTGACAGACAACATCGCCGATGTCGTTCTCATCGACGCTCGAGGAATCGTCACCTACATCAGCGGATCGATCGAGAACGTCCTCGGCTACACAGTCGCGGAGCGACAGGGCAAGAAGGCGTTCGATACGATTCATCCCGAAGATCGTTCTGCGCTGGCTGCGCACCTCAACGCATGCGCCGGAAGCGATCGACTCGATCGGGCCGAGTACCGCTTTCGTCACAAGAACGGATCGTGGCGCGTTCTGCAACTCCACGGGACAAATCTCCTCGATCATCCACACATTCGTGGCTGGCTCATCACCGCTGCCGACGTCACAGATCGCAGGCGCCTGGAACAGGAGCTCGAGCAGCTCAATCGGCTGACGAGCCTGGGCCGGCTGTCGGCGCAGGTGGCCCACGAATTCAACAACGTCATGATGGGGATTCAGACGCCGGTGGATCTCATTCGCTAATGTTGTTCCACGAGCCCGGGTCAGCCATGCTGAATTTCATCGAGGCGGTACCTGTCGCCTCGTCGCACACATGGAGTGGGCGCTGGGAGACCGGCCGGGCGTGGAAGATTTCGCCGAGTACGAGGCGCGGTTAAACGGCGTATTACCGAACTTTGACGATGTCGTGGTCTGCGTCTACGACCTCACGAAGTTTCCAGCGAGCACAATCATCGACGTGATGCGAGCGCATCCCGCTGTCGTCCTTGGCGGATCTCTCCGCGCAAATCCCTTGTACACGCCGCCCGATCAGATGGTGGATGAGCTGCACCGCCGATCAGCAGGCGAAACCGCGTGATCGCATGCGCGGCGGCTCGACGAACCGGCATCCAAGAGGCATACTCATGAATCGGAAGTCTTGGATCGCAGTCGGTGCGCTGCTCGCCGCGGTCGTGTTCATCCCAGGCAGGTCCTGAGTTGCCCTCGCCTATCACCCCGCATCGTATCCGGTCACGCGCGCCGGGGAAGCAGCCAATGTCGTGATCGACGGATCCATTGCCTATGCGTCGCTTGGAGCGCGCGGCGCCACTCACAGGTCGAGCCATGTTCCAACGACAATGTACCCTTCGCGGTGATTTAGGAACGAATCGAGCTGAGCGCGACCTCGATAGACCTCTGCACCGAACCGATACGTCCTCCCCGCTTCGGGGAACGGGAAAACGATGCCGGTCTGCAAATTGACGGAGGGCTGCCAACCGCTCTCCTGAAAGGTCGTCACGTCGGTCGCGGCGTACCATCGCGCTCGCCGTCCGAATGGAAGACCCTCGTACTCGAGCCCCGTTTGTATCCTCCACGGTTTATTAAGCGGACCGAGGATGAGCCCATCACCGATCTCGCCATAAGTGCGCCAGCGAGGAGTCACCTGCCAGCTCAGACCTGCCGCGATCTCCTCCTTGCGTGCGTTGGGGCGCGACGTCAGTTGATTCCGGAGGAGATACTCGTCGCCGACGTGGCTCGACGTGTGGACGTACGTGAGGCGAATCGCCATTCGATCACCGAACTTCTTCGATGCGATTCCTCCGATTCTTGCGTCGTGCCCCAGCTCATCGAGATTGTTCTCGATGTCAAATTGCTCATAGAAGCGCCCTTCGACATCGACCTGCCATCCGTTTTCAGGATTCTCGCCCCGATAGAGTCGCAGCAGCGGGTACTGCCCGCCAATGGAAAGGCTGTACCGTGTGTTGCCCGTGAGTGGCACGCCGGAGTCGAATGCTCGAAGTATCGTGACGATATGTCGCGACCGGCGCGGGTCGGCGACATATCGAGGATAGAGGTCATTCCGGGGATTCAGAAGGATGTGCCAACTCTTTCCCGACTGCTGAGCGAACGCCGCGGGAGAAATCATGAGAAGGGCGACGATGATCCGTTTGACTCCCACGAAGAGTTCAGCTTACCCGACCTCCTCGGGATTTTGCGGCCTTCCAGGTATGGAGGATCTGATCGATGACGTCGTCGACTCCGACATCATGCGTCGCCTGGGCGAATACCACCGGGCCGCCGCTGCGTATCCTGTGCGCATCGCGGTCCATCACTGCTAGATCAGCGCCGACCAAGGGCGCGAGATCGGTCTTGTTGATCACCAGCAGGTCCGACTGCGTGATGCCCGGCCCCCCTTTGCGTGGGACCTTATCGCCGCCGGCCACGTCGATCACGTAGATCGTGAAGTCGACCAGCTCGCGGCTGAACTGCGCCGTAAGATTGTCACCACCACTCTCGACGAACATCATGCGCGGCGGCGTTCAATCGGTACAGATCGGGTTCTTACTGCTGCTTTTTGTGGCCATTGTTTTCGGAGCGCTGGCGAAACGACTGAAGACGCCATATCCGATCCTGCTGGTCATCGCCGGGTTGCTGGTCAGCTTCGTGCCGGGCATTCCGCGCATCGCGCTGAATCCGGATGTCATCTTCTTCGTCTTCCTTCCGCCCCTGCTCTATTCGGCGGCGTGGAACACTTCATGGCGCGACTTCTCGTCCACGCTGGCCAACATCCTGATGCTGGCGGTGGTGATGGTGGGCGTGACCGTCTTCGGTGTGGCCGCGGCTGCTCACTGGTTCTTCGCCAGTTTCGACTGGCGCAGTGGTCTCGTTCTGGGAGCAGCCGTAGCGACGACTGACGCGATCGCCGCCACGTCGATCGCCCGGCGGCTCGGCGTTCCCCGCCGGATCGTTGACGTCATCGAAGGCGAGAGCCTCGTCAACGACGCGACAGGACTCCTGGCTCTCCAGTTCGGCGTGGCGACACTGGTCAGCGGCCAGAGGCTTTCCATCGCGGACGGCATTTTGCGTCTCGCCTATCTGACCATCGCCGGAATCGCCGTCGGTTTCGTCGTCAGTGTGGTCGTGGAGTGGGTGGAAGACAGAATCGACGATGGCCCGATCGAGATCGCCATCAGCATCATCGTTCCGTACGCTGCGTACCTTGCCGCAGAGGCACTCCACGCTTCGGGTGTTCTGGCAGTGGTCACGTGCGGTCTGTACTTGAGCCGGAGGAGTGCGCGTTTCTTCTCGCCTGGTGTGCGGATTCAGGCCAGGGCGGTCTGGCAAGCGTTGACCTTCGTGCTCAACGGGATCGTATTCGTGCTCATCGGCGTGCAACTTCCGGCGGTGCTCGCCGGGATCCGCAACTACGATCTGCCTGCGCTGCTGCGCATCGGCGCGCTGTTCGCCTTGCTGATCATCGCGCTGCGGCTGATCTGGGTCTTTCCCGGCGCGTATCTCGCCTGGATCATCCGAACGCGGATCCTGCATCATCGCGTGCCGCGGCCGCCGGCGCGCAATATCTTCGTCGTCGGTTGGACCGGTCTCCGCGGTGTCATCGCTCTGGCCGCGGCGATGTCGTTGCCGCAGGTGCTGGCGAATGGTGATCCATTCCCCAACCGCGATCTGATCATTTTTCTGACGTTCAGCGTGATCATCGCCACGCTCGTCGGCCAGGGGTTGACGCTGCCGCCATTGATCCGCGCCCTTGGCTTGCAATCGTCCCAGCAGGTCGATCAGGAGGAATTCGAAGGTCGGCGAGAAATTCTCGAAGCAGCGCTCAGCCGGCTCGAGGATCTTCGCAAACAGGACACCGGCCGATTTGCAGATGTCTATGACGACGTGGCGCAACACTATCGCACGCGACTGAACACCCTCAGCGACGAGGGAGCCGATCAGCACGGGACCACGGCCGATCACACGCGACTCTACGACGAAGTCTCGCGCGAGCTCGTCGGCCTCGAGCGCCGAATCGCAGTCGATCTGCGCAACCGCGGCCGAATCAACGACGACGCGCTGCGGCGCGTTCTATACGAGATCGATCTGGACGAAACACGATTAGCGGCATCGGAACGAGGGACCGCGCCCAATCTCAGCTAAGCGGTATGAAATATCATAGCGCGATGGAATCATACGGCATGCTCCGACGCCGGTTCCTGTCACTCATCCCGGCCGCCGGCCTGGTCATGACTGCACCGGCGTTGACGGCGGCGGAGGAAGAAGAGGTCACTCCCACCGAGGATCTGATGCGCGAGCATGGAGTCCTCAAACGCATTCTCTTGATTTACGACGAGGTACAAGGTCGAATCGCGGCGAAAGCGAGCTTCCCGCCTGAAGCGATCACCAACTCGGCGAATATCATCCGATCATTCATCGAGCAATATCACGAGAAGCTGGAAGAAGATCATCTCTTTCCGCGATTTCGAAAGAAGAACAAGCTCGTCGATCTGGTCAACACCCTCGACACGCAGCACAAGGCCGGCAGAAAAGTAACCGAGCAGATCCTGTCGCTGTCACGCGGGGGCCTGAAATCCGATGCCGACAAGCAGAAGCTCTCCACTGCGCTGCATCAGTTCGTGCGCATGTATGCGCCGCACGAGGCGCGCGAAGATACGATCCTCTTTCCCGCCTTCCGCGAGCTCCTTTCGAAGAACGAGTATGCGGCGCTAGGCGAAGACTTCGAAAAACGCGAGCATCAGCTTTTCGGAAAAGAAGGCTTCGAAGGAATGGTGGTGAAAGTCGGCGAGATCGAGAAGACGCTGGGAATCTTCGATCTGAGCCAGTTCACGCCACATGGTTGACTACGGTTTCGGCGCAGGAGAGCCAGCCGGCCGCGGTCGCGCAGCGCTGGAGTGCCAGTGAACGATCTGCCATCCATCGCCACGCTTTTCCAGAACGGCTGTTCCCACGCCATTCGAGTCAATGTGCCGATCGGTGACGTCCGCCGACATCGTGTACTTGAAGGTCACCCACGCCGTCGTGCCGATCACGTGCGGCACGATGTCGCTGAGCTGCTCGTGCACGTTGGCCATGTGCTCGATTTCCGGTTTTAGATGATGGTCGCGGTAATCCGCCCATCCGAAGTTGCCACGGCCGTTCTCAAACACCGTGACGCTGTCGTCATGAGCCCACAACCGTTCGATCGTCGCCATGTCCTTTTGTTCGACCGCACGTGCCTCGGCCAGAAGGGCACCGCGAACGTCGTCCGCAGGTGTTGCCGCTCGCAATCGGACAAGCGGCAGGAGCAGGAGAATGGAAAACAGGACCGGTTTCCGCATCGTTTCCTCCTCGAGCGATGATACATGGGCCCCGGGGAACTTCAGACCGGCCAGGAAGACCGCTGCGGCGCTTGCGGCCAAGATGTGCCCGGCGAA
>WNEY01002610.1_pt1 | contig 13248 bp, 9 predicted proteins | sample 5400531 | NCBI WGS metagenome assembly WNEY01 (sample SAMN13153338, study PRJNA577476) | soil metagenome | isolation source: 200 cm saprolite under Douglas fir tree site 1 | place: USA:California | collected 2015-04-18
CCTCGGCAAACGCGCGCAGGAACGCCTGGACGATCTCGCCGTCGAACTGCACGCCCTTCCCTTCCTCGAGCTCGCGCATGGCGTGCTTCACCGAGAGTGACGGGCGGTAGGGACGCACGCTCGTCATCGCATCGAACGCGTCCGCCACACTGACCAGGCGGGCTTCGAACGGGATCTGATCGCCCTTCAAGCCGTCAGGGAAGCCGCTGCCGTCGAGCCGCTCGTGATGCGACCGAACAATCGCCAGCGCGCCGGGCGCGTCGCGCATCAGCGGCCCCAAAATGCGCGCGCCGATCACCGTATGCTCCATGATGTGGCGGTATTCAGCCTCCGAAAGCTTGCCCGCCTTGTGCAACACGCTTTCACTCACGCCGATCTTTCCCACGTCATGGAGCTCGGCGCCGAGTGCGATGGTATCGATGAGGTCCGTATCGAGCCTGAGGGCGCGGGCGATCTCGACCGAATAGTTGGCGACGCGCATCGAGTGACCGCGCGTGTACGCGTCCTTCGCTTCGAGCGCGAACACGAGCGCGTGCACACCCTCGAGAAACAGCTCTTCGATGCGCCGCGCCTGCGCTTCGACGCGCACTTCGAGGCCCTGCTGATAGCTGCGGTTTTCGATGATGAGGCGGCGTTTGTCGAGCGCCTGTGAGACGCGGGCCCGCACTTCATCCAGATGAAACGGCTTCGCGACGTAGTCGAGTGCGCCCATCTGCAGGCAGGCGACGGCGCTCTCCACTTCGGCCACCGCCGTCACCACGATGACGGCCGTCTCGGGCCAGCGCGTGATGATCTCGCGGAGCAGCGTGACGCCGTCCATCTCCGGCATCCGCAAGTCGGAGATGACGAGGGGGACCGCTCCCTTCTCCAGCTCCTGCAATGCTTCGACCCCGGAGCCGGCTTCCGCGCAGCTGAAGCCTTCGCCCTCGAGCAGCCGCACGAGAACTCGACGCAGGCGGGGCTCGTCGTCGACGACCAGGCAGCGCATTCCGGAGAACTGCGGCATCGTCGCCCCAAAGTAAAGGTCGCTTGCCCCGTGGGGAAGCCGCCCTTACGTTCCGGCCATGACGCGAGTGGCTGAACAGGACGTCACGCGCCGCTTTGCGACACGTGCCGTGCATGCTGGCTATGTCGGCGATCCCCTCAGTGGGGCCGTGATGGGCCCTATCTACCAAACCTCGACGTACATCCAGGAGGGACTGGGGCGCCACAAGGGCTACGAGTACGCCCGGACGCGCAATCCCACGCGTGAGGCACTCGAGCGCAACGTGGCGGCGCTCGAAGGTGGGGTCCATGGATTCGCGTTTGGGTCGGGGTTAGCGGCCCTCGATGCGGTGATGAAGCTGCTGTCGGCGGGCGATCACGTCGTCAGCGGCGAAAACGTGTACGGCGGCTCACACCGGCAGATGACGCACATCTGGTCGCGCCTGGGCCTCACGTTCACGTTCGTAGACGGCGGAGACACACGGGCCGTCGCGGCCGCTGTCACGCCGAGCACCAAAATTGTCTACGCCGAGACGCCCACCAATCCGATGATGCGGCTGTGCGATCTCGCGGCGACAGGCGAGATCGCGCGCAAAGCGAAAGCGTTGTTCGTCGTCGACAATACGTTCGCGACCCCCTACTTCCAGCAGCCGCTCCAGTTCGGCGCCGATATCGTCCTCCACTCGACGACGAAATACTTGAATGGCCATTCCGACATGGTCGGCGGCATGCTGGTCGCCACCCGCGACGACATCGCCGAGCGGCTCGGGTTCATTCAGAACTCGTCGGGCGCTGTCCCGGGACCGTTCGATTGCTGGCTCGCGCTGCGCGGCACCAAGACGCTGGCGCTGCGGATGCGCCAGCATGACACGAATGGACGGCGCGTCGCCGAATGGCTGGAGAAGCATCCCAGAATCCAGCGCGTGTACTATCCGGGACTGCGGTCGCATCCGCAGCACGAGCTCGCCTCGCGCCAGATGAAGGGATTCGGCGGGATGCTGAGTATCGAGCTGGGCGACACCGCCTTCGCCCGCCGCTTCGTGGAGCGCACCAAGATCTTCGCGCTCGCCGAGTCGCTCGGCGGGGTGGAGAGCCTGATCGGGCATCCGGCGACGATGACGCATGCCAGCGTGCCGCCCGAGATGCGCCGCCGGATGGGACTCACCGACAGCCTGGTGCGGCTGTCTGTGGGGATCGAGGACGTGGAGGACCTGATCGGGGATCTGGATCAGGCATTGGCTGATGACTAGACACGAAACATGCGGTTTCCCACGCCGTACGTGTGGGAATCCAATCAGGAGATAGGCATGACCGAACCGACGAATACCCTTCCGGCGGCGCGTCCGCGGAAAGTGTTGACCCAGATCGCGGCAGTCTCGTGGGAGCATCCGGCGGATCGCGCGGCGCTGCAGTCGCTGCGCGCCATCCCCGGGTTCGACCAGGTGGTGAAGAAGGTCTACGGATTCATCGGCGAGCGCGGCGTGCGCCTGCTGTTCCAGGCCGACGCCGTGCGCGTCGGGCCAAACCAGTTCCCGCGCCTCAATGAGCTGTACACCGATGTGCTGACGACGATGGATTGGGAGCCGCGCCCCGATCTGTTCGTGTCCCAGACGCCGTTTGTCAACGCGGGCGCCTACGGGATGGAACGACCGTTCATCGTCATCAACTCGGGCGCGTTGAAGCTGCTCGATGACGACGAAATGCGGACCCTTCTGGGTCACGAGCTGGGCCACGTGATGAGCGGACACGCGCTCTATGTCACGATCCTGATCCTGATCCTCAATTTCAGCTTTTCGACCTTACCGTTTCTGGCGGGCATTGCCCTGCTGCCGATCCGAATCGCGCTGCTCGAGTGGTTCCGGAAGAGCGAGCTCTCGTCCGATCGCGCTGGTCTCCTGGCGGTCCAGGATCCTCATGCCGCGATGCGCATGCATCTCAAGATGGCCGGCGGCGGCGATATGAAACAAATGAATCTCGACGCGTTCCTGGTGCAGGCAAAGGAATACGAAGAATCGGGGGGCGCACTCGACCGCATCTTCCAGATTCTCAACACGCTGGACCGCACGCATCCGTTCAGTACGCTGCGCGCCGCCGAGCTGCAGCGCTGGATCGAGGCGGGCCATTACGAGCGCATCCTGGGCGGCGAGTACACGCGCCGCGGCCCCGACGCCGAGAACCGGCCGATCGACAAGGATATCGATGAGGCGCGCGAGCACTATATGAAGGAAGCGAAGGCCGTCGTGAACGACGTGGTGGACTCCGCCAAGCGGGCCGCCCAGGCGTTCACGGACGCATTCAAGAAGAGGTGAGAGTACTGGTCGTCGGAGGCGGCGGCCGCGAACACGCCCTGTGTTGGGCCCTGCAGCGCGACGCCTCCGACACCATCTTGTTTGCCGCGCCCGGGAACCCCGGGACCGCGAGTCTCGCCACCAACCTCCCGATCTCCGCGACCGCCGTTGACGATCTCGTTGTAGCGGCCGCACGCCACGATATCGATCTCACCATCATCGGTCCGGAAGCGCCGCTCGCCGCGGGCCTGGCCGATCGCCTGCGCGACGCAGGGCGCGCGGTGTTCGGACCGACGGCCGCGGCGGCTCGACTCGAGTCGTCGAAGGCATACGCCAAAGAAGTCATGCGCCGCGCAGGAGTCCCCACTGCCGCGAGCGCCACGTTCGTCGAGCTGGCACCGGCGCTCGCCCACATCGCCGGCCATGCCGAGCCGCTCGTCGTGAAGGCTTCGGGACTCGCGGCCGGCAAGGGAGCGGTGGTGTGCAAGACGCGAGCGGACGCGGCGGCCGTGGTGCGCGCGATGCTGGCGGGATCCCTCGGTGATGCCGGCAAGGAAATCGTGATCGAGGAGTTTCTCGACGGCGAGGAGCTGTCGGTGCTGGCGCTGACGGACGGCGAGCGCCTAGTGATGTTGCCGCCGGCCCAGGATCACAAGCGACTCGGCGAAGGCGACACCGGTCCGAACACCGGCGGGATGGGGGCGTACTGCCCGGTCACCATCGCCACGGAGCCGTTGCTGGCGCGGGTGCGCACGGAGGTCTTCGAGCCCGTCTTGCGGGAGGTGGCGGCGCAAGGCGCTCCCTACGAGGGCGTGCTCTACGCCGGACTGATGATCTTGGCTGACGGCACGCCATCGGTGCTCGAGTTCAATGCCCGCTTCGGCGATCCGGAGACGCAGGCTTTGGTGCCCGCGCTATTGCCGGGATTCACCGAGCATCTCGCCGCGATCGCGCAGCGGCGTTGGAACCCGCTGCCGAGCCAGCAGCTGTTGGCGGTCGAGCGGGCCGCGGTCACCACGGTGCTGGCCGCGCGAGGGTATCCCGACAATCCCGAGAAAGGCGCGGCCATCAGGCTTCCGGATGCAGCAGAGTTGGGGGACGATGTCATCGTATTTCACGCCGGCACGTTCCGCGATCCGGAGGGGAGGCTGCGCACCAACGGCGGTCGCGTCCTGAACGTCACCGGTTTGGGCGCGAACGTCCCGCTGGCCGCGCGAGCGAGCCGCACGGGGGCGGAGCGGATTTCCTTCGAGGGCAAAACCTGGCGGCGCGATGTCGCCTGGCGCGAGATCCAGCGTGCCGGAACTGCCTGAAGTCGAGACGATCGTTCGCGAGCTCGCGCCTCGGCTCGAGGGATTCCGCATCGCGCGCGTGCAGCTCAATAAGACTGACGTCTTACGGCGCGTCTCCAAGGCCCGGCTGATCAGGACGTTGCGCGGCAACACGATCGAGCAGATCACGCGCCGCGCCAAACACGCCGTGTTCCGGCTGTCGAGCGGCCACCGGATGATCATCCAGCCCCGCATGACGGGTTCGCTCGTCGCCCATGAACGCCCCCTCCCCCTCACGCGCGACCAGGCCAAGTATGCCGTTCTGATCTGCACGCTCAACGACGGCCGCCGCTTTGTGTATCGCGACGTGCGGCGGCTCGGCACCATCTGGCTGTTGGACGAAAAGGGCTGGAAAGCCTACACCGGTCGCATTGGCCCCGAGCCGCTCGAGGAGACCTTCACGCCCTTCGTATTCGCGGATCGGCTCAAAGGGACGCGCACGGCCGTCAAGAAGGCGATCATGGATCAGCGCCGCCTGGCGGGAGTGGGAAACATCTATGCCAACGAGGCGCTGTTCGACGCCCGGCTCGACCCGTCGAAGCCGACAAACCAGTTGTCGCTCGAGGAATTCGCGCGCCTGCACGCGGCGATCGTGGACGTGCTGCAGCGCGCGCTGGTATCGTCGGGGACGACGCTGCGGGACTATCGCACGGGAACGGGCGAGCGTGGGCGATTTCAGTTCGAGCTGCGAGTCTACGGCCGCGGCGGCGAGAAGTGCGTGCAGTGCGGCACGCGCCTGACCACGACGCATGCCATCGACCTGCGCGCAACCACCTTCTGCCGCCGCTGCCAACGGTGACTCAGTCCACGAACGCCCATAGCAAGTCGCGACTGTGCCGGTCGAGCTGCTCCGGCCGGCCGAGGTGATACAGGTCCCCAGCCAGGTCGCGGATCAACAGGCCGCCGTGCGGCAACGTGCGCGGCCAGTCGTCGAGCCTCGTTTGAAACGTCCGCGGACCCTGCCTGGTCTCGACTCGCCAGCGCCGGATCTCGACTTCTTCATCGATCTCCAGCACCCGCGTCACCTCGAACACGAACCCCGCCACCGCGAGCGCCATCTCCAGCGCCGCGCGCGAGCGTGGATCGAGCTCGGCGGGATCTCGCACGAGCGCAAACTCCTCCTCGTCCGAATCCCGCAGCGACAGGTGCCGGGCGGGCTCCGACCACGGGAAGCAGCGCCGCACCGACACGGCGCGCTCCAGCTCGTCCCGCACCGCCCACAGTGACCCGTCCGAGCGCCATTCCAATGTGAGCGTTCGCGTCCGCTGCTCTGCCGCCAGGGCGGTCATAGAGCCTCCTTGCTCACTGGAGCTGCACTTGCAGCTCGTACAGATGCCGATACTTCCCGTCTGGCTTCGCCAGCAGCTCCGCATGCGTCCCATGTTCCACCAAGCGGCCCTCCTCGATCACGAACAGCCGCGACGCCTTGCGCAGCGTCGACAGCCGGTGGGCAATCGCGAACACCGTCCGGCCCGCCACCAACCGCTCCAGCGCCTGCTGGATCTCACGCTCGGTTTCCGTATCCACGCTGCTCGTCGCCTCGTCCAGAATGAGGATCCGAGGATCGTGCAGAATCGCGCGCGCGATCGAGACGCGCTGGCGCTCACCACCCGACAGCGTATGCCCCCGCTCCCCCACCACCGTGTCGTAACCGTGCTGCAACCTGGTGATGAAGTCGTGGGCATTCGCCGCCTGGGCGGCGACGACGACCTGGCTCAACGGCGCCTCGGGCAAGCCGTAGCGAATGTTCTCCAGGACTGTGCCGTGAAACAGGTACGGATCCTGGAGCACCATGCCGATTTGCCGCCGGTAGTGCCCCGTCTCGAGCCGCCGAAGATCGACGCCGTCGACCCGAATCGTCCCCCCGGTCACGTCATAGAAGCGCGCGATCAGGTTCACGATCGTGGTCTTGCCACCGCCCGACGGCCCGACGAGCCCGATCAGCTCGCCAGGCGCGACGTCGAAGCTCACACCCCGCAGCACCTGCCGGACGCCGTCATAGCCGAACGTCACGTGCTCGAACGTCACCCGACCGTGCACCGGCTCGAGCCGCACCGGCTCCGGCACATCCCGGATTTCCGGCTCGGTGTCGAGCACTTCGAACACGCGGTGCGCGGAGGTGGTCGCCCGGTTGATTGTGCGCGCCATCTGGCCGATCACCTCGATCGGCCCGACGAACATCGTCGTGTAGAGCAGGAACGAGACGAACGTTCCCACCGGCAGCTGCGCCCCGTTGCCGAGCAGCCGTGGCACCGCAAAAACCCACACCGCCACGGTCATCGTGTGGACGCCCAGCATCAGCAACGGCCAGAACGTCGTCCACGACCTGTGGATGCGGTTGAACTCCGCCGTCACGTCCTGGTTGCGCTCGCCGAAGCGCCCGATCTCCCGCCGCTCCTGGTTGAACGCTTTGACCACGCGGATGCCCGGGATCGTGTCCGACAGGACGTCCGTCACCCGTGACCACTTGCGCCACGCGCGGATGAACAGCCGAGTGATGTCTTCGCTGTGCCGGTAGATCAGCCAGCAGAAGAGCGGCACCGGCAGCGTCATCACCAGTCCCAGCCGCCAGTCGAGCGTGAGCAGCACGGCTCCGAGCCCCGCGAGCATCACGAGCGACAGCGACACGTCCACGACGCCGAAGGCCAGGAAATCCCACAGCCGGTCGGTATCGGCGGACACGCGCGTGATCAGGCTGCCGGTCCGCTTGCGCGAGAAGAACGCCAGGCTCAGATGCTGGATGTGCTCGTACAACTCGGCGCGCAGATCGCGCGCCACCCACTCGCCCAGAATCGACATCAGGCGCAGCCGCACGTGTGCCGCCGCCTGGCGTATCAGATAGACGGCCGCCATCGCCGCGACCGCCAGCCACGCGATCGTGCCGGCGCGCGCGAGCGACAGCGTTCCCGCCTGTGCCGGCCGCACTACGCGGTCGATCAGGTGGCCCGCCAGATACGGCGGCACCAGGCTGACCAGCGTGATCACCGTCGCGGCCGCCATCCCCAGCGTCAGCTGCCGGCGGTAGGGCCTGAGATACCCGAGCAGGCGCCGGATGACCGCGGTCTGCCGGCCGGAGACGAGCGCCTGCGCATCGCGGATGGGGCGCGCGACGCTGTCCGCGTACAAGCGGTCCGCGTCGCCGTCCGCGAGCTCCCGCGCATGCCCTTGGACCTGCTCCTCGAGCACGAACCGGATGTTCTCGAAGGCACGCCGCTGCCGGTGCGTGTAGCGCAGCAGCGCCAACGCGGGCTCGCCCGGTGTGCCGAGGATCGTCAGGGTGTTCGCCGACAATCCCGGCGCTTCCCTGACCGCCTCGATGCGCGACCGCTCGAAGCTCCGCACGTCCCAGCCATCGCTCTCACGCTTTGCCACGGCGATGTGCCGCGGGCCGAGCGCCAACCACGCTTCGCTCAGTCGCAGGCCCTGGTCGAGATCGGCGAGCGCGTACAGCTGAACGGGCGCGCCGTGCCAGGCGTGCTCGATCTGCCGCCGCAGCTCCGCAGGAAGCCTCGTGGGCTGCGACGTGTACCGCGCAATGAGTGAATCGTCGAGTTGTTGCAGCGTGCTCATGTCCGTGATCCTCGAGGCGTACGTAACAGAACGGCCTCCCAGGTCCCATGAAGCACCCGGAAGGCCGGATCACGGCGCGAACTAGATCCGATCGACTTCTAGGGTGCTCCTCCACCTCCACCGGCGCCGGCGATGCCGGACGCAATACGCCCACGCCCGTCGACAAACGGCGCGACCAGGCGGCACAGCATGCCCGGCCCCGCCCAGAAGCGGCGCAGCATCGGCGTAACGGTGGATTGGCGAATCATCATTTCAGTCCGAGACCCTTTCGTGCGTGACGGAAGGCTGCTTTGACCAAAGTAAGACGACGTACGGGACCGGTCAAGCCGAAGATTCACGTTGGACCCGCCTTACATTATCACCCCCGAATCGGCCGTCCCGCAGCGAAATCGAAGAGCGTGGCGCCGCGCAGGCGATAGAGCGCCGTCCAGTATCCGCGCAGCCCCCGGACGTATTCGACCAGCGCCTGGTCCTTCTCGGCCTGGGCGATGTACAGGTTGTCGATCGTAATGCGGCCGATCACGTAGCGATTGTACGCCACCTCAAACCGCTTGGCGGCGACGCTGTCCGCCTTCGCCACGAGCAGCGCGGTGCGGCGGGCCTGTGCGAGTGCGAGCGCGGCGAAGCGCGCGTCGTGCGCGAGTTGGTCTAGGGTGGCCGCCGAGAGATTGGCGACCCGCTCGCGGTCGGCCTGCGCCGCCTGCACCCCTTCGTGACGGGCGCCCCACTGCCACAACGGAACCTGTACCAAGAGTGTGAAGCGCCGAGCCTCGAGCAGGTTCTGATATGCGAGGCTCGCCTCCGGCGCAGTGGCGTTGAATCCGTAACTGGCCTGGACCGTGGCACCGGCGCCCGAACGAAGCCGCGCCTCGGCGACGCTCCGCCGGGCCTGGACGTCATCGAGGGCGACGGCCGTCACCGCGGCGCGGTTCTTCAACGCTTCGGCCACGGCCCGAGCCGTGTCGGCCTCGAACTCGGGGACCTCCCCCGTCACCGCGACCTCGACCGGCGTCCCGGGGGGGAGATCGAGCCCGAGGCGCAGGGCATCGGTCGCGCGGTCGTGCTCCAGCCGCGCCGACTCGAGGGCGGTGCGGGAGCGGAGCAACGCGAGCTCGCTCTGAAGCAGGTCGTTCTCCCCGATCTTGCCGACCTCAAACCGCCCCGTGTTCAGGCGGTACAACGTGTCGTTCACCGCGGCGTTCGTCAGGGCGTTCTCGAGCGCGACGCGGGCGGCGTACACATCGAAGAACAGCGTGGCCGTTTGGAGAGCCACGTCCTCCATCGCTTCGAGGTATGCTCGTTCGTCCAGCTCGGCGCGCACCGCGTCCTCCTGACCGTTCCACGCGGCAGCGTTCGGACGGAAGATGTCCTGTCGCAATCCCACGGATACCGGCGTCGAGGACCACGACTGGTAGGCTGCCGGCCCGCTCACCCTGAGCCGAGCCAGCGACGAAGACACAAACAGGTCGCCGCCCGTAACCGGGATTTTCTGAGCGAGCGTGACCGTCACGCTGGCGTCGGTCTGCTGCTGGGGCACGAACTCGGTGCTGCCGTCATCCCGGAGCACCGGAATGATCGACTTGTTGTACGACGGCACCGTTCCTCCGAGGGACAGCTGCGGCAGCAGCCCCGAGCGGTAGGCACGGTGGCGGTAGCGCCCCGATTCACGCGCCGCTCGCGCGGCGCGGGCCTGGTGTCCACGCTGCTGCGCCAGCGCGATCGCTTCCGACAGCGTGATGACCTGGGAGGAATCCGGAGGCGCCGTCTGGGCCGCGAGCGTGGGTGTCACGAACGCGCCCAGGGCGAGGGCCAGGATGATGCACACGCGGTTGTTCATGAGATCACTCGTAGCGGAGGCAGACGACTGGATCCTGTCGCGCAGCGCGGTAGGCGGGCACGATCCCGAACGCGATGCCCACGGTGAACGACACGCCGAAGGCGACGAACACGGACAGGGATGACACGATCGTGGTGATTCCCGCGAACCGCTCGATGCCCAGCGACAGGCCGACGCCGACGAGTATACCGGCCACGCCGCCCGCCACGCTGATGAGCACCGCCTCGCTCAGGAACTGAAAGAGGATGTCCTTCTGGGTTGCGCCCATGGCGCGGCGCACGCCGATCTCCCGGATCCGCTCCAGGACCGACGCGAGCATGATGTTCATAATCCCGATGCCGCCCACCACGAGCGAAATGGAGGCGATCGCGCCGAGCACGATGTTGAAGATCGTCTTGGTGCGCTGCTCCTGGCGCAGTAGCAGCTCCGGCACGGTGATTTCGAAGTCCACGACCGTGTTGTGCCGGCGGGCGAGCATGCGTTGCAGGACGTCGGCGACCGACGGCACGTAGCGCGATTCGGTGACGCGCACGATGATCCGGTCGAGCTGGTTGCGGTTGGTGCGCTCCTCACGTTGCTGCTCGGACTCCGTTGGTGCGTCGTTGGTGGTGACAGTGACCTGCCGGGCCGCCTGCTCGATATCCCGCTGCGTGAGCTCTGCGCGGTTCCGGAACCGGATGAGCACGGTGCGCACCGGCACGTACACGTCCATGTTGGCGTCGCGGATGCCCAGGCGCTGGGCGGTCTGCTGCGTAAGGCGACGATCCTGGAGCACCCCGACGACGGTGACCCAGGTCTCACCGACCTTGAGGGGCCGGCCGATGGGATCCTCGGTCGTGAAGAAGCGCGTGCGTACACCATGGCCGATGATCGCGACGGGGAGCCCGCGCTCCACCTGCAGCGGGGTGAACGTCGTCCCGGCTGCAAGCGCCAGGTTCGTGAGGCGGAAGTACGTGGTATCCACGCCCACTAACTTTCCCGAGCGACGCAGGCCCTCCCGAGTGAGCGACGAATTGAGGACGACTTCCGCGCTCGTCACCTCCACCCCAGGAACCACCCGGGCGATCGCCTGGGCGTCCGCGTAGGTGAGGCCGGGCGAGAACTTCGTCACCTTCTTGTCTGGTTGGTCCTCGGCGGGCCCCTCGTGCTGCTCCACGAGCGGCGTGATCATCACGTTGTTCGAGCCGAGCAGGCGCATCTGCTCGAGGATTTCACGCTCGGCGCCTTTCCCGATCGCCAGCATCGCGATGACCGACGCGACCCCGAACAGGATGCCGAGGGAGGTGAGGGCGGCGCGGAGCTTGTTATGCTGCACGGCCTCGACGGCCGTGCGCATGCTGAAGCCGGCGTGGGCGACGAATTGCCGCCGCAGCTCGGCGAGGTTCACCGCACTGGCGTTGGAACAGGGAGGTTGCCTCCCCGGGGTGCGGTGTCACCGCCTGCCACCGGCAGGCTGTCGCGCACAGACGCCGGGAGGCGCGTCAGGGCGATTCGGTCGTGATCCGGTGGAGGCGTCAGCAGCACCCGGTCGTTCTCCTCGAGGCCGCGAATGATCACCACCTCGTCGTCGTTCATCGGTCCGGTGATCACTTCCTGTTTCACGACGCGTCCACCGTCCAGGCGATACACGAACGGGATGCCTCCCGCGCTGCTCACCGCCTCGAGCTGCACGTACAGCGCCACGTTGAGCTTGAGGGTCTCGATCGCGTTCCCCGTCGTCATCCCGGGACGCAGCGTCGTGTCCGAGCCCTGGACGGTCACCTTCACCTCGAAAACCTTCGCGTCAGCATTGGGCCGCTGCTCACCCACGTTCGCGACACTCGCCACTGTTCCGCTGAGGTGCTTGGTAGGATCGGCATCCAACGTGAGTGTCACGGGCTGGCCGACGGCAAGCTTGCGCACGTCGATCTCGTTGACGTAGGTGACAGACTCCATTTGCGTGAGGTCCGGTAGCGTGGCCACACCCGGCTCCCACGCGTTCACCTGCGAGCCGGCCGTGCGCTTGCGGCCGTTCCATTCCTTCACGTAGATCACCATCCCGGGCGCCGGCGCGCGGATCGTGAACCCCGCCATTACGTCCTGCACGACCTTCAGCAGATTGCGCTGCCGCTGGAGGTCGGCGCCGACCTCGCGCATCTTGGCTTTGGCCTGCTCGGTCTTCGTCTGGTAGTCGGACCGCGCCTGCGTCAGGGCGCGCTCGGCTCGCTCGTAATCGATCTCTGCCTGGCGACGTACCGTGGGCGCCTCGTAGACCGCCTGCTCCTTGGCGAGACGTTTCTCCTCCAGCGCCAACTCCATCGTGCGAATGTTCTCGCGCGCCGTCGAGAGCGTCAGCGTAGAGTCGAGCATCGCCTGCTCGTACTGCGCCTCCGCCTTCTGGAGCGCGAGGCGCACCTCGTCGAACTTGTTCGCCAGGGTCGAGCGATCGAGCTCTGCGACCACGTCACCCTGTTTTACGATCGTGCCTTCCGGCACGATGGACTGGATCTTCATCTGCCACGCGCCCGCTTGCTGCGCGCCGGCGGGGGCGGTGATTTGGACGAACTGCCGCGCGCGCAGTTCGCCGGAGGTGGTGACCGTGACGGCAAACGGACCGCGCTTGACGCGAGCGACGAGGGAATTGTCCGGAGCGGTGGGACCTCGCGCCAGCAGCCAGGCGCTTGGGACGAGGATGGCCACACCGATCCCGGTCAGTTGCCGCCGAGTGGGACGGAACGCCCGCAGCGTTGCCAGCGAGGGAAGTCGAAGCGCACGCATGGTGTTACCTCACGGGGGAGCCGTAAGTTAGACACGATCGAGCCGTTTTCCGTTCCACGCCAGATGGCCTACGAGCCGCCGAGCCGCCGCGCGACGTCCCGGCTCCACGCCGCCTGCTGGTCCGCCAGGAGCCCATGGTTCGTCTCGTCATCGTAACGGCGTTGCTCGGCCTTCTCCTCCTGGGCGAGCCGCTGCGCCAGGGCGCTCAGCTCCGCATCGGTCTTGGCGCAGGGGCGGGCCAGATCCCCGAACGCCCGCTGCATCCGGCGGGCGTGCACCTCCGCCAAATCGAAATGCGCCTGTTCGTGGCCCAGGACCGTCCGGCGTTGCGTGCTGTCGTTCAGGACGATCGCCTTGACCCAGGACTGCCGCGGCCGGAATCCGGCGATCACCCGAAACTCGAATACATCACCTCGGCATTTCCAACCTGAGTACAGCGTGTACGAGATCTTCGCGCCCTCCGCGCCCTCCGAGGGCGGGG
>WNEY01002611.1_pt1 | contig 13246 bp, 11 predicted proteins | sample 5400531 | NCBI WGS metagenome assembly WNEY01 (sample SAMN13153338, study PRJNA577476) | soil metagenome | isolation source: 200 cm saprolite under Douglas fir tree site 1 | place: USA:California | collected 2015-04-18
CTTTGTTGAAGGGCGCGTGCCGCAGCAGATCGATCAGTCGCTCGTACTCGGGAACCTGGAGCCGATCGCCCCAGACGCGGGCTTCCTCGAGGTCTTTGTCGTCCAGCGCCTTACCGGCATAAGCCTTCACCCGCCAGCCGGGCTTGTCCAGCGATCCCACCTCGTGGGTGAGCAGTGGCTTGTGATCCAGGACCTCGCTCATACGGAAACCAATTGTTTCACGGCGCGCGCCGTCTCCCCGAGGCGCTGGACTTTCTGTGCTGCGACTTGGGTCGGGAGATACCCCAACTCGCAATTAGAAGAAAGGTAGAGATCGCGCGGCCGAACCGTGTCCGCGAGGTGGCGCGCGACCTCAACGAGACTCTTCGGCGATTCGAGGATCGAGCTTCTCCCATTGATGACGCCGGCGACCAATCCTTTGTCCCAGCCCGAGCCGAGCGCCGTGATGTCAGTCTGGACCAGGTCCACGCCAATCGCATCAACAGGAAGTTTCAGCAGCTGATCGATATGCGGCCCAGCGTCTCCGAAGTACACATGGAAGGCCAGCGTGGCCTTGAGATCGCGGTGCAGGATGTTGAGCGCATCCGTCAGCGGCGCCCAATCCTTGCGCGCGATGCCGACGTAGCCCAGCCACGGATCCTCCAGGTGGATCAGCTGGGAGCCCGCCGCCAGCGCGGCGTCGATCGCCGGCCGCAGAACCTGCTCGGCCAGCGCAACCATGAGTCCATTGCGGTCCTGGTCGGTGTGGGCGGCCCGCGAGAACATGTACGGGGACGGAAGCGTGGTCACCCGCGGCCGTGGCACGGAGGCATCGGGGGCGACGCCATCCGGACGGCTCGGCGTCGCAAGGCGACCGGACAGCTCCGGTTCGCGAAAAAACGTGTTGGTATCGAACCAGCGGACCAGCGTGTGAGGCTTTACGCCGAGCGCTTCCGTCAGCGGCCGGAAGATGTCCTGCCATTTGAGAAGCCCATCCGAGAAGAAGTCCATGCCGGCGTCTTTCTGGACGCGAACGAATGCCGCCAGGTCATCGGCAAAGGCGCGGCCGACCGCATCGGAGCCGACGCGACCCCGGTCGATCCCTCGAGTTGCCGCGACGACCTGCTCCGAGCGTGGATAGATGCCGTGCTGATAGGCAAAGACGTTGATCCGGAAAGTTTAGACGACCCTAGCGGAAATCACCCCTCCCACTCTGGGGGAGGGCAGGGTCGGGTCTTCAGGGCCGCTGCATCAACGCCAGGCCGTCGCCGGTCGCAATCGTCCGGTACCCAAGGGCCTCGAACGACGCGATCTGCTGCTGCAACGCCGCGGCGTTTCCACCGAGCGCGGCGTCGTCGAGCGCCAGGTATTCCGCGTTTTGAGAGCCTTCGTACTCGAGGTTGTAGATCAACCGTCGGTGCGACAGGTGGGGCGTCAGGTTGTTCTCGGCGCCGACGCTGGCGTCCGGCGGGATCCGGTCCAGATTGCCGACAAAGGCCGCATAGCGTGGCTCCGACTCGAACATGCGCGGATCGAAGTGCCGCGAGAATGGCAGATCACCGAACAAGATCGAAAAGACGAGCGAGCTGGCGAGCACGGCGGCCGCGGCGGGCCCCCGGAACGACGGCCGGAGACGGGCGAAGCCGAGGATGGAGGTCCCGATCACCAGCGCGATCAGTGGGGCCGAGTAATGGCTGGTGAACGCGTACTGGGGCGCGTAGTTGGACAGCAGCAAGATGCCGAGCGTCGGCAGGACGAGGATCGCGGCAAATCCGGAGATCGCCGTCAGCCCGAGCACCGGCCCGAAGATGCCAACCAGGAACTTCAGCTTCTGCGCCTGGAACAGGAGGTGGGCGAGGCGGCCGGGATGGCTGAACGCGGTCGAGATGATCTCCTGCGGAGTGGTACCGAGCTCGGCATAACGGTAGTTAATCCGTCGGGCAAAGTACTCGTAGGAGCCGCCGCCGAAGGCCGGAATGATGACCCGAACCACGGCCAGGAAGACCGCGAGGCTGCCGGCAAGGACGCCCAGGCCCAGCTTCCAGTCGCGTTTGGCGAGCAGGATGTAGGCGCCGAAGCCGACCCCGACGAGCGGCAGCTCCTCCTTGATAAGAAAGGTTGACACCAGGCTGACGAGAAACCATCCCGGCCGGCCTTTCTCAAGGAAATAGATCGCGAACCCGAGCGGAAGCACGGCGAGCGCGAGCTCGTGGAAATCGAACAGATTGATGAAGGCGACCGGCAGGAAAAGAAAGTAGACGAGCACCCAGACCAGCCGGTGAAAGCCGGGCGCGAGCTTCAGCCGCGCCAGCAGATAGAGCGGCCAGACGCCAAGCGCCAGAAAGAGTGTCTGGATCACCAGGAGCGTCTCCGGACGGGGGATGAGCGCGTACGCCGGCATCAGCAGCAGGTACACGGGCGAAAAGTGATCCGCCAGGTATGAGTGCGGCTGCGCCTGGACCAGGCTCATCGTCGACTCCAGGAAGCGGCCCTGCGTCGTATTCCAGAAGACCTGGTCGAAGATCCCCAAATCCGGTCCAAACGAGTGATAGGTCACGTGGCGTAGGACCGACAGGACGCTATAAATCACGAAGTACGTGAAAGCCAGGCCCGCCACGAGGTAGGGCTCGACGCGAACCAGCCGGCGCTCAATTTCACCCATGGCGAGAGCGACCTATAATGCGCCTAGCCTGCCAGCCACCGTAACCGGCTGGGGTCGCTGGTCGTTGAGAGGGGTCATGAAGGGGTTCGGCGCAGCGCTTTCTCTTGCAACCGCGTGCCTGGTGTTGGCCGGATGCGGCGGCGACAACACGACCACGTTCGTGCTGGACAGCGGCTCGCCGTCGGCCAGTGCCAAAGCCAGTTCCTCCGCCTCGACCAACGCCAGCGCCACACCCACGAGCTCGGCGCTTCCCGTCACGGCTGCGACGGCGATCCCCGGCAACGTGAAGATCATCATCGACAGCCCGGATGCCAGCACCACGATCAGCTCGCCGGTCCTGGTGTCGGGCACCGCGAGCGTCGATAAAGGCACCGTGGTCGCCGTCGTGCTGGATGCCGCGGGGACCGAACTGGGCCGCGCGACGACGACGGCGTCGGCATCGAAGCCTGACTACGGCCACTACGACGTGACGGTCACCTTCACCGATGGCGTCTCGGGGCAAAAGGGCCAGATCAAAGTCTTCGGTGTCAGCCCACGGGATGGGACGACGCCCACCTCCTACTACTTCATCCAGATCAGGTTCGCCTAGCGCGATCGCAGGCCGGCCGCAACTGGCAATGGCCTGGCGGCCGGAACACCCGTCGACTTTCGAAGCGCAAAGATCATTTCCGAACCGCCGATGTATGTCACGTCGTCGATCGTGAATCCGCGCGCCGCCAGGTAGGCGGCCAGGTTGGACCGGCTGTAGTGGGTGATGTGTTCATCGGCGTACCCGCCTGGCGCCAGCCGGCCATAGAGCCACTCCAGCGCCCGCCAGCGCCAGCGGTCGTAGTCCGGCGTGCCGAGGATCAAGCGCCCGCCGGACTCGAGCACCCGCTCCAGCTCGCTGAACACCCGCTCGTCGGCCGGGACATGCTCGATGACTTCGGAGCAGATCACGCAATCGAATACGCCGTCCTTGAAGGGCAGCTCGAAGATCGAGCCGTGAACCAGCGGATTGCCGTAGCGCCTTGCGTACCGGAGCTTGGCAAGGACGATGTCGAGCCCGACCATCCGAGCCGAGCCGATGATGCGACTCGACCCGCAGCCGACGTCGAGCACGCGGAGCGCGCCGGCCGCCATCGTCGTGATGACCTGGTAGCGCCGGCGCTGCCAGTACCGTTGCAGCGGCACGACGCTCTCGTAGGCGCGGGCATCGTAGTCGGCCGAGGCGATCGAGTTCCGCAGCTTCCACATCGCACCGAAGGTCTTGAGATGGGAGAGGGCAAAGCGCGCCAGCCAGGCACGGCTGGTTCCCAGCGCCCGGTAACGGAGCGGCACCTCGCGGATCGCGTACCCGGCCGCGACCACCCGGATCAGGGTCTCTTGCAGGATGTCGAAACCGGTGGCCTGGAGCGCCACCGACGCGAGCGCCGGCCGCCGGTACAGCCGGTAGCCACTGGACAGGTCCGAATAGGGGAGGGAGAGGCCGCGGCGGAGGACCAGATTCAGCGTCCGGCTGAGGGCCTGGCGCGTGCGCGGCATCTGGGCGGCAGCACCCTGGACGTACCGTGAGGCGATCACGACATCGACGCCCGCGCGTGCCGCCCAGATCGCCCTGAGAAAGCTCGGGTCGTGCGAGCCGTCGGCGTCGAGCGTCAGGATGTACTCGCCGAGTGCCTGATCGAACCCGGTCCGAAGCGCGGCGCCGTATCCAGGGGTGGGCTGCCGCAGCAGCCGCGCATCGTGACGGCCGGCGATCTCATGAGTCCCGTCCGTCGAGCCTTGGTCCACGACCAGCAACTCGTGGCTGATCTCGAGCGAGCGCAGCTCCTTGCGCAGGGCGGGCAGCAGCCGATCCAGGTTGCTCGCCTGGTTGGCGGCCGGGATCAGCACCGTCAGCTGGTACCGCGACGGGCGACCGGCCGGTGGCCCTGGCACGAACGAGGGGATGCCGTCCATCACGGGATAGCTCCCGCCGCAGCGGTCGCAGGTGAGCGTTGACTCACCGTGCGCTCGGAGGTCGCCCCGGCAGGCCGGGCAGGCCAGCCCGGGGACGGCGTGCATTGCGTCATGCTACCCGAGGTCAACGGCGAGTTGGCACCGGACGGGGGATCGGAAAGACCGTCACCTGCCGTTACATCGGCTGATGGCTGGCGCCCCGCCTTCGATCTCGATCGTGATCCCCACCCTCAACGCCGGCCGGGCTTTCGGGACGGTCCTGCACCGGATCATGGGCCAGGGGCGGACGCCGCTCGAGATCGTCTGCGCGGACTCGGGCTCGACGGACGGCACCCGGCACATCGTGAGCCAGTTCCCGCTCGCCCGTTTCGTGGCGATCGCCGAGCCGGCCGGACCGCGGAGCTGGAACCGGGCGATGGAGGAGACCAGGGGCGACGTCGTCGTCTTTCTCGCCCCGGATGCGATTCCCGGAAACGGCGACTGGCTGAGCAACCTGAGCGCACCCTTCGACGACGCGTCGGTCGGCGGCGTGTACGGCCGTCAGGAAGTGTCCATCGGCGGCGATCCCGTATCGGGCTTCCGGCTGGCCCAGCGGTACTGCCGAGAGCCGCACCGGCGGCGGATCCGGGTCGGTGACGCTGTCGCGTACAAGTCACTGCCCTTCTTCATCGACAATGCCGCCGTCCGCCGCTCGGTCTGGCGGGGGATTCATTTCAATGAGCACCTGCCGGTTGGGGCCGACCGGTTCTGGGCGCGGCAGGTCGTGCTGGCCAGCTATACGATCACCTACGCGCCCGATGCCGTTGTCACCAGGGACGTGCCCGCCAGCCTGAAGGCGGCCTACCGACTCGCGGTGCTGACGGGTTACACGGACCTGCACTACGGCGACCAGGGCGGCACGCTCTGGCCGGACTCGCGGCACTTCGTCAAGCGCGCGGCCTGGTACCTGCTAAAGGGTCTAGCCTGGGGCCGCCTGCCCTACCTGGCCATCGAAGACGCCGTACAGCGATATGGCTACAAGCTCGGCCGGCGGCTTGACCGGATGAGCCCCCAGCTTCGGGCGCGATTTGCGCCCGAGACAGCCGTCGACGCGCGGCAGCCGGACCTCGACGACCTGGCTGCCTGAGCAATCCCCAACCCTGGCCTACCCCAGAGCGGGAGGGAGGTGCCCGGTATAATCGGCGGCAATTCCTCCCATGCGCGCCAACGCATCCGCGGGGTCCAAACGGCCCGTCTCGTCGGAGCCGCGCGTAACGGTCGTCGTCCTGGCCGCCGGCAAGGGGGTGCGGATGAACTCGAGGATTCCGAAAGTTCTACACACGGTGGCAGGCCGGCCGATGCTGCTGTGGTCGATGGCGGCGGCCCGTGCGCTCGATCCGGCGCGCACGCTGGTCGTGACCAACCCTGCCCAGGACGGCGTCCAGGCCGTGCTCAACGGCGAAGGCCAGACCGTCTCGCAGGCAAAGCAGCTCGGCACCGGGCACGCGCTGGCGCAGGTCGCGGCCGCCCACCGGACGTCGGGTCCTGTCGTCGTGCTCTATGCCGACGCGCCGTTGCTACGCGGCGAGACGCTGAGGGCGTTGCTCGCCGAGCATGAGAAATCCCGTGCGGCGGTGACGGTGCTTACGGCCAGTTTGGACGAGCCCAGGGGCTATGGCCGGATCGTCCGGGCGCGCAACGGCGCCTTCCGGGAGATCGTCGAAGAAAAAGACGCGACTGACGAGCAAAAAGAAATTACCGAGGTCAACTCCGGCGTGTATGTCTTCAGCGGCCGCGAGCTCTGGCCGGCGCTGCTCAAACTCGAAAACAAGAACCGGGCGGGCGAGTATTACCTGACCGACATCGTGCGCTTGATCAAAGGCAAGGTGCACACGCTGCCCGTCGAGGACAGCGACGAGATACTCGGCATCAATGATCGCCGACAACTGGCTCAGGCCGAGCGCGTGATGCGCCAGAGAATCCTGGGCGGCTTGATGACGAGTGGCGTCACGATCACGGACCCGGCGACGACTTTTATTGATGCCGATGTCCAGATCGGCCGCGACACGGTCGTGCTGCCATTTAGCTTTGTCTCTGGCGAATCGACCATCGGCGAGGACTGCGTCATCGGGCCGTTCGCGCAGATCCGCGACTCGATCATCGGCGCCTCATGCCGGATCGAGCGAGCGCACCTCGAGAAGGCGACATTGGCAACGAACGTGCACGTCGGGCCATTCAGCCGGCTGCGCCCCGGGAGCATGCTCGATGAGGGCGTCCGGGTCGGGACTCACGCCGAGATCAAGAACTCGCATATCGGCGCGGGGACTGCGATCGCGCACTTCAGCGCCGTGCTGGACACCAACGTCGGGGCCAACGCCAACATTGGCGCCGGAACCGTCACGGCAAATTTTGACGGTCTCGAGAAGCACCGGACCGAGATCGGCGACCGGGCGCAGGTCGGGAGCGATACGATTCTGGTGGCGCCGGTGAGCATTGGGCCGGACGCGTACACGGCGGCGGGGTCGGTGATCACGGCGGACGTACCGGCGGGGAGCCTGGCCATCGAAAGAACAGACCAAAAGATTGTCCAGGGTTGGACAGAACGGCGCAAGGGGCGTCGCAAACGGGAGGTTCCGACATAGCGCAGCCCAGGGTCGGCGAACGAGTCGATATGCGGCCGCAGGCGCCCGAGGGGGCGCCGAGGCAGCCGGGCGCGCTCAAGCTGCTCTCCGGCGACGCCAACCCGGAGCTGGCCGCGAAGATCGCCGCTGCGCTGCACGAGCCCCTGGACGATATGCGCATCACCCGCTTCGCCGACGGCGAGATCGACGTCAAGATCGCCCACAGCGTCCGCGGCGCGGATGTCTTTCTCATCCAGCCGACCTGCGAGCCCGTGTCGGAAAACTACATGCAGCTTTTTATTATTCTCGACGCGCTGCGACGCGCCTCGGCCGGTCGCATCACGGCCGTCATGAGCTACTACGGTTATGCGCGCAAAGAAAAAAAGACCCAGGCGCGCGATCCGATCTCGGCAAAATTGATGGCCGATATCATCACGCTGGCTGGGGCGAACCGCGTGATCGCCCTTGACTTGCATGCCGATGCCATCCAGGGCTTTTTTGATATCCCGGTCGATCACCTGACGGCCGAGAAGCTGCTGGTCGAATATATAAAGAACCTGCATTTGCCGAACGCCGTCATCGTCTCGCCCGACGTGGGCGGCGCCAAGCGCGTCGGCGACGTGGCGCGGCTGCTGGATCTGCCGATTGCCTTTGTCTACAAGCGGCGCCCCAAAGACGACGTCGTCAGTGAGCAACGCGTCGTCGGCGACGTCGACGGCATGGACGCCGTGGTCGTAGACGATTTGATCTCGACCGGCGGCACGCTTGTCGGCGTCTCGCACGCGCTGCGCGCCGAAGGCGCGACCAGCGTTCGGGTCCTCGCCACCCACGGCGTGCTGGCGGGGGACGCCGTCGAGAAGCTGGTCAACTCGCCGATCGAAGAAATCGTGATAACAGACTCGATTCCACTGTCCGCTGAGAAGCAGCATCCGAAAATAAAAATCCTGTCCGTCGCGCCATTGCTCGCTGAGGCGATCCTGCGGGTGCACGAGGATCGTTCCGTCAGCGAGCTCTTCAAGTAGCCAACACCTTGGACACAACGACCTGGCTCGAGCTAATCGTCATTCTTATTGCGCTTGTCCTGGCAGCGCTGGCAGCATCGGCCGAGACGTCGCTGACGTCGATTTCGCGGGTGCGGCTGCGGCAGCTCGTCGAACAGAAAGTCCCCCAGGCAATCGTGGTCGAGCGCTTGCATCGCGATCCAAACGCCTATTTATCCACCATTTTGATCGTCAACACCGTGGCCATCATCGTGGCGTCGTCCGCGGCGACCCTACTCGCTTTGCATCTGTATCGCCAGCGGGTGGCCGAGTGGCTGGTCAGCCTCGTGCTGTCGCTGGTGGTACTGATCGCCTGCGAGATCACGCCCAAGACGCTGGCCCTGCAGCGCGCCGAACGCGTCGCGCTCCGGATGGCGCGGCTGGTCGCTTGGGCGACCTGGGTGATGCGGCCGATCGTGTTCGTTCTCACGGCGATCACGAGATTGATCCTGCGCATGCTGGGCGGTCGGGCCCAGGTGCGAGGCCCGTTCGTCACTGAAGAGGAACTAAAAATGCTCGTCTCTGTGGGCGAAGAAGAGGGCGTCCTCGAGGAAGAAGAGCGAGAAATGATCCACGGCATCTTCGAGATGGGGGACATGCTTGTTCGTGAGCTCATGGTGCCGCGAACGGACCTCGTCGCGATCGAAGTCAACGAGGCCATCGAGAAGGCCGTCGACCTGGTCACCAAGCACGGCCATACGCGGATCCCCGTCTATGAAGGCGACCTGGACCACATCGTTGGCGTGCTCTACGCGAAAGACTTGCTCCGGGCCGTTGTGCGCGGCGAGAAGAAATCACTCCGTGAGATCGCGCGCAAGCCCTATTTCACGCCCGAATCGAACAAGGTCCAAGACGTGCTGCGGGACCTGCGCAAAAACCGCGTCCACATGGCAATCGTTGTGGACGAGTACGGTGGCACCGCCGGCGCGGTCACGATCGAAGATATTCTCGAAGAGATCGTCGGGCCGATCCAGGACGAGTACGACATCGGTGAAGAAGACGAGATTCAATTCATCTCTCCCAATGAAGTCGTGCTGGATGGCCGGGTCAGCGTCGACGACGTCAACGAGCTGCTGAAATTGAATATCGCGGCCGATGACTACGACACCATCGGCGGCTATGTCCTGAATCAGCTCGGCGCGCCTCCCAAGGTCGGCGCCGCGCTCAAGTTGGGCAATGCCGAGTTGCGGGTCGAGGCGGCCCAGGGCACGCGGATCAAGAAAGTCCGGATCAAGAGCCAGACGCCCTTTGAGATCCCGGAGCCCTCGCGGGACGAGCCGACCCTGTCGAGCACGGCGGAAAAGGCCCGCGGACGCGAGTCGACACGGGAGCCTTAGCCGTCTCGTCGCCTGGGAGCGAAACCAGGACCGCGTCCCTGAATCCGTACCGGTGGACGACGTGGCTTGCCGCCGCCACCTGCGCGCTCACGCCGGCCTACACCGTCCGTTGGCACTACGGCTTCTATCCGACCACCCTGCTGGAGACCTCGGTGCTCCTGACGGTGCTGGTCTTCGGTATCGAGACTATCCGGCAGCGCTCACGGCTCGAATGGCGCACCCCATTCACCTGGCCGGCCGTGCTGTTCGTCATTGCCGGCGCGATCTCGGTGGTGGTCGCCCCCGATCGGCGGGCCGCGCTCGGCCTCTACCGGGCCTATTTTCTCGAGCCGATCGCCTTCTTCTTTATTGTCGCGACGGTGGCGCGCGAAGCCAGGCGGGCGCTCCTGGTGCTGGCCGGCCTGGGCGTCGCCACCCTGGTCGTGGGCCTCGCCAACGCCGTCGTCGTGGTCCAGGCCATCTCGGCACACCGGCTGAACCTGGCCGGGACGCCGCCGGTCGTGATCTACCAGACCAGCAACGCGGTAGCCCTCTTCCTGCTGCCGGTCATCGCCGTCGCCGGCGGCATCCTGGCCTTCGGTCGCGAACGAAGCGCGCGTTTGGCGAGCGCCGTCTACCTGGTGCTGGCCTTGCCGGCCTTTCTTTTGACCTTCTCTCGAGGCGGATACCTGGCCCTATTGGGGGTCGGGGTCGGACTTGCGCTCGCAAGCCGCCGGCGCTGGCGACTGCTGGCGATTGCCCTGGCCGTCACCGTCCTCTTTGCCCTGATCCCTCCCATCACCAACCGGGTCGCGCACGAGCTGAATCCGTCAGACCCGAACAACACCCTGGTTGGCCGTTCCTACATGTGGCGCGCCACCCTGCAGATGCTGCAGCATCGACCCGTCACGGGCGCTGGACTCGCGGGTTTCTCCGCGCGGCTGGCGCCGTATTGGAACGCCACCCACACGGATCGTTTTATCTATCCGCACAACCTGGTCCTGAACTTCTGGAGCGAGACCGGCCTCCTCGGCCTGGCGGCGTTCATCTGGCTGCTGTATGCGGCATTCCGCGTGAGCCGGCACGGGTGGAGGACCGGCGCCTCGCCCTGGCGCGCGATTCACTTCGGGGTCCTGCTGGCCCTGGTGGGCATCGTCATCCATGGGCTGGTCGACGTGCCGTACTTCAAGAACGACCTCAGCCTCGAGTTCTGGGCGCTCCTGGCGATTACCTGGGCTGGCCTGCGATGGGGGAGTGAGCGCGGGCCGCAACCAGTTCGCGATACAGGCTGAGGTGCCACTCGACCTGTTCGGACAGTCGCGAGGCAGGGCGCTGACCGGTGTCGACCCAGCCGGTGCGCGCGGCCGAGACGATCGCCTGCGCCAGGTCAGCCGGCGTATAGGCGCCGGCCTGAACGAAGTGGAGATTGCGCGTCGCGCGGAGCGAATCCGAGGTTGCGGGCCCGTCGGTCGTCACGACCGGTAGCCGGTGCTCCAAAACCGCCTGCAGGGTAGTGTTTCGCTCCGACGCCCCTCCCCGGTAGAGGAGGGCAGCGACGTCGCAGGCCTGAAGTGCGGCGGAGACGTCCGCCGGGCCGACGTAGCCGAGCCACGTCACCGAGGCGGAGAGACCAAGGTCGCCGATCTTTTTCTTGAGGGCGGCAGCATAATCCGCGGCTCGGCGGGCGTCGTAATCGGCCTCGCCGCCCACGATGAGCAGGTGGCTCGGCGTCGAGCGCCGCAACGCCGCCAGGCCATCGATGAGGTCTTCGAGCCGGCGGCGCGGGTGAATCAGGCCGAAGGTTCCCACCAGGAGCTCACCCGGAGCAAGCTCGAGCCGAGCCCGAAATGCCGCCCGATCGGCGTCGTGGTTAATGGGAATCGTAGAGATCATCTCGGTGACATCGACGCGGGTTCCGGGGACACGAAGCCGTCGGCGCAGCGCCTCGGCCTCGAGGGGATCGGGAACTATGACGCGGCTTGACGTCAACGCCATGAAATCCGTCGCCAGCCGCCCGTGCCATCGCTTTTCACTCCGCTCGTGAACCGTGAGCACGACCGGCACCCGGGCCAGCCAACGGACAGCGAGCGGCAGAAACAGGACGCCCAGGCTTTTTGCATAGCCGACCGCCGGATACTGGATATGGACGACGTCCGGCCCTAGCCGCGTGATCAGTCCCGCCAACCGAATGACCGACGGCAGTGACCAGCCCGGGACGAGGGGCAAGACCTGAGCCGGAGCAATCGCCTCGGGACGAACGAGTGCATTTTTCGTGCTAAGGACCTGCACCCTGATCCCCGGCGCTAAGGCCAGCTGCGAAGCCAGGCGGGCCGTGTACTCGCCGATGCCGCAGCGGACCGCCGGCAGCGATCCGCTGACCAGCAGCAGCTTCACCCGCGCAGGCCCCCACCCTGCCCTCCCCCAAAGGGGGAGGGCAATCGCGTCCGCAGGATGCCGTTGAGAACGGCGAACTCCGTCCGCGCTCGCTCGTGAAGAACACGGCTGCGCAGACCGCCCGCCGTGAAGATCAATAGACGGACCACGTGCGACACGACTGTCGCCACCATGACCAGGCTAGCCGTCAAACGCCCGTAGTGTTTCTGAAAGTAGCGCCGGCGTCCGGCGATCGCCTTGAGGATGGTGGGCGCCGGCGCCAGCCGCTGGCTGCCTCCCCACTGGTGGACGACACGAGCCGCCGGGACGTAGTGCACCCGCCACCCCGCCCGGCGGGCCCGCAGGCAAAAATCAACGTCTTCGTAGCCCCAGGTGAAGCCTTCGTCGAGACTGCCGACCTGGTCGATGACGCTACGGCGAATCAGCATCGCGGCGCCGGAGATCTCGTCGACCTCGGCCGGCTTGGTGTAATCGCGCCTGGTCCCGTAGCGGGGCCGGCCGGTCAGGCGATTCAGTCCGAGCAGCGACGCCACGGTCGATGCGGGCGTTGGAAAACGGCCGCCCGAGGGCTGGAGGGAACCATCGGGGTTCAGCAATTTCGGTCCCATCAGGCCGGTCTCCGGGTGCTCATCGGCATAGGCAACCAGGGTCCGCAAGGCCGCCGCCTCGACTTCGGCGTCGGAGTTCAGCAGGAGCAGGTAACCGCCACGAGCTCGCTCGACGGCCTGGTTGTTCGCAGCCGCATAGCCGCGATTGCTGGCATTGGCGATCAGCTCGACGGAATGGAAGCGCTCTCGAACGAGATCCGCGCTGCCGTCGGTGGAACCGTTGTCGACCACAAGCACGTCGACCGCCAGGTTTTGCCTGGCGGCTTCGACCGATTGCAGACAGGCGTCGAGCAGCCGGCAGGTGTTCCAGTTGACGACGATGACACTGAGGTCCGTTTCCAGTTGACTATGCAGACCGTAACCGCTGGCCGATCCATCTCGTCAATCGCCCGGCGGCGACGACCATCCCGAAGAAGACCCAGGTGAACCCGAGCCACGTACCGTCTGTGAACTGGTAGGTCGCGATCAGCGCCAGGCCCGCCGACACCAGGCCGAACAGGACATACTGCGTCGACTCCCAGGCCGGTACGGCTGTGCCCAGCGCCCGGAACGCGGCCCGTCCGGCGGCAACCACCGCGACGAGCAGCAGCAGGAAGCCCACGATGCCGGTGTCGAAAAGGATGTGCAGCGGCAGATTCCCGATCCAGCCGCCGGCCGCCGCTCCAAAGACGTAGAGGTACGAACCCGACCCATTGCCGAAGAGGGG
>WNEY01007827.1_pt1 | contig 13245 bp, 13 predicted proteins | sample 5400531 | NCBI WGS metagenome assembly WNEY01 (sample SAMN13153338, study PRJNA577476) | soil metagenome | isolation source: 200 cm saprolite under Douglas fir tree site 1 | place: USA:California | collected 2015-04-18
AACCGCAGGTCGATGATCTCCAGATCGCGAATAGTCATCTTTTCTTTCGGGGCGGTCTGAAGACCGCCCGCTACTGTTTGTGTTCCGATCGTAGGGGACGGTCTTAAGACCGTCCCCTACCAGTACGCACGCGGTCGAGCGCCACGGCGCCGATGATGATCCCGCCGGTCACGATTTGCTGCACCCAGTTGGGCAGCCCTTTCTGCGAACAGCCGATCTGAATCAGCGTCATGATGGTCGCGCCCACGAGAGTGCCCGCCACCGTGCCTCGTCCGCCCGAGAGGCTGCCGCCGCCGATGATGACCGCCGCAATCACGTCGAGCTCCAGGCCGACGGCGACCGTCGGATCGCCGACCGACAACTTCGAGAACTGCAGGACGCCCGCGGCGCCCGCGAACGCCGCGGCGGAAGCGTACACCGCCACTTTGCACCGCTCTACTCTGACGCCGCACAGCCGCGCCATACGTTCGTTCGAGCCGATCGCGAAGAGACGCCGCCCGAACCGCGTGTAGCCGAGCACGCCCGAGACCAGGAGCGCGAGACCGATCACCACCCAGATGCCTGGCGGCAGGATTGCCGCGGTGCCGTGCGCGCCCGACCGCAGCAGATCGTTCAGCCACGTCGTCGGCGCTTCGATGCGCCGTTCATCCGCGAGCCCTTTGGCCGCCCCTCGGACGACGAGCATCGTGCCCAGCGTGACGATAAAAGGCACGACGCGCAGGCGCGTGATGAGCAGCCCGTTCGCGAGCCCGCAGATCGCGCTCGCGGCGACGCCGCCGAGCGCAGCCGCCCATGGCCCGCGGTCGTCCTTCAGCAGCAGCGCGATGACGACCGTGCTGAGCGCGATGACCGAGCCCACCGACAGATCGATGCCGCCCGCGACGATCACCATCGTCATCCCGAGCGCCGCCATGCCGACGATCGCCGTCTGCCGCGCCATCAGCTCGAGGTTCGCCGGCGCGAAGAACTGCGGGCCGACGAGCGCACCGAAGATCACCGCCACCAGCGCCAGCCCGATGAGCGTGCCGCCCCGATCGACGAGCGCGCGCGTCATGGCGCAAAGGAGGGCCCCTCGGCTCCGGTGGCGGCCAGCATCAGCTCGTGCTCCGTCACCCGGGTCGCGTCGCGCGCGGCGCCGAGCGTGCCGCGGCACATCACCGCGATACGATCGCAGAGGCCGACGAGCTCCGGCAGATAACTGCTCACGACGAGGACGGCTTTCGCCTGACGGCCCGGCGTGTCGGCGACGAGCGCGTCGATGAGCGCGTAGATCTGAGCCTTGCTCGCGACATCGATCCCGCGCGTCGGCTCGTCGAGGATCAAGAGGTCCACGTCGTGGTGGAGCAGCCGCGCCAGCGCGACCTTCTGCTGGTTGCCGCCCGACAGTTCGGCGACCGCCTGGCCGGCGCCCGCGCACCGGATACCGAGCGTCGAGATCCAGCGCCTCGCCGTCTGGTGCTGCCGTGCCGGCGAGACGAGGCCGGCCGGCCCGAACGGGTCGAGACGGGTGAGCGTGAGATTGTCCGCGACGCTGAGCCCGAGCGCGAGCCCTTCGGCCTTCCGGTCTTCGCTGAGCAGTCCCGCTCCCTGTTTCCACCTCTGGTCCGGCGGACAGGCCCCGGAGTAGGTTGCGATCCTGACCTGCCCTCGGCGCACCGGCTCCAGGCCGAAGATGGTGCGCAACAGACGAGTGCGGCCCGCGCCGATCAGCCCGGCGATGCCGAGGATCTCGCCGCGATACAGAGTGAACGTCGCGGAACCCGGCTCCAGACCATCCACGTCGAGGATGGCTTCGCCGCGCCGCCGCGCCGATCGCGGGAAGAGATCGGCGACCTCGCGGCCCACCATCATGCCGATGATCGCGTCCGGGGTGACGGCGGCGATGTCGCCGCCGCCCGCGCGCCGTCCGTCGCGCAGCACGACGAAGCGGTCGGCGATCGCTTTCACCTCTTCGATGAAATGCGAGATGTAGACGATGGCGTGGCCCTGCGCCTTCAGGCGGCGCACGAGCGCGAACAGCCGCGCGACGTCGTCGCGCCCGAGGCTGCTCGTCGGCTCGTCGAGCACGAGGACGCGGCAGCCGGACGCGAGGGCGCGCGCGATCTCCACGAGCTGCTGCGCGGCGACGGAGAGCGTCTCGACGCGGGCAGCGGGATCGATCTCGTCGTGACCCAGCTCCGCCAGCGCGCGGGCCGCCGTGTCGCGCATCCGCGACCAGTCGAGCAGGCCGAATCGTGCGGGCTCCATCCCGAGCAGGATGTTTTCCATCACCGACAGGTGCGGCGCGAGCGAGAGCTCCTGATAGATCATCGCGATGCCGGCGCGGCGCGCCTCGAGCGGGCTGCGCGGCGTGAACGGCCGGCCGTCGAGGCTCATGTCGCCCGAGTCGTTGGCGAGCGCGCCGGCGAGGATCGCCATCAGCGTGCTCTTGCCCGCGCCGTTCTGGCCGACGAGCGCGCAGACCTCGCCCGCGCGGACCGACAGGTCCACGCCGTCAAGTGCCACAGTCGCGCCGAACGCCTTCCTGATGCCGCGCATCTCGAAGCGCGGCTGCTCCACGTCGTGTCCGCCCTCCCCTCGGGAGACGTCGGGGCAGGCAGGCGGATTGTCCCGGTAGTGTCCGGCTTTAGCCGGACCCGTCATTTCAGCCACTTCGACAGATCCGGCTCGAGTCGCGCTTTCATGTCGGGCTGATTCCGGTTTTCGCGCGTGGCGAGCTCGGCGCCGGTGTCGATCACTTTCTCCACCGGCTCGCCCCGGATGTGCGCGACCATCGTCTTCACCCCGAGATAGCCCATGCGCACGGGGTCCTGCACGACGAGCCCGTCGAGGTCGCCGGCGTCGAGCGCACCAACGAGGTTCGGCGAAGCGTCGAAGCCGACGAACCGCACTTTGCCGGTCCAGCCGTTGTCGTGCAGCACGCGATTCATCGCGAAGGTGCCCGACTCGTTCGAGCAGAACAGGCCGTCGATGCCGAGCGAGCCGTCGGGCTTCTTGTAGCGGCTCAACAGCGCCTCGGCTTTCTTGTAGAAGCCCTCGACGTCGGCGCCGCCGTATTGATTCGAGCTGACGACCTCGATCTCCGGATGCGCCTTCAGCGCGTCGAGAAAGCCCTGCTCGCGCTTCGCGGTGCTGTCGTGTCCCTCGGCATACCGCAGGAGGACGACCTTGCCCTTCCCGTGCATCACGTCGGCGAGGCGATCGCCGGCGATGCGGCCGCCCTTGACGTTGTCGGTCGCGACGAAGCTGACGTAGTCGTCGCCCTTGAGGCCCGAGTCGAAGATGACGACCGGGATGTTGTGGCGCTTTGCTTCCGCGACCGGGGCGACGAGCGCGCTCTCGTCGAGCGGCGCCAGCACGATTCCCGACACGCCCCGGCTGATGAAGCCTTCGACCTCGGACACCTGCGCGTCGCGGTCGTCCTCGCGAAGCGGCCCGCGCCAAATCACCGTCACGCCGAGCTCCTGCGCGGCCTGATTGGCGCCGGCGTGGATGCTCTGCCAGAACGCATGGGAGGTCCCTTTGGGGATGACCGCGATCGTCAGGTTGCCCGGCGCGGGCTGGCCCGACGAGCTCGCCTTGCTCGAGTCCGTCGCCTGACATCCGAACGACAGCAGCACAGCACCGATTGGCATCAGCCGCAGCACGACGGCAAGAACACTTCCGCGACCACGAAGCCACGAAGACACGAAGAAGAGTTTTCGTGTTTTCGTGGTTGCAGTTGTTGAGATGATGCGACGGCTCATGACGGTCGCTCCACAGTGAGGTTCCAGAATCGCAGCGCCGTGCCCCCGAGCACGAGCTCGCGTTCCCGCGCCGACGCGTGCGCGAGGTAATTGAAGACAACGCCCATCGTGTCCGCGTACCCGGCCGCGAGCATGCACACGGGCCAGTCCGACCCGATCATCAGACGGTCCGCGCCGAAGCACTCGAACGCGACGTCCAGGTACGGGAGAAGCTGGTCGGGCGTCCACGCCTGCCAGTCGGCTTCGGTCACGAGGCCCGAAAGCTTGCAGTAGACGTGCGGGAAGGCGGCGAGGCGTTCGAGGTCGGCTCGCCACTGGTCGATCGCGCCTTTTTTGATTTCAGGTTTCGCGAGGTGATCGAGGACGAAGCGCTGCGCCGGGAAGTCGCCGACAAACCTGACGGCCTCGGCGAGGTGGCGGGCATGAATGAGGATGTCGTAGGCGAGGCCCCAGCGATCGAGTCGGGCGATTCCGCGTCGAAATGCCGGCCGGGACAGGAAGTCGTCCGGCTCGCTCTGCACGATGTGTCTGATGCCCACGAGCTTCGGGTGCGTCGAGAGCGCCGCGAGATCGGCGTCGACCGACGGCGACTGGAGATCGACCCAGCCGACGACGCCGACGATGAACGGGTGCGCGTCGGCGAGGGAGAGGAGCCAGCGCGTTTCCTCGAGCGACTGCCGCGCCTGCACCGCGACGCACGCGTCGACGCCGGCCGCGGCCATCTCGCGCAGGGCGTCCGATGGCAGAAAGTCGCGCATGAGCGCCGTCATCGTGCCGTCGATCCAGCCGTACTCGACGGAGTCGTATCGCCAGAAGTGCTGGTGGGCGTCGACGCGCATCATGCCGCCGGCTCGACTGAAAAAATGCAACCACTAAGACACGAAGAAGAAAACACTACGGAGGCTCGGAGGCACAGAGAAAACCATTTGAACGCGACGCTCCGGCCCTCGCTCTGCGAGCTTCGGCCGGCAGGCGCAAAGCACCACACAGAGCAATTGCGCGCGAAAGAGTTCGGCGGGCGCCGCGAAGCGGCGGCACGGCCAGTTCGATCCCGGCCGTGCTCGTCGGCCTGCACAGCAGGCCGTCCCGCCGAACACCGCTGGCGCGCCTCTGTGTCTCCGAGTCTCTGTGGTGGTTTGCTCTGTGAGCTCGGCGTGCTCTGCGTTCGATCCTTTGTGTCCTCTGTCTTCTTGGTGTCCTCCGCAGCAGCACGTTCATCCCGCGGACCGATGATCACGACCACGCGGCCCGGGCCGTGAACGCCGATGGTCAGCGACAGCTCGATGTCGGCGGTGCGGCTGGGGCCGGTCACGACCGTGCAACTGCTGGCGTCCGCCATTCGCGCGGCGCTCGCCTCGAAGAACCCGCCCATGCTGAAGCACAGATCCTGCGGCCGCACGAGCGCCACGTGGACCGGCGGCAGCAGCGAGACGGTGCGCGCGGCGCCCGGCGCCGACAGGAGCACGAGCGACCCGGTCTCGGCGATCGCGGCGTCACAGCCGGTGACCCCGATCTCCGCGTCGGCCTGCTCGCGGAGCGGCGCCGATCCGAGACACGCGCCCGCGACGATCGCGCCGGCGTCGTAGGGCAGCCGCTCCGGATTCCAGCTCAGCACCCGGCGCGTGCCGACGATGGCCGCGAGCCGTTCGCGAACCGAGGCGACCGAGCCCTCGACGAACGCCTCGACGCCGAGCGCGCGCGCCTCGAGGAGGAACCGATCGAGCAGGGCCTTCGGATCATGATCGCCCTGCCCCTCGTGGGGTCCGCCTTCAGGCGGACCCGTCGGCGAGGTCCGGCTGAAGCCGGACCCCACAGGCACGTTCGGAATCTCGGGCACGCTGGGGAGGCGTGCCGTCCGCAGCGCGCCTTCGATCCGATCGAGGATCGCGGTTCGCGCGCCGCTCACGGGGTCCGCCTTGCCGCGGCCCGCGCGCGCCACCGCTCCTCGAACGTCTGTTCCGCCGGTGCCTTCAGGTCGCGCGACCGCGTCCAGCCGGCCGCGAGACCGGGCGCGCGGGTGATCCAGCCATTCGTGGCACGCCCGCGCAGGACCCGTCGCGCCAGCCTCGTGACCACGCGGTAGAGGCGCGGCCGCGTCGCGATCCGCGCAAACGTCTTGATCCCGACGCGCAACTCGAGCCGCTGCGACGTTTCCTCGACGACCCGCTGCCTGAGGGCCAGCAGCATGCGCGGGATGTCGAGTCGGACGGGGCAGACGTCACGGCATGCGCCGCACAGCGTTGACGCGCCCGGCAGCTCCGCATGCCGATCGAGGCCACGCAGGCCGGGCGTCACGATCGCGCCGACGGGGCCCGGATAGACGTCCCCGTACGCGTGGCCCCCGATGCTGCGATAAACCGGACACGCGTTCAGACACGCGCCGCATCGGATGCAGCCGAGGATTTCGGCGGTCTCGCCGGCGAGGATCTTCGTGCGGCCGTTGTCGAGCAGCACGACGTGCATTTCTTCCGGCCCGCAGTCGTCCCCGGCCCGCCGCGGCCCACGGATGAGCGCCGTATACGCCGTCAGCTTCTGACCGGTGGCGGATCGCGCCAACAGCTTCAGGAACCGATCCAGATCCACCATGGTCGGGACGAGCTTCTCGATCCCCATCAGCACGACGTGGATCCGGGGCAGCGTTGTCACCATCCGTGCGTTGCCTTCATTGGTGACGAGGCAGATCGTCCCGGTCTCGACGACGCCGAAGTTGGCGCCGGTGACGCCCATGTCGGCGCGCAGGAACTCATCGCGCAGCCGCTCGCGCGCATAGCTCGCCAGCACCCGCACGTCATCGGTGTACGGCACGTTCAGGCGATCGTGCATGAGGCGGCCGACCTGCTCGCGCGTCATGTGGATGATCGGCGCGATGATGTGCGACGGCCGGTCGTTCGCGAGCTGCACGACGTACTCGCCGAGGTCCGTTTCGATCACCTCGAGGCCGGCGCGCTCGAGCGCCTGGTTGAGATGCGTTTCTTCGGAGGCCATCGACTTGGCTTTCGCCACCCGCCGGACGCCGCCGCGCTTCGCAATGTCGACGATGATCCGGTTGGCGACATCGCCGGTGTCGGCCCAGTGGACCTGCGCGCCGTTGTCGACCAGCCGGCGTTCGAACTGCTGCAGCGAGTCGCCGAGGTGGCGCAGCACCTCCATCTTCGCGTGACGGGCCAGGGCGCGGACGTCGTCGAACCGGTCGAGCGATTCGAGCCCTGCCGCCCGGCGCAATCCGAGCTGCGCGGTCGTGCGGTCGAGCGCCACGCGAAGCTGCTGGTTGCCGATCGCGGCGCGCGCCCGCTCGGTAAAGGCGGTGGTCATACCAGGGACACGAGCGCCTCGTCGATCAGCTCGGCCAGGTGCTGCGCCCTGATCGCCGAGCCGCGCCGGCGCAGTCCGCCCTCGAGATGCAGCAGGCAGCCGAGATCGCAGCTCACCAGTCGATCCGCGCCCGACGCGACGATGGCGGTGAGCTTCCGGTCCAACATGCTGGCCGAGATGTCGGGATGCTTGACTGAGAACAGGCCGCCGAACCCGCAGCACTCCTCCTGCTCGGCGAACGGCGCCGACGTCGCGCCGTCGATCGTGCGGATCAGCATCTGGGGCTCGTGGCGGACCCCCAGCCCGCGCAGCAGATGGCACGACGGGTGGTACGCGACGCGCGCGGTCAGCCGTGCAACGAGCTGCGCTCCGCCGTGTTCGGCAACGAACTGGCTGAACTCGCGGCACCGCGCGGCCACGGCGCGCGCTCTGACCGCGTCCCGCCCGTCGTGGAAGAGCTCCGCGTACTGGTGGACGAGCATGTCGGCGCAGGATCCGGACGGGACGACGATCGGGCCGCGCGTCGATGCCAGCACCTCGACGGTGTGCCGGGCAACCCGGCGAGCCTCGCGGCGAAAGCCCGCGTTGTAGGCCGGCTGTCCGCAGCAGGTCAGACCGGTGGGCAGCTCGACCTCGAAGCCGAGACGTTCCAGCACCCGGACGACGGCCATTCCCGCCTCGGGATGGAACTCGTTGACCAGACAGGTCGGAAAGATTTGAACGGTGCCCCGGGACGCCACGCCCCTACTCCGACGCCGGAACCGGCGTCCCTCCGCCTGTGCTCGAGATGTAGCAGGCCTCCACGACCGCCATCGTCTTGATGGCGTCGTCGACCGACCCGACGAGAACGCTGTCCTCGCCGGAGACGAAGCGCTGCAGATTCGACATCGGACCTTCGAACGCGTCGATGAACCACGATCCGCGCAGCGCGACCGTTCGCCAGTCGCCGCCGCACGCGATTTCCATCGTGTCCGGCGGGCCGGAAGGATAGTCCAGATTCACGCCCCAGGTGAGCCGCGCCGCGCCGCGAGTGCCCTCGATCGCGATCTGCGAGGCGCGATAACGCGGTCCGGCGCGGTGGGTGTGATTCAACGCGAGCGAGCAGCGGATGCGATCGCCGTAGTCGAGGATGATCGAGCTCCTCGTGTCGGTGAGCTGCGGGAACGCCGGATGGCGGACGACGCGGCAATACACGCCGTCGGGCTCACCCGCGAGCCAGCGGATGGTGTCGAGGTAGTGGATCGAGTGATAAGGCACTTCGAGCCGTCGCGTCGTCTCGAGGAACGTCCAGAGATGCCATGGTTGATCGATGACAACGCGTACGTCGATGTCGACGATGGGGCCGATCGTGCCACGCGCCAGCAGATCGCGGAGCGCCAGGACGTTCGGGCTGAAGCGCAGCTGAAAATTGACCGCCGCCGTGAGCTGACGCTCGCGGCAGCAGGCGAGGATCGCTTTGGCCGACGCGAGATCCTGTCCCATCGGTTTCTGCATCAGGACCGCCGCGCCGCGGGGAAGCTGATCGAGAATCCCGAGAATCTGATCGCCGGGGACCGCGACGTCGTACACGACGCCGGGGATCGCGGCCGCGGCCGCGAGCGACGGGAAGACGGTCTCGACGGCGAAGGCGTCGGCGGTGGCGCGCGCGGCGTCGGATCGAACGTCGAAGACGCCTGCGACCGGAAAGCCGAGCGCGCGATAGGCCGGCAGGTGCGCAGTCCGCACGATCGCGCCGGCGCCGATGACGACGATGGGCAGGGGACGGGACGGCCGCGGCCACGCCTGCATCAGGTCCGTCATGGAAAGACCGTCAGCGCGGCGCGCTTTCAGCGGTCGTCGATGTGTGCGACGTGTCGCCCAGCGGCTCGAGGCGAAACACCGGTTCCATCAGCGCCCACCACTCGCCGGGGCGGCCGCCCGGCGGCGGCTGCTGCAGCCCCCTCATGAGCTCCTCCCACTCGGCGACGCGCGGGCTCGACGATACGTGCGCGGCGAAGCAGCGGCGGAAGTCGGCGCCATCCGTATCGACGACCATGACGAGGCGCCGTCCGAGCAAATAGATTTCCATCTCGCGGATGCCGGCGCGCTGCAGGCTCCGCACGACTTCAGGCCACACGCGCCGGTGATACGCCTTGTAGGACTCGATGGCCGCGGGGTCGTCCCGAAGGTCGACGGTGAGAACGTGGCGGATCATGCGTAGTCGATCACTCTCTGCCGGGCGCAGCCGAGCCCGTCGATGCCGAGTGCCACTTCATCGCCCGGCTTCAAATAAACCGGCGCGGGCCGCATGCCCAGCGCGACGCCGGCAGGGGTGCCGGTGCTGATCACGTCGCCAGGCAGCAGAGTCATGAAATCGCTGACGTAGCTGACCAGGGTCGGGACGTCGAAGATCATGTTCGCGGTCGTGCTCCGCTGCCGGATCTGCCCGTTCACCTCGAGCCACATGCCGAGCGCGCGCGTGTCGGCCAGCTCGTCCCGGGTCGCGAGGAACGGCCCGAGCGGCGCGAAGGTGTCGGCGCTCTTGCCTTTCACCCACTGGCCGCCGCGCTCGAGCTGAAAGCTGCGCTCCGAATAGTCGTTGTGCAGCGCGTAGCCGGCGACGAACCCGATCGCCTCCTCGCGCGCGACATACCGGGCGGTGCGGCCGACGACGACCGCGAGCTCGACTTCCCAATCGAGCTTGGTGCCGCCGCGCGGGATGACGACGCAGTCGTTCGGGCCCGCCAGCGACGTCGTCGACTTGAAGAAGATCACCGGCTCGCGGGGGATGTCCGCGCCGCTTTCCGCGGCGTGATCGCGAAAGTTGACGCCGATGCAGACGATCTTGCTCGGACGGCGGATGGGCGGTCCCAGCCGAACCTCGTCCGGCACCCGCGGAGCCGACGCTTCGTGACGCACGAGCCATGCACGGAGCGCGTCGACGCCGTCGCCCGCGAAAAACGCCTCGTCGTAGTCGGCGCCGAACGCGGAGACGTCGAGGCGCCGTCCCTGGTCCAGCAGAATGCCAGGCCGCTCGGCGCCCGGGGGCCCGAATCGAATCAGCTTCATGCGACGAGCACCCCGCCGTCGATCGGATACGCCTGGCCGGTGACGAACGCGGCTTCGTCCGAGCACAGGTACAACGCGAGCGACGCGACTTCCTCCGGCAGGCACATGCGGCCGATGGGTTGGTACTCCGCCAGCGTCCGGCGCATTTCCGCTTCACGTCCGGGGTAGTGCGCGCGCAGGTAGCCCTCGACGAACGGGGTCTGCACGCGGGCCGGACAGATGCAGTTGCACCGGATGCCTCGTTTCACGTAATCGAGCGCGACGGACTTCGTCATCGTGAGCACGGCCCCCTTGGTCATCGAGTACGCAAAACGCTCCGGAATGCCGACGAGCGACGCGATCGACGCCATGTTGAGGATGACGCCCTGACCCTGCCGCACCATGATCTCCACCGCGAGCTTCGAGCACAGATACACGCCGCGCACGTTGACGGCGTACAGCCGATCGAGATCGTCGGGGGACGTCTGCTCGATCGTGCCGACGTGGGCGATGCCGGCGTTGTTGACGAGGATGTCGAGCCGGCCGAGCTCGGCGTCCAGATCGTGGAACGCGCTCCGCACGTCATCGGGTGCCGACACGTCGCAGCGCCGGGCGATCGCGTCGCCGCCCGCCGCGCGGATGGCGTCCGCCGTTCGGTGCGCCGTCTCGCTGACGTCGAGGACGACCGTCCGAGCCCCCTGACGAGCGAACAGCGCGGCGATCGCCGCGCCGATTCCCGAGCCGGCGCCGGTCACCACGGCGACCTTGCGATGCAGATCGAACATGGTGGGCGCGAAATATCCCATACTTTACCGGTAAAGTCAAAGCGGCGGCCTCTCGTAGCGCAGGCCTTCCCGCCTCCGCTCGCGAATCGTTCAAGCGAGCTACGGCGAGGCTCGCCGAAGCGCGGAACGCGCGAAGGCGGCAGGCCTGCCGACGGCCGCCAGGCAGCCCTGAAGGGCTGCGCTACGTCGAACGTTGCAACACGCTCAGATCGTGGGATTGCGCCGATGGATCGCGAACTCGCGGTGGCCGAGCCGCTCGGCCGCCGTCGGCTTGCCGCCGCACACCGCCAGGATCTCGCCGAGCAGCCGCTCGGCCGCCGCGTCGAGCGTCTCCGAGCCGGTGAGCACACCGCTGACGTCGAGGTCGAGGTTGTCCTGCATCGTGACCGCCGTGCGGGCATTGCCCGTGATCTTCAGCACCGGCGCGATCGGGTTTCCCGTCGGAGTACCCAGGCCGGTCGTGAACACGACGACCTGCGCGCCGCCGCCCACCATCCCGGTAACCGACTCGACGTCGAGCCCCGGCGTGTCCATCACCGTCAGTCCTTTCGCCGTGATCGGCGCCGCGTAGGAGACGACGTCGGAGAGCGGCGTCCGCTCGCCGCCTTTGTGGGTGGCGCCGAGCGATTTCTCCTCGATGGTCGTCAGGCCGCCGCGAATGTTGCCGGGCGACGGCTGGGTGCCGCGGATGTCGAGCCCGAGAGCGATGGCTTCCGCTTCCACACGATCGATGACGCGCAGGAGGCTCGACGCGATCCCGGGATGCCCGGCCCGCGCCGCCAGCAGGTGTTCGGCGCCCATAATCTCGGCAATTTCACCGATGACTGTTGTGCCGCCCAGGTCGACCAGTCGATCGGCGACGCGGCCGAGCGTCGGGTTCGACGCGAGGCCAGAGGTGTAGTCCGAGCCGCCGCACTTCGCGCAGAGGATGAGCGACGACACGTCGCAGCGCTGCCGTTCCGCTTCCGCCAGTTCGGCCGCGAACCGCTGCGCGATCTCGATCGCGCGCGCGGTCGCGCGGATCGTGCCGCCTTCTGTCTGGATGGCGATGATGGCGGCCGGCTTGCCCGCCCGGCGGGCGGTGTCGGCCAGATGCTGCGCAATCACCTGCTCGCAACCGAGCGCGACGACCAGAACGGCGCCGACGTTCGGATGACGGCAGTACGCGGCCAGTGTGTCGTGTGTGACGCGCAAGTCCGGGCCAAGCTGGCCGCAGCCGGCCAGGTGCGGCAGGGCTGCGCCGCAGGGCACTGCCGCGGCCACGCGCTCGGCGACGACCGAGGCACAGATCACGGTCGGCACGACGAGGACGTGATTGCGCACGCCAACGCCGCCACCGGGACGCGGGTAGCCCGGAAAATGCATGTCCGTTCACTCCGAGGGCTCGGCGAGCCTCATGCCGGCCGCTTCGCTCTCACGCGCCGCAAGGTCGCCGCGCCCTCGCGTGCTCGCGACGTTGTGCACGTGCACATGCGCGCCGGCGGCGACGTCCATCGTCGCCGTGCCGATCGCGCTGCCGTACTTGACGATCGGTTCACCGCACTGAATCGCTCGCAGCGCCACCTTGTGCCCGCGCGGAATCGGCTCGACGATGACCAGCTCCGCGCCGCCCGTGCGGACCGCCTCGCCCACGCCGAGCGGCTCGAGCGCGGTTGCCACGTTGTCGCGATCGCTGATGACGATGACCGGGTCCATAAGGGCTGCCGTGAAGAAATCGCGCGATTTCTTCACACGGACTTATACGCCCGCCGATCGTCCTTCATCTTGGATCAGCGCTGCAAGCAGGTCGGGTGGGTAAGGTGGTCGGGCAGGTCGGGTGGGTCGCGTCGGTCGCGTGGGTCAGGTAGGTCTGGTGGGTCCGACGCCGGAGCGCGAAGGCTTCCGCCTTCGCTGAAGCTACGGCGGACCGCCGAAGCCTTGGCGGAGGCTGGTCAGCCGAGCGTCAGGTCGCGTAGGTCACGTAGGTCGGGTAGGTCAGGTAGGTCGGCTAGGTCAAGTGGTCGGGTAAGGGTCGAGTGGGCCAGGTAGGTCGGGTCGGTCGAGTGGGCCAGGTAGGTCGGGTCGGTCGAGTGGGTCAGGTGGGTCGGGTAGGTCGCGTGGAGCGGGTGCGTCGGGTGGGTCTGCTGGCTGTGCTCCAATAGGGCGTGCCTGCTCCCCGACGCTCGCTCACGATGACTGCGGGCGGAGGCGGGTCGGCGCGCCATTGGTTCCTTCGGTTCGCTCTCGAATATTCTCTCGTCCTCCCGCTCGGCGCGTCGCTTGCCCTCGCGTGGGCCAACACCTTCGGCATCAGCTACGTCCGGTTCGCGCAGGCACTCGAGTTTTCCATCAACGACGTCGGGATGGTCTTCTTCTTCGCGCTTGCGGCGAAAGAG
>WNEY01002612.1_pt1 | contig 13238 bp, 20 predicted proteins | sample 5400531 | NCBI WGS metagenome assembly WNEY01 (sample SAMN13153338, study PRJNA577476) | soil metagenome | isolation source: 200 cm saprolite under Douglas fir tree site 1 | place: USA:California | collected 2015-04-18
GCCCGTGCTCGGCTGGCAAGGATGGGACGCGATCGCGGACGCGACTCAGAGCCAGCTGCAACCGCTGGCCGAGGAGGCCGAACGGCGATTCTCCGAATCCTTGCTGCGGGCAGTAGCCAACACGCCCGACCGCCGCTAGTTCGGGACGAAGAGGCCGCCGGTTCAAATCCGGCCACCCCGACCAGGTAAACGATGCATTTCGAATTCTCTTACGATCGTTAGGCAGCCGATGAGTGACTAATTGAGTGACTGCCGCTCTTCGCGGTCTTCACCGTCTCTCGCGCAGCAAGGAGGGCAGCGATCCCCAACCTTGACGCCGTGCAGGCACCGAGAACATCGCGGCCTCTGCATGGTGGGGACGGATTTCACCCGGCGTCTATGACTATCACAGGTCGCTGCCGTTACTGTCAGTCAGCGGGATGAGCGCGGCGCCGCGCAACTTGCAAGACCGCTCCCCAATGCCGACGCAGGCGGCCGTCACGCCGCTCAGCAAGCCGACGCCGGATCTCGCTGTACAAGCGGTCACGTTTCCACGCGTCCATGGCGTTGCGGCTGATGCGCGGGAACCAGTCGCGCGTGAACCGCCCCCCATGGGCTCCCCCAGCGTTTCAGCCTGTGACGGGAAGGGTGGTCTTCACCGGCGTAGGCGCCGGAGCGGGCAGGGCGGGAGACGTCGGGCTCGGGCTCGGCGACGGGGCCGTCGTGGTCGGCGTGACAGTCGGCGAGGGTGTCGGCGTCGCGGTCGGCGCGGCGCACGCCACCCAGAACACCTTCTGCTTGGCGAAGCCATGTTCGCCCGTGAAATTCCAGAAGAGCTTGTAATGCCCATTCTGCAGCGTCATATCGCCAGTGCGGCCACCGCCGTTGCTGTCCAATGCCAGCGCGCCAGATGCGACAACGGCGCGGTCGCCGGTTGGCGGCCATGACTTGATCTGCCAAGACACCGACTGGCCCGGGTCAAAGCCGAAGGCGTCGAGGTAGAAGACGCACACGTGCGGCTCGTTGCGCCGGTCGGTCACGGGTGTGGTGGAGCGGTGGATCTTGACGGTGCCGTTGTCACCGTTCCTCGCGCCCGCAGCCATGCCACCGCCCCGGCCATGAAAGGGCGCGATCGGTTGCGCGCCTGCACCTGGCGCTGCGAACGCCAGGGGCAAGCCAGTAGCCAGCGCCACGCTCACAACGATGGTGAGATTCGCACGCCATGGAACAGTGATCATGCAGTGCCTGCGCCTTGGAGAAACACGGGCCATACGACCTGCGTGACCCAGACAAGATCCTTGCCGAGGCGGCGCGGACCCTCGACTTCGCCCAGCCCGTTGCGCTTATGCTGCTGGGCGTCGTGCACCACGTCCCCGACACCGACAAGGCGTACTCGATCGTGAGGCGGTTGATGGCGGCGCTGGTACCGGGCAGCTTCCTCGCCATCAACCACTCGACCAGCGCTGTCCATGGCGAGGGCGATGGAGGAGGCAGTGCGGCACTGGAACCAGGTCGGTACGCCGCCCATGACCTTGCGCAGCCCGCAGCAGATCGCCCGGTTTTTCGACGGACTGGACCTACTGGGACCCGGCGTGGTGTCGTGTTCATGCTGGCGGCCCGACCCCAGCCGGTGGGCCGAGCAGCCCGCCGAAGTGGACGAATTCTGCGGAGTCGCGCGCAAACCGTAAGCAACCAAGACGCCCCACGCGCCTGCTCACTCGCCGGCCCACTCCGCACGGAAAGCGGCATGCATGTGCGGGCACTGGCTGTTCGCTGGGAGCAGGGCGGCGTTAGACGATGTAGCTGAGGTCTTTGGCGGTCAGGGAGGCGGGGAGAAGCCGGAGCCACGTCGTTCTGGTCCTGGCAGGATCGTCGTACAGGTAGGGGCGGAAGCGGCCATCCCATTTCGACTCATCCGCGCCCAGGTAGCGCGTCAGTTTGCGCCGGCCCCGGGGCACGTCGAAGGGCAGGATCTCGGCTGTCCCATGCGCGATCACCTGACGGACGACACCGGTAGCCAGATCGCACACGTCAACTGGCTGGCCGGGTTCGCCGGGCATGATTGCGAGACGCAGAATAGCGGCACCTCCGCGGTGGGCGGCGGTGAGCCCCGAGACGCGGGCCGTGCCCGCGCTCCTGGTCTGTATTGCGGGTGAACAGTGTGTGAACTGAGCAAGGTGAGCGCATGATGGTCGCCAGCAGACCCAGCGCCGGGGAGGTACCGGACGTGACCGTGGGCGACCATTTCGAGAGGGTGGCCGCCGTCTACGAATCGCTGCGCACCACCGACGAGGCGCCGGTGCGCAGGATCCGCCAGCTCCTGCCGGACCGCCCCGTCACCGGCCTGGATATCGGCTGCGGGACGGGACGGTACTCGCGGCTGCTGCGCGGGCTGCTGCCGGACGGCTCGCTGCTGGCCGCCAGCGACGTCTCGGCGGCCATGCTGGCACAGCTCAAGGCCGCCGGCCGCCACGGCAACGCCCTGGGGGTGGCGCCGCTGCTATCAGCCGCTGAAGAGCTGCCGTTGCGGGCCGCCAGCCTCGACCTGGTCACCGCGTTCAACTGCGTTCACCACTTCGACCTCGGCCGGTTCCTGACCGCCGCCGCCCGGGTGCTGGCGCCCGGCGGCCAGCTGTTCATCTACACCCGCACCCCGCAGCAGAACGCGCGAACGATCTGGGGCCGCTACTTCCCGGGTTTCACCGAGCACGAGCAGCGCCTGCACAGCGAGGCCGCGTTCCGGGACGCCGTCAGGCGGACCGGCGGGCTCAAGGTGGTCGCAACACAGACCTTCAAGCATCGGCGCTCAAGCACGGCCGAACGGCTCAGGGCCCAGGCCGAGGGGCGCCACTACTCGACGTTCTCCCTCTACACGCCGGAGGAGTGGCGCGCGTCCCTCGCGACGTTCCTGGCCCGCCTGCCCAGCCCCGAGGTCTCCTGGGTCGACGAGCACCTCCTGGTCGTCGTCGGCGGGAGCCGCCGCAACCAGGCGGAGCCTGACGGTCCGGGCAGCTCGGCGAGCCGGGCGATCAAGGATCAGACCCTCCAGATCAGCGCCGGGCGCGCCGGTGAGGCTCCAAGAGGCGTCTTGGCGGCCGCTCGACGACCAGCTCCTCACCGACGGCAAGCGCTGCGAGCGCGCTGGCATCACGTCCAGCGCAAGTCCGGCCGGCGTCGGAACACCACCTCGCCAGGCCCGGACGTGGGGCGTTCAAGCTAGCGGCTTAGCCGTTGGCGGCGCCGTACGGACAGCGGGAGGAAGACCGCCACGAGCACAAGCGGCCACACGGTGGCATCAGCAGCGGGTTGTGGCGACGACCTTCAGCGACCCCCATGCCACCGCGACCTGCGCTGGCTGGGTCCGTCCGCGGCCGCCGAGTTCAATCACGACTGCAGGGCAGCCGGGACCCGTACTACAGCCAGACTGCAGGCGACAGCGCATCACGCCCGGTCAGCGGCACGAGAGTGAATCGGGTCATGCGCGTCACCGGACGACGTTGACGCCGGTCAGCATCGTCGTACTGCAAGACGCTGGGACCCGCGCTCTTGACAATGCCCTTCACAGAAGGCAGCCATAAGGTATGTCCTGCTGGCATGCGGCCTTCCCCGACGTCCCGGCGCCCGGACGGGCTGCGGCATGACCGGCATCGGGCTGCGTGCGGCGACCGCTGCCGATAGCGAGTTCTGCTTCCGCCTGCACAAGGCCGCCATGGGCGGCTACATCACCGCGATCTGGGGATGGGACGAGCAGCGCCAGCGTGGCTTCCACGCCCGCGGGTTCGATCCGGGCCGCTGGCAGATCATCACCGCCGGCGGGGCAGACATCGGCATGCTCGACATCGAATACCGTCCCGCCGAGATCTACCTCTCCCGCATCGAAATCCTCCCCAGCCATCAAGGCCTCGGCATCGGCACCCGCCTGCTCAGCGCGCTCATCGACGAGGCCAGGCGGAAAGGCCAGGACCTAGTCCTTGACGTGCTCACCGGCAACACCCGCGCCAGAGCGCTCTACCAGCGGCTCGGCATGACGGAGGTAGCCAGGCACGGCCCCGGTAACATCAAGATCACTATGCGGTCCGCCCAGCCGTGCCGGGAAGACCGTCACGCCACATGACCCATGGGTCTTAACAAAGGCGCTCCGGACCCCTCCGGACAGACAGCCGCGCACGAGGAGCGGCATGAGAGTGAAATGGTTCCGATGGGCCGCGTTGCCGTGCACTTGGTGACGGGTATCCGCGCTTTCGCTGCGCGTTCTGGCCGCTGGTCCGGTTTGCGGCTACTCGGGCCGTGCGGGGCGCAGGTCTATGTCCGCCCATGCCGCCTCCCAGGGTGTGCTGACCACCACCCGCAGCCTGCTCACCTGGGCGGCGGGCACCGCGGGCCAGAGTGTGAAGTCCCCGTGACCCTCACCTGCGCCGTAGCCGCGCCAGCTGCCCGGCCGCCCTTCGTGCTCGCCACCCAGATCGTCGATCGCGCGGACCGTGAATGACGGGATGGCCATCGGCCAGCGCTCGCCTGGCATCCACGGCCAGCCGTAGACGTGCAGCTGGATGTCCTCACCCCACCTGGACAGGCCTTCGATGACAACAGCGGCGTCGGCGAATGGCAGTGCCGCGCAGATCGCGATCCGCATGTCCGGCGGTGTGGCCCGGCGAACCGGGCTCGGCCACGTCTTTGGCAGAACGGGATGCGAGGAGCGCTTTTCCCGGCCCAGCGCCTGCGGCAGAAGCAGGCTGTGCGCCGGGATCGCGCCGACGTAAAGCAGGGCCTCGGCGACGGCCGCCACGACATCCCTGCCCAGGCTCCGCCCGATCGCAATGGGGGGATCACGGGCGCAGAGCAGGGCCAGGTAGCTCTCTGCCGCGGTCGGCCATGGCGGTTGCGCCGTCCCCACCTGGACGCGCAGGGGTGCCGGCACCATTATGCGAGAGCCTGCCGCCGAGCCGGCGGCGCGGAATTCGAACCAGGCGACATCGTCGGGCGGCTCCGGCAGCGCGACAACATCGCCCACCCACAGCGTGCTGCTCCCGCTGCCGCCGTCCCAGTACATCCGGTACTCATGTCCGGCGTCATCGGCAAGCGACAGATCTGCCAGGGCCAAGCCGGCGTGCAGCGGCGGTAGTTCCTCGCCGGCCGCGGTCGCCTGGACCTGGAACCGCAAGCCTGCGTGGCTCAGCCGGAGCCACTCAAAACGTACATCCGCTGATCCGGCGGCCAAGCGCAGCGGGCTTATCGCCACCGCGCGCGGGAGCCAGGAAAGTCCAGCCGGGCCGCGGCTTCGCAGCTGCCAGTAGTCCTGTGCACCGGAGCGGACACTCAGCACGGAGCCTGCGAGGCCGCGGGCGGCAAGCGCCGCGTTAGCCTCCTGGAGCACCGCTTCAGCCTCCGGCTGGCTCAGCAGGCCCAGCATCACGAACGCGTCCGCGACCGCCCGCAGGCGCACCGGCTCCACCACACCCGGCTCTGCCCGTGCGACGATTCGCTCAGCCATGAGCCGCAGGTGGCTCCCGGCAGCTGCCTCCACGACGACAGTGTGGCCGGACAGTTGCGCTCAGCTCAACTAGCGGCTCTCCGGGCACGTACTCGACCGGCGCGGACAAGAAACGGCGGGCCGTGCCAATTCCGCCCCACCCGCCTGCTGGGACACCACATACGGCTGCACCAGCAGCACGGCCAGCTCGTCCTCGACATCCCAGCCGCCGACGAAGCGCTCGTGCCGCACCGCTCCCCAATACGGTCCCTCCCGGATACCTACCGCCCTCATAGGGTCAGATGAGTAAACCGTTCGACTCGTGGGTGCGGTGCCAGCAGACTCAGAAGGTGGGGTTGATGGTCGGCGGCTCTGCTGCCCCTGAATTGCCAGGATCATGAACATCGATCTGGCCAGCGTCACTCGGGCGCGGGCGGTCGTGCTGGTCGAGGGGATGAGCGATAAGGCCGCGCTTGAGGTGCTCGCAGAGCGGCGCGGCCAGATGCCCGGCAGCGGGGGCATCTTCGTGGTGGCGATGGGCGGTGCGGCCAGCGTCAGCCGCTTCCTGGATCTGCTGGGCCCGCACGGGATCGGCGCCAGGGTAGCTGGCCTGTGTGACGCCGGTGCGGAAGGCTGCTTCCGGCGCGCTCTTGAGCGGGCCGGGCTCGGCTCCAGCGTGTCCCGCGCCGGTATGGAGGTACTTGGCTTCCACGTGTGCACCGCCGATCTGGAGGACGAGCTGATCCGCGCTGCTGGCCACGCCGCGGTCGGGCAGATCATCCAGGCTCAAGGCGAGCTCCGGTCATTGCGGACTTTCCAGAAGCAGCCCGCACAGCAACGGCGAAGCTCCGGCGAGCAGCTTCACCGGTTCATGGGAACCCGATCCGGCCGGAAGAGGCAATACGCGCGCCTTCTCGCAGGCGCGCTTGATCTCAGCCGGGTTCCCCGGCCACTTGACCGCGTGCTCGCCCACGTATGACCAGTTCAGCAACAGCGATGCCCCTCAGACGCAGGATCGGACAGCTGACTGCGCCTCCTGCAGCGCCCCCTACACACGCTGGCCGCCGCATGAGCGCGCGTTCGAGTTTCGGCTATGGGTTGCCCGCGATGAGTTGTAGCGTCGCGAGAGTGCACTGCGGAGACGCGGCAGTCTGGCGTGACCTGGAGCTCGGCGCACCTCGGCTGGCCAGTCTTGCGATGGCCGGCCTGGATGCTACTCGGGTGGCTTTGCTGGGTACGTTGCGCCGGGACGGCTCGCCTCGGATCAGCCCCATCGAGCCGTATCGGGTGGGCGGTCAGTTGCTAATCGGGGTGATGGCGTGGTCGCAGAAGGCAGCTGACTTGCGGCGCGATCCGCGGTGCGTGCTGCACAGCGCGATCACTGGTCCCGACAGCGGTGAAGGAGAGCTGAAGCTCTATGGCTCGGCCGTCAGGGCAGCAGAAGAGCTTCGCCTCGCAGCGCCAGGAGCGTGGTGGCTGGCCTGGCCGCCGGACAAGGCCATCGTGTTCGCCCATTGATCAGGCGGTCTTCGTCGGCTGGGACACCGGACGTGGCTTGATGACCGTCGATCGATGGTCCCGGCAAGGCGGCGACAGCCGGAGCAGCCGCACCCACCTCTAGCCGCCGGCGAGCCAGCCGTTCCGCCCTCGAATCGTTCGTCCCGCGTCGGCTTACCCGACGAGTGACCTGGGTGGCGGCAGGATCTGAGCAACGACCACGAGTTGCTGGAAGCGCACGGCCATGCAGCCGAGCATCCGTCACATATCCCGTCGCACGATGCGCGGCAAATGAGTGCGTTCGTAGCGCGTCGTATCAGCCTTGGGGCGTCGGCTGGCGTTGCCGTCCGGCCGACCGCAATACGTCCACCGGGCAGTCCTTGGGGTGATCGCCGTCGGAATGCCGCTGCAGGCAAATCGGTTAGCCGGGCATGAGCGTGTTTACGGACAACGAGCTCGGCTACCTCGCAGGGCAGCGCCTGGGCCGGATTGCGACCGTCGGCCCGGACGGGCAGCCGCACGTGGTACCAACGTCGTTTCGCTACAATCCAGAGCACGACGCTATCGACGTGGGCGGCCTGCGGATGAGCCAGACCAAGAAACTGCGCGACGTGCAGCGCACCGGCCGGGCGAGCATCGTGATCGACGACGTGCTTCCCCCATGGCAGCCACGCATGATCGAAGTGCGCGGGACCGCAATCGTAATCCCGTCGGGAGGCAAGGCCTTCGGAGAGCGGTTCGAGGACACCATCGTCCGCATACAGCCCACGCGCATCATCTCCTTCGGGATCGACTCCGGCGAAGTGACTGCCAGCGCGCGATCGGTCAGCGCGACCTAGCTGACAGCTTGATGGGGCAGCGTGAGCACCATAAGCGACTCCGCGCCCAGCCTGCGGTCTTGAAAAACCGGAGGAACTGCGGCCCGCGGAGTCCGTGATCGTCTAGCTGCGCCATCGTCACGGGAGAGTCCCCCGGCCCACTCGCGGCATGAGCGCGCATCGAGTCGACGGCTGCTGGCCAGCATCGGCGGTGGTTAGTTGATGTCGAACTCGTTGCCCTCAGGGTCTTTCATCGCAACCGCATAGTGGTCGATCCCTTCCTCCTCCAAGACCCTGATCACCGTGGCACCCAGATCGGCCAGTCGCCGCGCCTCGGCATCCACTCGCTCCCTGCGGACGGCGATCGGAACGGCTCGCCCGCCGCTGGCGCAGATGTCCAGGTGAAGTCGGTTCTTGACCGTTTTGCTCTCGGGTACGACCTGAAACCAGATCCGCGGACCGGCGCCACCGGGATCGATGATGCGGTCCGCGCCGACCCCCAGGTCTTCCTCTGGCACTCCGACATCGCGCCAGTAATCATCCCAGGTGGCGAAGCCAGCAGGAGGCGGCTCCAGCTCATACCCCACGGCAGCAGCCCAAAATCGGGAAAGCCGCTCCGGATCGGTGCAGTCAATCACCATCTGGAAGGTGACAGCCACTGGTCTCTCCTCGGTGCCGTCGAGTACCTCCCCACAGCTTGTCTCACGAGTCTGACATCGGCCTTGCCCAGCGACCTGCTGTCATCCCTCACCGCTGCCTTGCACGCACCCAGCGGCCATGAGCGGGTTGTCCCCGGCAGAGGCAGACGCGATGCGGTGCAGCGTGAGGATCGTCAGCGGGTGACGATTGCGGAAGTAGAACGTCCGCATTGGGCTCTAGGGCGCCGGCATGACCGCAATCACACTCTCCGGGAAGGAAGGTGCACGGGTGCGATCTCGAACGAAAGGCATGTGGTGGGGAACCGCTATCGAGGCGCCTGACCCCGGCGCGTAGGCGAGGTTCTACTCCGAGCTGCTCAGGTGGAACATCGGTCACGAGGAGCCGGGCACGACGATCCTCGCCGCTCCCGAGGGATCCATCTACGTCGTGTTCCAGCAGGCGACCGGTTACCAGGCCCCCGTGTGGCCGCCTGTCGACGGGCAGCAGCGCCCGATGATGCACTTCGACTTTCCAGGTCGGAGACCTCGACTCCGCGATCGCCGAGGCAGTCGCGCTCGGAGCCTCGGTCGCTACCTACCAGCCGCAGGACAATGTCCGGGTGCTCTTCGACCCGGCCGGCCACCCCTTCTGCCTCTGCCGCGACGACGGCTGATCACGCGACCGCTCATCGGCAGATCCGGAAGCAGTACCTGCCTTCGCAGCACTGCGCTGGCGTGGCATCTGCGCCATCCCGTCGGCCGGCTGCCCGTGGCCACCAGCCTAGCTGACAGCTCACATAGAGTGCGCGGACCCGGTGGCCGCTGCCGAGATCGTGGTCGCGTGCTCTCGGAGCACTGGCGGGTTACGAGTCTGCGGGAACCGCGCACCTCCGCCGATGTCAGCTTGTCATCTATGGTTTATACGGAGTACCGGCAATTGCGTACCTTGGTTCAGCTACCTGCTCAGTTACAGCTGTGCCCTGGCGCGCTTCCCTTATCCCGTTACGGTCCCCAGATCGTGTTGATCGGCGTCACCGCTGCGGCGTTGCCGAGGAAGCTGGTGATGCCGAACCCGTCCTCGATCGTCCGCAGCAGGCTGTAGTGGTCGGCGGTCTGGGAGTAGGTTCCCGGCACGGCCAGCGGGCTGACCACCGCGAACGCCGTACGCCCGCCGCGTTCGCCAGGCGCACTGCCGCTGCTAAGTGCGGACGTCGGCGTGTGCGTGATCAAGATGCTCGCTGCCTATCTGGGCGCGCTGCGCGCCCCGGCAGGCAGCTGTGCGGCTGGCGGAGTTGACAGTGGCCCGCCCGGTACGCTACTAAGTACAACTTAGTAAGCGGTGCTGAACGAGCGGGAGTGATGCGCGTGCACGGCAAGTTTGACGATCTGGGCCGGTTCGCCGACCCTTCGCTGCTTATCTTGACCAGCCTCGCTGACGGGCCCCGGCACGGGTACGCGATCATGACCGATGTAGCCGGGTTCAGTGGTGTGCAGATGGAGCCCGGTACCCTGTATGGCGCGCTGTCGCGGCTGGAACGCCGGGGCTGGGTGCGCCCGCTCGCGACGCAGGAGCGCCGCAGGCCGTACGAGATCACCGCCGCTGGCCAGAGCGTGCTCGCCGGGCAGCTCGCCAGCATGCAGCAGATCGTTCGGATCGGCCGCCAGCGCACCGCGACCGCCTGAGCCGCGCGATGACGCGAACGCTGGCCGCCCGGCTATCCCGCGCGCTGGTCGGCTGCTACCCGCGCCGCTGGCGGCAGCGGTATGCCGACGAACTACTCGACGTGCTCGATCAGCACCGCCCAGCCGCGCGGACCGTGCTCAACCTGGCTGCGAGCGCGGTGAGCACGCACCTTGACCCGGCTTACCGATTGGAAGGGCTTGCGATGACCCGCCTGCGCCGTGGCGCTCTGATATCGGCCGCACTAGCTGCCCCGGTCGTCTTGACGCTCGGCGCGCTCATGGGCTACGGGGCCTGGCGGGAGAGCTCCTGGCACCCGGCCGACGCCGCTGGGGTCACCGCGCTGGCGTTCTCCCCTGACCGGCGCATCCTGGTCAGCGCCACCGGCTTCGATGAGGACGGCACCGACACGGTATGGAACGTCGCCGACCCGGCTCACCCGAAGCAGCTGGCCCAGTTCGAAGGCGGCGCCCCCACCGCGATCTCGCCCGGCAGGCGCACCGTGGCCACCATCTCCTTCCACGACCAGCCAGTCTTGTGGAACGTCTCCAACCCGGAGCGGCCCGCCAAGATAGCGGCGCTGCCCGGTCTCCCCAACGTGGTTCTATGGGGACAGGCATTCTCCCCCGATGGCCGCATTCTGGCTGCCGCCTACACTAGCCAGATCGACCTGTGGAATGTGTCCGACCCGGCCCGGCCCAGGCGGATGACGACACTGGCGTTCGACGCGGCGGCGCCCCCGCACTGGTACGGGTTTCCGGGCGCCATCGCGTTTTCCCCCGATGGGCACATCCTGGCTAGCACCACCAGCCACGATGGCGTTGGCCTGTGGAACGTGGCCAACCCGGCCCGTGCCGTCCGCGTCGCTACCCTGAGTGGCCACACGGCCCCCGTCGCCGCACTCGCGTTCTCGCCGGACGGGCACCAGCTGGCCGACGCCGGTTACGACGGCAGGCTCGTGATCTTCAACCTCACCGACCCGGCGCATCCCTCCCGAGCTGCGATCCTGCGGACCATAGCCGGCTCCGGCGCGTACTTCAGCACCGCCTACGCGCTGGACTTCTCCGAGGGCGGGCGCACGCTCACCGCCATCGCCGACGGGATTTCATCAGGGCCACTGCCAGGCACTGCGGCAGACGAGACCATTTCCCGGTGGAGCCTCACCGGCGAGGGCGCGGTCACCCACACGACCATCCTCAGCCACGACACGACATCCGCCGGCGGCGCGCTCGCACTGGCCCCGGGCGGGCGCACGCTAGCCCGCGGTGCGCCGCCCGGGGGCGGCGACATCGTCTACCTGTGGATGCTGCCCTGACCCACTACCTCGCCGGCCAGAGCCGCACTGCCCGGCCATCCCCATCGTCACGAATGAAATACCGATACCACCGAGCCTCATATCGACGCGCCCCGCAGGGCCGGACCCCCTGGCCGCCGACAGACCCCCGCAAAGAGGAACCCGATCTGCGCGGAGCCGGGCCGGGCTTTGAAAGCGCCCGGGCGACCCGGCCCGAATCCGGCGGATGCCCGCCCGGCAAAGCCCGGTGAAAGGCCGCCAGATGAGACAACCCGCGGCGCGGACACCTGGGACTTGATACGTGCGCTTGACCCACAAGCCATCTGGCTGCGCCCGAACGTCCCACAACCCGCACATGGAACCGGACTTTGTCCCGTGCCAAATAAATCGGCCCGGTAGGTGCGCCCTGATCTGGGCGGGCCTGATTGAGTGGCAAGTGATCAAGCCTCTCCTTGCCGCCGAGGGCGGCCTGCGATCGTGATCAGGCAGTGTTCTTGTCAGTTGGTCCGGCCCGGTCATCCGTAGCCGGGTGAGCGGCATCGCCCGGGCATTCGTCCTGGTCCAGAGGGCGAGCCCTGATCGTTGTCCTGTCAGCCGAGGAAGCCCCCGGGTCGACTTGATTGCACGGAGACGCAAACGAGCCGGATTGAGTGTCAACGGGCCGATTTGTGTGTCGCGGGACAGACTTCCGCATTGACGACTGCGGCGTTGATCGCGTCAATGACGCATGAGTATGCGCAGACGGGCATCATCATGCGCCAGGAGAACGCACCACTTTCGCATGTGCGGTCGCGCCTAAGCGTCTGCGGCAGCTCGCCCACCTGCAGAACGACCTGATATGGACGGCTGTCCGCGTCAACGAACTCGATCTTCCGGCCGACCCCAACGGCGGATTTGGTTCGCGTTCTGACGCCGGCGGCCATCACGGACCGCGGCCTGGCGCAGGCGGGCCCCGCAGGCGGCAGCACCTGGCCTGCCCCGGGAGCGATCCCTCAGGTGCCCTGATCTGTGCTGAGCCCGGTCACGGTATTCACGAACTCAGCGCCGCAGGAGCCCGCGATCTGCGTGCCGCGACGCGATCACGAGGTGGCCGGCAGGCCCGTCCACCGCAGGCGGCCGCTTCGATGCCCGATCCAGAACCGAAGTGGCCCCAGGCCGCCCTCGGGCAGCATGGTTACTCTCGCGGCGTAAGGGCCAGATTGCTGCCGGATTCCCGGAACCGGAAACGCTCACCAGCCGCGCCCGGCGCACGCAATCCCAGGTCACCGCCATGATCAGCGTCCCAAGCGCAGCGCTGGGGGCATCGCGCACAGCGCTGGGGGGCATCTGGGGGCCCTCGGTGTCGCTGACGTCCTCACCGTCGAGGACATGGTGAGCGACCTGCATGTCTGGCAGCCCCCTGGCTGGCAGGACTTCATTGCCCGACGCCGGTCTTGGGCAACTGAGTTGTTCGACTACCTCGGCTAGTCGGGTTGTTCCGTGCAAGTTGAAACGACCAGCACGATCATCGCGGCATGAGCTTCGGATGACTAGCTCTCCCCGGCCGGGCTCGGATGGGCCGCCTGCCTCTCTAACCTGCGGCCGGGGCGGTGGGAGGACACCAGCCCGGCAAGGGCGGGGGCCGGGAACGAAGGTAAGCCCGCGTTTCTCGCGCGGCAATCGTCTCGCTCGGGCAGCGTCAGAAGCGGAAGCGGGTCAGGCCGCCCGGGTCCGTCGCCAAGACCACGGTCGCCGAGCGCGGCTCGATGCGGTACACGTGCCACGGCGGTGGTCCTTGCGACGGCGCGTTGAACGGGGCAGTGATGCCCGACCCGCTCTCATCGGGCTCCGCCGGCCAGCCGTTGTCCGCCCACGCCTTCGC
>WNEY01002613.1_pt1 | contig 13237 bp, 8 predicted proteins | sample 5400531 | NCBI WGS metagenome assembly WNEY01 (sample SAMN13153338, study PRJNA577476) | soil metagenome | isolation source: 200 cm saprolite under Douglas fir tree site 1 | place: USA:California | collected 2015-04-18
CGCAGCGATACTCCCGGCCGTCAGCTTTGCCTGCGCGTGCGCGAGCGCCAGGCGGACGGGAGCTACCTCTACCAGCAGAGCTGCCTGAGCGGGCAGACGGGCTGGCAGCAGTTCCCGCCGCTCACCTACACGACCGTCGCCGGCGGCGACCGCGTCGACGTCTACGTCTCCGAGTACGGCGCCCAGGCGGGCGACGCGTTCGAGGTCGACGGCCTGTTCCTGAACCGGGTCGTCGCGCCGCCGGTCGAGTCGGCCGTCCCGACCCTCAGCGGCGCGCCGCGGGACGGCGAGACCCTCACCGCCGCCCCCGGCAGCTGGCATGGGACGCAGCCGATCGGCTACGGCTACCAGTGGCGCCTGTGCGACGCGACGGGCGCGGCCTGCACGGACATCGCGGCCGCGGGCGCCGGCTACACCCTCGGGTCCGACACGGTAGGCCACACGATCGTAGTCACCGTGACCGCAACGAACGAGGACGGGTCGGTCTCGGTGGTCGCGGGCCCGACGGCGGTGGTGCAGCCCGCGCCGCCAGTCTCCACCATGGCCCCGACCACCGCCGGCACCCCTCAGAACGGCGAGACGCTCACGGCCTCGCCAGGGAGCTGGCGCGGGACCGTGCCGATCGCCTACGCCTACCAGTGGCGCCGGTGCGACGCAGGCGGCGCGAGCTGCACCGACGTGCCCGGCGCCACCGACTCGAGCTACCCGGTCGTCTTCGCCGACTTCGGCCACACCCTAGTCGTCGCCGTGACGGCCACGAACGTGGCCGGCTCGAGCACGGCGACGTCCGCCGCGACCGCCGTCGCCCTCGACAGTTTCCAGCCGTCGTTCCCGATCCGCGGCGCCTTCTACTACCCGTGGTACCCAGCCGCGTGGAAGCAGCAGGGCCTGAACCCGTTCACGCACTACCACCCTTCGCTCGGCTTCTACGACTCGAGCAACCTGAGCGGTGTGATCGCCGCGCACCTCGCGGCGATGCAGTACGGGCACATCCAGGTCGGCATCGCCTCGTGGTGGGGTGGGGGCGACGACACCGATCGGAACTTCCCGCTCCTGCTGAAGGCGGCCGCCGGCACGAGCTTCCGCTGGGCCATCTACTACGAGCTCGAGGGGCAGGGGAACCCGACGCCCGACCAGATCCGCTCCGACCTGACCTACATCCGCGACCGCTACGCGTCTGATCCGAGTTACCTGCGCATCGGCGGCCGCTTCGTCGTTTTCGCCTTCGACATGGGCCGCCCCGACGTCGCCGACGGTTGCGCGCTGCCCGACCGCTGGAAGCAGGCGAACACGGTCGGCGCCTACGTCGTGCTCAAGGTCCTCAACGGCTTCCGTACCTGCACGAGCCAGCCGGACGGGTGGCACCAGTACGCGCCGGCCAACGCCGAGAGCAGCTCGACCGGCTACTACCTTACGATCAGCCCCGGCCTCTGGAAGCCGACGCAGTCGACGCCGGTGCTCAGCCGCGACCTCACGCGTTGGAGCCAGAACATCCGCGACATGATCGCCTCGAACGCGCCGTGGCAGCTCGTCACGACGTTCAACGAGTGGTCGGACGGCAGCGCGGTCGAGAGCGCGCAGGAGTGGACGAGCTCCTCCGGCTACGGCTCCTACCTCGACGCGCTCAACGCGAACGGCCTCGTGAACGGCGCCTACCCGCCGGCGAATACCGCCCCGCCCACTGTTTCGGCCGCCGCCAACACCGAGCCCGGCACGGCGCTGACGGCGTCGCCGGGAACCTGGAGCGGGACGGCGCCGGTCGCCTACGGGTACCGGTGGCTCCGGTGCGACTCCTCCGGGGCGGCTTGCACGGACATTGCCGGCGCTACCGGCTCGAGCTACACACTCACGAGCGCCGACGTCAGCTCGGTCCTCCGCGTCGTCGTCGCCGGGACGAACTCGGGCGGCTCGAGCTCGGTGACGTCCGGGCAGACGCCAGTGGTCGTCAGCAGCGGCCTGCCCAGCACGGTGGGCATCTGCGGGACGGCGAGCATGCCGCCGTCGCGGTGGTCGCACGTCATCTGGATCTGGATGGAGAACAGGGCCTACGGCGACGTCGTCGGCTCGAGCTCGGCCCCCTACGCGACGCAACTCGCGCGCGCGTGTGGTCTCGCCACCGCCTACACCGCGGTCGCGCACCCGAGCCTCCCCGACTACATCGCGGCCACCTCGGGCGACACCTGGGGGATCACCGACGACAAGCCGCCCTCGTCGCACCCTCTCTCCGTGCCGAGCATCTTCAGCCAGCTGACGGCGGCGGGGCTGAGCTGGCGCGAGTACGAGGAGAGCGCGCCGGCGAACTGCCCGCAGCTCGCGAGCGGAAGCTACGCGGTCAAGCACGACCCGGCGCCGTATTACACGGGCATCCAGGGCGACTGCGCGAGCTTCGACATCCCGCTCGGGTCGCTCACGTCCGGCAGCTTCCTCGCCGACCTCGCCGACCTCGCCGCCGGGACGCTGCCGGCCTTCTCCTTCGTGACGCCGAACACCTGCAACGACATGCACGTCTGCTCCGTCGCCGCGGGAGACGACTGGCTGCGGAGCTGGATGCCGCAGATCCTCGCGAGCCCCGCCTACCAGACGGGCACGACGACGATCTTCATCACCTGGGACGAGAATGACGGCTCGGCCGGCAACCAGGTGCCGACAATCGTGATCAGCCCATCAACGCTCGCCGGGACGCAGTCCGTCACGCCCTTCACCCACTACTCGCTGCTACGAACGACCGAGGAGATGCTTGGCCTCGAACCCCTGCTCGGCAACGCCGCAGGCGCCGCGAGCATGCGCTCGGACTTCCACCTCTAGCCGGTCGCAGGCGTGGCCGGAAGCGGCAACGCTGCGGACGCACCTCGAGCGCCCCACTCGGCTCCGAAAGATGGCCCAAAGATGGCTCTTCTTCCCGTTGACGCGAGCCCGAGTCCGAGTGACCATTGGTTTGTTCGGCTGGACCGTCAGGATATGTCGATAGGACCAGGGGGTTTGGCGACGTGACTCCGCGAGACCGCGAACGGACAGCCATGGCGAGGCGGACCGTTGGTTCGACCCTCGCGCTCTGCCTTCTGGCGGCGGTATTTGCGCTCGCGGCAAGCGCGGCAAGCGGCCCGAGCTTCACGGGGGCGAGCGCAAGCGGTGACGTCTCCAACTGGCGCGTGACTTTCACGGAGAGCGGTCTGGCCCCCGGTGCGAAGGTCGCCTACTCGATGGGGGCACGCATCGCTCTGACCTTCAACTGCTCTTCCTACCCGGGGTCCGACCATCTCGGAATCGGACACGGCGCTCCGCGGCACTTCCGCGTCTACAGCAATCTCGCGCACGGCTTCTCCGCCAACGCGAGCTCCTCCGGCGTCGTGCGGCGCAGCGTCTCGGTTCCGGAAGGGATCTCGGCCCCGACCTGTCGTGACGGCTCCGCGTCCTCGGTCAGTAGCTACGCCCTCTACCGCGTCGTCGTCTTGGACTCGACGAACCGGGTCAGCGCGCACTCGCTGCGCGAGCACACGCAGCCGCGGCCGCGCTGAGGGCGGCCCCTCGGTCTGAAGGGTGTCGAAGCACGGTTCACTCGCGGCCGCGGCCCGGTAGTGCTCGTGTAGGAGGCTGCGAGGCGGGTCGCGGCGCGGGACGTTACCGGCGTTAGGGCGCGAGGCGCAGTTGCTCGCCGCCGGCGAGATCGTCCCCGCGCTCGCCAGGCAACGCCCGACTAGAGGTCGCTGAGGACCAGCTCGCATACAGCCCTTCGTGGTCGCCCGACGGAAGGCACCTCGTCTTCACCGAGACGCCGTGCCACTACTGCGCCACGGAGATCCGCGTGGTCACGATCGGTGCGAAGAAGTCACTCGGGCGACGGATCGGGCTCGGCTTCCATCCGAGCTGGTCTCCGGACGGACGGAGCATCGCGTTCGTAGCGCCATCGGGTGCGCTTTATGTGATGACGAGCACCGGCGCGCACCGCCGTCTGCTCGTGGAGGGCGGGTTTGCCAACGACAACCCGACATGGTCTCCGGACGGGAAGAGCATCGCCTTCGCCCGCCACGAGAGCGCCACGACGTGGCAGATCTACTCGATCGGGTTCGGCGGGCACGGACTGCGGCAGCTGACGAGCAGGCCGGGCCAGAACGTGACTCCGTCGTGGGCCCCGGACGGCCGGCGCATTGCGTTCTCGCGACAGAATCAGGGCGGTCTCTGGCAGATCTACGTGATGAACGCGGACGGCACCGGCGCCCGCAGCGTCGGCGATGGCAAGGGCAGCGACAGCGCGCCGCGGTGGGCGCCGGATGAATCGGCGCTCGCCTTCGTGCGGGAAGTGGGACTGAACGGGAGCCGCGTCTACGTTCTCACACTCGGGACTCGGCGCGTCCGAGCGATCTCGCCCCCATCGCTCGACGCGGTCGAACCGTCGTGGGCTCCCCGCGGCCCGCTCGTCGCCTTCGCGGCCCGCGAGCGCAACTAGGACGTCGGCATTGCCCGTTCGGTGCCCGCGACTCGGAGCCACCACTTTTAAACTTGGTACTAGCCAAAACGCGATCCACGCGTTATAAGGTGATACGTCGTCAAAAATCTAGGTGAGGTTGTCGGAAACGGCAGCCAAGGGCTATGGGCCGATCGAGCGGCGGTCGGTTTTTGGGGAGGTAGGGCACATCGCGGCGGGTGCAGTAGCGTCCACCCAGAATCGGTGGGTGGTCCCATTTAGCGGCGGATTCGGCGCGATCGTCACGCTCGTCGTCGTCTACGCTCCCGAGTTCACCTTCGGCTACCGCAGCCCTTCGCTGCACGCGGCCCTCGAGACGGCGTCCGCGCTGGTTGCACTCCTGGGGGCGTATCTCGTCCTCGCTAGGTTCCGCCGGACCGCCGGTCTCACCGACCTCGGCATCGGCTTTGCGCTTGCCTACTCCGCTGCCGCGAACCTCGTCTTCGGGGCGGGCTCGACTTCATTTCCGAGCATCGTCAGCGACCGATTCGCGGTGTGGGCGCCGCTCGCAGGACGCTTCGTCGCCGGCTTGTTCCTCCTCGCCGCGGCATTCCTGCCGGACAGGCCCCTGCGCAAGCCGAACCGGCACGCGGTGATGCTCGCGGTGCTCGGCGCCACGATGTTCGCCGCCACCGCGGTCGCCGTTCACCTGGCCGGCGAGCATCTCCCCCAGGGGATCAGTAAGGCCGCGGTTCGCCCGGTTGGCGTCGACGTCTTCCCCTCTATCCTGGCGTTCCAGCTCGCCGGCGCGCTCTGCCTCACGGGTGCGGCGTACGGGTTTGCGCGCCGAGCCCTCCGCACTCGGGACGACTTCATGAACTGGCTCGCCGCCGGCTGCCTCCTCGGTGCGTTCGCGCGCCTCAACTATGCACTGTTCCCGTCCGCGTTCTCCGACTGGGTCTACACGGGCGATGCTCTGCGCCTCGGGTTCTACGTCCTCATCCTGATCGGCGCCGTGCGCGAGCTCCGCCGCCACCACCAACAGGCGTCCTCCGCGGCGATGATCGCAGAGCGACAGCGCCTGGCGCGCGACCTGCACGACGGACTCGCGCAGGAGCTGGCGTTCATCGCGTTGGCGAGCAAGAGCCTCCAGGGCGACGGCGCAGGGGCCGTCGACATCGACGATCTCGTCGCAGCGTCCGACAGGGCCCTGCTCGAGTCAAGGGAGGCGATCGCCACGCTCGCACGAGAGGACGGGGAGACGCTCGCTGAGGCGCTCGCGGACGCAGCGCACGACGTGGCGAAGCGAGCGGGCGCGCAGGTCAACCTCCGCATTGCGCCCGACGTCGAGCTCTCGGATGAAGCGCGTTCAACTGTCAGGAGGATCGTCCGCGAGGCTGCGGTGAACGCGGTCCGCCACGGTCGCGCGAGCAACATCGCGGTCGAGCTCTTTCAGGAGGACGGCGTGCAGCTCAGGATCCGGGACGACGGCGAGGGAATGACGAACCGTGCAGCGGAGAACGGGAACGGCGGCTACGGACTCAAGAGCATGCGCCAGCGCGCGGAGATCCTCGGCGGCACGCTACGCGTCCTCTCGAGCCCGGGAAACGGAACCGAGATCGTGGTGACACTCCCGTGACCCGGCCGGTTCGGGCCCTGATCGCGGACGACCACCAACCGATGCGTCACGGGATCCGACTCGCGCTCGAGCGTGGCGGCTTCGTCGTCTGCGCCGAATGCGCGGATGGCCCGTCCGCGATCGCGGCGGCCCGCCGGCTGCGGCCCGACGTCTGTCTGCTGGACGTGCGCATGCCGGGAGGCGGGGTCGCTGCGGCGGCGGCGATCAAGGCCGCCGTGCCGGGCACCGCGGTGGTGATGATCACCGTTTCCCGCGACGACAACGACCTCTTTGCGGCCTTGAAGGCAGGAGCGTCCGGGTACCTGCTCAAAGACATCTCGCGGGAGGGGCTGCCGGCAGCGCTGCGGGGCGTACTCGCAGGTGAGGCGGCGCTGCCGCGCACTCTCGTGGCCCGGCTGATCAGCGAGTTCCAGCTCCGCGGCTGGGGCCGGCAACTCCCAAATGGAGCCGGTAACGCCGAGGGGCTGACGAACCGCGAATGGGATGTTCTCGAGCTGCTTGCCGAGGAGCTCGGCACTGCGCAGATCGCCCAGCGGCTCGAGATCTCGACGGCCACGGTTCGAACGCATATTTCGGTGATTATTCGGAAGCTGCGAGTACCGACGCGCGAGGCCGCCGTCCGGCTGATGCACTCCGGGCGTTGAGAAATCTCAACGCCGGCCGCAGAGGCCATCGCACTGGCTCAGAGCTGTAACTTCCGCGAAAAGCTACATGCACGTGGCGGTGAATGGCTCGTACGCTGATTGGTGGCAATCTTCGACTCGATCTTCTCGATCTGGAAGAGCCATCTTCTTGCGGGTCGAGAAAGGCGATTTTTCGCTTGATGGTCAGCTTTGCCCGCTCAGGCGTTGAAGACGCGCACGCCTAAAGGGGCCGATCGGCCTATTGAGTTCGGAACCCGCCAGGCTCGAACATCGTAGCCGGTCACAAGTTCGTCACATCCCTCGGAAGCGAGAGGCGGCTCTCGTCATACTGATTCTTGCGGCAGGCACCGTTGCGACTGCGTCGGATTCCCGACAGGGGAATTCCGGCGCGCAGCGGCATTTCGAATTGAACGGTGTCGTCCCGGACGACGCAATCCGCGCGCACAGTTCCGGCGAGGTCGAGGCACATCTCGCCGGCAGTCGCGGCGGTGCCCAACGTCGCCGGCATTCGGCAACCCGTAAGCAGGCAGAGCGGAAATCGACGTGGCAAAGCGGCCGCATCGTCGTCGCCGATGCTCTGCCGATATTCCGCAACGGCGTGCTTGCGGTTCTCGCTCGCGAAACCGACCTCGAATGCGCGCAGGCCGAAGATCTTGATTCCCTCGTTTCTCTCTGCGCCGAGTTCCGTCCGGAAGTCGTCCTGATCGACCTCGAGCTGCCGCCTTTCGGGGGCATCGAGGCCGTGCGGCGACTGACGGCGGCGCAGCCCGTCAACGCGATCGTCTGGAGCTTCGATCCACGCCCCTCGGACGTCCTCGGCGCGATCCGCGCCAACGCGAGCGGCTACCTCGGGAAGGACATCCGGCCCCACGCGCTCGTTCGCGTTCTGCGCGGCGTGCGGTTGGGCGAGGCTCCGCTCCCGCGCTCGCTGACGCTGCGAATGATCGAGGAGCTCCACGAGTTCGAGCAGAGCGAGCGAGCGCGCGAGATCACGGCGCGCCTCTCCCGCCGCGAGGGCACCGTGCTGGACCTTGTGGAGCGCTCCTACAGCAACAAGCAGATCGCTGCGGCGCTCGTCATCTCGGAGCACACCGTCAAGCGGCACATCCAGAACATCCTCGCGAAGCTCGAGCAGTCGTCGCGAGCGGACGCTGCGGCCGTCTTCCGCAGCGCGCGCGCGAAGCAGGAGCTGAGCGACCCGGGCGCCGGCTGGCAATGAGCGGACCGACCTGCATGCAGACGCACGCCGAGCGGCGCACGTTCCCCGTCGTGCTCGTCGTGTGCGCCACGCCGTTGCTCTACGAGGCGCTGCTGGAGAGCTTCCAGGGGCTCGCGACGCTGCACGAGATTCCGGCGAACGGCGCCGACCTCACTGGACTGCTGCGAGCGCTGGACGCGGACGCCCTGGTCGTCGACTCGCTCGTGGAGGCCGAGGAGATCGAGTCGCTCGCTCGCGAGCGGCAGATCCCGCTCCTCCAAGTCTTCTTGCCGGAGCGGAAGGTGCGTCTCCTGCGGGACGGCGGCTGGGAAGACATCCCGGACGCCGGTGCATCGGCGGAAGCGATTCGCAACCTGCTCGTCGGCGAGCTCTTCGCCCGCAGAGGCGGCCAATGAGCCGGCCGGCCCTGCACGTGAAGGCCCTGGGCGAGCAGCCCGAGAACGGCCGCGCGCGCGGAGCACGGACGCGTCCGGCGATCTCGATCGTCATCCCGACGAGGAACGAGGCCGGGAACATCGACCGGCTCCTGGCGGAACTCGAGCGCGTCTTGCCCGGCGAGGCGAAAGAGATCATCTTCGTCGACGACAGCAGCGACGAGACTCCCGAGGTCATCGAGGCCGCGCGCGGGCGCAGGGACAGCGGCATCGTCCTGATCCATCGGACCGGCGAGGAACGCGCGGATGGGCTCGGCGGAGCCGTCGTTCGCGGCATGCGCAGCGCGCGGGCGCCGTGGGTCTGCGTTATGGACGCCGATCTCCAGCACCCGCCGGAGATCATCGACCGGCTCCTCTCCGCTGCGCGTGACCAGGGGCTCGATCTCGTCATCGCGAGCCGGTACTGCGCCGCCGGGGCGGCCTCCAGCTTCGGCGTGCTGCGCGCGGCCCTCTCGCGCGCCTCGACCACCGCCGCGAAGCTGCTCTTCCCCCGCGCCCTCCACGGCGTGAGCGACCCGATGACCGGCTTCTTCCTCGTCAGGGTCGGCGCGCTCGACCTCGACCAGCTCGACCCTCGCGGATTCAAGATCCTGCTCGAGATCCTGATCCGGAGGCCCGGCCTCCGGTCGGCGGAGGTGCCGTTCACCTTCGGCACGCGGCACGCCGGTAAGAGCAAGGCATCGCTCGGCGAAGGCGTGACGTATCTGGGACGGCTGCTCGAGTTGCGCTGGGGCGAGAGGCCGCTGCGGTTCGCGCAGTTCCTGCTCGTCGGCGGGTCTGGCCTCGTCGTCAACGTCGCCGCCTTCGCCGCCTTCGCGCGGCTCGGGGGTCTGCACTACCTGATCGCGGCGGTGCTCGCGACGCAGGTGTCGACGCTGTGGAACTTCGTTCTCGCCGAGCGCTGGGTGTTCAGCGCGCGCCGCGAGGCACGGTCGGCGACGTCGCGACTCGCGCTGTTCTGGGCGATGAACAACGTCGCACTCGCACTGCGGGGGCCGATGCTCGTCGTCCTCGTCTCGAGCCTCTACCTCGACGCCGTCCTCGCGAACCTGCTCACCCTCCTGAGCCTGACGATCCTCCGCTTCGGCCTGGCCGACACCTGGATCTGGGGCCGCGCGGGCCGGAAAGCGCGCGGCCCCGCGCTCCACTGCTACCGCATCCACGGCCTGGTGACGGTGGAATCGCCCGTCGCCCTGCCGGAGCTCGAGCGGTTCCGTGTCGACCGCCTCACGGAGCGGCCGAGCATCCGCATCCGCCTCGGAACCCTGAGCCGCATGCAGAGCGAGCTCGTGTCGGCGATGGCCTTCATCGCGCGCCACATCCGCTACGACGAGGGGCTCGGGCGCTTCGGCTTCGGCGTCGAGATCTCGATCGGACGCTGCACGGAGATCCTCGCGTCGCCGCTGCTCGCGTATTCGCCGCACGTCCTGTACACGAACGTGGTCGAGCCGGTCCTGCGCTGGGCGTTCGTCAAGAAGGGCTACGTCCTGGCGCACGCGGCGTGCATCGCCTTCGGCGACGACGCCTACCTGATCACCGCGCGGACGGACACCGGCAAGACCACCACGATCCTGCGCACGCTCGATCGACACCCCTGCAGGTTCCTGTCGGACGACCTCACGCTGATCCGACCGGACGGAAACGCGCTCATGTACCCCAAGCCGCTGACGATCAGCCGGCACACGATGCACGCGGTGCGGACGCCGCTGCTCTCGCGCCGGGAACGGCTCGCGCTCTTCTTCCAGAGCAGGCTTCACTCGCGCAGCGGCCGGCAGTTCGCCCTCCTGCTCGCGAAGTCGCACCTGCCGGTGGCGACGATCAACGCGATCATCCAGCTGCTCGTTCCGCCGCCGAAGTACCACATCGAGCGCCTAGTGCCGCATGCCCAGGTCGCCCGTGAAGCGCACGTCGCCGGCTTCTTCCTGATCGAGCGCGGCGGCACCGGCGAGGTCCGTCTCCACCACGAGGAAGCGGTCGAAACGCTAATCCGCAACACGGACGACGCGTACGGCTTCCCGCCGTACCCGTATCTCGAGCACTTCCTGCACAGCGGAAACGGCCGCAATCTCCGCGCGGAGGAGCGCGCCATCATCAGCGGCGCGCTGGACGGCGTTACCGCGATCCGCCTGCGCAGCGAGACGATGGACTGGTGGGAGCGGATCCCCGCGCTCACCAACGGCGGCGCAGCGCACCTCGCGTTCGAGCGGCCTGAGCCGGAAACCTTCGACGGAGCAATCCCGATCGCGGTCGACTGATAATGCCGAGCGCCCCGGGCACGGTCGTTCGCTCCACGTTTGGGTCGCGTGGGAGGACCCTTTCGTGGTCCCACGCGCTCGAGCACGCGCGGGCCGATGCGGGGCTGTGGACCTTCGCCGCCGGCGGGCTTGCGACGGCGCTGTTCCTGCGGCTCTGGGATCTGAACGCGCTCGGCTACAACAGCGACGAGGCGGTGTATGCGGGGCAGGCGGCAGCGCTCGCGCACGTGCCCGCCCTCACGCCGTACTTCCCGATCTTCCGGGCGCACCCGCTGCTGTTCCAGACGATCCACTCGCTGGGCTACCGCCTCGGCACAGGCGACCCGTTCGGGCGGGTGCTCGCTGGGTCGTTCGGCCTCGGAACGGTCTTCCTCGTCTTCAAGCTCGGCGACCTGCTCTACGGCCGGCGGACCGGGATCATCGCAGCCGTCTTCATCGCGCTCATGCCGTACGACGTGCTCGTCAGCCGGCAGGTGCTGCTGGACGGGCCGATGACGTTCTTCGCCACCCTCACGCTGTATCTCGTCGCCCGCTTCGCGGTCAGCCGTAAGCCGGTATGGCTCTATGCGGCCGGCGGCGCGATGGGGCTGACGGTGCTCGGCAAGGAGACGAGCATCCTCATCGTCGGCGCCGCTTATGCGTTCTTCGCGCTGTCGCCCGACGTTGGCGCGCGCGCCCGCGACCTGGCGATCGCGGCCGGTGTGATGGCGCTCACGATCGCGCCCTATCCCGTCGCTCTGCGGCTTGCCGGGCACTCGCAGTCGGGCCAGCAGTACCTCGCCTACCAGCTCTTCCGGCGCCCGAACCACAACTGGACCTTCTATCCCGCGACGGTGCCGCTCGCGGTCGGTCCTCTCCTCGTCCTCTCGGCGGCGCTCGGGCTCTGGCTGCTCCACCGCGAGATCTCCTGGCGCGAGACCCTGCTCCTGTCCTGGATCGCGATCCCGGCGCTGTTCTTCCAGCTCTATCCCGTGAAGGGCTTCCAGTACCTGCTGCCGACGGCGCCGGCCTTCGCCGTGCTGGCGGCGCGGACACTGGGCCGGACTGGACGGCGCCCGCTCGGGCTCGCAGCGGCGGTGATCGTCGCGGTGTCGCTCGCAATCCCCGCGTGGCAGCGGATCCAGCCGGCGACGAGCGGGACGTTCCTCGCCGGCTCGGGCGGCGTGCCGGGCGGCCGTGAGCTCGGCCGCTGGATCGGATCGCACGTCCCGTCGGGCGCAGAGATCCTGGCGATCGGGCCGTCGATGGCCAACATCGTCGAGTTCTACGGCCACCGCCAGACATACGGCCTCTCCGTGGGGCCGAACCCGCTGCGCCGCAACCCGGCCTACGAGCCGATCCCCAATCCCGACCTGGCAATCCGCACGAACGAGGTCCAGTACCTCGTCTGGGACGCGTACACGGCCGACCGCACGCCGTTCTTCGCGAACAAGCTGCTCGGCTACGCGCGCCGCTACAACGGCCGCGTCGTGTACTCGGCGACGATCCCGATCCGCTCCGACGGGGCCAACTCCACCCGGCAGCTGATCGTCGTCTACGCGGTGCGCCGATGAGGCCCCGCGGCCTCGTTCTCGCCCTGCTGGCGCTCGCGCTGCCGGCGCCCGCCGTGGCCGCCGCGCCGCCGGCGCGCACTCCGATCCAGCACTTCGTCACGATCCTGCAGGAGAACCACACCTACGACAACTACTTCGGCACCTACCCGCGCGGCGACGGTCTTCCGGCGGGGGTGTGCGTGCCGTTCGACCCCGAGAAGCCCGCGAAGGGCTGCATCAAGCCCTTCCACATCGGCGACAACGACGTTCTCCCGCGCGACCTCGACCACAGCGCCGCGACCTTCCGCCTCCAGTGGGATCACGGCCGCGACGACGGCTTCGTCCGCGCGCTCGACATCCGCAACCAGGACGGGCGGCTGGCGCTGGGCTACCGCGACGGCCGCGACCTGCCGTACTACTGGAACCTTGCCGACCAGTACACGCTGTACGACCGGTTCTTCAGCTCCGCCGGCGCCGGCAGCTTCCTGAATCACGTCTTCTGGGTGACCGGAACCGCAGGCGGCGGCCACGACGGGATCCCGCCGCACGGCTACCGCAACCTTACGACGATCTTCGACCGGCTCGAGGCGAAGGGCATCTCCTGGAAGTTCTACGTCCAGAACTACGAGCCCCGCCTGAACTTCCGGACGCTAGGCCGGTTCCCCGGCAATCGCGCGTCCCAGGTGATCTGGGTACCGCTGCTGAACATGCCGCGCTTCCTCGACGACCCGAGGCTCGCCAGCCACATCGTCGATCTCGACCAGTACTACACCGACCTGCAGCGGGGGACGCTACCGGCCGTCTCGTACATCGCGCCCTCCGGGCCGAGCGAGCACCCCCCGTCCAACCTCGGGTCGGGCCAGGCGTTCGTCCGCACGCTGATCAACGCGCTGATCGAGAGCCCGGCCTGGAAGCACTCCGCGTTCCTGCTCGCCTACGACGACTGGGGCGGCTGGTACGACCACGTGCGGCCGCCCCGCGTCGACAAGTACGGCTACGGCTTCCGCGTCCCGGCGATCCTCGTCAGCCCCTACGCACGGCGGGGCTACATCGACCACACGCAGCTCGACTTCACCTCGATCCTCACGTTCATCGAGGACAACTGGGGCCTG
>WNEY01002614.1_pt1 | contig 13237 bp, 7 predicted proteins | sample 5400531 | NCBI WGS metagenome assembly WNEY01 (sample SAMN13153338, study PRJNA577476) | soil metagenome | isolation source: 200 cm saprolite under Douglas fir tree site 1 | place: USA:California | collected 2015-04-18
CGTCGCCGATGCAGCATCGCTCATCGAGATGGCAGCGCTTGTCGTCGCGGGGCTCGACCAGGAGAAGACCGCAAGAGCCGCCTAGTGTGGTGGATTTGAACTTCCTATCAGAATCGCAGCGAGTCCCGCGTAGGAACTTCAAATCCAAAACCACACTAGAATCATTAAGTTGCTAGTGTCCCTTTGATTCCGAAGTTCGCATCAGAGTTGTGCTGCAAGGTGTGGCGAACTTCGGAATCGGGACGCTGGCGCCCGGCGATCGACGCGGCACCCTCAGTCGGAAGCGAAGAAGTCGTCGATCGCCGTCGCCGTTCCCTCGGCGAGGGCTTGGTCGTAGACGAAGCGGGCAAGCGCCATGTCGAGTACGCCCAGTCCGAACGGGGAGAATATCCGCACGCGGCCACGGTCCGGTTGCAGAGCGCCAGTGAGCAGATCTCCGATGGTGCCGGCGATGAATGCCCGCCCGCCGGTCTCCTGCTCGGCCAGGTGGGGCGAGGTCTGCGCCTTCAGGCAATGCTCGATATCGTCGACGACGTTTTGCGCGGACAGGATGACGCGGACGCCGAGGTCGCGCAGCGAAACGTGGAGCACCGTTTGCGCGGGCGTGAACAGGCCCGGGTCGTCGAGATAAGGTTTTGCCGAGGTAGTCGCGAACAGGACGAGATCGGCGCCGCCGATCGCCTCGACGGCGCCGGCGGTCGCATCGGCGGCGCAACCGCGCGCTCGCAGCCGCGCGCTGAACGCAGCGGCCCGCTCGGCGATCAGGTCGTGCACCCGAAATCGTCCGATGATCCATCCGGTGCCCAGGACAAAGTCGACGACGGTCGCGGCGATCGGACCGGCGCCGATCACCGCCACGGCGGCCGCCTGTTTACCTCGATGCAGGAGCTCGGCGGCCAGCGTCGCGGACGCCGCCGTTCGCGCCGCGCTGATGTCGGATGCTTCGAGGCAGGCGTAGGGAAAGCCGGTGGCCATGTCGTTCAGGAGAATCGCAGCCGAGGCGCGCTCGAGCCCGAGGTTGCGGTTTTCGGGAAAGCTCGAAATCCATTTGATCCCGACGACGTCGCGCTTGCCCTGCACGCGTGCCGGCAAGGCGATGATGCGCGCCGTCGGCTTGTCGGGAAAGCGCAGGAAGTAGCTGTCGGGATTGGTCGTGCTGCCGGCATGATGCAGCCGATAGGTCTCACGCACGAGGCTCACGACGTCGTGCTGGCGCGCGCGCAGCATGGCGCGGATCGTGCGGCCGCCGATCACGTGAAACGGTCGACGTCCCGGCATCAGCCGCCGCGTGAATCGGGGCCGGCCGAGACGTGCCGGTCATGGCCGTTTGATTTGCGCGGCGGCTGAGATGGGTCAACAGGGACCGGATTGTGGCGGGCAATCACGTCGCTCAGAGGCTCGCAAGGAACCACCGACGCGCCGTCATTGAACGTCGCCGTGGCGATCCCGTAAGAGGCTTTCACCCATTCGGGCGAGAAAACGCTGTCCAGATACTTGTCGCCGAGATCCGGCGAGACCGCTACGATCAAGCTGTCGGAAGAAAAATGCGCCGCATCGGCGGCCACCGCCACCAGCACGGATCGGCTGGAGCCGCCCAGAAGCAACCCGTATGGATCGAGTGGATTGGTGATGATCGGCATTTCTTCCTACGCTCCTCGGTCACATCGCGGCGCCCGGCCACGCCGCTTCGACCCGGTCTTCAAGTGAGGCCTCCGAACAGCCCACGACGCTCCACCGAGGGAAAGCATTAACATGCGAGGCCGATCAGTAGCAGTGGTTTGGCAACAAGGATAGGCGAACTTGAGCCGACCATGACCGTCACCCGCGATCCCTTGCTGCAGTCCGCGATCGATGCGCTCGCCTTGCCCGGCATCCTGATCGGGCATCGCTTGATCATGCCGGGCGATGAAGACGCCCTTCTGCCGCAAGAGCATCACTCGTTCGCCTCGAGTGTCGTCAAAGTGCGGCGGGCCAGTGGCGCCGCCCGTATCGTCGCGCGCCAACTGCTGGCGCAATTGGGATATGCGCAATGCGTTGTGCCCAAAGCTCCCTCGGGAGCGCCGATCTGGCCGGCAGGGGTCGTCGGCTCGCTGACCCACGATTCGCAAGTTGCAATCGCAGCCGTCGGCCGGTGTGGTGACGTAGCCGCACTAGGCATCGACGTCGAGCCGGCCGAGTCGTTGCCGTCCGATTTGCTAGATCTGGTCGCGACTGCGCAAGAGCAGCTGGAAATTGCCGACGACCCCTATCACGGGCGACTGCTCTTCGCCGCCAAGGAGGCTGTCTACAAGGCCGTCTACCCCCTCGATCAAACATTCCTCGACCACCACGACGTCCAAATCAATTTTGCCGAGCGCAAAGCCACTGTTCGCAATGGCCGAATAGTCGAGTTGCGGTTCGGTATCTCTGCCCATTTGGTCGTGCTGGCATTTCTTCGCGACCAACGGTGACGCCGCCGCATTCGGCATGGCGAGCATCTCGTACCGCCGGCGGTGCACTTTGCTATCGCGGCTGCTCCGTGGCCGGCTTTTCGGACGGCGGCTTGGCGGGTGGCGGCGCTTCGGATCCCGTCGATCGCAACGCCTGGGTGAGCCGGGAAATGATCGCCTCGAGATCAGACCACTTGAGTGTGGTCGAGGCGCCCGGCTCGTCCGGCTTGGCGGCGGGCGGCTTCGAGCCGTCGGCCGGCGATTTGTCCTTGGGCGTCGCGGTACCTCCCGTGAGCGGTGTCCCCGGCGACGGCGTCCCGGTAGGCGGTGTCCCGGCAGGCGGTGTTCCGGCCGGCGGCGCTGCGGCAGGCAATGGCGCCGGCGCATCCACGTTGCCGAGAATGATCGGCAGGCCGTCTTTCCCGCCGCCGACGATCACGATCTTCGTGTTCGTGGACTGGGCAAGCGCAACGGTCGCCTCGATGCCGCGCCAACGCAGGTAGGAATCGGAGATGCCTTGGCTGACGGTCTGTTGGAACGCGTGGATGCCGTTCGCTTCGATCTGTTTGCGCTCCGACTCCTTGATCTCACGCTCGACGCGGAAGGTGTACTCCTGCACCAGGTAGTACTGCTCGATCTTGCGATTGATGGCTCCGACGATGGGCGCCGGCAGTTCGATGCCGAGCACGAGCGTATCGATGATGACGATCGAGTCCTTCAGCTTGTCTGCGTACTTTTCGGGAGCCGCCATCATGTCGGCCTGCTCACTGGCCTGGGGTTGCACCAGCTTGTCGAGGTTCTCGCTGAGCCTCCGCTCGGCACCCTTGCGTATTTCATCCTCGATCGCCTGGCGCGACGTCGAATAAACCTGTTCGGCGGTGTATTGGGCAATGATTTCGCGCGCCCGGCTGCCGATTTCAGGGCGCACCACCGATACCTCGTAGCCCGGACCGATATACTTGTGAAGCACGGCGACGGAGTCATGCTTCAGTTGAAACCGTATATTGATCGTAGCGCTCAGGCTCACGCCTTCTCTGGAAATGGCATTGTAGGTCTCATTCGCGGTTTGCAGCCTCAGGTCATAAATGAACAGTCTGTCCCAGGGCCAAATGAGGTGGAGACCCTCCTCCCGCAGCTCGAGAGGATTGAGGACGGTGCCGCGGCCGACGAAGCACCAGCATTGAATGCCGAAGCCGTTGAATCGTTTCCACAGCACGCCGACATGGCCGCTCGGAACCGTAATCACCATGTACGGATAAAGCACGGCGGCCACGAGGGTCAGCACCATCAACCCGATCGACAGATTCGGCAGATGGCGCTCGAAAAACCTCCACCGTTTGCGTTCCGCCGTGGTCGGGGGCGGCTCGCCATCCAGTGACCATGGAAACGCTACCATCAGTCGCTCTCCACCGAATGCCCCTCGACGAAACGGCCTTCATCCATGCGAAGCTTGCGAGCAGGCATGTGAAGCTCGGCAAGATAACGGTCGTCGTGCGTTATCACCACCACCGTCTTGCCTGCCTGGATCAATGCCGGCAAAAATTCGTCGTAGAACCTGCGCCGAAAGTCCGGATCCTGATCGGCGGTCCATTCGTCCAGCAGCAGGATCGGACGCTTCTCCAGCAGGCTGACGAGCAGCGCCAAGCGCTTGCGTTGGCCGCCCGACAGATCGAGCGTGCTGAATTCGCCCTTGCTCAGACGCGTCTTGTCCAGCAGCCGGTAATCCGCCAGCAGCCGGTCGATTTCGGCAGGGTCCGGATCGGGAATTCCATAGAGCCGCTGGAACAGATGATAGTCCGTGAAGATCGCCGCGATCAACTCGCGATAGGCGTCGATGTTGCGGTCGGTGACCAGCACCCCGTCGAGCCTGATCTCGCCCGAATCGGGTTTGTAGAGGCCGGAGAGCACCTTGAGGAACGTCGATTTGCCCGAACCGTTGCCGCCGCTGATGAACACGAGCTCGCCGGACCGCAAGGTGAAGTCCACGGGTCCGACCTGGAAGATGGCCTCGGACGCCTTGTCGACATAGCGGAACACGATGTTGCGCATCTCGATCCGGTCGAAAAGCCGGCGTGCCTCGGCGGCGCTCTCTTCCTCTGCCAGTGTGGTCGCGCGCAGCTCGGCCTCGAGTCGCTCGAGATTGCCGGCCGCGGCATTCGCGGCCGACAAGACGGGTATCGTCTGCACCAGGCCGAAACAGGTTCCGACGACGAACAAGAGGGCCGTGGTCGTCTGCGAGATCGAGGCTCCCGCGGTGCTGCTGAAGGTGGGCACGACGAACGCGACGGCGCCGAGCAACAGGTACATCGAGGTCTGCGAGAACACCAGCCGCTTCAGGGTCTCGCTCTCGGTCCGTATCTTGATATTGGCGGCGGTCCTCGACACCTCGAGAATGTCATTGAACAGATCGTCGCTACGCGGGCGGCTGAGCCGCACCTCCTTGAACCCCTCCAGGAGGTCGGTCACACGATCGAACAGGCGGTTCTCCCATTCGGCCGCCTGGCGCCTGCCCTCCTCGAGCTGACGACTTTTGAAGTGAAACAGCCCGGCCGCCATGCCGACGATCACGATGCTCATCGCAAACGCCAGCAGCGACAGATAGGCGACGTAGAAGCCGACGAAGAAGAGGAGAACAATGCCCGATGCGGCGAAAGCGAGCATGTTGGCCGCTTGCGTGAGCGTGGCGGTGTCCCTGGTGATGCCGGCGACGATTCTGGCGCGTCCGATCGTCTCCAGTGGAACAAGTTCTGAATGGCGCACCTGGTCCATCAGGCGCACCCGCAGTTTATGGACGATCGCTTCGATCTCGACGGTCGAGGCGATCAACACGTAATTCTGCGTCTTGACGAAGAGAAGCAGGGAAACAACAAAAAGCGCTGCGGACCAGAGGCTCGGCTTGCCGGCGCTGGCGGCTTGCGAGGCGGCATTGATGGCCGCCAGGAGCGCCGCGTTGCTGACCCCCGCCAGGCCGGACATGATGACCAGCCGGGGCAGCGAGCCCTGCATTTCGTGGCGAACGAGGTCGAAGAAAGACATTAGTGCGAGGTGGTCCGGTTACGCCTCGGCAGGGCACCGACCCCAACGAACGCGACGATCTGCGGCTTCGACCGCGACTGCACTTAGTTCCTCTGCGGGCGGCGATGCCATTCGACGCGACGCGATGGACCGGTCATCAGCAGCACGAGCAGCACCACCACGGGAGTGACGAAAACTGCTATCAGAAACGTGCCGAAAAACCCCATTCGGCGATAGGCGCCGCAGAGCCCGGTGAGAACGCAGAATATGATGTAAAAGATCGCCTCGACCATTACGCCATCTCTCCGCTCTCAACGGCAACCCGGGCTCGGCCGCGCTGCACCGCCACTCGAAAAGTGGGCACCTGGCCGAAGACCCATGTCGATCAAGCGCCCGTGGCCGACGCCCCCTTGCTCGAACCGCTTCGCGCGGGGGCGGCGGGTTGCGCAGCGGGAGGGGTGGCGTCGATTCGACGACTCCACTTTTCTTTTTGGGCCTTGATGAACTCCTTGTAGTCGGGAGGATTGAAATCAAGGAACGTCCCGCCAGAACGGAAGTGCTCGATGAAGGCTCTGCCGATCGCGTAGGTTGCGCCGGCCGAGAGCGCCGGCATCGTGAGTGCGGCGAATGTTGTTCCGATGATGGGTATGCTCTTCATTGCGCTCACGACTCCTATCGTGCTGGTCGCCGGGATCATCGATCCCGCGAGGCTCGCAATGAACGATTTGCCCAGATTGCTGGAAAACGGAACGCCGTAAATCGCCGACAGGCGGCGCAGCATCAGGAGCTGGACGCCGCCGACGGTCGCCACGTCGACGAGCGGCACCGGGATAAGCCCGGCCGCGCCCGACCACAGTGCGAAACGGTCGACCAATTTCGACGCGGCCTCGTTGCGCTGCTCATCGGTCATCTCGGGAGCGGTCCCTTGTTCCGCCACGGCCGGGTCCTTCTTTTCGGCTTTCCCGGACCCAGTTGCTTCCTGTGCCATCTTGCGCATCCTTTCTCGTCATCCGTGCCAAAGCCCACCAGTCGATCTACAACCCACCGGTCGATATATGATATGTGTATAGGCGCCGCCTATGGCCGCGTCAGCTCTTGAACACTAACATGCGGATGCAGCCGGTGCCAGTGTCTGTGGGAACTTCCAAATCGGTCCTGCGATCCGCGCCGTTTCCAGAAAGCACAGCCGTTACAAGGTCTTTGCGCCGGACTCAAGGACGCATTCCGAGGCCCTGTCCTCTTGACAAACCGGGCCACCGCCAGCACCATTTGGCCGCGTTGTCGCTGCAAAAACTCGATCATTCCCGCCGCATCGCCATCCGATTAAGCAGATCGCGCACAGGATCATCGAGTCGGTGTCTCAATTCAATCGTAATTCTGATAATACGCTCGAAATCGACTGGGGGCGGGCTCGGAATGACGTTGTGCTCCCGCTATCAAGCGCTCAGCTTGGAATTTGGTTCGCTCAGCAGATCGATCCATCAAATCCGGTCTACAATATCGGTGAATACCTCGAGATCGACGGGTTCATCGACCCTCTGCTATTTGAGCGGGCATTACGACAGGTTGTAGTCGAAACCGAGGCATTGCGGGTCCAGTTCGTTGAAGACGCGGAGGGGCCGCGGCAGATCACCGATGGTTCGCCCGCGTGGTCGATGCCGCTCATCGACGTCAGTGTCGAGACCGACGCGCGCGTCGCCGCCGAATCATGGATGAAGGCCGATCTGGCGCGGCCGATCGATCCGACACGCGGGCCGCTGTTCGGATACGCCTTGTTCAAAGCGTCGGCTGATCGGTTTTTTTGGTATGCGCGCTACCATCATATCGTGATGGATTGCTTCGGCATGTCGCTGGTCGCTCGGCGGCTGGCGGAGGTTTACACGGGCCTCGTTGACGGCCATGCCGTTGGTGATGGTTCGTTTGGCCCTTTCGCGTCTCTGCTCGAGCAGGACGCCGCCTATCGCGCATCCGAGCAGTTCGCGCACGATCGACAATATTGGCTCGACCACCTGGCCAACCAGCCGGAGTCGATCACTCTCGGCGGGCTGCCGGGCCGATCCAACAAACCGAACGGCTTCCTGCGACAAAGCGTCCTTCTGCATCCTTCGACCCTGACCAGTCTCAATGCTCTCGCGGCAAGCATCGGGGCGAGCCCGGCGCGGATCATCACCGCCGCAACGGCAATTTTCCTGCATCGCATGACGGGTGGCGAGGATTTGGCCCTCAGCTTGCCGGTCGCCGCCCGCAATTCGCTCTCGCGGCGGATTCCCGGTATGGCCGCGAACCTGTTGCCGCTGCGGTTGGCGGTTTCCTCGCGCATGACCGTGTCGGACGTCATCGGCCAAACGGCGCGGCAGATCCGCGAACTGTTGGATCACCAGCACTGTCAGCTCGCGGATCTGCGCCGAGATCTCGGTCGGCTGGTCAATGACCGCGCGCTGTGGGGCCCCGCGGTCAATTTCATGCGGTTCAATTATGATTTGAGCTTTGCGGGCAATCGCAGCAGCGCACACAATCTTTCGTATGGGCCGATCGAGGATTTGACGATCGCGGTTTACGACCGCTCGGATGGCGCTCCGCCTCGGATTGATTTTGACGCCAACCCCGCGTTCTATGCCGCGGACGAGCTTGCCGATCTGCAGCGTCGGTTTTTGCGGCTGCTCGACGCAGCGATTGCGGTTCCGGATCGGACCATCGGCAGCCTCGACATTCTCGCCCCCGACGAACGCCACACGATCCTGCACGCGTGGAACGGCGCCGCGTCCGCGATAGCGCCCGCGACTTTGCCGGAGCTGTTCGCCGCCCAGGTTGCGCGCACGCCCGATGCGGTGGCGGTCGTGTTCGGCGAGCAGAAGTTGACCTATGCCGAGCTCGATGCGTGCTCGAACCAACTGGCGCACCATCTGCGCGCGCTCGGCGTCGGGCCTGAGACCGTGGTCGGGCTATGTGTCGAACGCTCGGCCGAAATGCTGATCGGGCTGATCGGCATCCTCAAGGCCGGCGGCGCCTATCTGCCGCTCGACCCGTCCTATCCGCGTGAGCGTCTGGCCTACATGTTGGAAGACGCCCATGCGTCCGTGCTGGTCACGCATTCGGGGCTGCTCGACCGACTGCCCGCCGGAGGTGCGGGCATCGTGCGCCTGGACACGGACTGGCCGATCGTCTCCCGGCGCCCTGCGGTCGCACCTGCGTCCCGCTTGCAGCCGCAAAACACCGCCTATGTGATCTACACCTCGGGCTCCACCGGCGAGCCTAAAGGTACCGGCATCGCGCATCAGAATGTGGTGCGGCTGTTCGGCGCCACCGAACGCCTGTTCCAGTTCGGCGCCGACGACGTCTGGACCTTGTTCCATTCCTTCGCCTTCGATTTCTCGGTCTGGGAGATTTGGGGCGCGCTCCTCTACGGCGGGCGCGTGGTGGTGGTTCCCCATGCGACCAGTCGTTCGCCCACGGACTTCTTGCGGCTTTTGGCGCGCGAGGGCGTCACCGTCCTCAGCCAGACCCCCGCGGCCTTCTACCAGCTGATGCAGGCCGACCGGGAAAGCTCCAACCTCGGCCATGCTCTGGCGTTGCGTTATGTGATCTTCGGCGGTGAGGCGCTGGAGTTGCGCAGGCTCGACGAGTGGTACCAGCGTCACTCCGACAGCGCTCCTCTCCTGGTCAATATGTACGGCATCACCGAAACCACGGTGCATGTCAGTTACATGGCGCTCGACCGCGCCGCCGTTACGGCGAGCGCCGGCAGTCTCATCGGCCGCGGCATTGCCGACCTTCGGGTTTACGTTCTGGACGGAGGATTGCAGCCTGTGCCGGCCGGCGTCACCGGCGAGCTTTACGTCGCGGGCGCCGGGCTGGCGCGCGGCTATCTGGGACGCGCCGCCCTGACCGCCGAGCGGTTCGTGGCCGACCCCTATGGGTCTGCCGGCAGTCGGATGTACCGCACGGGAGATTTGGCGCGCTGGCGCCCGGACGGGGTGCTGGACTTCCTCGGGCGCGCCGACGCGCAGGTGAAAATCCGCGGCTTCCGCATCGAGCCGGGCGAGATCGAGGCGGCGCTCACGCGGCATCCTTCTGTTGCGCAGGCAGCCGTGATCGCGCGCGAGGACCAGCCCGGCAGCAAGCGGCTGGTCGCCTATGTGGTGGTCGCGGCCGCGGGTGCGAGCGCCGATGCGGCGGCGCTGCGGGCGCATCTTGGGCAAAGCCTTCCGGCTCACATGGTGCCGTCGGCCTTCGTGGTGCTGGAGCGGCTTCCGCTCACCCCCAACGGCAAGCTCGACCGCAAGGCATTGCCGGCTCCCGACCTCACTCCGGCGATCGTGCGGCGGGCGCCGCGCACCCCGCAGGAAGAGATCCTGTGCGGCCTGTTTGCCGAGGTCCTGGGCGTGGAGCGGGTTGGCGTCGACGACAACTTCTTCGCGCTCGGCGGCGACAGCATCATGTCGATCCAGCTGGTGAGCAGGGCGCGCAAGGCCGGGCTGCTGATCACGTCGCGCGCCGTGTTCCAGCGTCAGACCGCCGGCGCGCTCGCACGAGTTGCGGGCGTTATGGAGGAGACGGCTGCCACGGACCTCGCTGGGGGTGCATTGCCGGACACGCGGATCGAGTCCCCGCCGGCGGAGCGCGGGCGGTCAGAGGCCGGCGGCCACAGCGCCGAGGGTTTTCCGCTGGTGGCCCTCTCGCAGGCCGAACTCGGTCGGTTGGTACGCCAGTATCCGCGGATCGAGGACATCCTGCCGCTGTCGCCCCTGCAGGAGGGGCTGCTGTTCCATGCGCTCTATGATGCGCAGGCGCCCGACATCTATACGGTGCAACTGGTGCTCGCGCTGGAAGGGCCGCTCGACACCGTGGCGCTGCAGGCGGCTGTGCAGGCGCTGATCGCGCGCCATGCAAGCCTGCGCGCTGTCTTCCCGCACGAGAGCCTGAGCCGGCCCGTCCAAGTGATCGTGCCGAAAGTCGTGCTGCCGTGGCGCAACATCGATCTGTCGTTGCTCAACGGCGGGGACCGCGAGCAGCGCCTGGCCGGCATCCTCGCCGAAGATCGCGCCGAGCGCTTCGATCTCGCCTCTCCGCCGCTCATTCGCGCGATGCTGATCCGGCTCTCCGCCGACGAGCATCGACTGGTGCTGAGCCACCATCATGTCGTGATGGACGGCTGGTCGACGGCCGTGCTGGCCCAGGAGTTGCTCACGCTCTATGCGCACAAGGGCGATACCGGCGCGCTGCCACCGGTGACGCCCTATCGCGACTACCTGGCGTGGGTCGCCGAACAGGATCGCGCCGCCGCGAGGACGGCTTGGCGAGAGTCGTTGGCGGGGCTGGAAGAAAGCACTCGGCTGACATCGCACGATCGGGCGCGTGTGCCGATCGCCCCCGAGCAGGTCGCGCTCGATCTGGATGAGAGCCTGACCGCCGCGCTCACTTGTCGAGCGCGCACGGAGGGTCTCACGCTCAACACGCTTATCCAGGCGGCATGGGCCCTTCTGCTTGGACGCATGACCGGGCGCGACGACGTGGTGTTCGGCGTCACCGTCGCCGACCGGACGCCGGAGATTGCCGGCGTCGAGACCATGGTGGGCCTGTTCATCAACACGCTGCCGCTGCGGATCAAGCTGCCGGCAAGCAAATCGCTGCTTGCGCTGCTCGAGGACGTGCAAGACACCCAGTCCCTGCTGTCGGCGCACCAGCATCTCGGCCTTGCCGAGATCCAAAACCTCGTCGGGTTGGGCGAGTTGTTCGATACCCTTGTGGTGTTCGAAAACTATCCGATTGACCGGGAGCGGCTCTCGGCCGGCGCCGGCGGTCTGCGGCTCGCCGACGTGAGCATACTCGATGCGACGCACTATCCGGTGAGCCTGATGGCGATCCCCGGAGAGCGGCTGAAGCTGCGGCTCGAGTACCGGCCCGACCTGTTCGACCGCGCCGCCATCGAGGCGATGGCAGCCAGGCTGGTTCGGCTGCTGGAGGCGGCGGTCGCGGAGCCCGACCGCGCGATTGGCAGCCTCGACCTTCTCGGCCCCGACGAGCGGCACACGATCCTGCATGGTTGGAACGACACCGCGCGCGCGGTGCCGTCCGGCACGTTGCCGGAGCTGTTCGCCGCGCAGGTCGCCCGTACCCCGGACGCCGTCGCGGTGGTGTTCGAGGATCAGAGCGTGAGCTATGCCGAGCTCGACGCGCGCTCAAATCAGCTGGCACATCACCTGCGCGCGCTTGGCGTCGGACCCGAGACCGTAGTCGGGCTCTGCGTCGAGCGCTCGCCTGCGATGCTGGTCGGGCTGCTCGGCATCCTCAAGGTAGGCGGGGTCTATCTGCCGCTCGATCCGAGCTACCCGCCCGAGCGCCTCGCGTTCATGCTCGAAGATACCCATGCGCCGGTGCTGGTCACGCACTCGACGCTGCTCGATCGGCTGCCCGCGCACGGCGCACGCCTTGTGCGGCTCGATGCCGAGGCGCCGGCGATCGCGCGGCGTCCCGTCACCGCGCCGGCCGTCGTGCTCGACCCGCGACACCCCGCCTACGTGATCTACACATCGGGCTCCACCGGCACGCCCAAGGGCGTCGCGGTCGAGCACGCGAGCCTGGTGAACAAGCTCGCGACCCTGGGTGACGACCTCGGTATTGGACCGGGCTTCCGGACCGCTCATCTAACGTCGTGCGGCTTCGATCCCTCGATCGAGCAAGCCACGCTGGCGCTGGTTCACGGCGGATCCGTCGTGGTCATCGGTGATGCGATCCGCGAATCGCCGCGCCAGTTTTGGCAGCATGTGGCTCGCAGCGAGGTGCAGCTCCTCGACTGCACGCCATCCTATCTGTCCGGCATCATTCACGACGCAACGGTCGATCTGTCCTTGCGTCACCTGATCCTCGGCGGCGAGCCGCTTCCCACGGAATTGTACGAGGATATTTCGGCGCGCTTGAATGTTGCGCGCATCACTAATCTTTACGGCCCCACCGAAGCGACGATCGATGCGATTGGGTTTGCGGTGGCGGGACAGCAGTCCGGTTCGCAGATCCCGATCGGTCGTCCGATGCCCAATTACCGAGTTTACGTCCTGGACGGCGGCCTGCAGCCGGTTCCGGCCGGGGTTGCGGGCGAGCTTTACGTCGCGGGCGCAGGATTGGCGCGCGGCTATCTGGGGCGTGCGGGGCTGACGGCGGAGCGGTTCGTGGCGGATCCATACGGGCCTGCTGGCAGCCGGATGTACCGCACCGGCGACCTGGCGCGCTGGCGCGCCGACGGGGTGCTGGACTTCCTCGGGCGCGCCGACGCGCAGGTGAAGATCCGCGGCTTCCGCATTGAGCCGGGCGAGATCGAGGCGGCGCTGGCGCGGCATGCCGGCGTAGCGCAGGCGGCGGTGATCGCGCGCGAGGATGTGCCCGGCAACAAGCGGCTGGTCGCCTATGTGGTGGCGGGTGAGGGTGCAAGCGCCGATGCAGCCTCACTGCGGGCGCATGTTGCCGCGAGCCTTCCGGACTACATGGTGCCGGCGGCGTTCGTGCTGCTGGATCGGCTTCCGCTCACCCCCAACGGCAAGCTCGACCGGCGTGCGCTGCCGGCGCCGGAGTTGACGCCGGCGGCGGTTCGGCGTTCGCCGCGCACGCCGCAGGAGGAGATACTGTGCGGCCTGTTTGCCGAGGTGCTGGGTGTGGAGCGGGTTGGCATCGACGACGACTTCTTCGAACTCGGGGGTCATTCGCTGCTGGCGATCCGGCTGATCAGCCGTATCCGTTCGCTCTTGGCTGTGGAGGTCGCCATCCGCAGCCTGTTCGAAGCCCCCAGTGTGGCGGCGCTG
>WNEY01002615.1_pt1 | contig 13236 bp, 11 predicted proteins | sample 5400531 | NCBI WGS metagenome assembly WNEY01 (sample SAMN13153338, study PRJNA577476) | soil metagenome | isolation source: 200 cm saprolite under Douglas fir tree site 1 | place: USA:California | collected 2015-04-18
AGAACGCGCGCGAGGACATCCAGGATTTCTTGCTCGCCCATACTATTTACCCAACCGATCGATATGGGTTTTCCTGCCGACGTACTCGGTCAGGTTCAAGTGCCATTGTATCGTGCCGTCAGCCGGCGTCTCCGCATTTACACGGGTGAAACCGAGACGCGGGTATAAATCGCGGATCACACCGTTCTTCTTCGTCGGAATGTAGTTTGCGCGAAAAGCACGTACGCCGCGACGGCGGGCAGTCTCGACCGCGATGTTCATGGCTTCAAACTCGAGTTCCCGGCCGAACACGCGACAACTCATGACCCAGGTATCGATCTGCAGCACGTCCGCCTGCTCCGGGTCCGGACGAAAAATCAATATGCTGATGAGGCCATTGTCGCCGAATCTGTCGAGAAGCCGGAATTGCAGGGAGATCATCTCCGGCGCAGCGGCGATCGCCTCCACCTCTTCCGTGGTGTATCGCCGCGTCGTTGGATTGAACTGATTGGTTTTGTTGATCAGCTGAGTAACGCGAGAAAGATCGACTGCTTTGACGGGGCCGAACACGACCGACATGCACAAGCCACGCAGGAAATCGTCCACGCTTTCTGACGATCCAAGCAAGGCGTCGCGTTCGGTATTGGCGGCATATTGCTCCGCCCGCAGCTGATCATCGGGCGTGAAGCTTACGGTTTCGAAGTAGCCCGCGTTCGCAAGACACCCTACGTAGTACGCTACATCTTCTGGAAGTTCCGGAACCGCCACCATGGGAAGGCTTTCGCGGACACGCGCGCGTTCCACCGGGTTGTCGTCCACGAAAACGAGGCTGTCGAGACCTATGTTCAATCGCGCCGCAATGGTCTTGAGGTTTGCGGCCTTGTCTTCCCAGTTCGCGACGAAAGCAGCGAGGTCCGCCCGTCGGAGGAGCATCTCCGGATGGTCGCGGAATACGGCTTCTGCAATTGCCGTGTCGTTCTTGGAGCACACGGCGAGAATGACCCCGCGTGCTTTCAGCTGCAGGGCATAGCGCTGCAGAGCAAGGTGCGCTTCCCCGGCGGCGCTCCCTTCTCCTAGCACGATGCCCTCGAGCCCATCGTCTCCGATCACACCCGACCAAAGCGTGTTATCGAGATCCAGTACAAGGCATTTCTTCGACAAGCCGCGCTGGGCGGCAACAATGCGAGCGACCAGGTCTCCGTACAGAGGCGCCGCCGGCGGCGCAATTTCCATCTTGGCTTGCATCCAGCGCCCGGCGTCGAACCACGCGTCGATTCCGTCAATCTCGCTGGCACGGGCGACGTCCAGGAGCAACACGCCCTCAGACGCCGCAGCCTCAGACATCAGGTCGTTCAGGCGCGCGACCATCCGCGAAGGCGCGCCAGCGACGAGGCGATCATAGCTGCCGAACAGCGGTTCGGTAACATCGAGGAACGTCTGCTGAATTGCAGTGGCCTTGAGAGCCTGGCGCGCTGCTTTCCAGAGAACGCGCAGCTCTTCGACCGAACGGTTGATCGCCTCGTCGACTTCGGCCAAGGTCGCCGTGAGGGGAACGCCTGCGATCGCCTCGCGAGCTGTGAAGGACAGCAGGACCATCTGTGGCGCGAACTGATGAACGCGAGAAGTAGTATCGAGCAGATCTTGCCGGTGTTGTCCGTATGCTCCGGTATGGACGTCGACTACCAGCCGTCTGCGTAAGGCAGCGACTCGGATCGCAGGCACGAGGTGATCAACCGTGGATGACGCGAGGATGGCAAGCCGGACCATCGAAAAGCCCGAGCCAGGCTCCGGGTTGGGTTGTCCAAGCGCCCGATCGAGCTGTATCGTTTCCAGGAAGCCGAGTCGGTGTTGGGCGAGGAACGCGAGTTTTTCGAGACGCTCCTCCAAAGTCGGAGTTTCCAGGGCGGCACGCAGATGTCCGCGGAAATCGGACGGGGCCGGCAGCCAACCCATCGTCAGGCGTCGCGGCATGTCGCTTTGCATCGATGTTGCGGTGTGATCGGTAGGCAGGACGGACGGCTCGAGCTACGGGCGCGGTTCCTTCGAATCAGCCAGACACCTCCGGATCTGAGGGGCCACTGCCTGAACGAAGGCCTTAGACCACCTTTCCGCACTTGAGCGATCCAAGTGAGATCCGTCGTATGTTTGAAGTCCGTCCAGATCGGGCATCACCAAAGTCTTTCCAAGGGCATTTGCAAGGGAATTTACGGTTCCAATTTTTGTTCCGACTGAGGGAACCGTTGTCAGGATTATGCATTCTTGCTTGACGGGCAGGCGAGACAGAAACTCTCTCCCAATCGCCACCTCATTCCCTGGCGCGGTCTCATTCATCGATCGATCGTAGGAAACCGCGGCGCGCTTGAACTGGCTCAATCCCGACACGCTGAAAGCCCCTGTCTCGCGCGAACGGAAGATCACATATTGGTCCCCGCAAATCATGGGGAGTCCTTGGCAAATCGGCCTATGAACGAATTGCCAGAGGCGCTTCGCTTCGTACCGCCCCCTCGCCGCGGAATCCCGCATGACCGTTCTGGCAGGCAGGGTCTCGGTGCGGTCGAAGAACCGATCAATGCTGATTACGTAAACCTTGGCTTTGGGCCTGAACTTTAGTAGGAGTTCCTGTGCAAAAGCCGCGTTCTCGTTGTAGCCGAAACCCATCAAATAATATCGCGCGGGCACCGACGAGAACCAGTCGGCCGTCGCACCTGTGGAGAGCCCGAGCTGCATCCGGCTGCTCCCCAGGAGCAGGACCTCCGCGTTCGCCGCGTGATCCTGTATTGATGGCTCAAGCCCAAACCAAAACGCTCCGTGCTCGTAGTCGCCGTAACCCGAGATGTGGCAATAGGACAAGTACCGATCGGAGGAATACCCGCCAGCCTGGCACGCGAAAATGCCTTCGGTTCGAAGTTTATAGAAACCCGCAGCCAGAACAACGCCGAGAACGATCGAAATGTAAATGTATAAAGCCGGTCTAACGATGAAGCGGGCGCCCGAATCCACCTTTGAAGTGCCATCTCGAACTGCCACCTCAAAATCCACGATACGACTTTCCTTCGCTCTGCTTGCTTGATCCAACCTTGCCAGGGAGTTTTACCAGGGCGAACTCCGCGCTGGCCGCTTGGGTCGATGCTTGGCGGCCAGTTCAGGAGTGCGACGCGGTCGGTGCCGGAGGCGATCCAGGGTACCGCCACTCGGACAGCTCAAATCATGCAGTCCCAGGGCACGCTAGGTCAAGTGGGAACCTGCTCGCACCCGGCAAACGGCGATTCTGCTCTTGCGCGTGAGCGCGCCGGTTGGAGCATTCACTCGTCCACAAATCGTAAAGATACTGTAGGTCGCGACACCTCTCGAAAGTGCCTCGAATACCCAGGGAAGCATACTTACGGCAATTTCGTGACGACTCGATGGCACGCAAGCTCAAATGCTACCGCCGAGGAAGAAGCGCGCAGTATTCCTCGTAAGCTCGCCTCCAAGAAAAAGAACCTACGACGCGCCTGTAGAGCTGCTCCCCAAGGTCACGCGCAAAATCAGTGTCAACTAAGACGCGGCGCAGCGCTGCAGCGAGCGCTTTTGCATCATCCGCCTCAACCAATAGCCCGGTCTTTCCGTCTACGACAATTTCAGGAATACCGCCCACGCGGCTCGCCACAACCGGAAGACGATAGGCGCCTGCTTCGAGAATGGCTATGCCAAACGGCTCAGCACGAGAAGGCAGGCAAAAAACTTTCGCATGCTCTAAATACATGCCAACCTGGTCATGAGGGACACTCTCAAAAAACAGTACCTCGTTCGCAACCCCAAGTTCTACTGCGAGCGCTCGCAGACCCGATTCTGCCTCGCTAGCCCGCCCGATGAGGACTAGCGAAATATTGGCGTTGGTGCACCGAACTTCGGCAAACGCTCGCAAGAGGACATCTATGCCTTTTTTCCACTCCCACGTAGCTACGGTTACTATGAATTCGCGATTGAGCAACACTGCAGGGAGCCGGCTCGCGCGATCCACGTGTTCTAGAAAATGATTTACATCCAGGCCATTCTGAATCGCGTGGACATTTCGAGCTTCCTTACCCGCGAATTCACTAACCTCTGTGGCAAACGCTTTCGAGCAAGCAACAATCGCGGTCGCGGAACGCAACACGAACCTCCACAGCGCCCGCTCAATGCGCCCCACCCCTCGGGCGTCGCGTAAATCAGCACCGTGAAATGAAACAATTAATGCGCCTCGGTATAGGCGCAAAAAGCGCAGCAATGCGATCGGGAATGCCTCGGGACCCGGAAAGTGAAAGTTGATCGCCAACACCCGGTTACGTCGACATAACCGCAGCAAATCGAAGATCCAAACCGGCGATGCGAGAACACACTTCAGTACCCCGACGATCGACCCGCGTTTCGTCCAAAGTGGCCATAGGCGCACGTACACAGTACGGCGTCCGTCAACGACCTTCTCGACGGGCCGAAAAGCTGACCATTTACCAACCAGGATCAGCGGTTCTATTTCACCGGCCAAGAGCATTTCGCGGTGGAGATTGACTACGACTTGGTTCACTCCTCCCGTATGATGCAAGTCCCAGGGAAGGACGAATACGTAGCCGGGCTGCCTTGAGATTGCATTGCCAACCTCGGGTGATGGATCGGAAGTCACCTTCTCCTCAGGCTTGGAAGACACAGGACACTCAACCGATAGTGCAAAACACGCAATCGGAAGGTGTTCCCGTAGCCAATGCCAGCAAACAATGACAAGACAAGCGAATGCCCGTTTTCAAGACTATTCGAGTTCATGTTGGCGGGACCAAAGCGTTCGGTGCACCACAGTTCAGGGCTTCGAAAGGCGCCTGCGCAGTCGGCGTACTACTCCCTCCGCCATTTTCTTGGGGTTGAACACGACGCCCAGTAAGTAATAGACCACGTTGGCCGCGAGCCGGGCTATGCTTAACGGATAGCCCGCGGCGGCAAGCTTTCCTCGGTGGAAGCTCCAAAACTTTCGATCGCGTCGCTTGGTAACTTGCCACCCCAAGTAACGGTAGTACTCCCGTAGCTGTGAACGGATCTCGCGCGTTAGCTCTTCCTCCGTAAGGTGCCTCGGACCGTATTTCACCAGAACGTACAAACGATGGGAAAGATAAGTATTGACACTTTGTGAGAAGGAAGTTAGCGATCCGTCCTCCACGCGCGTGAAAGTGAGAATCTGCTGGACAAAGCCAAAATCGTGATGCTCCAGAAACTCGAGAGACGCCTCAGAGTCGGCGTGGAAGTTTGATTCGTTGTAGAACGCGTAGCGACTCCGCACGATATCCGACCGGAAGAGTGTAAACGTGGGAGCACCGAATACGGGTGGCCCTTCTCCCAAGAGATAAGCTCGACATAGCTCACGTCCAGGCAGAACAAGCTGCCCGTATGGCACGCCTCTGCCATACACCCCCATTTCCGCGCGCGAGTACAACCCGTAGGCGCCGACGATGGCTACGCTGGGGTTCTCCTCCGCAACGCGAACCATCTTTTCGAGGCACTCGGGCAAGAGCATATCGTCAGCCGCCAATGGCTTACAGTACTTGCTCTCGGGGGAGATCTGTCGAAGTGCGATATTGAAATTCTCGATCACGCGGACGAAGGTTTCGTTGCGGTGGATCCGGATCCGATGATCGCTGGCTGCGTATTCCCGTGCAATATCGAGAGTCCGGTCCGTGCTGCAGTTGTCAATGATGGTGTGGTCCCAACGGGAGTACGTTTGGGCGAGCACACTTTCGATGCACTCGCGCAAATAGCGTTCTCCATTGAAAACTGGAGTCACTACGCTGACTAGCGGTTCCTGCTTCGAAGTCATCGGTTGTCCGCCACGGCCTATGGCCTGTACAGTGGGGGTTACTCACATCAATGCACAGGCGCTTTCACGCACCCTGACATGGAGCACGGCGCCTTATGCATGCTCGACTCGCTTTAGCCATATCTCGTGCCAGTATGGATAGATACTCCTCGGGCAGAACAGACGGTTGGGACTGAAGCACCCGCCACACGTCACGCCCTCAAGGATAATGCAGGCGCCGGGCAGACGCATCATCCTTCCCGTCTTTTCGTCGATTATCTTCTCTACCCGAGATAAGACTCGGAACGTCCGGCCGCAATACGGCACCATCTCCTCGCCGAAAGTGAGCCCCCGGTTGCGATTATGTATGTTGATCGTGCGCATGATCTCATCCCTAGAGCGTACCTGGATTAGCTCTCCCGGCTGCAGACTCAATATCTCCGTTGGCGTCTTCTCGCCCGCGAGCCCACGAACGTACGGATACGGACGTCCGCGCCAATGCAAGCGCATGACGGCATTGAATCCCGCGATGATCAAATAGCGGAAAAAATCGACTGGCCGCACGTTCCGGGAGGTTAGATCTTTCACATATTGCCAGGGGTCCCACCAGCGCAGCGATGTTGTCGCCTCACGCAGCATGGTGGCCTGGCAGCTATACCGCTCTTGAGCCTCTCCGCCTTCGGGGGTGGGTCGGCGAGCAGCACGAGCGAGGGCCTCCAAGTCGAAGGAGGAACTCTGGACCGCAACCGCTCCTGAATGCAGCCCGCGCCTCATGCTCTCTGGACCCGGCTCCAATGCGGGGCCACTCACGCGCTTCAGCCACGCCTCCTTCCAGAAGAGCAGACAGCGGGCCTGACACCCGCCGTGCGCCTCGCCGTCGCACCGGAGCCCCTTCAGATGAACGGCGTTGGTCATACGGCGGGAAGTGTGATCTTGGATCGTATCGCAGCTTTTATGGGCAGATTTGAATACCTGGAACCTTTCCCCACAGTACTTCAGCATTTCCGGCATGAAAGGAAGCGCATCGAGACATCCTCGCTCGTCAAGGGTGGCAAGGATCTCAGCCGCGCTCCGCACCTCCACCCAATCGCCCACACGAAGACCCAGCGCAAAGCTCACCGGTGATTTGGCATCATTCACCTGGACGACCTACGGATGGAAACCATGGCACTCTCATTCGAATCCCAACGAACGGGCATCTGGGTCCGGCAACCTGCGTTGCCGCGCCAGCGGCGGGAAAAGCCTCTATGGTACGACTGTGCGATTCGAGCTGGAATTGACTCGCCCCATTCGTTCCCGCTGCATGGGTCACGACGTTGCCGCTAGGTACACCGGCTAGGCTGTGCGCCCTATTCCTTGTCCCGGGTCTATGCGGGTACGGGTGGCGATTCGATCTTCGTCAGACAAATCTCGCTCTGCTTCGGGAACATGCCCCCGTGATACCGGAAGTCGTCGACCATCAGTCCGTGTCGGCTGAACAACGAAAAGAGCCATTGCCTGTTGTAGCGCACAACAACCAGAGGAGCGCTGCAATCGTAGGGGACGTAGCCCGTGGGATTAAACGAGACCTCCGGAACATCGTCTTCCACAAACGCGGTCAAGAAAACCTTCCCGCCATCTCGAGCAATGCGGCTCAGTTCCGATACGTAAATCTGCACGTGCTCAGGCGCCATATTCGTGAACACGCCCCACATGTAGACGATGTCCGCTGAAGCATTGGCAACGGGCAAACGGATCTTGTTCCCATCTACGGTGCCGCTAGGGTTGTACAGTTCATTCACGACATCGACATGCATGAATCGAAAGCTAGGGTGATACCTCTCGATATGCTCCTGGCACCACCCTACGAACTCTCGATTCGCGTCCAGCCCCAAATACCCCACATCCCCGAACTCCACGAGCAGGCCGGTCGCTAGGCGACCCAGACCGCACCCTACGTCGACAAGACGACTGGTTCTCGTATATCCAAGCCTTGCCGGCAACCTCGTCGCCTCGACGACTGCCGACTGCAGGAAGAAGGCGTCGGATCGAAAAGCTTCTCCGCACATCCTGCCTCGGAGACCCCGCGGGGGCAGGCGGTATCCTCGATAGGGAACGAACTCTTCGTTGTCAAGCTCTTCGTTGCCAAGTATTCCCCGGATCTTTCGGGCCAGAACGCTTTTTCGTGCAACTTGCAGTACCAGTCGCCGAAGTCGCTCGGCTGGACTATCCGCCTCCGCACGGAGGCGACCCTGGACACCTTGGCTGGATTCGATCGGCACTCTACACTCTACCTCAAAAACACCTCTACTTCAAAAACACCGTGCTGAGGGTCCGCCGAAAGCGCATATTCTGATAGCGGCCGATGGAGGTAATCGGCCCGGAAGCCCTCCGAACAGTCGTCGATTCCGACTAGGGTATGTAGGGGCGGTTCTTCACACCGCTTGCGGAATGTTTCACCATCGACATGGCCTTTGGCACTAGTGACACTGGTGACACTGGTGAGCGACCAGCCGCATTGTTCGGCCAGCATCCGCGATTTTTCCTTGAACGCGAAGACCGACACCACGCCTCCCCGTGTGAGACCGTTTTCTTCAACGCTTACCCTGATGTTCAACAAGCAGTGTGACAGCCGTCGGTGTTCTGCGTAGTCCTTTGAGCGCATACGCGGCGCCGCCTTCGCGGCCTGAGCGCGGACTTCGCGCTCGAAGGCGAGCGCGCGCTTGAAGCTGTCGCGCTTCATCATCCGTTCGCCGCACCGACCCCCCGAACGCGGGCCCGGCCCCTACGAATATTACACCCTCCACCTCTGCGGGAAATACATAAGACCTTGAGTGCTGTCCAGCATGCGTCCAGATTTGTAGACATCCGCAACCTCAACCTCCAGCGAGCCACGTACATCGCCGTCGAATACCATCTTGCTCGATTGGCCAGTGATCCAGAGTGAAAACGGGTACTGTCCCGGAACCAGGTTGAGCGAGTCGATCTCCAACTCGATATACCCGTCCCCGGGCTCGACTTTAGGGATATGAATCCCATGGAGCAAGTGGCCAGTTTGCGTAATCAGCGTCCCCATCTGCGTGAACAGCCGCAACCCGAAGCTCGGATGGCGGATGGTCTTCTCGGCGTGGTAGTGAAGCCGGAGGACCAAGGGGTCTCCGCTTCTTACGACTGCACAGGGCGTACCGTCGGGACTCAGATATTCGAACCTTGTGTACCGGATCTCGCCGCTGCCCAATCGGTTCTCCGTTTCCGACAGATCAAAACCTGAAACCCGCTCTCCGGCAAACGAACCCATGTAGCTCGCGATGACGTCCTTGGCCGCGCCATCCATCCGGACTCTCCCTGCCTCAATCCAAATTCCGCGCGAGCAAAGGTTCTCGACAGCCGCCAGGTTGTGCGAGACGAAGAGCACTGTACGCCCACTGTTTCGCAACCCTTCCATGGCTCGGATGCATTTCTTCTGAAATCCCGCGTCGCCCACAGCCAGTACCTCGTCGACAATAAGTACGTCCGGCTCCAGGTGAGCGGCAACGGCAAACCCAAGGCGCAGACGCATCCCGGACGAGTAATGTTTGATCGGCGTGTCGATAAACTGCTCGACGCCCGAAAAATCGACGATAGCGCCGAAGCGCTCTTCGACCTCGCGCTTCCGCATGCCGAGAATGGAGCCGTTGAGATAAATATTTTCCCGGCCGGTCAGCTCATCATGAAAACCGGTCCCGACTTCCAACAGGGAAGCGACACGCCCATTTACCTTTACTTCCCCTGAAGTCGGGTAAGTGATCCTTGACAAAATCTTGAGTAACGTACTCTTCCCTGCTCCGTTTCGTCCGATAATGCCGATGACTTCCCCTTCGTCCACGTCAAATGAAACATCCCGCAGTGCCCAGATGGACTCCGTCTCTTTCATGCCACCAAAAGGGCGCTTGATCATCTCGACGAGCCGCTCCCGGAGCATCTGCTGGTGTTGGGTCCGTCCGAGCCGATATTGCTTGGAGAGCCCTTGAATCTCGACGCTGCGGGTCACGGCTTTATCCCATCTCACACGAGGTCGGCCATGGCCTTCTCGGTGCTCTTGAAATAAGTCACAGCCGCGATGAAAAAGACTCCGATGATGGCCACGGATATCCCCAGAATGTTCCAATCGACACTCCGGTGTGGGACCACCACGTACCGGAAAACCTCGATCAGCGCGCTCAGCGGGTTGAGGGCCAACAGCCACTGGAATCGTTCGGGGATCATGCTTGCGGGATAAATAATCGGCGTGGCGAACAGCAGGAGCTGAATGAAAAAGGGCAAAGCGTATTTGATGTCACGATATTTGACGTTGAGGGCGGCGAAGAACATCCCCAAGCTGAGCGCCAGCAGTATCAGCAGTACGACAAGGACCGGCCAGAGAAGGAGGTTCCAGCCGAGCGGAATCTCGTAATAAAAAATAAATCCGACCAGGAAAACGGAACTAATCAGGAAGTCGACGAGGTTGCTGAGCGCCGCAGCGGCCGGAAGGATGACGCGGGGGAAGTAGATCTTTGTCAAAAGGCCGCTGTTGGCCACGAGGCTCATCCCCGCATTGGTCACGGTCGAGGAGAAATAAATCCAGGGCACCAGTGCACTGAAGTAAAAAATAGGCCCGGGGATCCCGTCAGTGGGGATTTTCGCCAATTGACCGAATAATAGTGTAAATATCACCATGGTAAAGAATGGTTGAATGACGGCCCAGAGCACGCCTAATACCGTCTGCTTATACCGCACCTTTACGTCGCGCCATGCCAGGAAGTAGATGAGTTCCCGGAAAGCCCAAAGCTCCCGAATCGTTCCGCGCTCCACAAGGCTCCCTAGTCTCGCCGCCTCTTAGGAAATCATATTGAACTTAGAACCGCTTTCAAAAATAGTCTCAGGCCTTCTGCAGGAAGCGCCAGCATTCGAGACTGCAGCCGATTCTGAGGAACGCTTCGTAGAATACTAGGGTGCCGTTCGAATCGAATACCGTGCTATCCCACAATTTGTCGTGAAGACCCGAATCGAACTAAGAGGCGTCTTGACTTCATACCGATAGAACCCTAAATGCCACACCCTCCCATCCATAGTCGAAGAGGTGTTCCTTCCGAAATTCAGGGTTCCTCCGCTCAAATTCTATGAGGGCCCTCCGTTCGCCGGAATTGTTGTCCGCACCCAGTTGGTTGTAGTCATCGAAGAGCAAGATCGAGCCTGCCACCAAATAATCTTTGATAAAATCCAACACGGGAACACAGGATTCATAGAGATCGACGTCGATCAAACAAATGGAAATGGGGGGAAATTCCTCGTGCTGACGCAACCCCTCGAAGAGATGTCTTGAATAGAATCCCTTGTGCAATCTTATCCTTGAGAAATCCGTTTTCCATCTGTCGAGATTTGCAGTTACGGTTTCATAAGACCCACAAAAATCGCCTTTCGCAAAAGCGGCCGCCTCGGAATCCAGTTGAGGCTGAGGCAATCCTTCAAACGAGTCGAACCCGAAAAGACGAAAGCTTGGCCCTGCATACTCTCGCGATAATTGTTCCGCAAACCAGAAACTGAAACCCCTGAATAATCCAAATTCGTAATATCCGTGCCCTTCAAACAAATTCCGACCGCTTGAAAGTTGGGATTGTTGAATATTAAAAACTCTAACAAGAGCCACCAAGGCATCGGGTGACAGCGAATAAAACCCGCCCAGAGGCTCATAGCCCCTGATGCGGCGAACCAACTTATGAAGCACGGGTATGGATTTGAGATTCGATTCGATCATCTCCCTAGTGCGGAGAGCCAACTTGTGAAGTAGAGGTACGGACTTCACCATCGATCTGAGAGTCTTCATCGAATATCCTGATTGTTCTGACCGCGATTACAAAGAACTACGTCAATGATAATTGAAAACGATCTCGACTGGGTCGAATCGAACATGGCGCCGGCGATCTCGCAGACAGATCTTCCATGTACGAGGGCAGCCAGGTAACCAGGCTGGAGTTCACCGGCATACTAGAAGCACGCCACACCCAGTCAGCATGAACGGCAAAGGTTGCTGGCGAGACAATGTTTTCGTGGACACTTACTAAGCACGACCCACCCCATTGGCTCAGTAAACAATCTTGCGACAGTAGAAGCCCTCCGCATACTTATCGGGAGCATTTGACTCGATGCCGCGCAGTCTCAGAATTGAAGAAAACGCATCCTCGGTGAACCAGCTCTTTTGTTCTTGGCTTTTGAACGAGCCCACAATAGTCTGAATTTTTTTTCGGGCGATGGACTCAGTCAAGTGAACAAAAAAATTGGGTGCCCCAAGATCTCCATCATACTTGACGATTTCGTATTCGAGAATCAGGTGGTTTCTGAAGGTGTTCCAAGTCAACTCGGAAACCAGCCGGTGGTCCTGATGGAGATCTCCGTGATAATGCGTCAGGATAAGATCCGGGAGGTATTTTCGTTTGAGTTCCTCGAAGAAGTCTTTTATTTCGGTTCCAATATAGGGAAAATAGCCGTCTCTAAATTCCTTGACGACGATCTCTTTTCGCTGCGCGTTTGCCAAGAATAGATTCGCACTCTGAATCGCTTCTGTCCTTCTCCGCCCGGTTGCTCCCATCACGACCCAATAGACATCCGTAGCAGGATTTTCTTCGAGTAATCGGAGAATCGTGCCCCCGCAGCCGATCTCGATGTCGTCGGCGTGGGCCCCGAGCGCCAGGATCTTCTTCGGCCCACTTCCGTCTTCGAGGATGGAGACCCTGTGCATGCCGCGGCCCGTCAACGCCCCGCGTCCGCTTTGGGCGGCGCGGCATGCTTCCACACCTCCCACGGGACCTGACCGTGCGAGTACAGATCCTCGAGAAGCTGCTTGTCCTTGAACGTGTCCAAGCACGCCCAGAAGCCGTCGTGGAGATAGGCGAGCAGCTTGCCCGCGGCGGCGAGGCGCTGAAACGGTTCCTGGACCAGTTCCTCCCCCGGCCTCATCCAGTCGAAGATCTGCTTGCGAAAAACGAAGAAACCACCGTTGATCCGCATTCCCACGTCCTTCACGTGCTGGATGCTCTTCACGCGACCACCGTCCTCGACGCTGACGAGGTGGAAGCTCTGTGTCGGGGCCACGCCCGCGAAGGAAGCCACCGCATCCTGCCGGCGGAAGGTGTCGATCATGGCCGGCAACGGCAGATCGGAAACACCGTCGCTGTAGTTCGCGAGGAACATCTCCTCACCTTCCAGGAGCGGCTGGACCGCCTTGAGCCGCATGCCGATGTTGGAGTTGAGGCCGGTGTCTACGAACGTGATCTTCCAGTCCTGGATGTCGCTGGCGAGGAGATCGACCTTGCGGCCGCCCTCGCTCATGACGAAGTCGTTTGAGATGGTCTCGTCGTACTTGAGGAAGTACTGCTTGATGCTGTCGGCCTTGTAGCCAAGGCACAGGATGAAGTCCTTGTGGCCAAAATGCGCGTAGTACCGCATCACGTGCCAGAGGATCG
>WNEY01002617.1_pt1 | contig 13227 bp, 16 predicted proteins | sample 5400531 | NCBI WGS metagenome assembly WNEY01 (sample SAMN13153338, study PRJNA577476) | soil metagenome | isolation source: 200 cm saprolite under Douglas fir tree site 1 | place: USA:California | collected 2015-04-18
ACTTCCGCGGCCTCCAACCGGGCAATCTCGTAGGCCTCCCCCAGTTCGTGAGGCAGGAGCGGGCGCAAGCTAGGATTGCGGCGCAGGACTTTCGCGACATGCCGGCGCTGCGTGCGACAGGTCCGGCGCCAGCCGGGGCCGGCGCGCCCATACTCGTGCGGCAGGGCTCCCGCCGCGTGGGCTAGCTTGAGCAAGTGCGTGAGCAGGACGAGGAGGTGACTGCCCAGGGCATCACGTTGGCTGTGACCAACGTCTTCGATCTCCTCAATGAGGTGCGCCAGGTCCAGCTGCTGCCAGGCGCCTTCCCGCAAGCGCGCGGCTTGCGCCTGCGCCCAAGCATATAAGTCCTGATCGTACAGTGCGGCAGGCTTCAGCATGACTCCTCCTCTGGCCAGAACTCCGCATCCAGGACCTGCTCAGCCTGCCACGGGCAGGTCGGCGGGAAGGTCGCCAGGGGCAACCTGGTTTCGTCGCTCGCCTCGAGGCGGACATCCTCGTAGCCCTCGACAATGACGGGCGTGACCTGGGGGACCAGGCTGGGGTTTTGCTGCAGCAGGCGCCGCAGCTCCCGCCGCTGCGTGCGGATCGTCGAACGCCAGCTGTGGCCTTCCTGCCGGCGGGCGGGCTGGTACTGCCACTTGAGGAGATGCATCACCAGCACGTCGAGGCGGCTAGCGAGTTCGCGCTGCTGGCTTTTGCCCAAGCTCTCCACCTCCTCTGCCAGGGCCTCCGGGTCGAGGTCGTACCACTTGCCGGCCCGGATCAGCGCGGCCGTGGTCTGAGTCCATGCGAAGAAATCCTGCTCGTACAGCTCGGCATTGGTGCTCATGGGGCATCCTCCGGGAAGTCCTGTGCACGCTGTGCGAATGACTCCAGGATCTGGGTCAGCGCTGAACCCGTGAGCTGACGGTGGGTGAGTAACTCCTGCTCGACCCCCCACAGCATATAGTCAATATCTGGATCGAGGAGAAAGCTTTGGGTTTTGTTGATATAGTGGGCCAGTGCCTCCTGGGGCGTGGTCACTCCCGCAAACCACATTTTGCCAAGGAGCGCCCGCACCGCGTCGAGATTGGGGTGGTCCACGTCGGTGAGCTGCTCTGCCAGATCGGGGGTGGCGCTCCCCACCTCATAGACGATCGCCGCGAGCAGCCTGTGAATCTCATCCTCGGGGCGCAGCGACTGCCCGACGGGAGGCAGGGCCGGATCCGTGGTAGGGGGGCGATCTAGCAACATCGGCGTGTCCAGTAATTGCCACACCTCTGGCGGCCGGGCTTCCCCAGTGCCGTCGGGGTGAATCGTGACATCCCCGAGCACCAAGCCACTCCACCAGCTCGACACCACATAGCCCGCATAGTACTGGGCGGCCCTTTCCACCTGATCGTCTGGGCTCTGCTCCATCTGCGCTCCTCCTCTACGCCACCGGCGCGGCCGGCCGTGGGCGCCGGGCTTTGGCCCTAGGGGGCTGTGGGGCGTGCGCGTCCTCACGCGGCCTGGCGGCACTGAGCGTGGTCTGTGGGGCAGCAGCTACAGCCGCTGGTGGGTCATTGGTTAAGCCTAAGAGGTAGTCGGCACTCACGCCTAAAGCCTCTGCCAACCGCCGTAACCGTGGGGCGGTGGGCAGCATTCTTCCCCGTTCCATCTTGCTGATGTCTGAGGCATACATCTCGGTGCGCTTGGCCAGTTCGCCTTGACTCACGCCGGCACGCCGGCGCGCCAGTAGTAAACGCTCTTGAAAAATCGGTAAGTCGTCCATTGGTGTCTCCTCTCTTCCTCGATAGACTATAGCTATAATAGAAAAAAATAGCAATATATTGCAGGATATTTCTCTAGCCCGAATGTTTCATAAACTGTCGGGCTCTGTCGCAAATTTTGCTCAGGGAGTCATGAAGGGGTAGGTGCCCCTGTCTGTGTGGAGATGAGGCGGCCAGGGCGTCGAACGGTTCGGCCGCAGTGCGGCCCTCTGCTCCCTCCTCAACCACCAGCTGCCGTTGCTTGATCATGTGCATGAACTCCACACCGGCCAGCGTCCCCTGGGCAGCGTCGAACGCTTTGAACCCCAGCATGGGACGGGTCACGCGCGTGACGGCGCGAGGGTCGGGTTCCCCGATGGTATTGCGAGACGTGCTCTGGCGGAGAGCGCTCGCCGTGCCGGGTGCCTCAGTGTAGCTCTCGCTGGCGGCTTTCTTGGCCGCCCTCCCATCGATGGTGATCTTCTCTGGCACGCCATGCCGGCCGAGCGCTTTGGTCAGAAACCGCTTGGCTGCTTGCTCCTCCCGGGGCTCCGTCCCCAGGAAATCGCTCGGCTGGCCCTGTTGGTCCACGGCGCGCGCGAGGGAGTACCACTCGCCTTGGACCTTGATGGAGGTCGCGTCCATCCGCCAGCTAACCCACACGGACCGTTTCCGGCGGTGCAACGCCTCTTCCAGCTGCGGACTGTCTTGGACGACCCAGCGCTGGAGGGTCGCGTGGTCGACTGACACGCCACGCTCCTCCATCAGCTCTGCCACGTGGCGATAACGCAAGGGGTAGGCCACATACCACCGCACCCCGACCAGGATCATGTCTTGGGCGCAATGCGCGCCCTTGAAGCTGATCATCGTCTCTCCCCCTCTTCTCGTCCTGGGTCATGCCAGAGGGAGATCATCCTCCAGATGCATCCCAAATGAAAACTTGCGACAGAGCCCGATGTCCAGGCCCGACTGCCCCACCTCTCGGTCTACCTGGGGCACGTGCGTCCTCAAGAGAGCTACTGGTATCTGACCGCAACACCGGACCTGTTAGTGGCGGCCGCGGAACGCTTCCAGGGGTATGCTCCGACAGGAGGTGCGCGATGACACCCAACAATTCCTTGGTGGCCCTCATCTCCAGGTTTTCTTTTCGGACTATCTCTGTCAGCAGAAGCGCGTCAGCGCACAGACGGTGGCCAGTTACCGTGACACCTTCCGTCTCTTCTTGATGTTTGTGAAGGAGACGACCGGCATCGAGCCGTCCACCTTGCGCATGACGGATGTGGATGCGCTGACCGTTGTAAGCTTCCTTGAGAGTCTAGAGCGACAACGGGGCAATGCGATTCGCTCCCGGAATCTGCGCTTGTCGGCCGTCCGCGCCTTTTTTCGCCTCGTGGCCTTGCGCGATCCCACCAGCATTGGCATTGCCACGCGTGTGCTAGCGATTCCGGCCAAGCGTGAAGATAAGAAGATCGTGGGGTATCTGACGCGGGAGGAGATGGACGCCCTCCTGGCGGCACCCGACCGCTCCCGGTGGGTCGGACGTCGTGACCATGCATTGCTGCTGACCATGTACAACAGCGGCGCTCGCGTGTCGGAAATGGTTGCTCTAGAACGTGCGCACGTCACCTTTGGTTCCAGCACCCTCTTGCACCTGCACGGGACAGGGCGGAAGGAACGCACCGTGCCGCTGTGGCCACCCACCGGTCGTGTCCTGCGGGCGTGGTTTCGGGAGATCGAGGAGCGGGGTACGAGCACTGCTTTCCCCAATGCGCGGGGGAAGCCTCTCTCACGGGACAGCGTTGAGTATCTCGTCCGACGGGCTGTACAAGGCGCCCTGGCCACGTGTCCAAGTCTCGGCACCAAGAGGATCTCGCCGCATGTTCTGCGCCATACCGCGGCGATGAACCTGTTGCAGGCCGGAGTGGATATCGCCGTCATTGCCCTGTGGCTCGGCCATGAAAGTATCGAAACCACCCATATCTATCTCGAAGCGGACCTCGCCATGAAAGAACGGGCACTCGGCAAACTCACCCCAGTTGAAGGCCAGGTCGCGCGATTTAAAGCCGACGATCCTCTCCTTGCCTTCCTGGCCTCACTCTAATTATGCCGAAGGATCATCCATGAAACCGCCATCGCGCATTCGTTCGCCGACTGTATTCGGCATAATCTGGCATGCGGCATAGGACATGAGGATTCTATGTGCAGCCCCCAGGCAGAGACACCCGTGTGGTTAGTGAGTGACGCACGTGGGGGCTACACATAGAATTGGCTTGAACGAAACCGCGGAGGCTATGGCGATTGTGTGGAGCCGAGGGGCCTTTGTGCTCCGGACAGGTGAGGTTTTCACCTCTGGAGCAGGTGCTGACGGGTGGCACACGTCCCCCGAACGGTCCGGAGACGGCCTGTTTTTATGCCCCCCATCCCTGGTCAAAGCGCCCTGGAGACGGTGGTGGACGCACCACCGCCCCTCCAGGCTGTTGAGGCCTGCTGTCTGGGACATGCCTGGGTCTGTCTCGTCTGCCTCCTCTATGAGGTGTCTAGTCGAGGCGCGGGCACAGCGAGATCCCACACCGCTGGCTGTCGATACAACGTTTGGACCAGCTGCATGCGCCCGTGCTGGCAGACCGGACACACCGCCCCTGGCTCTCCCGCTGACACTGCGGGTGTCTTGACGTCTAGAGCGTTTGCCTGGGCATGGGGTGGCGTGGCTTGCCCGAGGAGGGTGCGGCACTGGGCGAGCTTCGCCTGCCGCACCCGGTTGGCCAGGAAGCCGAAGTGCCGCAGCCTGTGGAAGCCGCGCGGCGGGACGTGCAGCATCAGCCGCCGCAGGAATTCCACAGCATCGAGCGTCAGGGTGCGCAGGCGGTGGCCACGTTGGTAGTCCTTGTAGCGAAAGGTCACCTGGCTGTTATCCAGCGCTACGAGCCGGTGGTTGGAGATGGCCACACGGTGGGTATAGCGGGCCAAGTATTGGAGGACGTGCTGGGGATCCGCGATGGGCTCTTTGGCGTAGACCACCCACTCTTGGTCGCGCAGATCGGCGAGGAGCCGCTGCCAGAGCGTGGGCTCGGCGAGTGCACGACAGGGACCCGTCAAGGTCAGGTGGCCCTGGCCATAGAGCTGCGCTAGACCCGCGAGGTACAGCCGCCGGAAGCGGCGCGAGAGGACACGGACGGGCAAGAAGAAGTGGGGGCGACACGGCACCCACCGCGCGCCATCAGCAGCTATCCCCCCGGCGGGCAGGACACAATGGAGATGGGGGTGATGGTGGAGTTGTTGGCCCCAGGTGTGGAGCACGGCGAAGCCGCCGACCTCCGCGCCGAGATGCTTCGGGTCCCCGGCGATGTCCTGGAATGTCTGGGCGACCGTGCGAAAGAGTAAGCCATAGAGTTGGCGGGGGTGCTGAAGCGCCAGGGGTCCCAGGGCATGCGGCAGGGTAAAGATGACATGCGCGTAGGGCGTCTCGAGCACCTCGCCTGCCCGGGCCGCCAGCCAGGTGGCTTGGGCGGCGCTATGGCATTTGGGACAGCTCCGATGGCGGCACGAGTTGTACGCCTGGACCTCGTGCCCACAGTGGTCGCACTGCGTGATATGTCCGCCGAGGGCAGCAGTCCGGCACACGGCGATGGCCCGCAGAGCCCGGTGCTGCTCACCCGAGAGGGTGGGCCCATAGCGGTCGAGGAAGGCGGTGCCATGCTGGCGCACCACATCAGCGACTTCGAGTGGCGGGCGACTCATGGCCGTGTATCCAGGTCGGCCGGTAACGCCAGTGCGTCCAGGGGACTCTCCGTGGCCTGGAGCGCGGGGTGTGCGACGTGGAGGTAGAGGCTGGTAGAGCGCAGACTGGCGTGTCCGAGCAACAATTGGATGCGACGCAGGTCGACCCCGGCTTCGAGCAGATGCGTCGCAAACGTGTGCCGCAATAAATGAGGATACACCGCCTTTTTGAGCTTGGCGGCGTGGCCGGCTTGTGTGCAAATATGGGCAACGCCAGCGGGGGTGATGGGCTCAGTCACGCGGGGCCCCGGAAAGAGCCAGGAGTGGAGCTGATAGAGCTTCCAGTAACGCCGCAGCAGCGGCAGCAGGTTGGGGGAAAGCATCACCACGCGATCGCGTTTCCCCTTGCCTTGGCGCACCTGGATGACCATGCGTTGGGAGTCGATGTCGGTGCCCCGGAGCTGACAGAGTTCGGAGACCCGTACGCCCGTGGCAGAGAGGGTGGCGAGAATCGCACGATGCTTGAGGTGGCTCGGCGCCAGCAGCAATGTCTTGACCTCGTCGCGACTGAGGATGACGGGGAGCGTCTTGGGCTTCTTGGGGTACGGGATATAGTCCACCATCCACGGACGGCCCAGGGTAGTCTCGTAGAGAAAGCGTAAGGCACACACGGTCTGGATAAAGATGCTCTTGGAGACCTGCTGGTGGAGAAGATGGAGTTGATAGGTGCGGATGTGCTCAGCGCCGAGGCGATCCGGCGAGATGTGGAAGTGTTTGGCGAACTGGGCCACGTAGCGCAGATACCCATCGATGGTGTGGGGCGAGTAGTTGCGAATCTGCATATCTTCGAGCATGCGCCGACGTAAGGGGGTCATGGGGCGGATGATCTTCATGAGGTGACTCCTTGCGATCAGAGAGATAACTCGCTCAGCGTGACGCTATGGCCACACCGTGCACGCAGGAGTCCATTGTGCGCTGGACCGGGTGGGATAACGAGTAAGACGCAGTCAATCAAAGGACGTTGTCGAGAGGGGGTTTTTTACCAGCGAGTCCGCGAGCGGTTTAGTTCAATCGTGTTTATGCCGCATGCGGCATGAGCACGAATCTTGTGTGTACCCCATGTTGGTCAGGCTTTTGTTGTCCAAGACGATCAGGCCCGTCAAGTAATTCTGGAAGTGGTGGAACTGGCGTCGATTCTCAAAGAGATCCCGAAAGGCGTCCGCGTGGGCAGCCACGACAGGCGCGGGAGTCACAATTGGCAGCTGCATCAGCTCTTACCCTTTCACGCCAGAGTGTGCGAGAGAGGGTCTGAGGGTAGCACGTGGAAGCCAGAAATGGGAAAACACAACAGGCGAGTATGAACTATCACTCTGAGGTACCTCCCGTCATGACCCCCAGCCCGGCGCCGGCCTGCAGCGAGGGCGGCGCGTTGCTGAGGCGGCGGCGGGCGCTTGGGCACAGCCTGCCCCACATCAGAGAGCGCATACGCCCACGTCTGTCGACGCGTGTGGCGCTGGATGAGGGCAGCCGGTTACTGGCCCAGCGCCGGACGGAGCCCCAGGCGCGTGAGCATCGTCCGCGTCTTCAGAGAGGCCGGGACGTCCTCCCACCGGTCATAGCGGAGGCATGCGGGGTCAGGCACCGTGGTCCTCCTCCGCTGCGGGGGTGGGAAACACCACCCTGTCGTACACGTCGGCCAGCGCCACCGTGCAGCCAATGCTGGGCAAGTGCAGCTGGGCACGCGGGCCTTCCAGCGCGCGCAAGGCCCACGTGCCATCCTCCTGCCGGTGATAATGGTCAATGAGTGGGCGGTCCTGCGCTACCAGCACGTAGTCGGTCAGGGTCGGCAGCCAGGTGCGGTAGCGGCGAAACTTCTCACCCCGGTCGAAGGCTTCCGTGGAGGGCGACAGCACCTCCACCAGCACGGTGGGGTTGAGCAGCACGTCTCGCACCTGGTCATGAAACTGCATGGCGCCGCAGACGACCACCAGGTCGGGGTACGCGAAGAGGCCCTCACGGGAGCCGCCGGGACGGGGCGTGGGGCCACAGCGGACTTTGGTGTCTTTGCTGAACGCTTCGCAGGGCGTGCCGCGCAGCTGCGTGCCAAGACTCACCGCCAGGTTCATGCAGATGCGGCCATGATCGGGGCTTTCCCCAGCCATGGCGTACACGCAACCGTCGAGATATTCGTGGCGCTCCTCCTCGGTGCGTTCCAGGGTGAGGTAGTCGTCTATGGTAAACACGGGGGAGGCGTCGGGCATGGGCATCCAGACCATATGAGAGGGCTCCTTTGTGCGGCCAGGCCACAGGTGCGGCCTGGCGGGTTCGCTGGCGCGTGGGTGGTGGTGATCTATGACGGTGTACGGCGCACGGGCCACGCGAGCACACCGCGGGTGGCGGCGCTGGCGACCCACGCGCCAGGCACCACCCAGGTCAGCACGGCGACATGGGTGGCAAGTGCCCGTCTCGTCTCCTCCAAGGTCTGGAGCATCTCGGTCCATTGGGACAGGGTGGCAGGGTCCATAGAACCTCCTGCACGGGGACTGTGTGCGTGAGCTGACAGGGGAATGGGCGTCACACGTCATCCTCACCTTGCTGCTGCCCCAACGGGGATGACGGGCTCCTGGTGACGCCTAAAGGGCTGCCTTTTGGCATGCGCACCTGGGCACAGGCGTTACTGGCCTGGGTGTTGGCTGAGCCGCGTGTGAGTATGGTTCTTCCAGCCACGTCACGCCCGGAACATATTGCCGAAAATGCGGCAGCAGGTGTTGTGGACCGTTTATCCCAGGAACTCCGCGACTATATCCGTATGGAGACCGAGCGCTGTCTTTCATGGCGCACGGTCCCGCGACTTTTGCTTTTGCCCTTTGTCTCAGTGCACGAGGAGGCGTACCGTCTCGGTCACGTCTTCCAGCGCTCCCTGCTGCTCCAGGGCATCTTGCATATCTACCGTGACCCGCAGGGCGCGCAAGCCTTGGGCCCCCTCCAGATCTTCAAGCTCAACGTGCTCAATACCTTGGGTCAGATACCCTGCTGCCTGCAAATACTCAATATACTCCTGGTACTCGATAGCCTCTTTAACCTGTGAGTAGACAATAACAATGGTGCCCGGTTGCGTCAGGCGTTCGTGCGTGCCGCGGATTCTGGCCTTGTCAATGCGCTTTTTGACTATTTCGTAGCGCATGTTATAGGCCCCATCAATATCAAAACGTTTCTCATCGAAGTGGAAGCGAATAGCCAGCGGAGTATGCTGCACCAGAATCAGATGCGCCACCTCCAGCGGCACCTTGAGACGGCCTTTGAGCAGCTCGGCCTGCCGGGCCATGCCACACATCACTATGAGTTGCCAAAGACGGAGGTTGTTCAGGTAGAGCATATCGAAGTTGCCACTCTCCACCAGCGATGCACCCACATAGATGCCAAACTCTACCCCATCACTTTTGTGTTTTTCGAAATAATGCGGAAACATGGCCTGCGCCTTTTCCTCTTCGAGGTCGAGGTAGGCTGACAAGGTCTCATTGATCAGCATCACGCTGTCATCAAAATCCTTTCGGCGCCGGTACAGCGTGCCCATGTGCGACTCCAATGTGGCCCAGTATACCTGGATTTTCTCGTCAACTTCGGGGCCGAATTCCCGCATGTGATTGAACAGCGGTTCGACATCCCGACGCAGGAAATCCAGGATAGTGAGCTCATCGCCAGCGGCCAGCGCCGTGTCAAGGTGCGCCATGTGTTTGCCCACGTGATACGCGAGTTCGTCGAGAATGGGCAGGGGTTTGGTGCCGTATCCGAAGCGGAGAACCTCCTGCGCCAGGCGTAAATGCTCGACCAAGTCAGCCTGAATGGCCGCGTTCCGGTGCATTGAAGAGCCCCGAATATCGGCGAGGCCATACAGGGGATAGATCCCGCTGAACACAATAGGTTCTATCTCCGCCATGACCCCAGCGTTGCGGTGTTGCATCCAGTACAGCGCCGCCTGGCGGAACCGCCATTCCACCGCTGGGTGAATGGCCGTACACTGCTCCTTGATCACGGCCTGTACACGCGTATTCAGCTCCTCCATACTGCGTTTGATCGCCATGGAGAATAGGGGCAGGACTTCGCGCAGTTTCAGAGTATTTAGGGCATGCAGGTCGCCAGGATGAGGCGAGCCAAGGTCGAGCGTCCCAATGAGTTCGTCCTGGTAGTAGAGCGGGGCCACCAGATTTCGCACGCCGCTCTGGACGATCTTCTCCTCAATAGGCGTGCGACATGGGTATGTTGTCAGATCCTCAACGATCAACAGCTCGCCTTGCTTGACCGCACGCTCGTAAACGGAGTCGCAAAAGTCTTCGACGCTATACTGCGCCGAATCGGCGCCAAGTCAGCCATACGCAATGTTGGCCCCAGCATTGAGAACCAGGACCTGTCCATCCTGAAGAGCGGCAAGCCCAAAGAGCAGATCAGGCTTTCTGAAGAGCGTGCGCAGTTTGTCCTGCAAGTTGCGGAAGCGTGCATTGGAAACGATCGACTCTTTCTCAATGAGGTCCCGTTTCAACGCGGACAGGACTTCCTGATCCGTCACGTCTTCGGCAGTCAGCACAGTAAATCCCTGGAAGACGAAATGATCCGGGGGAAGAAGTTCCATCAATAGGTGCGGATTGGCCAGGTTGGCCAGGACCTGCTGTTTGGCTTCGTCCGTCAGTTGTGGAACCTCTCCCACCGTTTTGATCTCGACAAAACGCCCGTCCAGGTTCGGCTTAAAATGGCGATCCAGGCCAGTGTTCGGATCTGTCGTGGTGCAGATAAGGGGATACTCGAAGTCGAGTTCGAGCCCGTACACCTTGTGCAGGATAAGAGCATAGGCGTGCAGGATTTTGACATGGGCCAGGGTCTGGACATCAGTGTTCATGCGTCCGCGTAGGATCCCGTCATCATCCGCCATACCGAGGCGTTCAAATGACGGGGTGGCATAGAAGCTCTGCAGCTGGAAGGGGAGCAGGGCGGCTGCATACGCCTGTTCCCATGATGCCCGGGGGAAGACCACAGACATCAGCATGTCGACCAGCTCCCGGTGCTGGGCAATGATGGCCTGATCTGTGGTGGGTTCAAACAGCTCAGGGGCCTGGCGCAACTGGTCCTGCACCATTCTGGCCAGGGCCCCCTTGATGGGATGCTGGGTGGATATGGCCTGCTGCCAGAAGGCAATGAGTGGCGCCAGACTCAGTGTACAGGTAAACGGGAAGGTCATAGCATAGAAATCAAGCGCAAAGCGCGAGTCAAAAGCCATGAGAGAAGTTTGCTGCATGATCTTTTCCCCGTCTCAATAAGACTGTCCAGCTCTACGATTACCATAGAAACTGGCACTACCACAGAAAAATTTCGGGGATTGTCCCAAAAGGCACCTCGTAGGGTCAAAAAACTGGAACGCTTCGTAGTAGGAGCGTTCCGTGATCGGATTTTTGCTCTTCCAACTGCTTGCGTCGTGTACCTGTATCCTGGGTAGTGCTACACAGGTAATGCTGCAGGGTATTGTCAACTTATCTGCTATCCTCCCAGCCCTTGACCAGTATGGCATAATCACCTCTGTAATACAGGCAAGATGATCAACCGTACGGGCACACGTAGAGGTAGCACAGCATGACCCCTCCAGCCATCCCTGAGCGGTCCTCGATCACGGTGTCGGCCACTTGGTCTAGAGGACACCCAAGCAACGCAGCACTCGACAGCCGTAAGGGTTGAAGCCAGAAAGCGACCTCGCCATTCTTAGCCATCAAGATGTCAAGGCGAAAGGCTGGAAAAGGAGGTAGCTGTGGCAACGATAATCCAAGAGAAGCAACGGGGCAATAATGATCGCAACCAACGCTGGGCTCGCCTCGAACGCGCTGACTTGTTTGAACGGTATGGCGATCTGCACACCCATGGGGTCTCCCAGCGCCAAGCGGCCAAGGTGCTTGACGTGCCCCGCAGCACGCTGCAGGAGGCGTTGGGGCCGCGCCCGGCTTCCATCCTGCGAGCACGCGGTCCAGGACCGGGTAGCGACAGGCGTCGAAGGTGTGGACCAGCATCGAGGCCGTAGTGAGGCGATACACGCGTTGATCTGCGGTAGGACAGACAAGGTCGGCAAAGCGAGAGAGGGCCGCTTCTAAGGCCGCCGTGTCCTCATCCGGATGCTGCGCCACCGTGAGCGTACCGTCCTTCTGTACCGTGAGCGCGCCCTGAGGCATGGCGAGACCCCCCGCTATGTGGCTGGAACGATGCTCCCTGCACGCATCATACCAGATCTCAGAGGGTCAAAAAACTCAGGCGGCTTCGCACGTGTAGTATTTCAGAAGCCCGCCAAGCCGTTCACGACACTGCATCGGACTTTGACGCGCCGTGCCTGGGCTGACCGCAGGAAAGAGCAGCACGTTGCCCTTGCCTTGATGATTCCGCTCGTGATGAAAATGCTCCACATATTGCGTCAGCACATGGCGGAGCGACGCTTCCCCAAAGAGGATCACCCACGCGAGACATTCCTCTTTGACCGATCGTACCCAGCGCTCCGCGTAGGCGTTCAGATTCGGCGACCGCGGCGGCAGGGGCACCCGCGTGACCCCGGCCGTGTCGATGATCTGTTGAAAGGTGGGGCAGTATTTCCCGTCTCTATCGTGGATCAAGTACTGCCCGGACTCCAAGAAGCCCCAGTCGGCCATGGTGACGTTGCGCGCGACCTGCATCATCCAGGCTTGACTGGGGTGCGGCGTCATCCCCGCGATATGGACCTTCCGACTGCTCAGATGGATGAAAAATAAGACGTAGTACGTCACCAGCCCACTCAGGGTCCAGACCTCAGCCGTGAAAAAGTCCGTCGCGACCAGCACGTCCAGATGCATCCGGATAAACTCCTTCCATATGGTGTAACCCAGATTGGCCAGGGCCCCCACGATGCGATCGTAGCTCCATGAGCGGTTCTCTTGCGCCATGCGGACCACCAAGGCCTCCAGCTCCTGGTCAATCGTGGGTCGCCCTGGCGCTTTGCGGCGTTTGGAGCCGTCAAACTTCTGGGCCACGAGCGCGCGGTGCCAGCCGAGAATGGTGCCGGGCTTGACGATCTTGGCGACTTCTTCCAGCGCTTTCTTCCCCAGCTTCTGGCCGATCTCGGCTAGGGCCTTGCGCTCGCCGTCGCTCAGCCGCACGCGTCCTGTGATTTGGTCGCGGAGTATCCGGTTTTCCGTCATCAAATACTCGTTGCGCAACAGCAATTCTTGGTCGACTGATCCTGTGATGTACGCCAGCAAGGTCTTCCAATCCATGCGTCTGTCCTCCATTGGCGTCGAGTATGCACGATGGGGTGGACAGTATGCAAGCCGAAGCGTGGGCCATGGCAGGGTCGTAAACTCTGTTGTCAAGCCGATTTCGAGTTTTTTGACTATACGGGGAGTGACCGGCCGAGCCGGTCCAGCTTCCACACGATCAGGCAATCACCGGGTTGCACATAGACCAGCGCTTGCTGGAGGCCTGGCCGATCATCCCGCGCCCCGCTGGCCTTGTCGGCAAAGAGCTGGCGCGGATCCACCCCCGCATCGAGCAACGCATCGCGTTGCAGGTCTGTCGTCTGCCGGTCGTTGTCACTCGACACCCACATGTCCCCCACCAGTATGTCCGAAAAACTCACCTTTTCATGTTTCCGTACACATGAGGAATCCGACAGGGTTTTTCGAACAGATTCTGCCCGGGTTTGACGGGGGCGTCAAGGCCCCACGCCCCGGTGTCGGGAAACACCTGGTTGTCGCACAATCGTGAAACCCCTGATCCATCA
>WNEY01002618.1_pt1 | contig 13225 bp, 12 predicted proteins | sample 5400531 | NCBI WGS metagenome assembly WNEY01 (sample SAMN13153338, study PRJNA577476) | soil metagenome | isolation source: 200 cm saprolite under Douglas fir tree site 1 | place: USA:California | collected 2015-04-18
CACATCGACATCCTCGGCAAGCTCTACGACAAGGCGGTCAAGGACCGCGTCCGGCAGCGCATCGTGGACGAGGGCGTCCGTGTCGACGGCCGTGGCCTGAAGGACGTACGCACTATCACCGTCGAGGTCGGGGTGCTGCCGCGGACGCACGGCTCCGGCCTTTTCACTCGCGGCCAGACGCAGGCGTTGACGATCGCCACCCTCGGCTCCATGTCCGACCAGCAAAAGCTGGATGGCCTGACGGCTGAGGAATTCAAGCGTTACATGCACCACTACAACTTCCCGCCCTACTCGGTCGGCGAGTCGCGCCCATTGCGCGGACCGGGCCGGCGCGAGATCGGGCACGGCGCGCTCGCCGAACGCGCGCTGCTGGCGGTCATCCCGCCGGTGGAAGACTGGCCCTATACCATCCGGCTGGTCTCCGAGATCTTGAGCTCGAACGGATCGACCTCAATGGCGTCGGTCTGCGGTTCGACGCTCGCCCTGATGGACGCGGGCGTGCCGATCAAGTCGCCCGTCGCCGGCATCGCGATGGGTCTTGTCACGCGCGAAGGCAAATTTGCGGTGCTGACCGACATCCAGGGCGTCGAGGACATGCTCGGCGACATGGACTTCAAGGTGGCCGGCACGAAGGATGGAATCACGGCCCTGCAAATGGACATCAAGATCAAGGGCCTGACCCACGAGATCATGGCCCAGGCGCTCGAGCAGGCGCGCGAGGCCCGACTCTTCGTGCTCGACAAGATGCTCGCCGTGCTGCCGCGTCCGCGCACCGAGATGAGCCACTACGCGCCGCGCATCACCACAATCCTCATCAACCCCGACAAGATCCGCGACATCATCGGCCCGGGAGGCAAGATGATCCGCAAGATCACCGAGGAGACCGGTGCCCAGATCGACGTCGAAGACGACGGCCGTGTCTTCATCGCCGCGGTCGACCAGGAAGCTGGCAGAAAGGCGATCGACTGGATCAAGAGCCTCACGGACGAGGTCGAGGTGGGCAAGATCTACAAGGGCAAGGTCGTCCGCATCATGCCGTTTGGCGCCTTCGTCGAGGTGCTGCCGAACCAGGACGGACTGGTACACATCTCGAAGCTCACCGACCATCGGGTTGAGCGCGTCGAGGAGGTGTGCAACATCGGCGACGAGATCGTGGTCAAGGCGGTCGAGGTCGACAGCCAGGGCCGGCTCAACCTGAGTCGCCAGGCCGCGATCGAGGAGCTGACGTCGCAGGGTCTTCCGCTCGAGGAGAAGATCAGCCAGGAAGCCATGGCGGTCGCGCTCGCCTCACCGCCGCCCGCACCGCGGGAGGGTGGGTTTGGCGGTCGGGATCGGGGCGGCCGGAACGGCGGCGGAAGAGACAGGCGCCCTCGCCGGGATTAAGGATGGCCCCTACGGCGCAGCCCCTCCGTCTGGCCTCGCCAGCCACCTCCCCATAAATGGGGAGGAGTGAGCCGATTCGAGTCGCGGTTGCCGGATACCGTGGCAAGGTCGGCTCCGTCCTCGCCGCGGCCTTTCAGATCGAGGACGGCATCGACTATGTCGGCGGGGTCGCGCTCGGCGACGACCTCGCGTCATTCCTGCATGAGAAACGGCCGCAGGCTTTCGTCGATTTCACCCGGCCGGCCGAGGCCATGCACAACGCGCTGGCCGCGGTGGCGGCGGGAGCGGCGCCGGTCGTCGGGACGACCGGGCTGTCGAGCGCGGACGTCGACAAGCTCGAGACCGCATGCAAGGCCAAGCACGTTGGCGGCATTGTCGCCCCCAATTTCGCGATCGGCGCGGTGCTGATGATGCACCTGGCTGACATCGCGGCCCCGCACTTCGACGCGGTCGAGGTGATCGAGATGCACCACGCCTCCAAGCTCGACGCACCGTCCGGGACCGCGCTGTCGACGGCGCGGCGCCTGGCGGCTCGGCGCAAGGACAAGCCGTTCACCCATAAGAAAGCGGAGAAGGAATCACTCGAGGGGACGCGAGGTGGGGAGGAGGGCGGCGTGGCGGTGCACAGCGTTCGCCTGCCGGGCTTCGTCGCCGACCAGGAGGTCATCTTCGGCCTGCCAGGTCAGACTCTGACCATCGCGCATCGGACCACCAGTCGCGAGGCTTACATTCCCGGTGTGCTGCTTGCGATCCGCAAGGTCACGAGCGCGCCGGGCTTCTATCGCGGCCTCGACGAGCTCCTCGGGTTACGCATTGATTAGTCCGCCCGACCGCGTGACCATCTGGCAGTCGCAGCTCACGGCGAATGACTTCCCGCCGGTATGCGCGATGTCGGGCCAGCCCGCCGAAACGTGGCACAAGTTCAGGTTCGCGACCGCTCCTCCATGGGCTTTCCTGCTCGGCGCCATCGTGGTCGCCGCCCTGTCGCGTCGCGCCAGCGGTTACCTGCCGTTGACCAAGGCCAGCCTCAAAAAGCTTCGGCTCGTGACGTGGACCTTCGTCGGCCTCCTACCGCTGGCCGTCGTGTTCTGGGTTGCGGCCGCTCTTGTCGCACCTTCGGATTCGGACCCCACCCGCTCGGCGATCACCGGCATCCTCGTGCTGATGGGATTCATCTCGCTGATCGTCGGGCTGATCGGTGTGATCCTCCGGGCGCGATTCTATGGTCCGACCGGCAAGGTGATGGAGCAGCAGCCTGGGTACTACGAGCCTGTGATCGAGCTCCAACGCGTGCATCCGAACTTTGTCGCCGCGGTGCGGCAGAGGCAGCAGGAGCGAGCCGCGCAGTATGGATCTCCCACGCAGTTTCAACCCCAACCAGGGCAATATCCATACCAGCCTGGATAGAAGTAAACTGACCCCGTGCCCACCTCCAAGCGACTAAACGTTGCTGTCGTCGGCGCGACCGGCATGGTCGGCAACGAGATATTGCGCGTACTGTCGCAGCGGGAATTTCCGAGCGAACGCGTCATTGCATTGGCCTCCGAGCGGTCGAAAGGCCTGACCGTGCCCTACAACGGCGGCTCGATCACAGTCGACGAGCTCAAGGAGTCGGCTTTCAAAGGCATCGATATCGCGCTCTTCGCCGCCAGCGGTGACATCGGGTTGATGTACGGCCCGGTCGCGGCCGAGGCCGGAGCCCTGGTGATCGACAACAGCTCGGCCTGGCGCATGAAGCAGAACGTGCCGCTCGTCGTCCCCGAGGTGAACAGCGAAGACATCCGCGACAACGAGGGCATCATCGCCAACCCGAACTGCTGCGCGATCCCACTGACGGTGATCCTCCACCCGCTGCAGAAGAAGGCCGGCCTCGAAAGGGTCCTCGTCTCCACGTACCAGTCGGCGTCGGGCGCGGGCAGGGCTCTCGTCGATGAGCTCGAGGAGCAGACGAAAGCGATCGCCGAAGGGGAGGAGCCGCCGGTCGTCGCCTACCCCTACCAGCTTGCCTACAACGTGGTGCCGGGCGGGTGGCGCCCCGAACCGGGCGGCTACAACGAAGAGGAAGTCAAGATCGTCAACGAGACGCGCAAGATCCTTCACGAACTCGAGCTCCGCATCACGGCCACCTGCGTGCGTGTGCCTGTGCCGGTGGGCCATGGCGAGTCCGTGTTCGTGGAGACGACCGAGAAGATCAGCGCGGATGAGGCGCGAGAGCTGCTCGCGAAGTCGCCGGGTGTCGTGGTCGAGGACGACCCGCACGCCAAGCTCTATCCGACACCGCACGGCGTCGCCGGCAAGGACGAAGTTTTCGTCGGCCGGATCCGAGACGACGCGTCGACGAGACATGGCCTCGTGTTGTGGATCGTGTCCGACAACCTGCGCAAGGGCGCCGCGCTCAATGCCGTGCAGATCGCAGAACAGGCAATCGAGATGGGAGTAGTGAAGTGAGCAAAGAGATCGGACGCCTCCTGACCGCCATGATCACGCCGTTCAAGGCCGACGGAGCGGTGGACTACGACGGGGCCGAGAAGCTGGCGGTCATGCTCGTCCACGACGGCTCGGACGGCGTCGTCGTCTCGGGCACCACAGGTGAGTCGCCGAGCCTTAACGACGCGGAGAAGATCGAGCTGCTGAGAGCGGTCAAGGGTGCGATTCCCGGCAAGAGCGTCGTCGCGGGTACCGGGAGCAATGACACCCATCACTCGGTCGAGCTGTCGGAGCTCGCGATGAAAGCGGGCGCGGATGCCCTGCTCGCGGTCGTCCCCTACTACAACAAGCCGCCCCAGGACGGCATGTACCAGCACTTCAAGGCGATCTCGGAGGTCGGCCCGACGATCATGTACAACATCCAGGGCCGCACCGCGGTAAACATGACCGCCGCGACCACGCTCCGCTGCGCCGAGCTGCCTGGAATCATCGGGGTCAAAGAGGCCAGCGGGGATCTCGACCAGATCGGCCTCGTTTGCGCCGGCAAGCCCGATCAGTTCAGGGTGTGGAGCGGTGACGACAGCTGGACACTTCCGGTCATGGCCGTCGGCGGTTACGGCGTCATCTGCGTGGTGTCGCACATCGCGGGGCGGTCGATGGCCCGCTTGATCGAGGCCTATCGCAAGGGCGAAAACGATGTGGCGCGTGATATCCACCTCGGGCTGCTGCCGGTGATCAAGGCGCTGATGACGACGGCCGCCAACCCTGTGCCGATCAAGTCGGCCTTGAACGCGATGGGGTTCAACGCGGGACCGTTCCGCTTGCCGCTGGTTTCTCTCACCGACGATCAGCTGAAGTCGGTCCTGAAGACGATTCGCGAAGCCGGCGAGTACATCACGTTTGCCAAGCCCGGAGTGAAAGTCGCTTAGTTCCCCGACGGAGCTGCTGAAGCTTCACGAGACCATCCGGTCGTGCAAGAACTGCGGCCTGCATGCCACTCGCACCCAGGCGGTGCCGGGCGTCGGGCCGTGCCCCAGCAACGTGATGATCGTGGGCGAAGCGCCTGGATTCAACGAGGATCGTCAGGGCGAGCCGTTCGTCGGCGCGGCGGGGAAGCTGCTGGATACGCTGCTCGCCCGAATCGGCCTGGGCCGAGCCGACGTATACATCACCAACGTCCTCAAGTGCCGGCCGCCGATGAACCGCGACCCGATGCCCAACGAGGCCGAATCGTGCTCGCCGTACCTCAAGCAGCAGCTGGAGCTGGTCCGACCGAAGGTGGTGCTCATACTCGGCCGGCACGCGCTCGAGCGTTTGATGCCCGGCCAGGGCTCCATCTCCCGCATCCACGGCAGCCTGATCAGGCGCGGTGACATCGCGTACGTGCCGCTGTATCACCCCGCCGCCGCTCTGCACAACGGCTCGCTGGTCGCGGACCTCGAGCACGACTTCGACCAGGTGAAGCGGTACCTCGACCAGCTGCTCGCCCCGCCGCCGCCCCCGATAGCGGTCGCGGCGCCCAAACAGGAATCGGAACAGCTGCGACTTTTGTGAGCTCCCGTCTTCGGTACCTCCCGCTCGGCGGCCTCGGCGAGGTCGGCATCAACATGTGGGCGCTGGAGTGGGAGGGCAAGGTTGTAGTCGTCGACGCCGGGCTCATGTTCCCGCAGGAGGACATGCTGGGCATCGACCTCGTCCTCCCGGACATCTCCTACCTGCTGCACGGCGGCCGCGAGGTGCTCGGCATCTTCCTCACGCACGGCCACGAAGACCATATCGGCGGCCTCCCGTTTGCCCTGAAGAAGTTGAACGTCCCCGTCTATGGCACGCGGCTGACGCTCGGACTTCTCAAGCCCAAGCTGAAAGAGCACCGCATCCTGCGCGAATCGGACCTGCGCGAGGTGAGGGTGGGGGACTCGGTGCAGCTCGGCCCCTTTCGCGTGGAGACGATCTCGGTCTGCCACTCGATACCGGACGCGGTCGCTTTGGCGATCGACACGCCGGTTGGCCGCGTCGTCTACACGAGCGATTTCAAGCTCGACCCGGCGCCACCGGACGGTCTGCCCACCGACATGGCCCGCTTTCGCCGCCTTGGGGACGAAGGCGTGCTGCTGCTGCTCAGCGACTCGACCAACGCGGAGCGCGAGGGCCGCTCAGGCTCCGAGCGCGACCTTCACGCCCCTTTCGAGAAGATCTTCACCGAGGCGCCGGCGCGCATCGTCGTCGCCAACTTCGCCTCCAACATCCATCGCATCCAGCACCTGGTCCGCATGGCGGCGCAGTTCGGCCGCCGGGTGGCCGTCGTCGGCCGCAGCCTTCGGGAAAACTTCCGAACCGCGCGCGAGCTCGGCTTCCTCAGCGTGCCCGACGGCGTCACTGTTCCGCTCGCGGAGGTCGACAGGATTCCGCCGTCGAAGCTTCTGCTCCTCACCGCGGGCAGCCAGGGCGAACCGATGTCGGCGCTGACCCGGTTTGCAGCGCAGCGTCATCCCTTCCTCAACGTGCGCAAGGACGACTGGGTCGTGATTTCCGCGCGACCCATCCCCGGCAACGAGCGCATGGTCCACCAGACCGTCAACAACCTGTATCGCCACGGAGCGCGCGTGTTCTATTCCGAGGTGGGCAACGTGCACGTCACCGGCCACGCACAGCGCGGCGAGCTGCGCGAGATGCTCGACGCGGTCAGGCCGCGCTTTTTCATCCCGGTCCACGGCGAGTACCGCCAGCTGCTGCTCCACTCGGAGCTTGCCAAAGAGGCGGGGCTGGCCGCCGACCATGTCGTGGTGGTGGAAGACGGTGAAACGGTGGAGCTCGATGCGGAGTCGATGACGCGCGGAGAAAAGATCGACACCGGGCTGGTCTACGTCGACGGGCTCGGTGTGGGCGATGTGGAGCAGGTGGTGCTGCGCGACCGGCGTCACCTGGCCGAGGACGGCATCCTGGTCGTCACGTTGACGCTCGACCGGGACACGGGCGCTCTCCGTGCGGGCCCTGAACTGATCTCCCGAGGCGTGATCGAGCCGGAACTGTCGACCACGCTGATGGCGGATGCCCGGGCTGCCGTGCTCGACAGCATCAAGCGATTCAGCAATTCCCACCCCGAGGTGACCTTCCTCCAGGAGGCGATCCACGACGCCGTGTCGAAGACCGTCTACAAGCAGACCCGCCGCCGCCCTATGGTGATCCCGGTCGTGACGGAGATATGAAGCTTCCGCCATTGGCGCTGATCGCGCCGAGCCTTTGCCCACGCTGCGATCAGCCGGCGATGATGCTCAACCATTCTGAGGAGGCGCGGTGCGCGCACTGCGGCCTGCAGATTCACCAATGCGCGAACTGCCGAGGCATCGCGGGTCCGTTCGACCGCTACTGCGGGTTCTGCGGGTTCGAGATGGTGCAGGGCGAGAAGAGGCCGTTGTGGTGGCGGCTGTGGTTTCTCGCCGCACTGCTGCCAGTCGCCTTAGGTCTGGCGTACGGAATAGCGCAAGCACAGGTGCACCGCTAAGCGCACCGTAAACGCGTCAGGCCCGGTTAGTCCGGACTAACCGCCCATATGGCTTCGGAGAACTCCGGATAGTCCGGACTATCCGTGGGTGTCGCCTAGCGGTTCAGCCTCGTCCCGCATTCCACGCAGAAACTGTGCCTGCCCAGATTGTGATGTCCGCACGAGGCGCACACCAGGCGCCGCGGCGGATCGGCCTGCAACCAGCGCTCGTTCTCGCGCCGGTACCAGATGCCGTCCTCCGGTCCAAGCATCCATCGCCGGCCTTCGCTATCGAGCACCGCCAGGTCGCGCACGGCGACGCGATACGCGCGCGGCTGGAGATTTCCGGTGTGCCGCTCCTCGACCAGGAACTTGTATCGGATCTCTGCTTCCGCGAATGGATCGACCGCCACGCAGGAGAGTATGCAGCCCGCGAAAGCGTAGAATCCATTCGGCTCAAGGGCCCGCAGCATGCGTCGCACCACCTCCCGAAGCTCAGCTCGAACTGGCGCCCGTCGCGCTTCCTCCTCCCGTTCCAAACGGAGCAAGCGCGCCGCGCGGCCGCGCCTGACCTCGCGTCAGTTGCGTGAGATCCTCGGCGTGCTGTTGATGCTCGCCGCCTTGCTGGGTTTGCTCGCCATCGCCAGCCACGCGGGCTCGATCCTCGCCGGGATTCGGGAAGGTCTGATGTTCGCCTTTGGCAGCGCGTGGTTCGTGCCGGTGTCGGCCGCGATCGCACTCAGCGCGTACATGCTCTGGCCGAAGGCAAGACCGCGCGGCGTGGATGTGGTCGCGGGTGCGGTCGCGGCAGTCTCCCTGGTCGGACTGTTCGGTCTAGTCGGCAATGCGGGCGGCGCGGTTGGATCCGGCATCGATGCGAGCCTCACGGGCCTCGTGACAAGTGTTGGCGCATGGGCTTTGCTCGTCGCGGGCCTGGTCATCGGATTGATCGTGACCATCCACTTCAGCCCTGGCGCCCTGCTCGTCACCGCGGTCGGCGCCCTGCGCGCCGCGAATGCTGAGCGCGCGCGGCTCCGCGACCTGGTCGCCGCGCCTACCGCGGAGAAAGCCAGACCGGTCAAGTCGGCGTCCGCTTCGTCCGATCTCCTGACGCGCTCGGCTGCCAGCTTCGCCACCGCGCCGGCCGCTCCCGATCAAGCGAACGTGTGGGACGTCGACGAGCCGGTAGAACGCTTGGAGAAGAAGCCGCAGGCGGAGCCGGCGGCCTTCAACGGCGAGGGACCTCGCGAGCTACCCGCATCCGCGCCCGCGGCCGTCCTGCGCGTGGTGGCCGAACCCGATGACGACCTGCCCGAGATCGATTGGAAGCTTCCTTCGATCGCGCTGCTCGACACTGTGACGGCACGCCGCGAGCGAATGGCGGACGAGATCAAGCGCAACGTCAAGATCATCGAGAGCACGCTGCAGACCTTCGGCGTCGAGTGCAAGGTGGTCGGCGTCAACCCCGGCCCCGCCGTCACCCAGTACGAGCTGCAGCCGGGTCCCGGCGTGCAGGTGAAGCGCATCACCGCGCTGCAGAACGACCTGTCGCTCGCGCTGGCGGCCGCGCCGCTGCGCATCGAGGCGCCGATCCCCGGCAAGTCGGCCGTCGGGATCGAGGTGCCGAACAAGTCGGCGAGCCTCGTGACCATCCGAGAGGTGATCGAGACGGCGGCGTTTCGCGAAGGCACCAACAAGCTCGCGCTCGGGCTGGGCAACGACGTGTCGGGCCAGTCGATCGTGGCCGACCTGACGCGGATGCCGCACCTGCTGATCGCCGGGGCCACCGGACAGGGCAAGAGCGTGTGCATCAACGCGCTGATCACGAGCCTCCTGTTCCAGGTCACGCCGGACAAGATGCGCATGCTGCTGATCGACCCCAAACGTGTCGAGCTCACCGGCTACAACGGGCTTCCGCACCTGGCGCTGCCGGTCCTGGTCGAGTCGCACCAGGCCGCGGCCGCGCTGCGCTGGGCCGTGGCCGAGATGGACCGCCGCTACAAGCTCTTCTCGGCCGAAGGAGTGCGCAACATCGCGGCCTACAACGAGAAGGCCACGCAGAAGCTGGCGCGACCGCTCCCGTACGTGGTGATCGTGATCGACGAACTGGCCGACCTGATGATGGTCGCGGCGGGCGAGATCGAAGAGCTCATCTGCCGCATCGCGCAGCTTGCGCGCGCCGTCGGCATCCACCTGATCATCGCCACCCAGCGACCATCGACCGACATCATCACCGGGCTGATCAAAGCCAACATCCCGTCCCGCATCGCATTCGCCGTCGGTTCGCAGGTCGACAGCCGCGTCATCCTCGACACCGGTGGGGCAGAGAAGCTTCTGGGGCGTGGCGACATGCTGTATCAGCCGGTCGATGCGGGCAAGCCGACGCGAATCCAGGGGGCCTTCGTCAGCGATCCCGAAGTCGAGGGAGTGGTCAACTTCTGGAAGTCGCAGGGCGGACCGCGCTATATGGAGGAGATCCTCGAAGGGGGGGCGATTTCCGAGTGGGATGGCGAGAAGAGGGAGGAGCGAAAGCTCGACCTGCTGTTCGCGCGTTCCGCACGTGCGGTCGCCGCCGAAGGCGCTGCGTCCGTTTCACTGGTCCAGCGCAAGTTCAACGTCGGCTACTCGCGCGCGGGCCGCATCGTCGACCAGCTCGCCGAACACCGCGTGATCGGCGGCTACCAGGGCTCCAAGTCGCGCGAGGTTTTGATGACGCTTCCGGACGTAGATGATTTGCTGGAGCGTCTCGGTATCGAATGATCGGGGACGCTCTCGCTGCGAAGCGCGGCGAGCGTGGCCTCTCGATCGATCAGGTTTCGGCTTCGACCCGGATCAGACGGGAGCATCTCCGAGCGCTGGAGGCCGAGGATTTCAGCCACTTTTCCGCCCCCGTGTACGCGAAGGGCTACCTGAGGACGTATGCGACCTATCTCGGACTCGACGCCGACGACCTCATCCGCCGGATGCCCGCGGCGTGGGACAGGCCAAGCCTCGCCCTTGGCCTGGAGAAACGCGAGCGGAGGCCTCGCGCGGTTCTCACGACACCTGCGGTCGCCGCGGCTGGTCTGGTGCTGCTCGCCGGCATGTTCGGGGGTTACGCGTGGCGTCAGGTCGTTGCGGACCAACGCTCAACGGCGGCGATCTCGTCGCCAGCAGCCATGACGGCAGCGGCGGCGACCGCCGTCGCGTCGCCTGCGATCCAGGCGCGTCCGATCGTCGTTGGAGTGCGGGTGACCGACGTGGTCTGGATCAACGCGGTGGTCGACGGCAACCCGCAGTACGGGGATTCGGGTCGCACCCTGCCGGCCGGTTCGGTCGTCTACTTCACAGGGCTTGACGTGAAGATCACGAGCGGCAAGGCGTCGGCGACCTTCATCACGATCGACGGTCGCAACCTCGGGCCGATGGGGGCCGGCGTGGCAACGCAGGAGTTCTCGTCGCAAACTTCTCCCTAGGAAGCGGCCTGTGAACATCCCGAACGCCCTGACCGTCAGCCGGTTGGTCGCCATCCCGGTGCTGATGGCGCTCTTGCTCTTGCGCTTTCCCGGCCACGACCAGGTCGCCGCCGCGCTGTTCATAGCGTTCTCGCTGACCGACACCGTCGACGGGCAGCTGGCGCGCCACAGCGGGACCGTGAGCGACCTCGGAAAGTTCCTGGACCCGCTCGCGGACAAGCTCTTCGTGCTCGCCGTGCTGATCGTCCTGGTGCAGGAAGGCCTGGTCGCGGCCTGGATCGTGGTGGTGATCTTTTCGCGCGAGCTGATCATCACCATCCTGCGCTCGGTGGGCGCGAGCCAAGGGCGGGTCATCGCCGCAGCCCCGCTCGGCAAGACGAAAACCGTGACCCAGATGGCCGCGGTGACGCTGCTCATCCTGCAGCGGCCGTATCCGGTCCTGGTCCCGATCGCGGACATCGCCGTCGCGGCGGCGGTCGTCTTCACGCTGGGGAGTGGGCTCGACTACCTCTGGCGTTTTCGCCACCTACTGGTCCCAGTCGATACATCGCGGATCCGCCTCGGGCCTAGCGGCGGCGCGCCAGAGCCGTCACTGGCCGGCGAGCTGAGCGACGCTCTGCGCAAAGGCGGCTTGACCGTTGCCGTGGCCGAGTCGTCCACGGGGGGGATGGTGGGCTCGTTGATCACTGAGCAGCCGGGCAGCTCGTCGTATTTCGCAGGCGGCGTGATCGCTTACTCGAATCAGGTCAAGGAGCGTGAGCTGGACGTCTCACGTGAGCTGTTGGACAGCGTTGGCGCGGTCAGCAGGGAGGTCGCGGAAGCGATGGCCTGCGGCGTCCGCGAGCGTTTCGGCACGAGCCTGGCGGTCGCCGTGACCGGTATCGCGGGACCCGACGCCGACGGATCGACCAAGCCCGTCGGGCTCACCTACATCGCCGTCGCCTCCGAGACTCGTACCTCGTCGCGCGAGTTCAAGTTCGACGGCGACCGCGCCTCCAACCGGCGGCAGGCCGCGAACGAGGCCCTGCGGATGCTGATCGCCGAGGTCCGTAGCGTCCGGCAGGTGGCCTCTTGACCTCCAAACGCATGTTCGCTAGACTCTCCCAACTTGGCCTGTAAAGAGCGTTGAGTCCCAATCCTCGACGTAGAACACTCGCCGCAACGACCTAGGAGGATTCACTGCAAGTGGAAAGAGACAAAGACAAAGACAAAGACAAGGACAGGGAACGCGATAAGGCCCTCGAGGAGAAAGGCAGAGCCCTCGATTCGGCCATGTCCCAGATCACGAAAAGCTATGGCAAGGGCGCGATCATGAAGCTCGGGGAGCACTTTGCTCAGCGCAGCGAGGTAACCGCCATTTCCACCGGTGCGCTGCCCCTGGACCTGGCGCTCGGAGTGGGGGGGATCCCGCGCGGCAGGGTGACCGAGATCTACGGTCCGGAGTCGGCCGGCAAGACCACTCTTGCCCTGCATGTCATCGCGGAGGCGCAGAAGGTGGGCGGCGTCGCGGCGTTCGTCGATGCTGAGCATGCCCTCGACCCGCTCTACGCGTCGCGGATCGGCGTCAAGATCGACGACCTCTTGATCAGCCAACCGGACACCGGCGAGCAGGCGCTGGAGATCGTCGAGGTGCTCGTCCGCTCGAACGCCGTTGACGTGATCGTCATCGACTCGGTGGCGGCCCTGGTGCCGAAGGCAGAGATCGAGGGCGAGATGGGCGACTCACACATGGGCCTCCAGGCGCGCCTCATGTCCCAGGCACTGCGCAAGCTCACCGCGGCGATCTCCAAGTCGAACTGCGCCGTGATCTTCCTCAACCAGCTGCGCGAGAAGGTGGGGATCATGTTCGGCAACCCCGAGACGCAACCCGGGGGGCGGGCGCTGAAGTTCTACTCCTCCGTGCGCCTCGACATCCGCAAGGTCGAGGTCATCAAGAACGGCCTCGACTCGATCGGCAACAGGGTGAAAGTCAAAGTCGTCAAGAACAAGGTGGCGCCGCCGTTCCGGTCCGCCGAGTTCGACATCCTCTTCAACGAAGGAATCTCGCACGAGGGAGCGTTGATCGACGCCGCAGTCGAGTACGGGATCCTCGAGAAGAGCGGCACATGGATGTCGTTCGGGGACCAGCGTCTCGGTCAGGGTCGCGACAACGTCCGGAACTACCTTCGCGAGAATCCGACCCTGTCCGCCGAGATCGAGTCGAAGGTGCGCGCGAAAGCGGCCGAGGCGGCCGCACCGCTGCGGACCGCGGCACCGGTCAGGTCTCAGGCTGGTGCCGCGGAAGAGCTCTAAGAAGCCGTTAGCGGGAGCCCTGGCGACGGGGATCCGGCTCCTCGCCCAACGCAGCCACTCGAGGTATGAGCTTCGCCGCAAGCTCGGGCGCCGGGGCTTCGACGAGGAAGAGGTCGAGTCGGCCGTCGCCAAGCTTGTTCGGCTGCGTTACCTCGACGACCGGCAGTTTGCCGAAGGGCATGTCAGG
>WNEY01002619.1_pt1 | contig 13225 bp, 14 predicted proteins | sample 5400531 | NCBI WGS metagenome assembly WNEY01 (sample SAMN13153338, study PRJNA577476) | soil metagenome | isolation source: 200 cm saprolite under Douglas fir tree site 1 | place: USA:California | collected 2015-04-18
TGTGTCGAGGGTCAGGTTGCTGGCGCGGCGGCCGATCGGCGGACTTAAAAACAGAAGCTGAGCACTAGCCGAAACATGCATGTCACACGGCCCGGTCATCATGGAGGTCAATCCAGGAAAGGCAGGCAATGTGAGCCCGGATACCTTACAAGTCGTTCTCAGCGGCGCCGAGCGGCTGCTGGCCCCCGCTTACTGGCTTGTCGCCGGGCGTGAGTGGCCGAGCGGCACCGGCCTCCGCGAGGCGGCCTGGGCGGCAGCGCCTGACCTTGTCCCGCGCGACGCTCTCAGCAACGACGCCTACCAGGTACTGGGATGCGCTCACCTCTACGCGGGCAAGCACTCGGCCCGCATCGTGTTCTTCTCGGATCTGACCCGCATGCTCGGCAACGCGGGAACTTCCTGGGCCAGCCTCGGGGTCGACTGGCAAGCCGCCCTCGGCGAGCTCCAGGACGGCCCGTACCCGGCCATATTCCTCACCGTCACCGAACGCGCCCACCTGCTCATCTGCGATCCGACGAGCTGGTCGACCGGATGCGCTCAAGAATCGACCAGGCCAGAACGGGAGCTTGTCCGCCAGGCCGTTGCCGACAAGCTGACCGCCGACTGGCCCGCCTACATGGGCGGCGTCATCGAATCCCGCGAACTCACCGCACTGGTCGGTGTCGGCTAACCTGACGCGCGCCGGTCTTGCGGGCGGGCGGGTCTCGGTACAAGGTGGATGCGTCCGGCCACCAGGCCGGGGTGCGATGAGAAGGGAATGCGCTAATGGCAGCTCGGATGGGGTCCTGGCCTCCTGGCCGGCCGGCAATGCTCGCTCGGTTGGCCGGGCCGTGGTGGATGTTCTTGCTGACCGGCGTCAGCTGGCTGATCATATCGTGGGCGGTGCTGCGGTTCTCGATCGCTTCGGTCGCAACCGTTGGCCTGCTGCTCGGCGTAGTTTTCCTGATCTCGGCGATCGGCGAGACCATGATCGCTGCTGCCCGCGTTGGCTGGAGCTGGCTGCACATTCTGATGAGCGTGATCTTCGTCCTCGGCGCCATCTGGTCGTTCGCCAGCCCGTTCGATGCGTTCTGGTCCCTGAGCGCGGTCATCGGGCTGCTGCTGATACTGCGCGGCAGCCTGGACGTGATCACCGCGATTCCCGCCCGGGAGGTTCTTCCGACCTGGTGGCTTGGCCTGGTCACCGGCATTCTCGAGATCGTGCTCGGGTTCTGGGCATCGCAGCAGGCCTTCCCCGCGAGAGCGGCACTGGTGATCTTCTTCGTGGGCTTCTTCACCTTGTTCCGCGGCATCTCCGACATCGTCCTGGCCTTCGAGCTCAAGAGCGTGGCTCGCGCTTAAGTTCGATTCCGGGGCAGATCGCTTGGTCAGGGCCAGGAGAGGGGAACTTCGGCGGAGTCGGTCAGCCGCAGCTTGCGCCGGGCCCGCTCGTAGAAGGTGGTGCGGCCAAGACGCACTACGTGCGCGGCGGCCGGGCGCGGTCGCAGGGCGATCCGGTCACCAGGGCCGACGTTCGCGACGACCTGGCCGTCGACTTCGACGGCCAGCCTGCCCGAGCCGTCCAGCAGCTCCAGTTCCAGGCTGTCGGCCACCGACAGGACCAGGCCGCGATTATAGGCCGAATGCGGCGCGGCCGGCGTGACGACCAGGGCCTCGACGGCGGGACTGACGATCGGCCCGCCCGCGGAGAAACTGTAGGCAGTGGATCCGGTCGGCGTCGCGACCACCACGGCGTCGGCCGCATAGCTCACGAACGGCTGCCCGGCAGTACGCACGGTCACCAGCCCGGTCGGCTGCCCCGGGTAGCGGACCGCGGCGATGTCATTGAACGCGGTCACCTCCTGGCCATCGACGACAGCGTCGACGGCCAGCCTCGGCTCGACGGTGAACTCGTGCGCATCGATCGCCGACAGCGCCCCAGCCAGATCGGGCACATCGACCTCGGCCAGAAAGCCGAGCTTGCCCAGGTTCACCCCGAGAACCGGAGCGCGCTGCCGGTCCGCGATCCGCATCGCCCGGAGCATCGTTCCGTCACCGCCCAGGCTCACCACAAGATCAGAGCGACTGCCCAGTTCGCCGGCCGAGACACCGACCGCCGTGCAGTCCAGCCGCCCGACCTCAGCCTCGATACCCAGAACCTCGATCTCGCGACGTGCCGCCCACCCCAGCACGGCCTGCACAGCCTCAGCCGAATCACGCTTGGGGTGCAACACCAAACCGACGACGTGCATCTCACCCATCCCCAGGACCCAGGAGCAGGGCTTCGCGCGGTTGATCCAGCCGCCGCAGCCTTTAGTCGAATTGGTTCAACGTACCGTGGCCGCGAAGAGATCAAGTTTCCCGGTGCACCGATCCATCAGGCGCCGGGCTTGAAAGCCAGGTTCAGATAGTGCGGAACTCGGGGTGGCCGTCGTGCCACCACACCAGCACTGCCTTGCCCACGATGCTCGAGCCCTTGATCGGCCCCCAATACCGGCTGTCGCAGGAGTCGGCCCGGTTATCGCCCAGCAGGTAGAACTCGCCCGGGGGAACCCGGTAGGGGTGATGGCTGCTCGCGTCCGGTATGGGCGTCCCGAGGGGGTCGTGACCGGGCAGGTAGGGCTCGGCCAGCAGCCGCCCGTTCACGTAGACGTTGTTGCCGGCTGAGTAGATCGTCTGTCCCGGCAGCGCGATAACGCGCTTGATCAGGTCGGCTCCTCGCGGCCCCGGGCAGTGATCAAGCGGCGGGTGGCTGAACACCACGATGTCGCCCTCGCGTACGTCATGCCAGGTGAAGAAGGCCTTCTGCACTAGAATTCGGTCATACACGCCGAGGGTCGGCACCATGGATGCTGAGGGGATCCAGAAGGTACGGAACACGAACGTCCGCACCAGGCCGGCCAGCAGCACCGCCACGACGATCATGATCGCCGTCTCAGCCAGCGCCCGCCTGCGCCGTCGGCGCCGTTGCGGGCGGGCGTCAGCAGGGCCGGTCATGGCCGGTTTGCCAGATGATTGTCTGCGGGCGGTTCTTGGCGGGGATCGCGCCCGGGACGGGCCTGGGCGGGTATGGCTGGCAGTGCGCGTGGCTCGGGCTGGTCGGGCTGGTCGGGCTGGTCGGCCTGGCCGGCGCCGCCGGGGCCAGCAGTCCCGCTGAGACGCCCAGCGCGCACCCGGGAGTCACCCATCAGATGCCGCCCAGCTGCAGCCGCATCCGTCCGGCCGCGCTGACTCGCTCAAGCGAATCGAGGTGCGCGCGCAGCGCCGCCGCGCCGGGCGCGGTAATTCGGTAGGGATGGCGCCGGCTGTCGGTGGGCAGCGCCTCGATCAAGCCGAGCCGCTCAAGCCGGTCCAGCGCGCCGTAGAGCGTGCCTGGCCCGAGCTCGAGGTCGGCCAGTTCCTTGATGTCCTGGGTCAGCGCGTAACCGTGCTTAGGTCCGTCGGCGATGCTGATCAGGATCAGCACCGATGCCTCGCCGACTCGCCGCAGCACGTCCTGCCCGGCCCTGCCGCCCGGTCTGCTCACGGTCATCTGGCCTCCTCATACGTCGGCTAATATGTCAGTCGACGTAGTAGTCGCGCCAGGGCGAGCCTGCCGTCAGGCGCCGGATCGGGTGACGACGAGCTTGATGGCGTCGGCGAGGTACTGCTCAGGAGCCTCGTCCCAGCCGATCGTCATCGTCGTGACCGCTCCTGGCGAGATGGCGCCGGTCGCGGCCAGCTCAACCACGGCCGGGGTCAGGGCGGCGGAGTGCGCCCGGCCGATGTGGAAGGCGACGCCGAGGGTGTACATCTTGCCGAGCGGCAGGTCGGTGCCGGGGGCGGGATAGAAGGAGACGCTTTGCAGGATTCCGTCTGGCTCGCAGCAGGAGACGGCATAGTGCAGGCCGGCTCGGCTGGTTCCGCAGTCGACGACAATCGGCCAGCGCCCCGGCCGGCGTCCCCAGTCCGTCAGCAGCGGAGTCGCGCCCAGCTCGGCGGCCAGGTCCAGGACCCGCTTGTCGTCGCTGGCGAAGGTGACCTCGGCGGAACCGAGGGCCAGTGCCACCTGGGCAGCGTACGCCGCGATGCTCCGGGCTCCGTGGCAGGCAATCAGTACCGGCGCACCCCGCCGCTGGCTCAGGTGCGGGGCCACGGCCCGGTAGCCGTCGGCGACATTGTCAGGCACGCTGGCCAGCGCGGCTGGGTCCAGGCCCGCGGGGATCGGGGCGAGCATCGCGTTGGCGTGCGGTACCGCGACCAGATCTGCGAGCATCCCGCCATATTCGACCCCGGACAGCGGTTCCATGCCGTAGTCGGAGAGAACCGGGTAGCGCTCGCAGTTGGCGGTGTGCCCGGCGCTACAGCGCCAGCACGCTCCGCATGACACCTGGAACGACACGGCGGCCAGGTCACCTGGCCGGACCTTGGTGACCTCGGAGCCGACGGAGACCACCTCGCAGATGGCCTCGTGCCCGACCGCGAACTCTCCGGCGTGAACCGGTCCGGCCGTGATCAGCAGCGGATCGATCTCGCAGCGTGCCACCGAGATCGGGCGCACCAGTGCCCCCTGCGGTCCGGGCAACTGAGGTTCGGCGACTTCCCTCCACTCAAGACGGCCCTTGGCCGTGCATCTGAGCTCTCTCACGGTTTCCTCCCAGAAGAGGTATCGTTCCAGTGTTCCGGAACAATGTTACAATAAATCGGCCTGACCACCATAAGCCCGGAGGCGAGATTGCGAAGCGAAGCCATCCCACAGGCGCTGCGGGTCGACGGGCCTCGACGGCACTCAACCGGACGCTGCGGGGCGAGACCGTGAGCCCAGCCGGGGCACTGGCCGACGGTTACCTTGACGAGCTCACCGATCCGTCTCGGCTTCGCGACGTGGCCGTCGACCGAGCATCGGCGATGGCGGCCAACCCGCCCGGCGGATTCCAGGCGACTAAAGCAGCGTTGCGGGCTCCAGTCGTCGATTCGGTGCGTGCGCGCCTGGACGCCGATCTCGCTGGCATCGCCAGTCGGCCGTAAGCGGCTCAGGACGCCGGTTCTTTGCCTCGGCGCCGCGTCGGCGCGAAGCCGGACAGCAGAGCTTCGGTCGCGGCGTCCCAGCGGCGGTCGATCGAGGATCGGGTAGTACCCAGGCGGTCGCTTAGCTCGCTCGCCGCCAGGCCCTGAGTCAGAGCCACCACGGCGTGCGCGATGTCGGTCGCGTCGCCGTCGAGTTGCCGCGCGTCGATAGCCCGCTGCACTCGCCCGACAACAAAGTCGCGGGTCCACGCCGCCGCCCGGATGTCCTCGGGCCGGGGGTCGAAGTCGCCGAACGGCCGGGAGAACATCACCTCGCATAGAACCGGGTTTTCCCTGATAAAGCCGCGGAAGGCGCGGATCGCCGCCACTACGTCTCCCTTGGCGTCCGCGCTCTCGTCCAGAGCCTCGAACTGCGTCCGCAGGCGGCGGAAGCCTTCGAAGAACACCCCGCGTACCAGGCCGGCCTTGTCGCCGAAAAGCTCGTAGACCGCCGGAGGCGAGGTGTTGGCATGCTGGGCCACGTTGCGGGCCGTCAGGGCGCGCGGCCCGTCTTCGGTAAGAAGGTCGATCGCCACGTGCAGTATGTGGTCACGCAGGTCAGCTGTTCGCAGTTTCGCTCTGGGCATGAAGGTCTCCGGGTCCAAGCGTACCGATGTTACGTAACGGTGGAAGAATCCCTGGCATGGCGCCTACTGGCTCGGTCGGCCGGCCGGCCGGCCGGCGGACTGCGAAGCAACAACTCGCGGCTAGCGAGCTGCCGTTAATCCGTTGCCGGCGGAGGGTGAGTCGCGCATGATGGCGGGCATGGCCACGACGCGGCGTGCTGACATGTTCACCGCGGACGGCAAGCCGTCCGACGACGACCCGCGTGAGCACGGGCCAAGGCTGGGCGACGAGCGGGTCACGCTAGTCGAATCCCTGCGCTGTGTCCGGCTGACGCTGGAAATGAAGTGCTCGGGTCTAGATGCGCAGGCGATGGCGCGGCGCGCGGTCGAGCCGTCCACGATGTCGCTGCTGGGGCTGGTGCGGCACCTGGCCGAGATGGAGCGTGCGACCTTCCGGGTGTTGATGGCGGGCCAGGACGTGCCGCGGCTGTTCTGCTCCGACACTGACCGGGACGGTGACTTCGATGGCGCTGTTGCCGACCCCGAGGTCGTTGCGCAGGCCTGGGACGCCTGGCGGGCAGAGGTTGACTTCGCGACGGGGTTCGTGGCCGGGGCACCCAGCCTCGACATCACGGTCGATGATCCGCTGAATCAGCATGGCAGCGGTGGCGGGGCGATGTCGCTGCGGGAGGTGCTGGTCGGAGTGATCGAGGAGTATGCCCGTCACCTGGGACATGCCGACTTGCTCCGGGAGCGGATCGACGGGCGCCTCGGCCAGTAGCGTTCGACTCGCAACGGCTTCGCGGGTAGGCCCCTGATGCTCGGCCCGTCACCTCAGCCACGCAGTCCCCGGCAGCACCACCAGCCACCAGCCCGCCTTTCATGATCCAAGGCGATCATGGATTTCCGGACCCAGGATTTCGTTGCCGGGGGATACCTCGGGGATCCGGGTGGCAGCTAGCAGCCTCGGTGCCCACCTGATGCTGTTCCGTCCCGGGAAGCTACCGCCTCGGTGCCCCCCTGATGTTGTTCTGACCGCCTCGGTGCCCACCTGATGCTGTTCCGTCCTGGGAAGCTACCGCCTCGGTGCCCCCCTGATGCTGTGGCCGTGACTGCACCGGTACAGGGCCAGCATGAGCTGGCCGTGGAAATGTTCCCGCAGCGGATGACGCGCCGTCAGGTCCCGCAGCTCGGGGACCAGTTGCTCATGGGCGCCGTCGCGCAGGTCAGCCTCGACGCGCCACTCCATCGCCTGCACGCGCAGCTGGTTCAGGTGCGGCACCCACCGAACCCCGAACTTCATGGCGTCTCCCCGATAGGACGCCAATCCGGATAAGTCCGGCTCTGTGATACGTGCCTTTTAAGCAGAAAGCATCGCTGGGGCTTTATTCGAAGGTCACCAGAGGCGGATCGCAGGCTGACCAGTCCAGCGTGACGGCGGCCGTCCAGGACTGCCTAGCGGAACCGAGTTGTTTGCCGGTGAACGGCTCGAAGTACTCGCCGAACTCCCCGTCGGCGGCGATCTGGCTGAGTGAGTCGCTGCGGATCTGATCCGCGCGGGCGGAGTGGCCGAGCAGGCTCAGCGATTGCCACAGCAGCCAGTTGATGACCGGCCAGACCGGCCCGCGCCAGTAGTTGTCCGGCTCGAACGCCGGCTCGGCGGGGGACGTGCTCGGCAGCAGGCGCCAGCGCAGCTGCGGATGGCCGCAGAAGTCTTCAGAATCCAGAAGCCGCAGCTGAGTGGCGAGCTGGCCGGTGTCCGCGGTCCGGGCGAACAGCGGTGCGAAGCCCGCGAATGTTCGCAGCCGGATGTCCTGTCCTGTCCGGACGTCGTAGTCGATGCACAGCCCGGTCCTGGGGTCAAAACGGCTGGCCAGCGCCGCGCGGCCGCAGTCGAGCCAGCGGGTCAGCTGATCGCGGTCGTCGCCGCTGGCCCCGGCCACGTCGGCCAGGTCGAGCAGCGCGGCGTTCGCAGCGACGAGGATGGCGGTGAAGAACACGTCCTTGATCAGGAACGGGTACTCGCGGTAGATCTGCGCGTCGTCGTAGCGGTATTTCCGCAGCTGCCCGACCAGCCACAGATACCGGTCATAGTCCCAGTTGGTGGGCCGCTGCGACGGGTCAGGGACCTCGCTGGTGTCCAGGCGGGTATACGGGCCGGGTTTGGCGACCTTGATGCGCTCGAGCGCGCGATCCCAGCGCGGGGAGTTGTCCGTGCCCTCCCAGGGGTGAAAGGTGGTGACCAGCCCGGATGCCTCCGGGTCGCGCTGGGTGGCGAGATAGCGGTGCCAGCTGACCATCTGCGGGTACAGCGCCCGAATGCGCGCGCGAATTTCCGGCTGGTGTGCCTGCGGTGTCAGTTGCCAGATCCGCAGCAGCGCCAGGGCGTGCACCGGCGGCTGGCAGATCCCGGTCGTCTTGGGCGGGGACACGGGCGCCGCCGGCGAGACGGCGGTGTCCCACCACTGCGGTCCGGGAAAGTAAGGATGGTCCGGGCCTGCCCGGAATACCACATGCGGCACCATGCCCGTCGCCCACTGCGCCTCGAATAGCTGCTCGAGCTCGGTCATGGCCCGCCGGACGTCCAGGTGCGCCCATCCGATCGCGATGAAGGCGCTGTCCCAGCTCCACTGGTGCGGGTACAGACGGGGCGCCGCCCTGGTCCAGCTGCCTTTGTCGTTGCCGTGCAGTACCGCGACCGCCCGGTCGTGCAGCGTTGCGCGAGGATCGGCGGTCACGCTCATCGCGGGCTCCTCCTGATGGGAAGTATCGGACGTAAGCGGCGCTCTGGCTTGCCCTCCGCCGTCGACGCCACCACGGTACCCAGGGAGATCAGGAAAGCTCGCGGGCGCCCGGGTTGAAATCTCCCCGGGCTCCCGGCGATCGGTCCTCGGCTCTGCCGAGGCCAGCAGCGCCGTCGGCTAGAAGATGCGACCTGCGTAGCGGCGCAGGAATCCGTCGCCGCTGTCGGCCGTAATGGTCACGTCGTAGTATCCGTCGGCGTTTGCGGGCCAGTCGACGGTCTGCTTGTGGCCGCGAGCCACCCGGACGCTCTGCGGCTGACCGGAGTAGTCGTTGGGCGCGAGGCTGTAGACCACCGGCTACTCCGGTTTGCCGCGAGTGACTGTGAACTGAGTGGCGGTCTGCGGCAGGAAGCTGTCGGGGTAGACAGCGAGCGAGACACCGACCTTCCCGCGGACCGAGAGTTTGGTCTTGACCAGTCCGCTGTGCCGGTCGACGGTCGCGTCCGCGTGCGTCATGTTCACGGCGGGCCGGTGCGGCCGGGTTCCTGTTTCCTGGGCCGGGAAGGTCTGCTGGCCTTGGGGCGGAGCCGCCACTTTGGGGAAGGCCTTCTCCGCATCGGACTGCGTGATCAGCGGCACCGTGTCGGGCAGGTTCGGGATGCAGAAGTCGGGGTTCTTGAAGTCGAAGGCGGCCGTCAGGTCACCAGAGACCGACCGCCGCCAGTCGGTGATGTTGGCGGCGCGGACGCCGGTCCAGGTCTCCAGGAACTGGAGCATCGAGGTGTGGTTGTAGGTGTTCGAATCCACGAAGCCGCCCCGGGTCCAGGGCGAGGCGATGATCATCGGCACCCGGTTGCCGAAGCCGATCGGCAGCCCGCTGATGAACTCGTTCGTCACGCTCGCGTCGGGCGCGGGCGGCACCATGTGGTCAAAGTAGCCATCGTGCTCGTCATAGGTGAGGAACAGCGCGGTGGAGTTCCACAGTTCCTGGTTTCCCATCAGCGCCTCGAGCACCGCCCGGACGTAGTGCGCGCCGTAGCTCGGGCTGGCCGCCGGGTGCTCGGTGTAGTTGTCGGGTGCCACGATCCACGAGACCTGCGGCAGCGTTCCGGCGGTGGCGTCGGCGATGAACTGGGCCAGCACGTGGTTGACGTGGTTCGGGCCGAGCGGCGTGCCGGCGCTGGGCTGCCAGGGCTGGACGGCGCCACGGGCGGCCAGTTCCTGCCCGGCCGCCGTGGTCGCGTTCTCGGAGTCCTCGTACTGCTGGTAGAACCACAGCGGGTTGTCGCCGAAGTCGCCGACCCAGGCGTTGACGCCGCCGCCGTCCCCGACCTCACGGTTGGTGTAGACCTGCCAGCTGATACCGGCCCGCTGCAGCAGCTCGGGGTAAGTGGTGAGGGCTGTGGCGCCGCTGAACACCGCAGCGTAGTCGGCTGGGTTGGTGATGAAGCCGCCGCTCGTTCCGGTCCAGAAGTACATCCGGTTCGGGCTAGTCGGGCCCATAATCGCCTGGTAGTAACCGTCGCAGATGGTGAACGCGTCGGCCAGGGCGTACTGGAAGGGGATGTCGGCCCTGGTGAAGTAGCCCATCGTCTGCTCGGTCTTGGCCGGCACGTAGTTGTTCCACAGGCCGCCGTAGCGGGCGCTGTGGTCGCCGGTCCAGCTGTGATCCAGGTCCCCCGCGTTCTGGGCGTTGACCTTCGTCGAGTCCATGTGCAAGGGCAGCAGTACGCCGAGGTCGGTCCGGCGCGTGTCCGGCTGCTGGAAGATGTTCGTGCCGTTCTGGTACTTCAGAGCCTGCTTGTCCGCGAAGCCGCGCACGCCCTGCAGGCTGCCGAAGTAGTGGTCGAATGACCGGTTCTCCTGCATGAGGATCACGAACGTGCTTGAGATCGCGGATCGTGGCGGTGAGATGGTTTGGCCCCCTTGCCCCCGCGAGGGCCCCGGGCGCCCGGGTGAGCCCGCCAAGCTGCGCTCCCGCGCCGGCGGTGATCGCCACCCCGGCGGCCGTGCCGCCCAGGCTGAGGAACCTGCGGCGGGAGACGGCCGCCTGGAAGGGCGCCGGCGTGCTGTAGTCGGTGTTGTTGGCGTCGATGACGTCCACGTCCTTTCAGCGGTGACGTAACGAAACCACCCAAGGCAACACGAATCTCGTAAACATCAGCAGGCGGCCGACAGAGATAGCAGGCGAAATGAAGGTGAACGCGGCCCGGCCGTCAGCTTTCGCAGGGGACCGGGGGCTGGTGGCCCGCGGTCCCCTGCGAGGTGAGGATGAATTAGCGGTGCGGACCGCGATGATTCTCTGCGGCCGGGCAGGGGTTAGTCATGATCCCGCGGAAGTTGTTGATGCGGTTCGTGGACGTGCCGCCTCCGCCGAAAACTAGGTAGGTGCTGGTCAGCAGCGTCCCGTACTGGGCGTTGCGGCCAAAGTCGTTAGCACCAGGCAGATGGTTGCCGAACGCCCATAGGCATCGGCGGTCATCGTGCCGGTGCCGGAATCGGGACTGGAATGCGCTGAAGAACGGGTAGAACGCGGCTGGCGTGCCTGCGTCCGTTGTCGGGATCAGGGTGCAGCCGGCGCCGGTGGTCCGGTTGCAGCCGGCCTCGATGCGCGGCAGGTCTGCCTCGAACGCGTTCCGCGAGTACTGGACGTTGTAGTGACGCCCGGTCAGCGGGCTCGAGAACAACACGGGCTCGGGGTGCATGGCCGTGTTGCCGTTTGGCCAGACGGGCTGGTAGTCAAGCCCGTCGAAGCCTGCGTTGGTATCGGTACAGCCGTTGACGTGGATGACCAAGGCCTCGCTTCCCGGGAAGCAGAAGTCGTCGTCTGCGTCGGTCGGGGATGCCCCGCTCCCGAAGCCCTCGGTATCGCCCGCCGGGCAGGTGATCGGATTGCCGCTGCTGTCCACCCCGAACTGGGTAGCCGGGATCGGGTTCGGGCCGTTGCAGTTCTCGAAGTGCCCGATCTCATCGCTGAAGGCGATGTTATAGCTGTGCGCGGCCCAGATGACCCTGGTCTGCTCGGAGGAGGTGGAGTACATCGGGTGGAAGTTGTACGGCTGTTCGACGCAGCTGGTGCCGGTCGGGTCGTACTGGACCTGGCCGAATCCGTTGGCCGCGCTCGCGGTCATAGATCCGGTGTGGCCGCTCGTCCGGTCATGGATTACTGCCTTGAGCCCGTGTGGCGTGTCGTGCAGGCGCACCGTCAGGTTGTCACCGGAATTCATGAGCAGATCCTTGGTCAGATCTGGCGTGAACGTGGCGAGGGTTGATTGCAACGGGTTCGCCGGCGTTTGGGATACGCCGTTCTTCGTGACGAACGCGAAGTTGACGTACTCAAGACCGGTCCTGGCGGCGCAGGTCGGATTCAAGGTGGTACCGGTTACTGGATTCTCGGCCAGGCTGAAGATGTTCATCGCGACGCACCACCGGGTCGGATCGCAGCCGCTGGCTCCGATCGCTTGCGCCCAGGTGGGCCACGGTATCCAGCCAGGCGGGTAGAACTGCAACTCCAGGAATGCGGTGCCGGGATGGTCGGGCGAGACCGACGGGTCGACGATGTTCGAGTCGCTGTCAGGGGTGCAGGTCGACACCGTATTCGGGTAGGACTGGGTGGCACACAGCGCCATGCCGAGCCAGAAGGTGCCGTTAAGCTCGAACTCGTATGATTTGCCTGGTTTGTTCGGATTGACCGGCGACGGGTCGTGCGGCAGCCGTATCGAGTACGACATCCGGTTCCCCGCGCCCGGGACGTTGGAGTAGAAGAGGTTAGACGGCTCGTCGTGACCGACATACTTGGAGCCGAAGACATCGGCCGGGCTGGCCACCTCGGCGCAGTTAGCGCTGTACTCGCAGTCGATCGCCATATGCTGGCTCGGGTCCGCCGCGTGAATGACGTGCTGGCCCGACGCGGCCGGCGAAGCGCTGGCAGCAGCCAGGCTCGCGGCGACTAAGAAAAGGCTTCCCGGGATCGCTATTAGCCGTATGAATCTCATAGCCACCCTTCCGCAGCTGGCCGGTCACCGGCTGGAACGTCCAGCACCACCTTGTGCCGGCCTCGGGCGGAGAGTAACACCCGCGAGCGCCGGGATGAAGAGCCTGTGGCGGGCCGACGGTTCAGCCTGCGCAAATTTTTCTGCCAAATTATGGGGGTTACTGTAGGTGCCGTGGTCTGTTCCGTCGTGAGGAGGGTCCGATGAGTGAGTTTGGTTTTCGGCCTGGCCGGGTCGGGTTGCGGTCGGCCGGGCCGATCGCGTTCGGGCCGGACGGCATCCTGTTCCTGGCCGACAACGCCGCCTCGAAGGTGTTCGCCGTCGAGGTCGCGGACCCTGGCTCGGAAGGCGGGACTGAGCCGTTGACCTGGAGAACGTCGACGCGCTGGTCGGCTCGTTCCTGGGCTGCGAGCCGGGCGACGTCGTGATCAGGGATATGGCGGTCCATCCGCGATCAGGAAATGTGTACCTGTCGGTCCAGCGTGGCCGAGGTGCTGCGGCCCAGGCTGTACTGGTGCGGGTAGACCGCCCCGACGGCTCGGTCACCGACGTCTCGCTTGATGACGTGCCTGTCGCGGAGGCGGCGATCGGCGACGCGCCCGCCGCCGGTTAGCCCGGCCCCGGAGGGGGGCGGGCTGCCAGGAAGGAGCCACCCCGTTGACCATCACGACTGACCATCCCGGCTGCCAGGCCGGGCACCCGCCGCCGGCGCGCCGACGCTGTGCCAGGCCGGCGTCACCGGCCAGATCCTCAAGGCCCTGTCCGGCGCCGGCTACGCCAGCGACGCCAGCTTCACCCTCCCCGTGCCCGAGACGCTCTACATCGCCGTCACCCGCGAAGCCCGCCAGACCGGGCGCTCCGAAGACGGCCGCGCCCCCAGGACCATGCTCCCCAGCTG
>WNEY01039232.1_pt1 | contig 13219 bp, 15 predicted proteins | sample 5400531 | NCBI WGS metagenome assembly WNEY01 (sample SAMN13153338, study PRJNA577476) | soil metagenome | isolation source: 200 cm saprolite under Douglas fir tree site 1 | place: USA:California | collected 2015-04-18
GTCGCCAACTTTTTGTTCGGCGCCTTATGGGACCAAATTTCTTCGACCGTGGCTTTTTCCTACAGCCTCATAACATCGCTTGCTGCAGTCGTTGGTCTGACTGTTCTCACCATTTCGTGGAGTAAGACTCGCAGTCCAGTGGCGAATTAGTTCGCTAAATTACTAGTCGGCTTCAGAAGACTGCTGGGGAAGCGGATTAGGACTGTACCGTTTCTTGTCCTTGTTCTCCTGCAGAATATCGGCAAACGGCTCGCCCTCTTCTTCCTCTTCATCCTTCTCCTCAGCATCTTGAGATTGCGAGCTCTCCTCAGCTGGAGCGTTCTCTTCGGGTAGGCTCGTTTCCTCTATGGATTCAGTCGGTGGTGGGCTTGCTACCACGGGCTCAGCAGGAGAAACGCCTGAAACGGGGTTCGTCGGGGTCTCGGCCAATGGGGTCTCGGGCACCACTTCGATCGCTGTGGATTCCTCACTTGAGGTCTCAAGGGAAGGCTCCTCTGGCTCCTCAGGTGGAGCCACCATATGCTCTCTTTCTCGAGGAATTATTGCTCTTGGGTCTTTGACGCCGTAGAACCGGTCTGTGAAGTAGGAATAGACGTCTATCATCTGGGCCGCTGGATGGGCTGGAAACTCGTCTTTGAGCTGGCAGAGAGCGCAGAGAACCGTGGCATGGCCAGTCTGCTTGTCAATCGTCACCCTGACAGCCTCTTCGCCACATCGTGGGCAGGTGAAAACTGTGGGGAGTTTCTTTTTGACGATTCTAACTACTCGGCGTCTTCTTCTCCCCAACCGCTAACGACTCATCACCTAAGAGGGGAGGAGTCAATATTTACCTTTGGTTCGAGGATCGTCGCTAACATTTTGGAGTCCACGTAATTATCATGGGTAGACCGCCTAGTGAATAGTATACCTTAACCGCACTGACGATTTTCAAACCACTCATTCACGCCCTCTATAGTCAGACTAAATCCACTTGGAGAGCTATTTCGCTTGGAGTTGCCGCCCAACCAGAGAAAAGCTAAGGCTCCCCGCTCTGAAATTTTTGCTTATTAGGGGGTTCCCCACTTGAATAATCTCGATGCGCAAGATAGAAGGGTCCATTGAGGTAACTGCTTCACCGGAAACCGTCTGGAACATTCTCGCTGATCGTGAAAATGAATTCAAGTTCTATCCAGCCCTCGTTTCTCATGAAATTGACCCACCGGGCTTGGCTGTGCTTGGACAGAAAAGCCATGCCAAGGCAAAGATAAGAGGAATGAAAGTCGAAACGTTCACGGAAATAGCAGAGCTTGAACCCAACAAGAAGCTCGTTTTTAGACAAACACGGGGCGCCTTCCTCAAGTCGTTCACCCAAATTGTAACTCTTGAGCCCATAGAAAGTGGGACTAAGGTGACGCAAAGCGGCGAGTACGAAGTCTCTATGGGATACTTGGGAAACATCCTCAGGAACCTCGTGGTTGATCGGGCGATAAGAAAGAATTTCAACGTGTTCCTGAAGAGCCTGAAGGAACTGTCAGAGCTTAAGCAACCGACGCAGACATAGTAGCGTCTTCTTCGACTGGTAGTCTGACTATACTGGACAATCGAGGGAGTAGTTTTCTCCAGCACTCCGCAAAGGACGCTTCTGCCGCTCAGGTACGGAACACAGGCTGCGGCGTTGTCTATCTATCGGATTTTCTATTCGAGCCTTTTCATTTTGTCCTTCCACCGCTTGTAGGTCGGATGCCGCTAAGAGGATAAAGCGCACCCCACGCCGCGCTTTCTGAACATAGGGGTTACGTAGTTGTTTGGGCTACGTATTACGAGGAACTCAATATATTGGAAGGAGAAACCCGAACGCAATTTGCCTTTGGTTAGAGCGCTTCCTTCGGAAGGACTGCTGCCGTATGGTCATGGAAACAGGCTTTGAGACCTGCTCCTTTTGAAAACGGTTCTGAAATCGGGGTTTGAAACCAGTCTCAAAATCAGCTATGGAGAAACAGTTTCTGAGACGCCTTCGAGAAATGCTTCCTGAAACAGCTCTTGAAAACGATTGCCGGAATCAGCTCGTGAAACAAGTGACCGTGAATTTTCCCGACCCCGGGGGGCCTACTCGAGTTCCGCACCGTCCACAGGCCCGCCCAAGGGAAGGAAAGTATAGCAAGCGCTTATTACGTGCGATTTTCCGCCAATCCAACTGGTACGTATGCCCGGTAAAGTCGTACATTTCGAGCTACCGGCCGACAACGTCGAACGCGCGAAGACCTTCTACATGAAAGCCTTCGGATGGGAGATCAACCAGTACCCAGGAATGCAGTACCACATGGTAGGCACCACACCATCAAACCAGCAGGGAATGCCCACGGAACCCGGCGCCATCAACGGCGGATTGACCAAACGCCAAGACCCGAACAAGAACACTGTCATCACCATCGACGTCCCTGACATCGAAGCCTCGCTCAAGAACATCGAGAAGCTAGGCGGCAAGACAGTCAAGAAGAAAGAAGCAGTCGCGGATATGGGCTTCACAGCCTACTTCAAGGACCCTGAAGGAAACATCGTCGGACTCTGGCAAAGCGCCCGCCGCATGTAGACATGAATACCCGTTAGTCGACCCCTCCCTTTTTTCCATCGAAGTCAACCACCGAAGAGCCTAGTGGCACATGACCAGTTCTAGCTCGCGCATCCCATCAGCTAGGCAGAATAGTCCTACGCATTAGGTGATAGCTCGCTCCGAGCGGAGCGACTGGTTTGAACTGTTCTCTACGAAACATGCTCGGTGATCCAAACCACATCCACTCCGCAACCTTTGACAGATTCTTAGAGACGACTGGATATGCTTCGACGATTCCGCCTCCCTGTTTTCTTATCGACTCTAGTGCCCCTCTGAGAGCCGTTCGCGCCACTCCTTGTCCTCGATAGTCCTTGACGACGAAGAAGCAGGTTATCCGCCAGAGCTTTTCGCTCCCCGAAACAGGTTCTAGCTTCTTGTAGTTGCGGCCAGAATCGATTCTAGGAAGCTCTTCCTTTGTTCCGTACTGGCACCAGCCGACAGGCAGCTTCCCATCGTACACCAATGCAGCATGGGAACGACCCTGCCGAACGAGCATCTCTTTGGCCTTCTTGTTCATCCTCCCCCTCTCTGCTGTCGAAAATTTTCCGCGAACAGGTCGCGGCCGTTGATAGTACATGCACCAGCAATGACCCTGCTTCATCGCAAGCCTCTCAAAATCCGGCCAAGTCGCAGACGATAATTCCCTCACAGTGAAATCCTGTCTTGGACCCCTCGACGCTACTTCACCTATTCCAAATCATTGAGCTGGCGAGGAAATTAACCTGTCCGGTAGACTAGAAAGGGCGAGGGCTGAAATAACCCACCCAACCGCCCTCAACAACCCCCATATGGATCGCGATCGACAGTTAGCCGGTTTGAAAACACAGCAAGCCGAGAGACACAAGCACATCCGCGCCAGAGGCTACATTGGAAGCTCCGCACTGGGAATATCTGACGGGCTTCTCACAAACCTTGTATTTCTGAGCGGGTTTGCAGGAGCGATCTCCGACATTCAACTGATCCGGCTAGCGGGAATCGCTTCGATGCTCGCCGGAGCAATCTCCATGTCCTTCGCAGGATTCCTGGCACAACGATCCGAGTTCGACCTCTATCATGCAGACGCCAAACGAGAAGCGGGAGAGATAGAACAGGAGCCCGAAGAAGAGAAGAGCGAGCTGAAAAATTTCTACATAGCAAAGGGTCTCAGTCAAGACGAAGCCGAAAAAATAGTTGAAAAGATATCCGCGAACAAGGCGAAATTCCTCGAAGACATTTTGATGCACGAATTGCACGTGCACGAGACGAGACTGGAGAACCCGATCAAGATGGGCGGAGTGATCGGCCTATCATTCCTAGTAGGAGCACTGATACCCCTGACACCATTCGTTCTTCTGCCCACCAAGAACAGTTCGATACTTGCCGCCGCACTCATTGCACCTTTGTTTCTATTCGGAGTTGGAGTCTGGAGGGGACGGATCGTTGGAAGGAAAATCTGGAGAAGCGGACTCGAGACGCTGATCATCGGCGTGGCAGCGTCGGCCGTCCTCTACCTTATCGGTACCGCCCTTGTCTTTGTATAACCGGACAAACCTGTCGAAAGACCTGGCTTCTAGAACGCGCGGTATTTCGATCGTTCCATCACGCGTCTGGTTGTTTTCCATAATAGCCACGATAGCACGCTCTGTAGCAACGAGAGTACTGTTCAGCGTGTGCAGATATTTGGTCGGAAGGCTCGGCTTCTCTCTGTACCGGACCTTTGATCTGACCGCTTGGTAAGAAGTACAGTTGCTGCACGACGCCATCTCCCGATACTTTCCCTGTCCAGGCAGCCAAGCCTCCAGATCGTACTTCTTCGCCGCAACTGTCCCGAGGTCCCCAGTGCACACGTTCACGATCCTGTGTGGGATCTTGAGGCTTTGAAAGAACTCCTCCACGTTGTGGACTAGCTCTTCGTGTAATTTCCAAGAATCCTCAGGGGTTGAGAAGAGGAACATCTCAACCTTCTCGAACTGGTGGACCCGAAATATCCCCTTGGTATCCCTACCGTGTGCCCCGGCCTCTTTTCGAAAACATGGGCTGATTCCTGCGTAGCGCAATGGCAGGCTCGGTTGATCGATAATATCGTCATTGTGAAGCGCTAGGAGAGCGTGTTCAGCTGTTGGGATCAAGTAGAGGTCTTCCCCCTCTATCTTGTAGATCACCTCTTCAAAATCGGTGAGCGCGACCGCCCCGGCTATGATATCTCGGCGTAGGAAGTATGGAGGCTGGTAGAGATGGAAGCCTTTTTTCGCGACAAAATCTAGTCCATACTGGATGAGTGCATGGTTCAACCGGACAAGATCCCCTTTCAAGTAATAGAACCGTGCTCCGGCGACACGGCCTGCTTTCTCAATATCGATTAGCCCGCGTTTGAGGCCTAGATCGATATGGTCGAGAGCCTTGAAGTCGAACTTCGGAATCGCGCCCCACTTTCTTACTTCGACATTGTCATCTTCATCCTTCCCGAACGGCACGCTGTCATGGATCAGGTTGGGAAGGTTCAGAAGAATATTTTGGACCTTCTCCTTTTCCTCGTCGATTCTTGCCTCGACACCCTTGACCTTCTCCGGAACAACCTCGGCCTCTTTCATCAATGCCCTTGCATCCTGTTTCTTCTTTCTCGCCTCCGCGATTGCAGCGGTAATCTCATTCCTTTTCTTCCTCAGCTGATCAGCCTCTGCTTGGAGCCGCCGCCACTCAGTGTCCAGCTTCAACAGAAGCTCCACCTGGTCCAGCTTGTCAGGCAGGCCTCTCTTTCGCAAGCTCTCCCTGACTACCTCCGGGTTCTCCCTCACGACCTTGATGTCCAGCAAGACTCGTTCGCGCTCAAGATTCTCCCCGTCGGTAAAAAACCAATGTCCTCCCTTGTTGTGCCAAGACTTTTCAAGGACCAAGCCCTCTCGCAGACTTCAGTCTTGGAGTTACATCAGCACGACGTAGTCTATTTCGGAGTCGTCAACCTCATCGATAACGGCTACGTCATGGGCGCAATAGACGTCTGGAAATGCCGGTCCTGTCCTCAGACTTTCTGTGAAGACAAGCGGTTCGGCATGACAGACCTCGCCCCCGAAGTAGGACTTCCCAAGATAGAACCCGGCTCGAAATGGGCCGCACTAATCTGCACGAGAAACACCGGCTCGAACTGGACCCTCATCCAGGCAAAGCCCGGTGCCACGTTGCAACACTCATGTACGCCCGACACAAAACTCGAACTCAAAGTCGGCCCCGACTATTCGATAGAGGCCGGTCCCGCCTCAGGCATAGGCCAGCACAGAATCATTCTCGTTGAAAACTTCGTCAACGCACCCGTTGACGTGATCACGGGAAAGAAGCATCTGGGAACAACAAACGCTAACCAAGCGCTCGGAAAACCATTCTCGTTCACACCACCATTGTCCGCGGCGGTAATCCAGCCATCGAAGTACAACGTTCTCAACCTGACAAGCATCTTATTCATCGTTTCAGGCGTCTGGCTCGGCTTGATAGCATCATTCAGCCTCGGCAACCCTGCAATTCTGGGCGTCTTTGCAATTCTCGCCCTAGCTACTATCGTGGCTGGAATCTTCTTGCGTAAACCCAAACTCTGGCCCGCTACACTAGGACTAGTTACGGTCGCCGCCGCGTTTGCGGCTCAGCTATGGATCCAATTCGCAACGGGCCTCACTGCGAGCGCGACAACGTTAGATGTCCTGTTGGCCGCATCCGTCGTCACAGGTTGGCTATCATGGTCACGAGTCAGGAGCCTAAGAGCGAAACAATGGCACCCACTAGACATGCCAGCTTATGGCTGATCATAGATGAATGGAGTCGCCAATTTCCTAACAGGCTACGCGATCTACAAAGGAGAAAGATTCCCGTTCGAAGCCGTCGCCTATGGACGGATAGGCGGCCAAAATGTCAGCCCGATACTACAACCTGAAGCGATTAAGAGACTTGAAGAGCTCAAGGTGGACTTGGAGCTTTTCACCGCCCGACTGCAGAGAAAGATGGTTGAGGGAGAGATGACTCTGAACATTCCCGAGGGAGCCACTCCACCAGAATAGACTCTTTCAAACACAATCAGTCTAGGAATTGATCGGGACGAGTCTTTCGCCGAAATAGTACGCCTTGAGATTGCAGAACTCGCACCAGGCGCCAACTCGGTTGTCTGTCTGGTCCGAGAAGTAGACGTTCAGCTGCGTCCGCCCACATCGCGGACATTCATGGTTGGTGACCTTTTCCAACAGTCTTACCACGAATCTACCGCTTTCTATGAGTATTATCCAGTAGATGACAGTAAAAGTGAAACTGATGACCGTCCCGACGACTCCCGATGATTAGCCAGGGTTTGGGTCCCCGATCTGCCAAACCAGTCTCTGTCGAGAGTGATTTTCGCGAAGTTTTCTGTTCCCTATTTAAAGCGGGTGTTACCCTAGAGGTTCGGGATTGGTTACAACCGGGGAATTACCTCTGCCCGCATTCTTCTTCTTGACGGTTGGGCGCATGAGTCAGTGCATCATAATCTGTCCCTCCTGCGAGCGAGAAATACTGAGTGATAACGAAGCGCGTAGAACCCCAAGGGGGAGGATAGTCTGCGACGAATGTGCCCAGGACACCTACCTGGACGTTCCATTGACATAGGGAGAAAAAAACCATGGACCCGATTATTTTCGAATTCCTCGGGGGACTACTAGCTGGCGCAATGGTTGGACTCATGGTAGTGCTGAGGATCAAGCACCCGGCGCCAAAGAGGATGCCAATGCTCGCCGTGAAGAAAACCAGATCAGCCACATCAGTCCATCGTCGAAAAACCTCTCCAATCAGGGACAGGAGCACCGTCACCTTCGCCAAAACGAGAAAGAAACCCAAAACGAAAACTCCTGACGCAACGACCCCGTCTAGTCAGACGCTCAACACTCTTCCAGCCACAGTGTCTTTCGATACTTGTCCTTCTTGCGGACTCCAAGCTCCCGGATCTTTGCTGGCTGAGCACTTCTTGGGCAGCCCCTCTCATAGGAACGGCCCTCCGAAAATAGTCAAGGCCGATATTGTTGAAGTTGAGGCCAGCGACGAAGCCAAGGAAGAAGACTCGAAGCAGTCGGTGAGAAATCTGTTGCAGATGCTTGTTCCTCCGAGAGCGTTCGGGCGTCGGCATGCTCATAGATCGATGGGCCCAATTTCCTCGATCGTCAAAGACTTGGGCCCGCCACATAGGCGCCTTCCATAACTACAACACGACTATCCTTCTTGGAGAAGGTATCACCCGGAATAAGCCCCAATGTCGAATAGGACCACGGGGTCCAAACTTGCCTGAGAATCGTGCGAGAATGGCGCTAGACTTCAGGTCTTTTCGCCATCACATCCAAGGCTGGACTGAACCCTGAATCGCAAGACTCGCCCATTATAGTTGTGACGGAAAATTTTCTGTGGAAAAAAAGATGGGGACAAGAGACAGCATCTCTCAATGCGAGAGTGGTCTGAGGAGAACACTTCGGACTGCGAAATCGCCCATTATCAGCCCTGATCCGGAATCCGAACAGACATATCTAGAACATGGGATGTTTCACGCTGCAAACGCGGATAATTCCCAACCGAGCCAAGCCCAGACTGCAACCCGATGAGCCTATCTCGCCCATAATCGGTGCCAGACAGCGAGCTTTCCAGGAATAAGGGGGTCTTAGCGACCGAGTCTCGCGACGCAAGAGAGCCCTCCTCGGACCCTTGTGAAAAGAATCTTCGGAAGTGGTACACATCATTCAGATCTGGAATAATCGCTCAGACTAGACAGATTCCCCACGACAGTTGAGGATTGTCGAGTGTCTAGTGGGGAATCTCAAGCGGAACCAAAGTTGGCTCCGGCTTCGGAAACGCAGTCTCATGACGCAGATATGCAGAAGGATCCCGCAACCGCTTCTTCTCGCACAGCTTCTCAAGGAACTTTATCCCTTTGCCAACTGGATCCAGCGGTTTCATGTCCAAGTATCCTGATTCAACTGCACCCCTCAGTATCTCGTCTCCCCTCGGGCTCCGGGTAATTACCGTGCTCCAGCCGGGAGACGATCCAATCGCGCCCACCGCAATGTCAGCCAGTTCAGCCGAATAGTCAACGCAAACATTGCATTCCTCCCGTGCGGCAGCGGCCACAGCCTCAACAGGCTCATCAATGGCGAGCTTGTCGCCCACGTAGACGAGTAATCTGTTTCTCTTTATGTTGACCTTGGTAACGTTGTTGAGGTCTATTCCCCTCTTGCCCTGGACATAGTCGACCATCATCTTCTGATAGTCAAACACTTTGGAACAGAAGAGGCCGACTGTGAAGACAAGATTTCTCGCAAGTTTCGGCGCGGCGATCCAGTGAGTGCCCATCCGCCAGCTTCCCTGAAGCTCGCAAGGCAAACCAACAAGAGCGATACGCTCTTCCTGGAAGTTAACAACAGACCGGTTAGGGATCGCTACCTCAGCGAGACCCCCCACCTGGCCTCCCGGCGTGTATCGGGATCCAGCATGATTCAACAAGTCCTCTCTCGTGCGCGCGATCTGCGGCTCGGGCCTCCAAGGCTTGCCCGAGGTGAGACCCGAGTTGACCGCGTAGTCAATGATCTTTCGATCAAGCGCGTAGAGAAGGAGAGAGGTTACGGCACCACCATCCTGCGCACGTTTGACAACGTCAGGGTCCTTGGACTTGACAGAGTACGCTCCGACGTGGATTCCGAGAATCGCCTCTTCAGCAGTTCTCGACCGTCCGAAGACCTGTCGCTCAATCTCCGCAACGGGCAGCTCTATCCTCGGGCAGCTATAGTAACAGACCTGGCAGGCAGCACAAGTGCCCCGCATGACCGGTTCCTCCTTTTCGCTGTGAAAGAGAATATCGATGGGGCAGGAGGCAATGCAGGCCCCGCAGTACATGCAGAGGTTCTTGTTCACAACCTCCTGGATAAGATTGCCGAAGATCTTGAGCTTGATCGGCCGCGCCTTCCAGCCCTCACCCTCAACAGTCGACTTCAGAGGCATAGCCTGGGGCGTGGCTGGCGCTGCTGCGGGTTTCGGCACGGCCTGCCCTGACAATGTCTACTCCTCCTTCTGTCGCACCTGCGACGCTCCCCCGATCGTATCAACGCTGAAAACGTACTTGTCGTCCTTCTTTACAGGCGGCTTGGAAAGCCTCTCAGGACTCCACACAAGCCGGTCACGCGTATACTCCGCAATATCATACTCCACAGTCTCCTCTAACGCAAACTCTGGACAATAATCATATCCCGCAACCGGTGCATCGATCAAGATGGAGTAGATGCCTTCCTCTGTATCCTTTCTCAACTGCATATCGTTGTTGTGGAAATCTCAACGTGTAAGGTCTATGGAAGAGATGACGGATGCCTGTTAGATAGGCGATCGAGATATCGACCGCTGCCTTCGCCTTGCCGATTATCGGGGCCATCGCTTTTCTACCTGTCCGCCTCTACCGGCCAGTAGTCTATGCTCCACCAAGCCGTAGGCATGTCCGCCAAACGGTTTCCAAGCAGAACTGCGGGTATAGCCGCCATGTTTCGGTATGATCCTGTAATGTATCGTGCACGGTAGGGCTTGTCTCCCCCTTCTCCGATGAGATAGAAGCTGCATTCGCCCCTGGCCGACTCGACCCTTCCATATGCAACCCCCCGAGGCAGAACTATTGGCGCCTTCCTCCTAATCGGTCCCGCGGGAATTTTCTTGACGATCTGGCGGATTATCTTGCAGCTCTCTCGCATCTCATCCATATGGACCATCGCCCGGCTGAAGGAATCGCCATCGGGCCGCGTTGAGACTTCAAAGTCGAGTTCAGGGTAGGCAGCATAAGGCTCATCCTTGCGAAGATCGGCGTCGACACCCGAGCCACGAAGCGTCGGCCCGGTGCAGCCCAACTCGATCGCCTTCTCCTTCGACAATACCCCGATTCCCTTGGCACGGGATGTGAACAACGGGTTGTTGAAGAAAATCCGATCGTACTCCTTCAGACGTTTCTCAAAATATTCCGTTCTCTTGACAGCCTCCTCGGCAAACCCTGGTGGCAAATCGCGTCGGACCCCCCCTGGTACTAGGTATGAGTAGGTGATTCTGGCTCCGGTAAGTTTCTCGGCTAGATCGATGAATAGCTCTCTGTCACCGAGGGGCCACATGAACATAGTAGTGTGCCCGAGGAATACGCCGTAGATGGAGAGCCAGTAGAGATGGCTCATTATCCTGTTCATCTCGTTCAGGAGGGTTCTAAGATACTGTCCCCTTCGCGGCACCTCGACCCCCTGAATCTCCTCGATTGATCTCACCCATGCATGATTGAGGTTTGAAGCGTCGATGATCGAAGGTCTCTCGATAACCGGTATGCTTTTGATTATGTTTCTGAGCTCGATAATCTTCTCGATGCCCCTGTGAACATAGCCAGGGTCCGGGGCAACGTTGACAATGATATCTCCGTCCACCTCCACGATCAACCGCATGTGTCCAGAGCCGGAGTGCTGGGGACCAACGCTCAACGTGAGCGTTTGAGCTCCAGAGTCGGAAGTCTCAGTGGACTCAACAGTTGTAAGGGGAACAGGTTTCGGAGGTGCTGACATTGCTGTCTCAGTCCGTAGGGAATCGTATGTCCTTCCGGAGAGGAGGAGGCCCGTCCCAGTTATCGGTAAGAAACAGCTTCTCCAATCTCGGATGGCCATCGAATGTTATTCCGAACATCTCGAAACTTTCTCTCTCATAGTTCTCAACGCCAGACCAAACAGAAACTAGAGATCCCACTTTCGGAGCGTTTCTCGGAACTGACTCTTTCAAGTCGAGAACGAGATCTCGCATTTCCTTGATGCCTATCGATGAAATATGGTAGACTATCTCGAACCTGTTTTCTCGATTGTAGTCAACAGCAGAGACCCCATTTGGATGGTCAAACCCAAGTTTGTCTCGAAGAAATATTGCCACATCCTTGATCCTTTCGGGGGCAACGGTCACTTCAAGCCTCGCGCGACGGATGACATTTGTTTCCTTAATGTCGCTGGGAAAGTTTTCTTTCAGTTTCTGGATGAGATCATCTTCTCTTTCATAGGAGAGGCTCATCCTTGTTCGTACACCTTTGATCTTCGAATCTTCTCTTGAAGCATGATGATTGCCTGCTCCAAAGCTTCTGGTCTTGGCGGGCAACCGGGGACGTAGACGTCGACTGGAACAAACTCGTGCGCCCCGTTCACAATGCTATACGAGTCATGGAATAGGCCGCCGGACATAGCGCAGTCTCCCATTGCGATCACGTATCTGGGCAAAGCCATCTGGTCGTAGATCATCCTTAGCCGTTTCGCCATCTTTTTTGTGATGGTCCCTTCGATCACGATGAGGTCTGACTGACGGAGAGAGCCTATCGGCAGAACTCCGAATCGTTCGAGGTCATGTCGTGCCCCGCTGGCTGCGCCGAACTCGGCGCTACAGCAGGCAGTTGTGATGTTGACTGGCCAGAGAGAGTACATTCGGGCCCAGTTGATCACGTTTCGAATCGGCCCGGTGTCAACGACCTTCTTGACAAGGTCGCTTAGTTTTCCAACCCAGATGCTCAATCCTTCCGCGAGCGTCGCTACAGGGTCTTCTTCCTGGGCCGTTCTCTGAGCGGACAATTATCTCTCAACTACTAGTTTTAGCTTGTTTTACCTATTTATCCGCATCTTCACGACTATAACGCGGTTCTCGTTAGTTTCTCTTCGATTCCTCGTGATAAGACTCTTGGGTAGACTAAGGAGGAAGGGATCCACCGTAGACTGGTGTCTGTCTTACCCCTGTTTTCCGGAGGGTTTCGGACCTTCATTTTTCGGGGTTCTTCTTCCTGTACGCCGCCGGGTTGAACAAATCCTCCTTTTCGTGCGCTATTGGTTTGAAGCTCTCGGAAATCAGCAACTGGAACCCTTCTAAGGCATTATCGATAACTCCTTTCAGCTCGTCCCCCGCGGAAATATCGTGGGTCACCGCCCCTCTCTGGTTGACGATCTTCGACTTTCTCAACACCTTGGCCATGTCTGCCTCCGCGAAACCACAGAGCTTCATGAGACTGATCAAATACAGGGACGTTTTCCCATCAAGCGATTCCTTGGACGCGCCAATTAGCTTAGCAAGTTCTGCACGGTATATGTTTCCCTGTTTCGAGATTGCTGCCTCGACGAGGTCCTCTAGAATCGGAACTGGGACCCGGACGAGAATGGCCATTTACAACGCCCTGACTCGTGAAATCTACGGCTCGGGGAAAGATAAGTTAGGGGGTAGAAAAGACGTCTGGTACGTTCTCCCTGAACTACCCCTCTTTGGTTCTAGGCGCGGACTCCGTGGAAGTGTGTGTGTTAAGGAGTGAAGTTAATAGCCTCAGCTTGCGCTTTCTATCCTGAGTCGAAGAGCTGGGGCGTTAGAGAATGGCTAAACTGGAGACAACATGCTTGCTGGAAAGTTTTCGGAGATTCATGATAACCAGCACTTGTCGTTCCTTCATTCCAAACGAGTACGGAGCAGACTTTTCGGTCTTCCCAGAACGAGCCCGCGAGCTAGGAACAATGTACGTTGAGGCTGAGGACAAGGTGACTTTGGGCCGGGTGAACGATATCAGCTTCGTCCGCGTCAGCTACGTTCTCGGAATCATCTACAACTCCAAAAGTGGGCACACGCAACTGAAATGGA
>WNEY01009920.1_pt1 | contig 13215 bp, 12 predicted proteins | sample 5400531 | NCBI WGS metagenome assembly WNEY01 (sample SAMN13153338, study PRJNA577476) | soil metagenome | isolation source: 200 cm saprolite under Douglas fir tree site 1 | place: USA:California | collected 2015-04-18
CGGCCACCCACTACGTCAACCGCGCGTACGTGCTGTACGCGCGCCCACTGAGCTAGGTCATGCCCGCGCGGATCGATCCGTTCGTCGACGTGCTGCTCCGGGAGCAAGGCGATCAGCTGTACCTCCTGCCGGACGAGCCCGTCACCATGGTGAAGGACGGCAAGCCCCGGAAAGTGAGCCGGCAGCCGCTCACCGATCAGCACATTTACGCTCTGCTCGTCGAGGTGGCGCCGTCCGAGTCGGCCAACCACATCGATCAGATGACCGAGACGGAGTTCGAGTACATCGCGGACCGCGGCATGGTCCGGGTGCGGATCGTGCCCGACATGGGGCGGCTGACGGCCATGGTGGCCCCCATCGGGAATTCCGCGGGGGCCCCGGCGGAAGCGGCCTCCCCTCCTGCTGCCCAGCGGGCACCCGCCAACCGTGAAGCGCGGGCCCCCGCCGCACCTGCACCGCGCCCTCCGAAGCCGTCCGCGATTGCCGCGGCACCCATGGTCGAGGCGCCGGGCGCGACCCGCGGCGGAACCGCGCCGCCCCAAGGCTTGCCCGCCGACTTCGTCGCGCAGTACAAGGGGGCCGAACGGGCCCTGGGGGAGCTGCTCAAAGCGCTGGTGCAGTCGGCCTCGTCGGACCTGCATTTGCGCGTGGGCGAGCCGCCGGTGTTCCGCACGCACGGGGAGATGAAGCGCCAAGCGACACCCCCAGTCACGTCCGACCAGCTCGAGGTCATGCTCCTGTCGGTCATGCCGGAGCGCAACCGCGGGGAATGGAAGGAGACGGGAGACTCGGACTTCGCGTACGAGATCGCCGGGCTGGCCCGCTTCCGGGTGAACGCGGCGCGCGATCGCAAGGGCCCGATGGCCGTGTTCCGCGTGATCCCGGCCAAGGTGGTGAGCGTCGAGCAGCTCGGGATCTCGAAGGAGGTGCAGCAGCTCTGCTACTTAACGAAGGGTCTCGTGCTCGTCACCGGACCGACCGGCTCGGGGAAATCCACCACGCTGTGCGCGCTGATCGATCTGATCAACCGCACGCGCACGGACCATATCATCACGATCGAGGACCCGATCGAGTTCGTGCACGAGAACAAAAAGTGCGTCATCACCCAGCGGCAGGTGGGGGTACACACCGACAGCTTCAAGCGGGCGCTGCGCGCGGCGCTGCGGGAGGATCCGGACATCGTGCTGGTGGGCGAGATGCGCGACCTCGAGACCATCGCCGTCGCGATCGAGACCGCGGAGACCGGCCACCTCGTGTTAGGCACGCTGCACACGACCACGGCTGCCTCCACGGTGGACCGCATGATCGACCAGTTCCCCGCCGATCGCCAGTCGCAGATCCGCGTGATGCTGTCCGAGTCGCTGAAGGGCGTGATCGCGCAGACGCTGTGCAAGAAGGTGGGCGGAGGACGCGTGGCGGCGCGGGAAATCCTGCTCACCACACCCGCCATCTCGAACCTGATTCGCGAGGGAAAGACGTTCCAGATTCCTTCGATCATCCAGACCTCGAAGCAACTCGGCATGCTGACCCTGAACGACGCGCTGCTCGATCTGGTCGAGAAGAAGGAGATCAGTCCGGATGAGGCCTATGTGAAATCGGTCGAGAAGAGCGGGCTGGCGGCGTCACTCAAGGCCAAGGGGCACAAGCTGACGATCACAGCTTGACGCGTCTCGAGCTTAAGCTCGGCGCCTCGTGAGCGGCGCCGTGCAAGCGCCCGGGCGGGTCCTGTTCGCGGCGCTGCGACTGGCTGCCGCGTCGGAGCGGGACCACGTCGAACCCGAATGCCACGCAGCCGGGCGTTCTGAAGGTCAGGTCCTTCCCGAACATCCGGATCGCCCCAATACGCCCGATGTCGACGCATCCCATCCGATAGTTGGACTTGAGGGAACTGAGATTGTCGCTCTCGACGTATGACACCAGGCCCTTGTACCCACGGGCCTGATAGGCGGCCAGGGCCCCCGCCTTGCCGATGGCGTGGAGGCGGCGGCCACGATACGGGTCAAACGTAAGCCCTTTATACATGTAGACGTAGGCGGCGTCGAAGTGTACCTCCAGGTCGTCGCTGATCTTGGTCGGCGTCCGCGCGTACCAGCCGTACGCGGCCAGCCGGACGCCGTCCATGATCGCGTAACATTCGTCACCCTTGCTCAACGCCGCATCCAGGAAGCCCGGCGAGAGGTCATACTTCGCGTGCGCGCTCAGCCGCCGCAGCGTTTCGCGATCGAGAAAGCCGGCAGTCAGGTCCACGGGAACTGCCGCAAAGATCGGTGCGACCGCGGTGAGGTACATTGCCCGCAGCAGTTTGACGTCGATCACGCGTTGGATCGCCCGGATTCCGAACGCCTGCAGCGTGTTCCACAAGCCGAAGGCAGCGCAGTCGCGCCGAAATCTGCGAATCACTCCCTTGAGCTTCACTGGACCGCCTCCAGTGCAGTGACGACGAGTCGCGGAAGTCCTGAGGCCGCTCAGCATCAGGTACGCCGTAGGCGCGCCCTTTCACTGCAGGTACCACGCCACGCCTCGAGACCGCCACCCCGCGCCGTCGATCGTTCACAGGTGGAACATCTTGCAGGGCCGCTCTTGCACGTCGCGAACGTGCTGCCGCGTGCACGCAACACCTGGAGGGTTGAGGTCGCGCGCCTAGAACGCAGCGACACAGGGATAGGGTTGGGGAGCGCCGCATTCGGTGTAACCGGGGTTGGCGCACTCGACGGGCGACCTAGGAGGGCAAGAGCCACCGGTCGGATTTGAACCGACGACCGCTCGATTACGAATCGAGAGCTCTACCACTGAGCTACGGTGGCGGCACCCTAACTTAGCGACGGGCTTTTCGACGCGGTACTCCCATCTGCCCGATTCTCTGGTTCGCACGCTGCAGACACTGTACTCTTAGGGAGCGCGCTGGGTCTCCAGCGCGAGCCAACATGACTGACCTCCTCGTCCGCCTCCAGGCCGCACTCGTCGAGCGCTACGCGATCGAACGGGAGCTGGGCCAGGGCGGGATGGCGGTGGTCTTCCTCGCCCAGGACCTGAAGCACCGCCGGGCGGTTGCCATCAAGGTGCTCCGGCCCGAGCTCGCCATGGCGCTCGGGGCCGACCGGTTCCTCGGCGAGATCGAGACCGTCGCCGGTCTTGCCCATCCACACATCCTGCCGCTCTACGATTCGGGCGAGGCCGCGGGCTTCCTCTACTACGTCATGCCGTACGTCGAGGGCGAGTCGCTGCGTGATCGGCTGACGCGAGAGAAGCAGCTGCCGCTCGAGGACGCGTTGCGGATCGCCGACGAAGTGGCGACCGCGCTGAGCTACGCGCACAGCCGCGGCGTGGTGCACCGGGACATCAAGCCGGAGAACATTTTGCTCGAAGCCGGGCAGGCGGTCGTGAGCGACTTCGGGATCGCGCGCGCGATCACGGCTGCAGGCGGCGAGAGGTTGACGCAAACAGGTCTGACCGTCGGAACCCCGGGTTACATGAGTCCGGAGCAAGCAGCGGGCGAACGGGAGCTGGACGGCCGCAGCGATGTCTACAGTCTCGCCTGCGTCCTCTATGAGATGCTCGCCGGGAACCCTCCCTTTCTGGGCGCGTCGGCACAGGCAATCCTGGCGCGCCAGTCCTTGGATCCCGTGCCGCGCCTGCGCACGGTGCGGGAGACGGTGCCCGAGGAATTCGAGCGCGCCGTGGTGAAGGCCCTCGCCAAGGCGCCGGCGGATCGTTTCGCCACCGCCACGCAGTTTGCCGACGCGCTCGCGATAGGAAGCCCCACGCCGCGGGCGTCACGGCGCCCTATCCTCATCCGTGTGGCACTGCCCCTCGTGGCGGCACTCACGGCGATCGGGGCCGTCGTGCTCGCGCGGCGCTTCTCGCTGCTCCGCAACCCTGCTGCGCTCGACCCCAACGTTGTCGCCGTGGCCCCGTTCGACGTGCTGGAGTCAAGTCTCACCCAGTGGCGTGAAGGCCTTGTGGACGTGCTGTCAGCCAACCTCGATGGCGCAGGGCCGCTGCGGACGGTGTCGCCTACCATGGTGGTCCACAGCTGGAGCGGCCGTGGGGACCAAGCCGGGGCCGCAAACCTGGGCCGGCGCACGGGTGGGCTGGACGTCGCCACAGGCAAGGTGCTGGGAGAAGTGATCGAAATCAGAGACATGACTTCCCGGATGGACCGGTTAACCGATTCCATCACGGTCCGTCTGCTGCGCGAGCTGAACCGCACGCGACCGATCGGGGCGTTCCAGCACGCCAGTCTGGTCGCGCCGCCTGGGATTCGGCATTGACGCACTACAAACGTGCCGTGGCGCTGGATAGCGCCTTCACAATCGCCTGGAGCCGGATGGGCGCGGTGCAGGGGTGCTGGAGAAGAGGAGGTCTGGGAGACCCGTTCGGGTACAAGTATGGTCTTCTCGCGGGGAGTTTGAATCGAGGACTAGCGCCGCGGGAAAGCCTGCTGGTCGCGGCCGACTCGCTTTTCCAGGCCCTCTTAGATGGACCCGCCGATCCCGCTGGGCGGGAGCACCACACGCGGCTGTTCACGACGCTCGGCGAAGCCGTGGGTCGCTATCCCAACGACCCCGAGGCGTGGTACGAGCTCGGGGATGCGCGGATGCACTGGCCGCTGGTCGGGCGCACGACGCCGGAGCAGATCCTGGAGGCCTTCGATCGCGCGATTGCCCTCGACTCGGCATTCGGCCCGGCCTACATCCATCCCGTCGAGGTCGCCCTCCACCTCGGACGTTCTGCCGCGGCCCGGCGCTACCTCGCAGCCTACCTCGCGCTGGACCAAGCCGATTTGAACAGCGAGGGGATGGGGCTGGTCGAGCAGCTCCTGGTTCGCCCGCAGCCCTCGCCAGCCAAGGTGCAAAGGCAGATCGACACGGCCTCGAGCCATGCGCTGATAGCGGCCTGGGTCGTGTTTCGACACCTTCCGGATTCCGCTGAAACCGACGTGAGGTTGGCCCGAGCACTCGTCGGCAGCCGCCGCACGGGCGAGCCCGTTTTCGATGATTCGCTAGTGCGCAAGTCGGTGCTGACGAACGCACTCGCGCATCGAGGCCGCCTGCGAGAGGCGTATGCCGTGGGGGGCACGCGTTTTCCCGCGGAATTCGCCCAGCTCGCGCTGCTCGGCGGCGTCCCCCCGGAGAGCGCTCGGGCAACGTTCGCCCGCTGGCTCGGCGAGCCGCTGCCCCGACAATTCAGCGTCGACCTCCTTGCCCCGCGGCTCACTGCCTTACCGTGGTGGGCAGCCCGTGGGGACACGACTTCGCTGCAGGCCTTCGTGCGGCGCTGGCGCGCGATCGCCCCGGCCGCGGGGCCAAATGTCGAGCTGAAACTGTGGGCACTGTACGGGGCGGCTTCCGGTCAAGCGTACGTCGCGCTGGCGCGCCACGATACTGCTGATGCCCTACGCCGGTTCGTCGAATTGCCGGACTCGGTCTGCCCGTGTCTGCCCGATCGGATCGTAACGGCCCACCTCCTCCAGGCGTCCAGCAAGCGATCGGAGGCAGCGGACGTCCTGGAACGCTCGTGGCCCATCGACTGGCAGGATCCCGCCGAAGGGCTTTGGCGGCTCGAGCGGGGCCGAGTCGCCGAACGACTCGGCCAGCACGCCAAGGCCGTGCAGGAATACCGCTATGTCGCGGATCTCTGGCGAACTGCCGACCCCGAACTTCGGCCCGAGGTGGAGGAGGCGAACGCCGCCTACAGTCTTATCGCTGTTCGAAAAGCAGGTCCCGAAAAGCTGCGGCTGCGGGCCCAAGTGGCGCCGCCGCGCGCCGCACGATCAGAAGATCGCGCGTCCAGCGGGGGCCGGCGAGCCGCGCGGCCACGATCCGCCGATCCCGCGCCAACACCGCGTGACGCGACACCAGCGCTACCCCGAGGCCCGCGGCGACTGCCTCGCGAATCGCCTCGGTGCTTCCGAGCTCCATCGCCGGGGTGAGCGTCACCCCCAGCCGCGCGAGATAGCGTTCCGCCACCCCGCGGGTGCTCGAGCCTTCCTCGCGAGCGATGTAGGACTCGCCCGCGATCGCGTGCGCCGTCACGTCCCGGCGTCGCGCGAACGGGTGGCCGCGCGGGACGATGAGCACCAACTCGTCCTTCACCCAGGGGTCCGCAGCTAGCCCGGGCACGAGCGGCGCTTCGCCGATCACTCCCAGCTCCAGTTGACCCACCGCCACCGAGCGCTCGATCTCCCGGGTATCGCTGATCTCGAGCCTCAGGGTGATCCCGGGATACGCCGCATGGAACCGCCCGAGCGCGGCCGGCAGGAGGTAGGTGCCGGGAGTCGTGCTGGCGCCGATCGTGAGGGAGCCCGCCCGAAGCCCGCGCACCTCGCCCGCCGCTTGCTCGGCAGAGCGCAGCAACGCGAGGGCCTGGCGCGCGTATGGCTCTACCGCGCGCGCCGCCGCAGTCGGCCGGACGCGCTGCCCGTGACGCTCGACCAGTCGGACGCCAAAGTGCGCTTCGAGTCCACGCAGGTGCTCGGAGACGGCGGGCTGGCTGATGTGGCAGGCCTGGGCGGCGCGGCCCACCCCGCCATGGTCCAAGACGGCGAGGAACAGCTCGAGGCGGTGCACCGTGAGGCCGGTCTTGATCATATGCTAAACCCTATCGGCGGTATTAATAACTCGTATTGGACCTATGGTGCAACCTGCGCCAGCTTTGGGCAACCCTTCGTGTTGGGCGCCGAGCGCCCAAGGAGGTCCGCATGAAGCACCACGTGATGCTCACAGTCGTCGCCGTCGTGTGCGCTGTCGCTTTCGCCTCGCGGGCGAGCGCGCAGGCGGCCGCAACTCCATCGGCCGGTCCGATCGTTGTCCATGCGTCGGGCATCAGCTGGGCCGACGGCCCGCCATCCCTGCCCCGCGGGGCCCAGTTCGCGCTGCTCGAAGGCAACCCGGCCGAGGCCGTCCCGCTCACCTTGCGGCTCAAGTTTCCGCCCAACTACCGGATACCGCCGCACTGGCACGCCGTTCTCGAGCACGTGACCGTGCTCTCCGGAACGCTGAACGTCGGAATGGGCGAGCAGCCCAGCTATTCGGGCGGCACGGCGCTTTCGGCCGGCAGCTACGCCGTGATGCCGCAGAAGATGATCCACTACGCCTGGACCGGAAGCGACGGCGTCGTCTTCCAGCTCCACAGCGTCGGACCCTGGAGCATCACGTACGTGAACCCGAAAGACGACCCGCGCCAGGCGCGACCGTGACCGACGTCGCACGGCGTCACGCCGAAGAGCAGACCCCGCTCGAGGGAGTGATCAAGGGTGAGGTTCTGCGGATGTATCAGGAAGTGGCCGAGCACCCCGAAGGGGAGTTCCACTTTTACCACGGGCGTCAGGCAGCCGAGATGTTCGGCTACGAGCCCGAGTGGCTCGATCGCGCGCCGCCCGGCGCCGTGGCGTCGTTCGCCGGCGTGGGCAACCCGCACCTGCGCAGCCGCCTCCAAGCGGGGGAAGTGGTGCTGGACCTGGGCAGCGGCGCCGGGCTCGACAGCATCATCGCCGGGTGGCAGGTGGGGCCGACGGGCCGGGTGGTCGGCGTCGATCTGAACCCGACGATGTGTCGCAAGGCTGAGGCGCATGCCGCCGCTTCCGGCGTGCGGATGGCGTGCCACGAGGGGCGGATGGAGGACATTCCGCTGTCGGATGCGAGCGTGGACGTCGTCATCTCGAACGGCGTCATCAACCTGTCCTTCCGCAAGCGCACCGTGATCCGCGACCTGTTCCGCGTGCTTAAGCCCGGCGGCCGGCTCTCGATCACCGACATCGTGAGCGCCAAAGAGCTCTCGCAGTCCATCGTCAACGATCCCAAGCTCTGGGCCAGCTGAATCGGCGGCGCTCTCCCGGAGGGAGAGGTGTTTGGGTTGCTTGAGGACGCGGGGTTCAAACGGGTGCGCTCGACGATCGTCCCGGGCTTCGCGTTCCGAACGGAATCGACGCGCGACGCGGCCGAAGGCTACGGCGTGAAGGCGGTGCTGTTCACGGCACAGAAGCCCGCGATCTAGGCACGCGTCCCCGATGACTGCACCGACCATCTCCACCGAGGGCCTGCGGGAGCTGCTCGAGCGGGGGGCACCGGTCACAGTCCTCGATGTGCGCCCCGCCGCCGAGCGCACGGAGTGGAGCATCCCCGGCAGCGTACACGCCGATGCGTATGATGCGCTGCGGCGCGGCGACCCGACCGTCCTCGCGGACTTCCATCCCACCAACGGCGGCCGCGTCGTGACCGTGTGCGCCGCAGGGAAAACGAGCATGCTGGCTGCCGAGCGCTTGCGCGCGCGCGGCGTGGACGCGGTGTCGCTCGAGGGCGGGATGCGCGCCTGGAGCCTGGCCTGGAACACTGCCGAGGTTCCGTGCCCCGGGAGCACCGCGCGGATCGTGCAGCTGCGCCGTACCGGGAAGGGCTGCCTCTCCTATCTCATCGGCTCAAACGGCGATGCCGCCGTGGTCGATCCCTCGCTCGAGCCTCAGATCTACCGTCGGGTGGCCGACGAGCATGGCTGGCGTATCCGTTCGGTCCTCGAAACGCACGTGCACGCCGACCACCTATCCCGCGTCCGGGCTCTCGCAGCCGATACTGGGGCTAGGCTCTGTCTTCCGACGACGGATCGCGTCTCTTTCGAGTACGCGCCCCTGAAGGACGACGACACGTTGCGCGTGGGATCCGCCGGCCTCAGGGTGTTTCACACCCCTGGCCATACCCCGGAGAGCGCCTGCTACCTGTTGAACGAGCGGGCCCTGTTCACTGGCGACACCCTGTTCCTAGCGGCTGTCGGCCGCCCGGATCTCGAGGCGACGACGGACGAGTGCCGCCGCCGGGCTCACGTGCTCCACGCGTCCTTGCAGCGCCTGGTCGCATTGCCTCCAGAGACTGTCGTCCTGCCTGCTCATACGAGCGAGCCCGCGGCGTTTGACGGCCGGCCCATCAGCGCGACGCTGCAGCAAGTCCAGGAGCGGACGTCGCTCCTGCGTGAGACCGAAGAAACGTTCGTCAACCAGATCCTCACCCGGCTCCCGCCAACACCGCCGAACCATCACCGCATCGTCGCGCTGAACGAAGCCGGCACGTTGCCTGATGACCCCACCGAGTTGGAGGCAGGCGCCAATCGCTGCGCCGTTGCCTGACACGCCGCCTCCCATCCGGCTCGGCCTCGGCGCCAACTGGCGTCAGTTCACGCTGCTCGTCGTCGTCAATGCCTTCGTCGGAGCGATGGTGGGGCTCGAGCGCACGGTCGTCCCACTCATCGCCCAGGCGGACTTCGCGCTCGTCTCGAAGACCGTCGTCCTTTCCTTCCTTGTCAGCTTTGGCATCGTCAAAGCGCTCGCCAACCTGTTCGCCGGGCAGCTCGCCGACCGGGTCGGACGCAAGCCGCTCCTCATCGCGGGCTGGCTCGCGGGGCTCCCGGTGCCGCTGCTTATCATCTGGGCGCCGAGCTGGGGCTGGATCGTGTTCGCCAACGTCCTGCTCGGTGTCAACCAGGGCTTGTGCTGGTCCACGACCGTGATCATGAAGATCGATCTCGTGGGGCCAGCGCGGCGCGGCCTGGCGATGGGCCTGAATGAGTTCGCGGGCTACGTCGCCGTGTCGCTGTCGGCGCTGCTCACCGGCTACCTAGCCGCCGCGCATGGCCTGCGGCCGGCGCCCTTCTATCCCGGCATAGCATTCGCCATGGCCGGACTGCTCCTATCGGTGTTTGCCGTCCGCGACACTCATGGCCACGCGCGCGCGGAGGCGCGTCAGCGTGGCTCGGAGCTATCCCGCCCCGGGTTTGCACGCGTCTTCCTGCTCACGAGCTGGCGGGACCGCGCGCTGTTCGCGGCGAGCCAAGCAGGAATGGTGAACAATCTGAACGACGGGATGGTGTGGGGACTGATCCCGGTGTTTCTCGCCGCGCGCGGCGTCACGCTCGACCGCATCGGCGTGGTCACCGCGACTTACCCCCTGGTGTGGGGCATGGGCCAGCTCGCCACGGGCGCGCTGAGCGACCGCTGGGGACGGAAGTGGATGATCGCGAGCGGGATGTGGGTGCAGGCGGCGGGCATCACGGCATTCGTCGTCGGCCGCTCGTTCGCGTCATGGATGGCCGGCGCCATGCTCTTGGGGATCGGGACTGCGCTGGTCTACCCCACCCTACTGGCCGCGGTGTCAGACGTCGCGCACCCCGACTGGCGGGCGAGCGCCGTGGGCGTCTACCGACTCTGGCGCGACTCTGGTTACGCAATAGGCGCGATCGTCGCGGGGCTCGTGGCGGACGCGTTTACCATGCCCTTCGCAATCACGGCGATCGCCGCGCTGACCTTCGTCTCAGGAGTGGTCGTGGCCGGAGTCATGTACGAGACCCTGCCCGATGGATCCACGGGCCGGCGTGTCGTGCCGATCAAGGCCTAAAGATCGCCTGGAGCCGCCGACGCGGGCATCGGTGTCATGACTCAAGAGGGCGAAAACAACGGAGGCGACCAAGGTGTCGCCGGGCTTGCTCGTCAGGCCCGTTTCGCGCGCAGCGAAGTACCCGCTCCAATCTGGCTCCGGGCGTTGCGCAAGGACGGCGACTTCAATGGATCGTGATCTGCCCCGTCGTGAGCGTCTCCCTGGCGAGATCGTAGTTGCCATTTCCGCGCGCCACGTCCCCGGCTACGCCGTCGAACACCCCCAAGACCGTGAGCTGCAACGTGGCGACCCCCGGGCCACCGGGCGTGACCGCAACGACAAACGGGATATCGCGGAAGATCGACTGCACACCGGGGCCGAACGCGTTCAGCACCTTCACGGTGGCGGTGCCGCTGAAGCTGAGCCCGTCCGGCGCCCCGGTCGTCACTGGCCCTTGCACGGCCATCACGTGCAATCCGAGGAAGTTCGCGTTGCCGGCCATGAGACAGGTGAAGTGTCCTTGCGCCGATCCATCACCGGCAATCACTGCCGCGAACCCGAAGTGCGACCCGTCGACGTCTCCATCGCCGTCGAGATCGGCGCCGAAGGTCGTGGTGCCGCCGCCCATGACCCGCACGGCATGCGCCGGCGGCGCAGCCGCGCGGTCGCTCGATATGGCGGCGCGCGGAGCGAAGGCATCTCCGGGAGCGGCACATGCGGCGAGCCCGAGCGCCGCTGCCACCACTGCGGTGCTGTGCAGAGAGCGTTGCATGGTTCCTCCCTGACGTTGACGGGGGCGACTTGCGCCGCCCCCGTGGATGCGTGCCCTAATCGATCACGTGGAACGCCGTCCGGTTGGCGTTCCCCGGAGGAGCCGGTGGCGCTTCGCGGTTCCAGTAGTCCACGAAACCCTTCGACGCAGTGACGCCTTCGAACACGGCGTTGGGGGTTCCCACTATATGGCAGCTGACGGCGAGTGTCCCCTCGCTGCCGTCCGAGTAGGCGATCTGGACCACGAGCAGCCCGGCGCGGACGTCAGCTTCGTTGCCGATGTTGTCATGCGACAGCGGAAATGTGCCTGGAGCCAGAGTGAAACTCACGAAGCCGGTCACTGTGTAGGTGCCGCTTCCAGTCGCCCCGCCACTGGCATCGAAAGTCTGCCATGTCCCACCACCCGTTACGTCCCGTGGGTTCCCGGGATTGGAGCGATACGTGCCAGATCCCGTCAGCGTGATCTTCGAGAGATCCAGGTTGGCGCGCGCCGAGGCCACCCCGCCGGCCGAGACGGTGCCCGTGGCGAAATTGACATCGATGATGTCCCACCGCATGGCGTGGTTGCTAGCTGAAGCGCTGAAGCTCGGGGAGGACCCAGCGGTCTTTGACGCCAGCATTCTCGAGGCTGGGTTTCCCCTCTCACATCCAAGGGCGAGGCTGATCAGCGCCACGCCCGCGAGTCCTGCACTTAAGGTCCGCGCATTCATTATGTGTTCCTCCTTCTGCGTGTTCCCCCTATTGCGTCCGGGCACTCAGCGTCAATAAGGCCGTTCGGGTGCAGAGGCGGCGCACGGGCCATGCACCGGTGGAAACACTTGCGCGATCGAATCGGAGCTGGGAGAACGGCGCGAACCGACTTGGATACCGACTCCGGTGTGGAGCCAGCGGGAAGGATCGCTGCACGACGCACTGCTGTCACGCCTGGAGCCCTCGACACCGAGACTACGCCCGGCCTCACCCCGCCGGGTGTCGCAAGGCTGCATCGGCGGCGTTCTTGCGCGCGCACGTGCGGGTGTACCCCGGTAGGCTAGGCTTCGCGGCTGCAAGATGGGGACCAGGCGCTCGGCGGGTCGGGGGGGCAGAGCGTCGGGCGGCCGGATCTCTCAACCCGGGAGGGGCTTGAGGGCGAGGGTGTAGCTTTGTGCGCGAAACGGCATTGACACTCCCGGCCAGCCTTCCTGCAGTAGGGCGCAGGCAAAGCTGCCGCACTCTCGAGACAGCTTCCGCGGCGAAAACTGGGCAGTTGGGGCTTGGGTTTGGCGCCCCTCCACCACTCGGCCGATTTGGCGACGTGAAGACCTACGCTGCTCTTGTGGCGCGCATGGAGACGTTCCTGCCGACCAAGAAGCTCGAGTTTCTGATCGTCCTCGGAGCGGACCCGTAGCGGCGGAGCTGGCGGCGGAATCGCGGAGGGAGTAGTTGCACGCATCACCACAAGCCTGCTCGTGGTCTCAGTCGTGGTGCCAACGGTGGTGCCAAGAGATTCGTTGGTCATCGTCGGTGAGCGTTGGCCGTGCGGGATTACGAATCGAGAGCTCTACCACTGAGCTACGGTGGCGGCCCCCTAACTTAGCGGCGTGCTGCTCCATGCGGTACTCCACGACCTCGGCCCGGTGGCGTACTTGGCCGAGTCGTGAGAGACTCACAGCGCAACTCACAGCGCTCGCCCTGCCGCTGGCTTAGACTTGCACCGCCTTTGCATACGCGAGCTGTACGACATCTTCGCCCGGAACGTCAGAGACGAGCACGCACACGACCGACCCTTCCATCCAAAAGACAAGGGTCAACCCGTGCTCGTTGAAGATCCGGAACTCGATCCCGTTGTGCTCCCGGGCTTCCCCGCCCTGGGGCAGCTCGTCCAGCGATCCCTCGAACATTTGGCACATCAGTGTGCGCTCGCCGACGCCCCGGTAGGCGAAGAGGGCGCTCGGCCGGCCATCGAGCTGATGCACGCGCGCACCGACGAGCCCGTAGCCCATCATCTTCAGATCGAACACGCGGGTTGGGAACGCGAGGCCGCGCCGCGCGAAGTAGCGCTCGAGCGCCGGTCCATCGCCGCTCGCGGTGTCCAGAGAGAGAGCCG
>WNEY01002625.1_pt1 | contig 13213 bp, 12 predicted proteins | sample 5400531 | NCBI WGS metagenome assembly WNEY01 (sample SAMN13153338, study PRJNA577476) | soil metagenome | isolation source: 200 cm saprolite under Douglas fir tree site 1 | place: USA:California | collected 2015-04-18
CGACCTCATCTCAGGGTGCATTGGGTCGATGATAATAAGTACCTGTGCAAAAGTAATCCGGTCCCAAGCCCCAGTATTTTCGCGGAATAGAGGGGCTTTTATGCCTGAGAATTTATGGTCGGGTACTTATGACCACATTATCCCAGTTTGCCCGCAAATCTCCGGAACTTAGCGATCCCCATCAGACTGAACCAGTGCCTGATGGGGCCACTCAGGCGCTGGTGAGCGGTCGTTCAGCTGGCGTGGATCATAGACCCCATCATCATCCATCAGCAAGGTCTCAGCCAGGGCACAGAGATCGATCAGATGGTGCCAGGCACGGTTATTCCGCGCCAAGCGTGACGCTTCCAAAGCCACGACGACCCCGACACTCCCCTGACACACGGCGGCCAGGAGCTGTCCAAAGCCCGGGCGCGCTTGGAGCCCTGTGCCACTACGGCCTAAGTCCTCATCGATGATGACGACCTGCCCAAAGCCCAAGGCGCGGGCACGATCCGCTAAGGCATATTGGCGCCGTTGACTTTCATGGTGGTAACGGACTTGATGGTTACTGGACTGGCGGACATAGACGTAAGCGGTACGGTGCAGATGCGTCGGACGAATCTTCTCACTCATAGCTAGGCTCCTCGCCCTGTGCGCCGTGCACCATGGCCGTGAGCAGCTGGGCAATGAGGTCGTGGCACTGCTGGCGTTGTGGCTCGGGGAGTTGCTGCCAGACGGTGGGATGGGCCAAGGGCAGCGCATCCTGAGGCAGTGGGTGGCTGAGAGTGCTCTTGGGCATCACGCGCTCCTTTCCGTTGTGATGCCCAAGACGTAGCGGGAGAAGCGGTGTGGAGCAAGGGCTAGTGATCGAGCATATCTCGGAGTGCGAGCAGGGCGTCGACACTCACGCGCGGGGTAGGTGCATCTTGGAGCTGACGACACGCGAGCGGGTCGAGCATCCACGCGGCAATGGCGATCTGGACGCCATCAGGAAGCTTGACGACGAGACTCTCCGAGGTCTGGCGCCGTAACCAGCGGACAATCTCCACCGTTTGGCCGAAGAAGGGATGGTGTGAGTACCAGATCTGGGCCATCGACGAAGGATGAGTAGTGTGACGATGAGTGGCGCCATTCGTCTGCCACCCATCTCCTTGAAGCGGGCGTGAACCCCCGTCTCATACAGCGCTATTTGGGGCATACCCAACTCGAAACTCCGATGGTGTACCTCCACCTCACCCACAAAGGGCATGAAGATGCCTACGAGCGCCTCAACGCCTACGGCCGCTGTGTTCCCCAGCAATGTCTTGCACGTCACCCATGATCTCTCGGTACTCATCAAGCCACACGCACCAGCTCTCCCACGGCTCATAGAGCGGACGTGGCAGATAGTACGTTTCCCAGATGCGCTCGTTCTCTAACGCCAAGGCGTCCCAGCCAACAAAGTAGCGCTGTACCACCTCACGTCCAAGCGCGCAGCGCGTCGGGTGCAGCGGCTCGTTAGCTGGCCCGATCCCCTGGCCTCCAAAGAGCTTCGGATCATAAGTGGAGTCCTACTTTCTCCCCCACGGTGTGTGGTGTATCTGTATGAGTCTGCTCTCGGCCACGAAGCGGAAACTCGCGGCGACGTAGAGGACGCTGCCAAGCGCGCCGAAGCCGCGCAGCTGCTGGAGGATGGCGGCACCGACTGCGGGCTCGGTGGCCAGCCCGCAACCGGGCGAGCCCGCCAGCACGCTCCCGCCAAGGGCGGCCAGCGAGGGCATCCGGCGGGCGTGCCCGCCGGCCTCCTGATGGCCGCGTCGCCCTCAACTAACGGCCAGCGCTGCGCGGCGGCACTAGGTCGTTGAGGCGGACGTAGACAACCAGGTTGCCGTAGTGGTTCATGTTGTCCTGGATCGCGCCGAGGATGGCCGACCAGCGCTGGACCTTCTCGCCCTTCACCTCGATCATCTCCAGAGCCTTTCCCTCGGTGAGCCCGGCCCAGACCTTGGCGCCGTAGTCGTAGCTCTCCCGGAGCGCCTTGATCAGCTCGTCGCGGCTTTTGAGGTTCTGGGCGGGGTTGCCGAGGTTCTCGCCGGCCACGCGGCCGAAGAATAGGTAGTTCTCGGCGACTAGATGGATGACGTTGTCGCGGAAGGTCCGGACGTTCGGCGTCGGCTTGAAGTCGTACTTATCCTCGGGCATGACTTCGACGATCCCGATGACCAGGTTGCGGGTGCTCTCCCACGTGGCCTTGGCCGGTGTTAGGAAGCTCGTAGCCGGGAAGCCGGGCTGGGCGGCCGCGGATCCGACGATACCCAGTATCGCAAGCGCGGCAGCCACAACACTGCGAGTGAACGAGTTCCTGGTCATTGTTCCTCCCATCTGGTGACGATTCTGAGATACGCTCCGGCACACCGTACAAGCCACAACTTCCGGCTAACTATATAGTGTGCCGCGACCAGCGGCCTAAGCGACTGGAAAACCCCCAAAGACCGCGACGAGCCATGTTTCACCCCAAAGACCGCGCACATCTGTCGAATCCATTCGGGGTCGCCACCGTCCGTCTTTGGGAGTCGTAAGAAGATTTAGGCCGCACCGTGCTGCTTTCTACCATACTTTACCGACGCCATCCATATAAAAATTTTATGACAGTTCCCGTGGTCTTCTATAAGGGGTTCCCGTAGTAAAGGAGCAAAAAGCGTCGATCCTTTGCAAGCAATTGTATTGATTGAAACGTTGTGGACACCTCTCGAAGGTCTCTCTGAGCATAGAGTCAACCAGAAGAGTGAGGAAGAAAACCTCGATTACGGATTAAATCCCACACAAAACGCGGAGAATATCCGGGGGTTTCCTTCAACGCTATGCGTGGATGTAGCCCTACGGTTTCTTCCTCGGTTTCCCCCACAGACGCACGGATCGACGTTTTTTGCGCGGCTGCTACGGGAACCCCCTCTATGCAAGGGCGGCGAGTTCGCGAGCAATACCCGAGAGGAGCAGGAGGGCGGCATGCTGGTACTCCATCTCCTCCAGATCAGCCTGGTGTATATCAATACCTTGATGATCCAGCAGGTGCTAGCCGAACCCGCGTGGCAAGGGCCCTTCTTCGCCGAGCTCGAATCAGGTTGGAGATGCGCACTGTCGGGCAAGTTGCAGGGCAAACGAGAGCAGCACAACGATGCTGCAGCCGACGACGTTGTACCAGAGGAACCCCATCTCCGAGGTGAAGAAGAGTACCACGACGGTCGTTTGTGCCACGACTGCAGCAATGAGCACTGGCGTTGCGGTCACCCGCCGCAGGAAGAATGCCACCACGAACAGTCCGAGGAGCGTTCCATAGAAGATAGAGCCCACAATGTTCACGGCCTGGATCAAGTTCTCAATCAGCGTGGCGAAGGTGGCAAAACCGACGGCAACCGCCCCCCATAGCACAGTGCAGAGCTTCGAGGCGAGGAGGTCGTGCCGGTCCGAGGCGGGGCGGCGCCAGAGCCGCTTGTACAAATCGATCGTCGTCGTAGATCCCAGCGCCGCGAGCTCGCTCGCACTGGAGCCCATCGCGGCGCACAGGATGACCGCGACGAGCAGACCGACCAGGCCGGCGGGCACATGGCGGAGCACGAACGTGAGGAAGACATAGTCCGTGTCCCGAGGGTCGGTTCCCGGGAGCGCCCAGGCAATGAGCGATTGGGCCTCGGTACGCACGGCCTTGACTTGGGCGGCCGCTGCCCGCAGCTTCGCCTTGGCTTGCTCTCTTTCCCCAGCACTGTGCAGGGCGGCCAGATACACTTCTGCCGCAGAACGTTGCGCCTCGAACGCTTCGTTGTGCCGCTGCGTCAACGCCTGCAACTGCGGCCCGTACTGCGTATGGCGCGCGCGCTCGAGCAGCGCGGCGTTGAATAGCAGCGGCGGCGGCGTGAACAGGTAGAACACGAAGACAAGCACGCCGACAAACAGGATGGCGACCTGCATCGGCAGCTTGAACACGCCATTAAACAGCAGTCCGAGCCGACTCTCCGCGACTGACCGGCCACAGAGGTAGCGCTGGACCTGCGACTGGTCCGTACCAAAGTACGCGAGCGCGAGGAAGCACCCTCCTAACATTCCCGACCAGAAGTTGTAGCGGCTGGCGAAATCGAACTCGAAGCTCACCGCGTTGATCCGGTCGAGCGCTCCTGCGAGCTTGATCGCACTGGTCACCGATACGGGCTTGGGCAACTGCAAGACGACGAGCATGGCCGCCAAGCCAAGGCCCGACAGCATCACGATCATCTGGTACTTCTGTGTCTCACTGACTGCGCGGGTGCCGCCTGATACGGTGTAGGCGACCACGAAGAGCCCAATGCCGAGGTTGGTGAGGTTGACGGGCCAGCCGAAGATCGTGTTCAAAACGATTGAGGGCGCGTAGATCGTGATCCCTGCCAGAAGCCCGCGCTGGATCAGAAACAACAGTGCCCCCAGGTATTGGACGCGCGCGTCGAACCGGTGTCCAAGGTATTCGTACGCAGTGTAGACGTTGAGGCGGTGATAGATCGGCACGAATACCGCGGCGATGATGATCATGGCCAGCGGCAAGCCGAAATAGAACTGCACGAATCTCAACCCGTCGTCGTAGGCTTGGCCTGGGGTGGAAAGGAACGTGATGGCGCTCGCCTGAGTCGCCATGATGCTCAGACCGATCGTTGGCCAGTTCAGCGAGCGGTCCCGAAAGTAGCCCCCCATGTCCCGCACGCCGCGGCTTTTCCAAGTGCCGTAGACACCGATAAGCCCTATCGTGCCAACGAGCACAAACCAGTCGAGGCCGCTCATGCCGCCCACCGTGTGAGCGCATAGAGCGCGGCGATGGAGGCACCCAACTCCAAGGCAACAAAAAGGTAAAGGTTACGCCAGCCCCCCGGAAACGGCACCGGCTCGTCCTCGGTCAGCGGTTGTCGGGAATCGTTCACTGCGAATTTCCATCACTGATCAGATTGGCGAACAGACGGTATGCACCTGGCACGCCTACCGGCAGCTGCCTAAAAAACGCCAGTCCTGTGTAGACGTAACGCCCCCTGCCGTACCGAGCCACGAGCAAGCCTCCCAACAGGGGCAGCTCCCCGGGATCGGCTACGCGGAACACGGGCTTGTAGCGCTCATCCCAGCTGTGCGCAAAGAAGAGCCCGCGCTCCTGCACCCAGCCCACAAAATCGTCCGGCCCAATCGGGTTGGGATGTTGCAGCACCGGCTGCTCGGGATCGACTGCCAGCATTTCGGCGCTCTCGTCCGTGACACGGCCTCGGCCAATGGTCAACGGGTAGGGACCAATGTCGAAATCGAGCCGAGACCACCGATCGTGCGTGTTGTACTGCACGACCAAGGTGCCGCCCTGCTCAGCGTAGCTCATTATCCGATGGCGTGCCGCGCGCAACACCAGCCGGGTGTTGAACGCGCGGATTCCCAGGACGATGGCGGCATAGCGGCTCAGATCTCCGTTGCGCAGGGTCTCCTCGTCGATCTGTTGGACGCGAACGCCGATGTGAGCCAGGTCTGCCATCACTGTGTCGCCCGAACCCGCGACGTAGCCGACCAATCCGGAGGGCAGGCGCACCGACAAAGGCACCAGTCGGAGCGACGCCGGCTGCAAAACGCGCTGCATCGGTACATGGGGCTGATCGATCACGTCTTCGCGAAGGGACCAGCTCTTGCCGTCGACCACCACTTCGGGAATGAGCGATATGGCCGTTGCGCCGGGCGGGGCCTGCACCTCGAAATGCAACACGGTTTCGTCACCTGTGCTGGCCAGCGAGATCTCCCACTGTGCCGGCCGCACGACCCACCTCTGTGGAGCCGGCAGGCGGACGCTGCCTTGCAACCCTTCTTGCCAGCCGCGCACGCGCACGGTCACCCGGCCCGCGCGCCCGTTGGGCAACAACACCGCCTTGCGCTCAGGAGTCACCGTGACGGGAGGGCTGGACATCACCAGCCGGGCGCGCTCGCCCAGCACGCGGTCCGTCCAAACGTATTGCACGGGGACCGTCATTCGGATCGTCCGGTCACCGAGTGCCAGCTCCGCGTGCACCTCCAGGGGCGCGCGTCCTTGAGCTTCACCCCACAAGCTCTCTTCGTATTGGTCCTTCTTATCCCATGAGCAGGTATCGCGCAGCCAGTCGGGCCACGACAGGTCCGCATCGACCAGCGTCGTCGCCATGCCGGACAGTTCCTTCCTTTCGTTGAGTCCAAGGGGTGCGTGCACTGCAACGGCACCGGTCCCCGGAAAGACAAGGCGATCGAGCGTTACGGCCGCCGGCCGCCTGAGGACGACTTCGACTCGCACAGGAATCTTGATCCCGGGGGGCGCAACCGGCGTCTCGGCGGTGGCACGCAAGAAGAGACCCGCCGCGGAGGCGATGAACGTGTCGAGCGCGGCGGGCGCATCCCTCGTGCGCGGCTCGTCGGGCAGTGACTCCAGCGCCCGGTGCGCCTCCAGCAGCGCCGGCAGGGCGCGTTCGGGCGCATCCCGCTCCAGCGTGGCCCGCGCCCCCTCCAACGCCCGCACCAGCGGCGCCGCCCGCGCTCCGAAGCGCTCCCACCCGCCGTCGAAGCCCTCGAGGATGTCCTTCTCGGGCCTTGTTCCGGCCAGCGGCACGAACCACTCAATGAGCGGGCCGCGCTCGCCCAGTACGCCAAAGCCTTGGCTCTTGTGCTGGCTGCGCGCAAGAGCCGCAAGCTCGCCGTAGGACAGGCCCAAGCGCGCGTCGTAGCCGCCCACGTCGAGCTTCAGTGCATCAGCGGGCTTCTCGCGTCCTGGGAAGACGTTCTGCAATAGCCGGGCGGCCTGCCAGGGCCGCACACCGCCGCGCAGCTGCTCGGGAAAACGATGCGGGTCGGCCGCAGCGACGAAGGCCTCGCGCGCGAGGATGGCCGAGGCGGTGTGGTGACCATGATCGGGTGTGTGCTCATCGAAGCGTGCTATGACCACGTCGGGCTGAAACGTGCGGATGGTCCACACTACAGCGGCCAGTGCCTTGGCATGTCCCCATGCCGTCAGCGTTTCATCGGCACTTTTTGAGTAGCCGAAGTCGCACAAGCCGGCAAAGCACTGCAAGGCACCATCGATGCGTCTGGCCGCCAGGAGTTCTTGTGTGCGCAGGACGCCGAGCAAGTCGCCCTGCTCAGTGCCAATGAGGTTCTGGCCTCCCTCACCCCGTGTCAGGGAGAGGTACGCGACGGTGACGTGCCGAGCATTGGCCAGATACGCAAGCAGGCGCGAGTTTTCATCGTCAGGGTGAGCGCCGACGTAAAGCACGCGCCCTGTGTGTGCCAGGCGATCAAGGGCATGCGCGAGTGCTCCTGAGTGCATGGGAAGGGTGCTCCAGTGCCATCGTTGGGGTTATCAATGCGGTGAGCAGGGCAAACGCTATCGCGATGAACCCGGATGGCAACGGGCAACGCGAAGGCTTCATCGCTGCGCTCTGCCCGGCGCACGACTTAGCACGTCCCGCAAGTACACCTCATATCGCTCCACGGCGGGCCCGGCCCGGTAGTGTTCCAGCGCACGTCTGCGGGCGGCTTGCCGTAGCGCCGCGTGGCGCGCCGGGTCGCCCAAGGTTTCGAGCACAGCGCAGGCGAGCGCCTCCACATTGAACGGCTCCACCAGCCGTCCGACGTCCTGTGTCACGAGTTCGGGAAGCCCGCCGACGTCATAGCCGAAAACCGGGACACCAGCGCTCAGCGCCTCGAGCGCCGCGACGCCGAAGCTCTCCGTCTCGCTCGGCAGGAGAAAGGCGTCGGCCTGCTGGAGGTAACTGACGAAGTCACGGCGTTCACCGAGGAAGCGCACCGCCCCCTCGAGCCCGAGTGCGCGCACGCGCGTTTCAACTCTTGCCCGCTCCGGTCCATCCCCGACCAAGACCAGACGCGCCGGGACCTTCCGGCGCACGCGCTCAAGCACTTCGATGACATCCACAACGCGCTTGACCGGGCGAAAGGTCGATACGTGAAAAAGAAGCGGCCCCCAGCGCTCGTTGCCGCCGCCGAACAGCTGCTCAAGCAGCGCGGTATCCCGAGTTTCGCGCGGGGAAAAGCGGTCGGTATCGACGAAATTCGGCATGACCTCGACCGCGAGTCGCTCCGGCAGCGAGAGCAGCCGGCGTGCTTCGTCCTTCAAGAATGCCGACGGCACCACGACGCCGTCCGATTGCGCCACGGCGAAGCGAGTGACGCTCAGATAATCGGGAAGGATTCCGAAATGCAGAACGTCGGTGCCGTGCAGCGATGTGACGATGCGGGGCGCCATGGGTTCCAGCACCTGCCGCGCCAGATATGCGCAGGTGGCGTGCGGGACTGCGTAATGCGCATGCAGAACGTCTAGACCGTGCTGGCGCGCGACATCGACAATCGTCGAGGCGAGCGCCACCGTGTACGGGGGGTGTTCGAACACCGGATAGCTCGACACCTGGACTTGATGGCACCAGAGCTGGCCAGACTTGCAGTCCAGGCAGTTCGGAACGGCGCTTGCGATCACATGGACTTGGTGGCCGCGCTCAGCCAATCCGGCTGCCAAGGCCAACGCAATGACCCCGCTGCCTCCCAATGTCGGAAAGCACACGACTCCGACGCGCAGGCCCGCCATCAGCGCACTCCCTCAAAGGCGTGCGCTTCCGAAAATCCGTTGTGTCGAAAATGCGCGACCGGATCCACCAGCCCGAGAGCGTTCGGAGCCCTCAACGGCTCACCATGGCTGACGCCGATCATGCTGCCGTAGAAGCGATCGCGCGCCTCGATCGCCTCGATCGCTCGTGGGGAGCTGAGCAGCGTGACGACACCGTTCGGATCATAGGTGACTTGGCTGGCGTAGCAGGCAATCGCCTGGCGCTTGCGTTCCGCGGCCGCCGTCGTGTCCATGATGAAGCTCGGCGCCATGCGGTAGCGCATCTGGTAATACAAGAGCTGGCGCGGCCGGAAGGACTCAGAGGGCGGATCAGTCGCAAATTTGCGGACCCCGGCGAAGAAGGCCGCCTTCGTGAGCAGCACGCCGGCGGCGGCATGGTCCGGGTGCCGCTCTTCGATCCATGGAACGAGCATGATTTCCGGGCGACGCCTGCGGATCACCTCAACCATCTTTTCTAGAGGCGCTGACTCGATGAAGCCGTCTGGCAAGCCCAGGTTCTCCCGAAAGTGCAGGCCGAGCATGCGGTTCGCCGCGTTCGCCTCCGCTGCACGCTGTTCCGGGGTTCCGAGGCTTGTGAGCTCGCCCCGCGTCAGGTCCACGACGCCGATGCGGTACCCCAGTGCGACCAGCCGGATCACCGTTCCGCCGCAGAAGATCTCCACGTCATCGGGATGCACTCCGAATGCCAGCACGTCGGGGGCAAATTGCGCTGCCATCGCGTCGATGTCATCAGTGCTCATAGCCGCAAGTCCCTCGGATTGGCATCGAACGGAGTCACCGATTGCAGCACCCGCTCTACGAAACCGCGTTCTCCGTAACGCGCCGCGAAATAGGCAAGCCCATAGAAGCGCTCCTGGGGCTCACCGCCGGGATATAGAAGCCACTTGAGCTGTTCCAGTTCCTGCAGGAGCGCCCCATTGCGCTGACGCAATGCCTTTTCATATCGTTGCCGCAGCTTGGCCGCGCTCTTCTTCACTTCGCTTCGCATGCTGTCGACGGGCGAGAATTGAGTGCCTTCACCCATGTGGGCTTTGGCGAGCGCCTCGTGCAACGCCACCTCGAAGCCTTCCAGCAGATGGCGCTCGAACATCTCGGGGGGCCAATGCGTCGGGCTGCTTGGCAGCATCCTGCTGAGAAGCTCGGCGTCCGGACGAGACACATCGGATGCCGTGAGCCCTGTCCGGGCGAGCAAGCCTTCGGTCCGATGTTCGAGAAGGCGAAAGCGCGCGCGCGGGACGACCAGCGGCGCTGCCAGTCCGTAAGCCTCGTAAAGCGGCGGCAACTGGGCGAAGTAAGCCACCTCGGCTGGACCGCCGACATACGCCGCGGTGGGCAACAGACTGTCCTGAAGGATCGGCCGCAGCAAGGCGCTCGTGCTGAAGCATTGCGGATCGCGCTCGAGCCAGCCGAGGAGTTCTTCCAGTTCGTGCACGCGTTCGCCGCCGATTTCGGCGAATCCGCCCGGGGCGGCGGACAGCCTGTAGCGAGGGCCTGAGGGTCCTTCTGGGTGGAAGAAAGACAGGGGCGCGCGCTCGCGAACGTAAATGGGCGCTCGCCAGCCGTGCGCTTCCACCATGCCCACGCGTTCGAGGAGCGCGCGCGCGATCAGCTGCGCATCCAGGAGCGCCCGCCGATGCACCGGGATGCTGGCGCGAGCCAGGCCCGGGTCGCGCGGATCAAGCAGCAGCAGCCCATCATCCGCGAACAACTCTGCAAGACAGCCGGCGAAAGCCTGCACCCATCCTGCGTCCGGCCGGTAATGTCGAGCCAGGCGGGATAGGTGCTCGTCAGCATGGGGCAGATTGCCAAGCTCGCGGCGCAATGCTTCAAGGCAGTGCTGCACCTCGTCCGGCAGCGTGCAATGGGCGACCGACACGCGGTTGTTCGCAGGCACCGGGAGCGTCAAGCTCAAAGGCGCTCCCGCCGTTCGGACGTGGCACGCGGCGATCTCGAGCAGGTCGTGGTCCTCGCTTTGCAGCCAGAAGACCGGCACCACCGGTTCATTGACTTCGTCGCTGAGCGCGCGCGCCAGCCGTACGGCCGTCGCTGCCTTGTACAGTGTGTACAGCGGCCCAAGAAAGAGGCCCACCTGCTGCCCGGTGACCACCACGGCAGCTCCGCGTCGCAGCGCCGTGACATTCTGCGCACGGGCCGCGCTCGGGAATAACTTGGCTTGCTGTGCTTCAAGCGCGTCCGCCACGTCTTCATCGACAGGCCGCAGCGCCCGCATCACCGCCCGACGACGATCCTCTCGGCTCCCAAAGTGTCCCCCGTAAAGGTCGCTGGCGTGCCCCAAGCAATAAGCGTCAGAAAGATCGCTCGTCACCTGGGCCGCGCCACTCGGCTGTTCTATTTGCTCCATTCGCGCAACGCCCTTTCCACTTCGGGCTCGTAGAATCTCTGGAACCTTTCATCGCTGCTGCCAAGTCGGCGCACCCGGCTCGAAGCCGTGGTCGAAGTATGCCCAGACCTCGACATGCGTCAGGAACTGGACGCATGATACACCCACCACTGCGGGATGTCCACGTGGTTCCCCTGTGTCGCGTTACAACGTTTGCCGAGGGTCGAGCGCATCGCGCAGGCCATCGCCGATGTAGTTGATGGAGATCACCGCCAGGAAGATCATCCCCCCCGGGAACAGGGCCCAATGGGGCGCGATATCCAGGTAATCGCGGGCGTCGGCGAGCAGGCGGCCCCAGGTGGGCATATCCGGCGGGAAGCCGAGGCCCAGGAAGGAGAGCGAGGACTCCGCCAGGATGGCCGAGCCAACGCCCAGGGTGGCGGTGACGATCACCGGGCCGAGCGCATTGGGCAGGATGTGCCGCACGATCAGCCGCCCGCCCGGCACCCCAATGCCGCGCGCGGCCTCGACGAACACTTGCTCCTTCAGGGAGAGGAAGGAGGCCCGCACCAGGCGCGCCGGGCCCATCCAGCGCAGCCCTCCGATCACACACACGATCAGCACAAAGATCCCGACCTCGGGACCGAACGTCTGGCGCATCCGATCCCGAAATAAAAAGACCACCAGCAGCAACAGCGGCAGCTGGGGGAGCGCAAGAAACAGGTCGGTGACCCGCATCAGCACCTGATCCAGGGTCCCCCCACAATAGCCGGCCAGCGCGCCGATGAGGACCCCCACGGTGATCGCGATGAGGATCGCCGCCAGGCCGACGGCAATGGAGATCCGCCCCCCGTAGAGCAGGCGGGCCAGGAGGTCCCGCCCCAGGTCATCGGTCCCCAGCGGATGCAGGAGCGTCGGCCCTGCGAGTTTGACCGAGAAATCGATCTCATCGATCGCCTGCGGGTACAGGAAGGGGCCGACCAGGGTCCCGAGGGTGAGGGTCAAGAACACCAGGCTGCCCGCCATCGCCAGGCGATGCCGTTGGTACCGCCGCCAGGCGTCGCGCCACAGCGTCCGTGGGGGAGCGGCTCGCGGCACCCCGGTGGATAGCGAGAGGATGAGGGCGGCGTCCTTGTTGATGCGATCCAGAGCCATGAGTGGTTCCTAAGCATACGTGATGCGGGGATCCAGCAGACCATAGACGAGATCGGCGACCACGTTGAACGCGACGACGAGGACGGCATACACGAAGGTAATGGCCATCACCACCGGGGTGTCGGAGCTCTGAATCGCGCTGATCAAGAGCGAGCCGATGCCCGGCACCCGGAAGATTTGCTCGGTGATCACCGCCCCCGTGAAGATCCCGGGCACCTGCAAGGCCATGACGGTGACCACGGGGAGCAACGCGTTGCGCAGCACATGGCCCAGGATGGTGCGCCACTCGGGCAGCCCCTTGGCCCGGGCCGTCGTCACGAAATCCTGGTGAATCACCTCCAGCATCGCGGCCCGCACGAAACGCGTGAGCGAGGCGGACTCGAACAGCCCCACGACCGCGATGGGCATCGCCCCCTGCCGCAGATGCTCCGTGATCCACGCCAGGCCCTGGGCCTCGAGGGTCGTGCTGTAGATGAAGGGGAGCCACCCCAGATGCAGGCTGAAGAGCAGGATGAAGAGCAGCCCTGTGAAAAACGTGGGCAAGGAATGGCCGACGAAGGCGAAGGTCGTGGCCACGTGGTCGAAGAGGGAGTACGGCTTGACCGCTGAGACGACTCCCACCGGGAGGGCGATGCAGAGGGCGAGCCCATAGGCGGTGCCGAGCACGAAGAGGGTCGTCGGCAGCCGCTGCCAGATGAGCACATTGACGTTCACCCGGCTGGCGAAGGAGTAGCCCCACTCCCCCCGCAGCATGGCCGTCAGCCAGCGGAGATAACGCAGGGGCAGCGGATCATCGAGCCCGAATTGCTGCCGCAGGTGCAGGCGGACCTCGGTCGGGATGTCCGGATTGAGCGCCAGCTCCTCGAAGGGATCGCCGGGCGCCAGGGCCAAGATGCTGAACAGCACCACGCTGATCCCCAGCACAGTGGGGACGGCGATCAGGAGCCTTCGCAGTAGGTATTGGTACATTTTTCCCCTCTTCTCCCCCTTGCCCTCCCCTTCCCCCCTGCGTGGGGGAAGATGGGGGGGAACGTTAAGGCTTTCCCCCCACCTGAATCCTCCCCCACAAAGGGGAAGGAGATAAGAAAGGGCATGCAGCTATGCCTCTCGGT
>WNEY01008974.1_pt1 | contig 13212 bp, 14 predicted proteins | sample 5400531 | NCBI WGS metagenome assembly WNEY01 (sample SAMN13153338, study PRJNA577476) | soil metagenome | isolation source: 200 cm saprolite under Douglas fir tree site 1 | place: USA:California | collected 2015-04-18
GTTCGATCAAGCCAAGTATGCATTCGCTTTTGCCGATCCCGCTTTGGCCGCGAATCAAAACGCCGACGCCAAGAATATCGGCCATGCTTCCGAACTCGGTCACCGTCGGTGAAAAATCGACTTCCAGCGCGATGGTGGCGGCGTTGATAAACTTCATTGTGATCATGGGGGTGCGAAACACGGCGATCTTCTCTTCGGCCGCGACCGCCAGCAGCGCCGGATCGAGATGAAATCCGCGCGAGACCACGAGACACGGAATTTTTCGAGCGCAGAGATCGCGAAAGCGTTTTACGCGAAGTCTCTGCGACAAACTTTTGAGGTAGGTATGCTCAGCAGCGCCGAGGACCTGGACGCGCTTCTCCGCGAAGTAACTGAAGAAACCGGAAAGCGCCAGACCCGGGCGATTAATCGTGGGCTCGCGAATTTTCCGATGAAATCCCACTCGCGGACCTTCCAGCTTCATGTGCAGCTTTTCCGCGTGCAAATTGTAAAAGCTCTCGACCGTGACAACGGGCACGCTCTTCTCCAGATCGCTTGTCGATGTAATCGTTTGGGGGCCGCTGCGCTTCGCCATAAGCATCTAACTTGTAACGCGGAAGCGGCCGCTCTTGCGACGATGGTTTTTGCTCAGCCTGCTCGATGGCGCCGTTAATTTCTTCACTGTCCTCCAAAGATAAAATGCCTAGTCGGCGACGATAAAGACGACCCCACGCATGCATCGCGTCTTTGGTGGGCTGAAAAAACTTCTGCGCGAAGAGGGTCGGAACCAGCGCACTCAGGATTACCACTGTCACCAGGATGGTGTACTGCCGCTGATCGATGATGCGGTTTTGGAATCCGAATAGCGCCGAAATGGTGCCAAAGGTCAGGCCGGTCGCCATCAACAACGTCGTGTAAGCAGCTTCGCGTGGACGCATGTAATGCAGCCGCGCCAGCGGCCAGACACCCGCAATTTTCGTCAACATTTTCAGGAGAAGCAGTCCGGCCACAATCGCGAGCGCCGGCCAGAGTGCCGGCAGCGAAACGTAGAGCCCGGCCTTAATGAAGTAGAATGGCGTAAACGTCGCGAAGGCGATGCTGCGCATTCGATGGACCAGTGTTTTGTCGCGAAGAAAAACTCCTGCGACCACCAGGCCAACCAGGTAGGCCGGCAACACCGCTTCGCTTTTCGCGCTGGTGGCGAGGCCGCCAAGAAAAAACAAAACGAAAAAGATAAACTTTACTTCCGGTTCGCTCACTCGCGTCGCCCCGAGCCGGACGATGATCGACTTGGTCCACCTCGGCATGAACCAAAGCACGACGCACATGGTGACGACGAAGCCGAGCAGCCAGAGGTTGTAATTGGCGAACAGTCCGCCAAGCGCGAGGACGGTCCCGAAATCAGTGATGAAGCAGGCGGCGAGAATCATTTTGCCCATGGCCGTGTCGCTAAAACCGCCTTCAACCATCACCGCGTAAACCACCGCCACTGATGTGGTGGAAAGCGCGATGCCCGCGATCTGCGCTTGATGAAGCTCCCAGCCCAGAACGAATTGCGCGAAGAGCCAAACCAGTACGAACGGGGCGGCGAATGAGATCACTCCGATAAGCGCGCTCGCCCGCAGATTTGTCTTTAACGAACGCGGATCGATTTCTGCGCCCGCGAGAAACGTCAGCACGCCGCTTCCGAGCAATGCGAGAAAGTTGATCCATTCGTTGCTCGCCGTGAGATGCAGGAAATTCCCGGCAAGAACGCCGACGAGAATTTCAATCAGCGCGACCGATATTCCCGCCCAGATCGAGATCAAACTCGCCGCCAACGCCAATCCCATCCAAACCGCGGCGACAAACCAGATGTTTTGAAAAACTCCGCTCGAACCGAAACTGACCCAAATAGAACTGAGCATAATAAAACTCCTGTCCGCGCATTGCTGCGCCAACAGGAGTCATTAGCTCTGAAACCGGTCAGGCGGTTGTCCCACTTTTGGGAAAGGCAAACTCCATTGCCCTCCCAGACAGTATCGCCATTCTAATTTGGATCAATTACATCTTGAAGCGTTCGCCGAGGTAGAGCTGGCGGCTGATCGGGTCGTTGATGAGGAAATCTTTCGTGCCTTCGCTCTCGACGCGGCCTTCGTAAATTAAATAGGCGCGATCGACGATCGACAATGTTTCGCGCACGTTGTGGTCAGTGATCAAAATCGCCAAACCCAATTTGCGCAGATTGACGATGATCTGCTGCACGTCGTAGACGGCGATCGGGTCGACCCCGCTGAACGGCTCGTCCAGCATGAGCAATTTCGGTTTTGTCACTAACGAACGCGCGATCGTGAGCCGCCGTTTCTCGCCGCCGCTCAGAGTGAGCGCCTGGTTTTTCGCGATTCGCTCGATCCCGAATTGATGAAGCAACTGTTCGCAACGCTGCCGCCGCTCGTGTTTCGACAACGACAACGTCTCCAAAATTGCCATGATGTTTTGCTCGACCGTCAGTTTGCGAAAAATCGACTCCTCCTGCGGCAAATAGCCCATCCCGAGTCGCGCCCGTTTGTACATCGGATAATTTGTGACATCGGTGCCTGAAAAAATAACGCGACCGCTGTTTGGCCTAACGAGTCCAACGATCATGTAAAAACTGGTCGTCTTGCCGGCGCCGTTCGGCCCGAGCAAGCCCACGATCTCGCCGGCGCGCGCGCTGATGTTAACTCCATTGACGACTGCGCGACCGCCATAAATTTTCACCAGCTGCTCGGTCGAAATGACATTATCGATCTTCGCCGCGGGCGGCGCAGCCACTGGCGAAGCCGGGGAAGATGTTGCTTGGCTCGTCATGGCGTAGGTGTGGGTGTGGGCGAAGGCGTCTGCTTCGTTTCGTCGTTCGGCTGCTGGCGAATCTCAGTGCGACTCGGCCCGTGCGTACTGAGCTGGCCGTTCTGATTGATGACCATGACCGTGTCTGCGCTGGTAGCCAAATGCGTATTTAACCCTTCCTGCACGCGCGGCGTGCCGCTCAACTCCACGTCGCCGGTCGCGGCCGTGTATATAGCCTTGTCCGAACGGCCGACCGAGCGGGTCGGTGGCCCGCCGTTCGGATCAGGCCGGTCGCGCACAACCGCCACATTGCCTTCCGCAATCGTCTTCTCCAGTTTCTGATTTTCGCCTTTGCTGATGTAAACGGTCAATTTGTCGGATTGAAGATTGAAGCGCGGGTCGATCACCTTCACGTGACTGCTAAAGATGCCGATGCTTTTGTTCGAATCAAAAAATGCCTCGTCCGCGTAAATTTCCGTCGTTGTCGGTTCATTGGACTGCGTTTTGGTGCTCGGTCCGAGAAACTTGTTGGCGCCTGATTTATCTTCTTTTTCGGTCGCTGTCTTCCCGGCCTTTTTCGTGGGCGGGCCGGACTCCGCCGGCGAGACCGTCAGCTGCGCCCGCAATTGCGCGGTCATGCCACAGATCATCACGACCACCGCCAGCAGCCTTCTCATTCGTTTTCTTTTCCCATGAGCTGCGATTGCTGCGTGATCACCATTTTCACATTGCCGACTAAGTGTCCGGTTCGCGTGTTCGTATCGAACTGCACCGAGTCTCCAGTGATGTTAAAATCGGCCCGCTTGATCGTAGTGCGCTCCGGCGAACTCAATACCCGCGTTTTCAAATCGAGCACGGAAGTGTGCATATTGATCGTGAGATCGGGACGATTCTCCCGCGTGTAGGTCATAATTTCGAGATCCTGAAAACCGACGTGTTCCTCATCGATTCGTCGCGCAGTTTTTGCTTCGAACTTTCCCCGCAGACGGCCATCGATGCCGAAATCGGGCAGCACGAGGCCCTTGGCTTCGTGACCAACCGGGAGCGGAATATTAGTCAGACTTTGCTCACCCGGCGACGCACTCGATGTCGCGGCGGAAGGTTTCTTTTTCCTGCCGCCTTTTGCCTGGGCAAACGCCGGCCCTGTCGAGATTAAGATCGACAAGAACAAGATCGACAAAACCGAAACGAACCAGCCCCAGTTTGCGGAGCGGCCGCTACGAGACGGCAGCATGAATAGCCTTTAACATGCGCAGGTGCTTCGGCAAAGTTTTTAGCGGAATCTGGTTCGGCCCGTCCGACAAGGCGCGCGCCGGATTTTCGTGCACCTCCATAAAGATGCCGTCGCATCCGGCGGCGATGGCTGCGCGTGCCAGGACCGGCGCGAGTTCGCCGTCGCCGGAAGTCGCGTCCCCTGCTCCGCCCGGCCGCTGCACGGAATGGGTCGCATCAAAAATCACCCGGTAACCTGCTTGGCGCATCCAATGCAGTGAGCGCATATCGGCGATGAGATTGTTGTAGCCAAACGTCGTGCCGCGTTCCGTGAAACAGAATTTCTCGTTGCCGAAGGCGGCGAGCTTTTCCGCGATATTCTTCACGTCCCACGGCGCGAGAAACTGGCCTTTCTTTACGTTGATCGCGCGACCTGTTTCGGCCGCGGCACGGAGCAAATCCGTTTGCCGGCAGAGAAACGCCGGGATCTGCAACATGTCGATCTTTCCCCCCGCAATTTCTGCCTCGGCAGGCGAATGCACATCCGTCGTCACGGAAATTTTTAAATCGCAGCCAATCGCCGACAGAATCTCGCACCCTTCGCGCACGCCCACTCCGCGAAACGAATGGACCGACGTTCGATTCGCTTTGTCATAGGAAGCTTTGAAGATAAGATCGACATCTTCCTGCGCGCAGATTTTCTCGATGCTCCTCGCCATGCGCCAGACAAACTTTTCCGATTCGATCACGCACGGCCCGAGAATGAATACGGGGCGTTTCCCGCCAATGGTGACCGATCCAATTTTGAGCGGCTTGGGTTTCACGAGTAAGAGAATCAATCAGGAAAACAGAGAAAAAGAAAACATCTTGTAGGGCAACGATCTTCGCCGCTGGCGGCCAAAATGGCCGCCCTACAACTTTTTTTGCCGCACAAGATCGACAATCGCAAACGGCGCATAGAGCGCGATGAAAAAGAGCAAGGCGACGAAATGCATCTCCACGAGATAGAGTGGCCGCCAGTCGGAAAGAAAACTCAAAATAGAAAAGGCCTCCGGTTTATGGAGCAGAAATCCGTAGTTATAACCGGTCATCTCGTCTGCGATGAAGGTCACGACAAAATAAAATTCCGACCACGCGAACACGCGCAAGATCGACATGGGACGCGGCCGGTACCTGCGGGTCAGCATCAGGAAAATCACGCCGATGATGATGCCCGAATGCGAAATGAAAAAACTGAAGAAACGAAAATCCGGGAAGCCGAAGCTGAGATTTGGTGTGAGCACGGCTTGGAGCGTCCCGCCGATTCCCCAAAAATATGCGACCTCAAACCAGCGCGGACTGCCGCTCCACATCGCCACGATTACGACCACCATTCCCCAATCGCAAAGTTGGAGCGGCAACATTTGCTCCCAGCTCATCACGCTGACGTTGCGAACAAGAATTAAATAGACCGCGTAATTCAGCCTGCGAGATGCGCGGCACCGTAAGCCTGAAACGGATGATTCATCGTAATTGTAGGGCGGCGATCCTCGCCGCCACTTGCAACCCGGCGGCCAAAATGGCCGCCCTACAATCTTTTGCGTTAGGCAAGATCGACAATTGCTCAGCGAATCACCCAGAGGTTGCACGGAATCACGTCCGTGATCCATGCGATGTGATTGGGCAATCGCTCGCCGGTCGGGCCGCTCGTCTGCACGGGCACAACGAGCAAATCCGCTTCCACCGATTGGACGAAGTCGGAGGCGGCAAACCCGGTGTTACCGCGAAGGCAGCGCGCCTCGATGGGCACATCGGTGTGACCGGCGGCGAGAATGAATTCTTCCAAAGCGGCTTCCTCCTCTTCGAAGGTGCGAGGCCGCGGGGCGCCATCTCCAGCGTCGGCCCGCAAGGAGGCACGCGCTTCATCGAAGGTGGTGTAGATGCGAACAACATAGAGCCTTTCGCACGCTTCGGCCGCGGCCAAGCCAAGCGTTTTCTTGAGCGCCTCCTGACCGTGCTCGGAATAGTCCGCAATGAAAACGATCTGCCGCAGCGGCTTTGGTTCATGTTCCGGCTTGGTAAAAAGCAAAACAGAACAACCCGCTTCGCGAACCAGCCGTCGCGCTACATTACCAAGAACTGGCCGCAGAATGACTTCTTTTTCGAGCGCACCCGCCATGACAAGATCGACATCATTGTCTGCCAGCGCTTTCAAGATCGCTTCGGCGGGGTCGCCCTGCCGGTAATGAATGGTCGAGTCGCCCGGAAGTTGCAATTGCACGAGCGCGTCGCGGAACTTCTGCGCGGTTTTCTCATCGCGTTCGCCGACATAAATCAAACTTAACTCCGCGCCAAAACGATCGCGGATCCGTTTCGCTTCGGAAAGCACCTGCTCAAACCGCGGGGAAAAAGTGCTGGCCACGGCGATCGCTTTGTAGGTCGACAAATTCATCATACCCGTTGAAACCAATCTCCTCGCTACGTGAACTTCGGCAACTACCGGTAGGGCGACGCTCTGTAGAAGAGGACGTTCTCGCCCCATGAGAAGCCAACGGCTTCTTCCTACAGACGTTGATTGTAGAATGTTACGAATTGCGCGGCGCGGTTGCGGCTTTTCATTTGCAGTTTCCTCTGCAAATTTCCGCGCATGAGACGCGCGGTTTATCCAGGCAGCTTCGATCCCGTGACCAATGGACATCTCGATGTGATCGAGCGTGCACGAAAACTGTTCGATGAAGTGATTGTGGCCGTTGCGCAGAATGATGAGAAAGAGGCGCTCTTTTCGCTCGAGGAACGCCTGCAGTTTCTGCAAGATTCCATCGGCAAGGTCGACATGGTGCGGATCGCGCAATTCGACGGGTTGCTGGTCGAGTTTGCCACTGCACAAAAAGCGAGCGCTGTCATCCGCGGCCTGCGCGCGGTTTCCGATTTCGAATTCGAGTTTCAAATGGCGCTGATGAACCGGAAACTGGAGGCGGGCGTGGAAACGATTTTTCTGATGCCGAAAGAGGAATACACTTATTTGAGCTCTCGCATTATCAAGGAGATCGCGCGCCTCGGTGGAGATGTTTCAAGTTTTGTGCCGCCGGTGGTGAGTAAAGCGCTGGTCAGGAAATTCGCCGGATGAAAGTTCATCTGAAACAGATTCCAGCCGACGGTTTGCATTTGGAAGGAGACGAGGATTGCCCGATTCCGGAATTGGAGCCGGAAGGAATTCATTGCCTCGGGCCATTGTTTTACAACATCGACATCGGAGTCTCAGGAGGCGCGCTGTGGGCGAACGGATCGCTCAGGCAAGGGGTGGAGTTGAGCTGCGTTTGCTGTCTCGAGAAATTTGTCTACGAAATCAAGGTGCCGGCATTTGCCCTGCGGATAGAGCTGCACGGGCCGGAGACTGTCGATCTAACGCCGTTTATGCGAGAAGATCTTTTGCTGAATCTGCCGGCCCACCCCCGTTGCGATCGCGATGGCGGCCGCATTTGCAATGCCGCGACGAGCGGGGGCGAGGGCCGTGAGCGAAGAGAAGAGCGCAGACCGGACTGGAGCGCGCTGGACAAACTGAAGCTGAAACGTTGAAAAGGTTACAAGGGGTTACAACGCCATATCCATCTCCACGCCTACTTTTGTAACTATGTAACTCTTTTAACGAATCACTTCGCCGGTTTGTTTATTTCGCAAAACCATGCTTTCATAGCCGGCTGACATGGGAGTTCCAAAACGCAAAACCTCAAAGATGCGGTTGCGCACGCGCAGAGCCGCGAACCGGTGGCATGTATCGCAACTGAGCAAATGTCCGCAATGCGGCAGTACCGTCGCATCGCACACCGCTTGCCCCTCGTGCGGATATTATAAGGGCCGCCAAGTGTTAACGGTCGAAGGGAAATAACTGGATTTGCCCCGAATGTTTTCGGGGCAAATCCGTCGCCAGAAAATTTCTTCTCTACTCACGCCGAGGAGGACGGTCGTGTCTCCAGTCGATTTTCGCTTTGCATTGCACAGCTAAAATTCGCAAAGTTCTTCTGCATGAGGATCGCCTTGGATGCGATGGGCGGCGATTTTGGGCCGCCAAATCTAGTGGCCGGAGCGGTAATGGCGCTGCGGGAATATTCCCACATCAACAAGCTCTATCTGGTTGGTGACTCGGAAAAAATCGAAGCGGAACTAAAAAAGCACGGCTGCACCGACAGCCGGATCGAAATATTCCACTCCACCCAGGTCGTGGATATGAGCGATCGCGCCGTGGAAGCGGTGCGGCGAAAAAAAGATTCATCCATCAGTCGTGCTGTCGACCTAGTGAAACGCGACAAGGCGGACGCGGTTGTCAGCGCGGGTCACACCGGCGCGGCGGTGGCGGCGAGCGCGATCAAGTTGCGCACGTTGCCGGGAATCGATCGTCCCGGGATTGCGGCCGTGCTCCCGACGGAAACAAATGTGTTTGTTCTGATCGATGCCGGGGCAAACATTGATGCGCGCCCCGAGCATCTTCTTCAATATGCGTTCATGGGCACGGTCTATTCGCGGCATGTTCTGGGATACAAGAGTCCGACGGTCGGCCTGGTATCCCTCGGAGAGGAAGACGTCAAAGGCAATGAGATGACCAAGGAAGTTTTTAAGATGCTCAAGGCAAGCTCGCTGAACTTTGTTGGCAACATCGAAGGCCGCCACCTGTTCGAAGACCCGGTCGAAGTTGTCGTCTGCGATGGTTTCGTCGGCAATGTGATTTTGAAAACGTGCGAATCGATCTCGGTGGCCATTTTTACATGGCTTAAGCACGAACTGACACGCACGCCGATGCGAAAAGTGGGCGCCCTATTTGCGCGGGACGCATTCAACACGATCAAGGAAAAAACAAACTACGAGGAATACGGCGGCAGCCCGCTTCTCGGTGTGGACGGCATTTGCATCATTGCGCATGGCGCGAGCACGCCGTTGGCGGTCAAAAACGCATTACGGGTCGCCGCCGAGTCGATTGAACAGCAGGTGAATCCGCATATCGTCGAAGAGATTCGCCGTTACAATGAAGCGACAGCCCAGCTCGAGCCCGCGCTCCACTAAACGCCGCACCGTCTCAATTATCGGCACCGGCAGTTACGTGCCGGAAAAAATCCTCACCAACGAGGATTTGTCGCGCATGGTCGACACTTCCGACGAGTGGATCACAACGCGCACCGGCATCAAGCAACGGCGCATCGCGGCTAAGGATGAAAACACCAGCGACATGGCCACAAGAGCCGCGCTGAACGCGATCGAGCAGGCAAAGATTTCACCGAAAGAAATAAACCTCATCCTCGTCGCCACCGCCACGCCCGACATGTTGTTCCCGGCCACTGCCTGCTTCGTTCAGAAAAAGATCGGCGCGACCAACGCCGCGTGCCTTGATGTATCAGCGGCGTGCGCCGGTTTTCTCTTTGCTGTCGAAATCGCGCAGCAATTCATCACCTCGCACACTTACGATACCGTGCTTGTCATCGGCGCGGACAAACTGACCTCCATCACTAATTGGACCGATCGCAACACATGCGTGCTTTTCGGCGACGGGGCAGGCGCGGCCATTTTAAGGCACCGAGGCGGCAGCCACGGTGTCATCAGCACTCACATCGGCAGCGACGGCCAGTACAGCGATATTTTGTTTATGCCTGGCGGCGGTTCGCGCTGCCCGATCACGCGCGACAATGTCGATCTTAATCTCCAAACCATTCACATGAACGGGAAGGAAGTTTACAAACAGGCGGTCACCGCCATGCTGAGCGCGGCAAAAAAAGCCCTCGAACAAGCGGGCTTGTCGATCCACGACATCGCTTGCGTCATTCCGCACCAAGCGAACCTGCGCATCATCGAGGCAATTGCGGATCGTCTCGGCATCCCGCTGGAAAAATTTTATGTGAATCTCGATCGCTACGGCAATACGTCGGCCGCCGCCGTGGCGATCGCGCTCGATGAAGCCAACCGCAGCGGTAGAATCAAGGCCGGCGATTACATTCTCATGGTCGTTTTCGGCGGCGGACTCACCTGGGCCGGAACGGTGATCGAATGGTGATTGTCGATCTTTCGCGCTGGGCAACATTTGCATGTTAGTCGAAACGCACGCGCATCTCGATTATCCCGATTTCGCGAACGACTTCGATGAGGTGCTTCGTCGCGCAAGCGAAGCCGGCGTCACCCGCATCATTACGATCGGAACATCAGTCGAAAGCAGCCGGCGCGCTGTCGATCTTGCCGAAAAGTACCCGAACATTTTCGCAGTGATCGGCGTTCACCCGACTTACGCCGCCGAAGCTGACGAAGATGTAATCACGCCTCTACGCAAGCTGGCAAAAAGTCCGCGCGTCGTCGCCATCGGCGAAACGGGTTTGGATTACCATCGGCTTCCGAGCATCGAGCTGGCGGACAAACGCGAAGCACACGTTTTTCCGCACCAGGAGGTGTTCCACGCTGTTGCCAAAGCGCTTCAATATTCAACTGAAGATCAAATCGAAGCCGGCATTCATGACGGCGCCTACAAATCAAAACAAGCGAGTTTGTTCGAGCAACAGCTCGATCTCGCCGTCGAACTCGGACTAAACGTTGTCATTCATCAGCGCGATGCCTGGGAAGACACGCTCGAAATGATGCGACCGTACTCAGGAAAATTGCGCGGCGTATTTCATTGCTTCGGCGGCTCCCTCGAACAAGCAAATGAAGTTGTCGATCTTGGCCACCTGGTTTCGTTCACTGGCATCGTAACATTCAAAAATGGCGCGACCGTGCGAGAGGTCGCGGCACGAATCCCGCTGGACAAATTCATGGTGGAAACAGATTGCCCATATCTCGCGCCCGTTCCTTTTCGCGGAAAACGTTGCGAGCCGGCACACACCCGAATCGTCGCGGAAACGATCGCCGCTGCACGCGGCGTTTCGTTGAAAGAAGTTGCCGAAATGACAACCCAAACCGCGCAAGAATTCTTCCGTTTCAACCGATGAAGATGGTAATCAGGAAGATTGGAGGGCGCTGCGCTATCGGCGGCAGTATATTAGGAACACGACGGCGCGTGTCCGTCCAAATCCAATTAACATCGCGGGCGGAACGCCCGATCCAGCTCACGTGTTTGCTTATCACATTTGTCCTTGCTTCGTGCGCGACACGCGACGCGCAGCATCACGTCGTCATCAGCACGTTCGAACAAAAATTAGCAGTGCTCGATCGCGGCAACTTGATGGCGGTCTATCCGGTTTCCACTTCCAAATTCGGTCTGGGCGATTGGCCGAGAAGTTATCGGACACCTTTGGGCGAACTGGAGATCGCGGAGAAAATTGGCGAGGGGGCGGCGCCAGGCACTGTTTTTAAAGATCGGCGACAGACCGGCGAGATCGTTGTGCCGGATTCGCCGGGCCGCGATCCGATCGTCACGCGCATTCTTTGGTTGCGTGGGCGCGAACCACAAAATGCGAATGCATTCGTTCGCGATATTTACATTCACGGGACGCCGGAAGAACGCAACATCGGACTGCCCGTGAGCTACGGATGCATCCGCATGCGTTCCAGCGATATCGTCAATCTTTGCGGCATTGTCGGTCGCGGGGCGCAAGTGACGATTGTCGATGCTCCGCTCGCCGCGGCCGTCCCCGGTCTCAACTCGAGCGCTCAGATGGCTGGAGGGAATTCTGCCAGCATGGTGATTCGTTAGTCAGGGCAACTTGCCGAGATGTTTTCTCGGTGTTTCGCGTGAAAGCAATTCCATGTCCGCGTCCACCATGAGCCGCACAAGTTCGTGGAAGCGTACTTTCGGTTCCCAATCGAGGATTTTCCTCGCTTTCGAGGCGTCGCCGATGAGCAGGTCCACTTCCGCCGGCCGCTCGTAACGCGGGTCGTGTTTCACGTATTTTTTCCAGTCAAGATCGACATGTGCGAATGCCGTTTCCACAAATTCGCGGACGGTATGGTTTTCGCCGGTTGCGAGCACAAAGTCGTCGCCTTCATCGTGCTGAAGAATCCGCCACATGCCCTCGACAAATTCGGGCGCGTACCCCCAGTCGCGCTTCGCATCGAGGTTACCCAAAAATAATTCGTGCTGCAGATCATGTTTTATGGCAGCAGCAGCGCGCGTAATCTTGCGCGTGACGAAAGTTTCGCCGCGCCGCGGGCTCTCGTGGTTGAACAAAATGCCGTTACTCGCGCAAAGGCCGTAGCTCTCGCGATAATTCACCGTCGCCCAAAAAGAAAAAACTTTCGCGACGCCATAGGGACTGCGCGGCCAGAAGGGAGTTTTCTCGGTTTGCGGCACTTGTTGCGCTTTGCCGAACATTTCGCTGCTTGACGCCTGATAGAACCGCGAACGAGTTCCCGCTTCCCGGATGGCTTCGAGGATCCGAATCGTCCCGACCCCGGTGATGTCGGATGTGTACTCGGGAATGTCGAAACTGACACGGACATGGCTTTGCGCGCCGAGATGGTAAATTTCGTCCGGCTTCAATTCGTAGAGCAACTTCACCAAGTTAACCGAGTCGCTGAGATCTCCGAAGTGGAGAAACATGCGCACGCCGTTGATGTGGGGATCGGCGTAAAGATGATCGATGCGCGAAGTGTTAAATGTGCTCGCGCGACGAATGATTCCGTGCACTTCGTAGCCTTTCTCAAGCAGTAGATCAGCGAGATAACTTCCGTCCTGGCCGGTGATGCCGGTAATGAGCGCTTTTTTCATGTCGATCTTGCGGTTTAGCTTAACGACATCGCCGCAGCAAATGATTTAGTTCTCCGGCGGGGAGACCATTATCCGTGCGAGCACCGCGCGCTGCGCAGCGATCAAATCCGCGATTCCTTTGCGACCGAGCGCGAGCATTTCGTCCAGCTGTGATTGCGCAAAAGTTGCTTCTTCACCGGATCCTTGCACTTCCACGAAGTCGCCGTCCTCGGTTGCGACGAGATTGAAATCGACTGTGACGAGTTTGTCCTCTTCGTAATTGAGATCAACGATTGCCTGTCCATCGAGAACACCGGCACTTACTGCCGCGACCAATTTTCGAACCGGAGGCGCGTCGAGATTCTTTTCCCTTGCAAGTTTTCGGCACGCTATCGCCACAGCCAGGCTCGCCCCGGTGATTGCTGCCGCGCGTGTCCCCCCGTCGGCTTGCAAGACGTCGCAATCCACCCAGATCGTGCGTGGCCCAAGCTTTTCAAGATCGACAACTGCGCGCAGCGATCGCCCAATCAAACGTTGAATTTCCATGCTGCGGCCATCGATTCGACCCTTTGCAATGT
>WNEY01002627.1_pt1 | contig 13210 bp, 12 predicted proteins | sample 5400531 | NCBI WGS metagenome assembly WNEY01 (sample SAMN13153338, study PRJNA577476) | soil metagenome | isolation source: 200 cm saprolite under Douglas fir tree site 1 | place: USA:California | collected 2015-04-18
TCGTTCGGTGCCCTGACGGTCGGCGTCCTGATGATTGGCTCGACCGGGATCCAAGTACGTTGAGACCTTCATCGCCGTCTTCGTCGTCCGGCTAACGGCCAGCGTTCACCAGCGGCCGCTCAGAATCGCATCGGCGGCCGTCTGGTGCAACGAGTGTTAGACAGCGCGAAACCAACGACGATTGAACGCTAAATCCTTCGTTGAAGTGGCCACAAGCGTACGGTCGAAGGATGATTCTCGACGTCGAGCCGCTTGACCTGCATACGATCCCAAAGCCGGACGACATCTTCCGGAATGAGGAACGCGGCGTCAAGCGCAAGTTTATTGAAGAACACGAACGCATAGTGACTTGCGCCAGTAGCCGCGTCGTTTGACCGGTCCTTCGCGCCGATGATATAGCCATTCGAGTTGCCAGGTGCCTTGCAGACACTCTTTACCTGTACCCGTTTGCCTGGGGCGAGGACGTCGCAGGATGGATGCGATTTGCTCGTCGGAAGGGATCCCCCAATTAAGTTGGCGATGAGCCACTCGGCGAAATCTGCTTCGGGAGCCTTGAACGATCTCACGACGCCGGCTTCAAGGAGTGCGTTCTTGGCTCGAATGTAGCCCGACCAGTGCTCCAACGCCGCAGCGATCTCTTCGGTTGACATGGCCAGATCCTTATCCGAACTTTTCGGGAGCCATGCTTGATGCTCGGCCGCGCTGTCTAACATTGTATGGGTGGACGGCGCCAACTGCCGTCACCGGCTGCGAATACATCCATGCTCCTACACCCAGACTACCGCGCGTGGGGTCATTCTGCTCGTCTCTCGGCCTCCGGTCAACTGCCATCGGCAGAGTGGTTTGCTGGATTCCGCCGGCCCGCCAACCGTGGATTGGTTCCGGCGCCATACGCACGAGATTCCCGTAATGAGTGGAGGGCGCCAATCCACGGGTTTGACGCAACGGCGGTTGCTCTTGCCACGCACCTGGTGAGACAACGAGGCAGATTGCCGTGCTGCGGAATCGACAACCTCTGACGGTTCCACAACTTCGTCCGTCAGCGTCACAGCCGGTGCTCGTTCGTGCAGGTGACGGCGACTTCTATCAGGACGCCACTATCAGGGCCTCGCCTGATATTCGGATCGCGCGCGACGGCCGGTTCGGCGTTAGGCTGATCAGGGCCGACTACACGAACTCTGCTCCGCGGTTCGGGGTCGCGTGGAGTCCGACGTCCGGGTGGGTTGTGCGCGCGGGCGCCGGCCGGTTCTTCGTCCAGGACATCGGCAACATCGGCCGTCCAGCCGTGCCTGGTAAAGACGTCGATCCAAGGGAGGCATCATGAGCATCCAACGTCTCGCGTCGCCCGCATGGGCCGTGCTGATCGCTTCCGTGTGCGCGGTGGTGCCCGTCGCGCAGCAACGAGTGCCGTTTCGAAACAACATTCCGGTGGCGCCGCAGGGCATTCCACCCGTCCCATTGCCGGAGAAGCCCCTCCAGTTCCATACGGCCGAAGGGCAGGATATTCGTGTCGTGGTCGTCGCCGGGGGACTCGTCCACCCCTGGAGCCTCGCCTTTCTCCCCGACGGCGGCCTCCTCGTGACCGAGCGTCCAGGACGACTTCGAATCGTGCGCGGCGGTGTTCTCGATCGGCGGCCCCTTGCCGGCGTTCCGACCGTGCGAGCCACGGGGCTGTCGGGTCTGATGGACGTGGCTCTTCATCCGCGTTTTGCGGAGAATCACTACGTCTATCTCACGTACACCAAACCCGTTGGTGACGAACAGGCGACGCTCGCGCTGGCGCGGGGACGTTTCGAGGGCGCTGCGCTGACCGACGTTCGCGACATCTTCGTCGCCAGTCCCGGCACCGGCGGAGCGTCCCGCATCGCGTTCGGTCTCGACGGCTCCCTTTTCATGACGACCGGCGGGGGAGGCGGCAATGGCGCACAAGATCCGAACAGCTACGCGGGCAAAGTGTTGCGGTTGCGCGACGACGGCACAGTGCCGAGCGACAACCCGTTCGTCGGACGCGCCGGCTACAAACCGGAAGTGTATTCCCTCGGCCACCGGAACTCGCTGGGTCTCGCCGTTCAACCGGGCACCGGCGACGTCTGGCAGAACGAGAATGGCCCGAATGGCGGCGACGAAATCAACATCATCCGTCCTGGTCGTAACTATGGCTGGCCGCTGGTCAGCTATGGCCGCACGTACCCGGGTCCGAAGCAGTCCGAGCAACCGTGGCGCGAAGCGTTCGAGCAGCCGATCGTGTTCTGGGTGCCATCGATCGCGGTTTCGGGCATGACGTTCTACACGGGGAATCGACTCCCGAAATGGAAGGGGGATGTGTTCGTCGGCGGCATGCGGACGGGCGAAATTCCCGGCACCGGCCACCTCGAACGGATTCTCTTCAATGAGAAGATGGAGGAGTTGCGCCGCGAATCGCTGCTCGCCGAGATGCGCCAGCGCATCAGGGACGTCCGGCAGGGACCCGATGAGCTCCTGTATCTGTTGACCGACGCGGATGATGGCGGCGTGCTCCGCATCGAGCCGGAGCGCGACAATTGAAAACGTCTTGTCGTAGTGCCGCCGTCAGGCGGACCGTGGCGCGCGGCGGACTATCTGCTGATGGCGGTGCCGCGCGAGCCGGGCGGACCAGAGGACCGACTGGCTCGGCACTGACGGTGTTCACCGGTTTCGTTCCGATCGAGTTGACGCCGCACGCGGAATTCGAGAGCGCTTGTCGGCCGAAGACGTTGAACTGATAGTCGGATCTTCGTCGCGGTCCGTCACGCTATTTATCCTTCCGGGGGGCAGCGCCTGGATCACCGGCGGAGGAACCGATAAATAACTTCCGCCCGTCAGCGAATGTGATAATGCTGCCGTTCGCGCGCTTCGCTTCATCTTTTGCCTGGTAACCCTCGACGAGGATTTCGGTGCCGACGGGCAACGAGTTCTTCGTAAAGCCTCGGCGCAGCAGCGAATTTGGAGCTGCGGCTTCGATCATCCATGGCGAGACCTTGCCATCCTCGCCTTTCACGTCAATGTGAATCCACGCGTGCGGGTTAATCCACTCCATCATCGTGACGGTTCCTTTGAGCTTGATTGGCTTGGATGAATCAAACTCCGCAGCGAACGCATGATGGGCCCATACCGGCTCTGCGGCCAAAGATAAAACGCCTGCGACAAGAGCACATGCAAGTGTTTTTCTCATACCTGGTCTCCTGGATGCAGCTACTTTTTCTTCGCGGCTTCGGCCGCGGCCTTCTCTTGAGCACGGGCGCCGCTGAGGGAGTTCGACATGGCGTAGTTGCCCTCATGGCACGCATATTCGAGATTCTGATAGCCGGGTTCTTGTGTCAGCGGGAACGCGACCTTGAACGGTCTCGTGAATGTTTTCGGATCGTCGATGGTTACTTCGTACTGGAGCCCGCTCGAACCTGTACGCGTATAGCGCTCGATCAATTTCAATGCATCACTCGTGGGGGTGCCGCCGCCATTGAGGCCGATTCCCGTCTTGTTGCCCAGGAAATTCGTTGTCTCGACGACCAGCGTGTTCTTCTCCCAGTGGCCGCGCGGATCGCCCATGTAGGAACGGATGCTCGGACTCGCATGAGGACGGCCGTCCACTGGGATCACGCGGGCTTCATGGACCATTTCCTGCAGAATCGTCACGTAGCCGGGCGCCTGCATAATCTGTTGGCCATTTCCATAGATAACCGGGAATATGGAGCCCGTCACGCCACGGCTGATGCAGCGGATGTAATAGCTGAAGTCTTCCCACGAGTCGGCTTTCGGGTTGTTGTTATTGGCTCCCTCCGGGATCCGTCTGGTCTGGGCTTCCGGAAGCAGGTCTGGGGTCCTGCCATTCGGCGGATCGACGACGAGCGACGTCTGCCTGCAGGGCCGCCGCGCTCGCTCGACCCAGTGACTCGGAGGTCCCGTGCTCACCCGCTGATCGGGCGCCACGACTTCCTGCAGATCGTTTTGCTGTTGCTTGGCGAGTTCACTCTCGCGTTGAGCGAGTTCCCGCTCCGTATAGTAGAGTTTGTCGCCGAGATTGGCGGGCCGGTTCAGGGGAGTGCCGATGCAGTCATCACTCGTCCATGTTCCCTGCAAATCCGGGTCGCCCCACGGCGTCTTCGGTGGTGTCCAGTTCTCGGTCCCGGGCGCGGCTTTGGCGGCTTGCGCGCTGGCCGACTCCGCTGCCAGCGCACACATGGCAGCCAGAACCACCATTCGAGCGGTGGACACAGCAAGTCGGTGTCTCATACGACTCTCCTTCCAAAACCAGACTGGACTAGCAGTCGATGACAATCCCTTTCCGGGGGCCGAACTTACTTTTTCTTCAGATGTCCGTAAATCAGTTCTTCCACGAATTCAACACATTTGAATTCGTTCAGCTGCGCGTTCTTTTCTTTACGCCGGTACATGACCGTGCTGATCTTCCAGGGCCGCGTATATATTGTTTTGTCCTCGATGCTCGCTTCGTAGTTGATGTGATCGGCGTCACCCAGCGTGAAGCGCTCAACCACGTGGGTGTTATCGGATTGAAAATTTCCCGATCGATCGAACCAGCTATTCCCATTCAACCCGCTGACATCGACGACAAGCGTATCGCCTTCCCAGCGGCCGTTCGATGTTCCCATCCAGGTATCCACGGCGGCCTCTCTGGATTTGCCCATGTTGACCACGCGATTTGACGTCGCATACTCGTAGACGAACGCGATGTCTCGCTGCGACTGAACGATCTGAAATGGGAACGGCATGTAATTCGCGCGCGGGATGCCAGGCATGTAGCATTTGATTTCTGGGTCCAGCGTCATCCGGTTTTGCAAGTTTTCTTTCTGCTTTGCCGCGGCCGCCGGTGTGTACGGAATCTCGCCACCTTCGACAATGCCCTGGCCGGCAGGCATCGCGCCGGTCGCACCCAGTTGAGAGAACGGTCCAGGCTGCGTGCTGTGATCTCGAATGTCCCAATGCGCTGTGCCCAAAGTCTGCCACAGACCTGTGAAGTTCGGTTTGCCATCCGGCATGCGCGGGATCCGCGAAGTCGTTGCGGGCGACGTTTGGCCGTTGCCTGGCATCGCCGTGAAAAGAACAACGGACGCCGCGGACACGAGAACCCAGCCCAGCAATCGATAAGACATGACTTTCCGTCTCATGAATTCATTGATCTCTCGCGCACGATTGGACGCCGTTTCTCAGCGACGCCGGTCACGTCGTGACCGAACTCCCCCAGATCGAACGATGGCCCTCGGCGGGCTGTACCTACTTCGATGGCTTTTTCGCTTCCACGGCACCTTTCTCCTCTGCGCGGGCGCCGCTGAGAACGCCCCGCATTCCGTAGTTCCCTTCATGGCACGCGTACTCGAAAATCGGTCCCGGGGTGCGCGTCAGAGGAATCTCCACCGTCCAGGGTTGTGCGAAAGTTTCCGGGTCGTCTACCGTAAATTGGTACTCGAGCGTGTCCGCATCGACCCGACGGAAGCGCTCCGTCAGCGTCATGTTTGGCCCGGAACCCCGGAACGAGTTCTTCACTGAAAAATTCGTCGTCTCGACGACGAGCGTGTCACCTTGCCAATGACCGCGTGAGTCTCCCTTCCACTGACGCATCGTTTGGGGAAGATGTGGTCTGCCATCGAGCGGGATGATACGAACCTCATGACCCATCTCGTTGTGGATGGCGACAAACCCAGGCGTCTGAACAATCTGAGTATTGTTGTTGTAGGCGGTCGGAGTGGTCGGGGCGCCGGCACCCTGCAGGATCAAACACCGTTCGAACAACGGCCGGTTCTCCGGGCCGTCGAACTCATGGCCCCGATTTGCCGCTTGCCGTGCGGCCTGTCTCTCCTGTGCGGCGGCCGTGAGTGGAGGAACCCTGCCGTTCCGGGGATCGATGATCAACGACGTTCGCAAGGTTTTGACGACCTTCGTCCCACGGTCCCACCAGAAATCGTTATACGCTCGCTCCAGGTCAGCCCGTGCCCCGCCGTCACGCCGGTCCATGTTCGTTCGCTCGAGCACGTCTTTTTCATGTTGCGCCGCTTCCTGTTCCGTGAAGAATTCCTTTCCTGCAAGCTCGGCGGGCCGTTCGAGAGGCGTAATCGTGGCGAAATTCCAGATGCCTTGAATGTCCGGGGTGCTTGGAGGGGGAAGTGCCGCTTTTTTCGTCTGACCGGCGGCGGAGCCGATCAGCGCGGCGAAACAAAACAGGAGAATGAGGATTCCGCATTTCATCGATTACTTCCCCATCTGACTTGGCATGTGCTCACATCACCATGGCACTTGCGAGCTTCAAGTCGTGCTCCGCGCATGATCGTGCAAGTCCGGCGAACATTCAAGAACTCTGGTAGAACGGTGATGCGACGTGCGGTGGTTGCGCGGGCGAAGGAAGCGACGGGGAGGTGAGCAATGGGGGAACGAAAAGGCCTGTCACGCCGGCAGCTGATCGGTGCGAGCGCTGGCGCGGCGTCCGGGCGGCGCTCGGACTGCCAACCGCTCGTGCCGTAGCTCGGCAAGGCGCCAGCGGCGGCGTGGACAACCACGATCACATCGTGCTCATGGGGAATCGCCCGGGCTACTACACACCGCCCGAGAACGCCTCCTCAATCGCCGACGTTCAGGAAACTGTCGCCGCGCGTGCGAAGGCCATCCCTCGCGGCGCGTGGGTCACCACCATCGGCGGCTTTCACCGGAACCAGTTGTTCCCTCGTGGCCAAAATCCCCGACTGCCTACGCTTGCGGAACTCGACATGGCCGCGCCCGACCATCCGGTGTACATCTCCGAATCCTTCATGGTCCCTCGGCCACGAACAGCCTGGGAAAGGGGTTCTTCGAACGCCAGACGCCGCCCGTACCGGTCGGCGAAGACGGTTCAATCGCGACCGGCTCCCAGAGCACCGGCCGCGCCACGCTGGCACTACGGCAGACGCAGCTGACGTTCGAACAGCGAAAGCGAGGCGCGATCGACGCGATGACCTACGGCCTCGATCTGGGCATCACGACGCACCTCGATCAGGGCGATGCCATATGAATCGTCTCGAACAATTCCAGGGGTTTGCCGCATACGCCGCATTTGATTTTCATGTGATGCTCCTGAACATCTGCGGTTGTACAGCCGCCTCGCTTTCGCTATCATGGCGCATGCCTCAGCGCACGTTCAAAGGGACCTGCACGCTGTGTGGCGCGAGCGTCGACAAACGCCGCAGTACCGCTCACTACATCACTTGCGCACCCGCGCACGACCTTCCGACCGGTCGCCACGCCGATCTCCTCAGAATTCGTGTCGGCGCTGTTGGCGCTGCGGAGTACTGGCTCGACGTCGAAGCAGGAGCCGGCGCCGCTCTGTCGAACCTGGATGCGTTTCTCCGTCGTGCGACGACAGTCCGTTCGTATGCGGTGCGCACGAGGCGGACCACGAGTGCGGCGACGAGACGCTCTTGCCCGTTGTGAACTCGCCTCGCATGGGTGTGTGCGGATACGCAGGATAGCGGTCGTGATTGCAGCCAAACCTTGGGGGCTCGCCGTCCAGACGCGGTGTTGATCTGTGGACGACGATCGATGGGATCGTGTTCTCGGCGTGGGATGAGTGGTTTCTGCTGTTGCGCTCTGGTGCCCACTCGAAGTGAGGCTGGGCTTGTACTCCGCAATTACTTCGGGCAGCTCGAGTGGACGACGAGGTGAGGTTTCATGACGCCTTCCCCCGCTAATATTGTTGAGCTGGACTCGGCTGATCCTGCCGACTCAACAGTGCCGGCTGATCAAGCTCGACATTCACTAGCGAGACCTGAACCCAGACCGGACTCCGCTACGTGCAAAATACCCGTGATTTTGTGGGAACTTCTTGTTCGGATCGAATTTTTGCAGACCACAGGTTCAGCGGCCGCTACGGGACCTCCTGAGAACAGCGAGATTACTTCTAGGAAACCAGCTCAACCGTGGTAAAATCGTGCATAGCTCAGCAGTCCCGCTTTCGCGTGGGTCAACGCCAATGCGTGCCTGGCGAACATATGTAACTGTCGTAGGTCGTGTTGTACGGGTTCGCACCCGCTGGGGCGGAGGCTGGCGGCTGCGCCTCGCCGACACTGGTGGGGCGCTGGCCGCCGCCGAGATCCGCCTGTCGCATCCACTTCCCCTTCCACCAGTCGGAGCACGCATCATCATCCGTGGCTCTCTTCGCTATGATGAGGAGCACCGCTGGTACGTCGTCGACCCCGTCGAAGAGTGGCTTGAAAGCGACCGCACATGAGCTGTCACGGCCGGCAACGCGCTTGTGCACATGCCGGTTGAAGGCTCATGCCTGTTTGCGTCCTCCGGCAGCCGACTGCGACTCCGCGTCGCGCGCGGCGCCGCGCGCCCGGCGACGCGTCGCAATCGTCACGTTGTTCTGCACATCATTGGTGCCGGGAATCGTCCAAGCGATCTCGCCGGCATCCCGCTTCAGGCGTTTGTGCTGCACGCTGCCGGTGATCGTGATGCGTCCTCCCTCGCAACGCACCTCGACGTCGCTCGTCCCAGGCAGTAGCTCCAACGCGTCGTACATGAAGTCCTCGAGCTCCTGGTCGTTGGTCGGACCCATCGGCTGACGACGCCTCATTGCGACTGCTGCCACGAGCTGAGAAACGGTGAAGCCCGGCGGGATGTCCTGGCCGAGAAACGCAGGAAAGCCGCCAAGCGTGCCAAATTGATTAGGTACGAGCGGAAAGCCGGTGCCCAGGGTTGGCGCCATCGGACCGAAGCCGACAGTTGGCGGTTGGGCCATCATACCGCCGCTGAAGCCATACGCCGGTGGCGTGAAGCCATATGTCGGCAGCGGAACGTCCATGGGGAGGGCGGTCGCCAAACCGGCAGTTGGAATGTGGGGCGAGCCGAAGCCAGGCACGCCCGCGCCGATCGGAACACTACCCAAGGCAAACGGCGTTTGTGGAAATCCAAGTCCGACCGCAGGAATCCCAGTCCAGATCGGAGCGCCCGATACCGATCCGTAGAAAGGCTCTGACATGTGACCCTCCTTATTCCGCATCTCTTCATAAGCGGACTGTGGCCGCTCCGCCACAGGCCGGTTTCGTCCGCGCCTTAGGTCTTACATCACTTGGCCCGTCGCAGACGGAACACCGAACGGGAGCTGCGCCATGACTGGTGGCACGCCCTGGGCCGCAGCTGACCACATGAAGGGAACGCCAAAGGGCTGCGACATCGTGAGACCGGCTAGCCCCGGTGTCGCCGCTCCGAACGGCGTCTGCTGGGGCAGCAGTTGCTGCTGGAGTTGCTGGATCTGCTGCGGCACGAACTGGACCAGTTGCTGGATCTGCTGGAGCTGTTGCGGCAGCAACTGTACCAGCTGCTGCAGCTGCTGGAGCTGCTGCGGCACGAGCTGAAGCAACTGCTGGAGCTGGTGAAGTTGCTGCTGCTGAAGAATATGCTGGTGTTGCTGGAGCTGTTGCAGTTGCTGCACCTGTTGCGGCAGGATGTGCAGCAACTGCTGGATCTGCTGCAGCGGCTGCGCGTACTGTGCCGTCTGAACGCCGAACGGGTAGTTCCCAGCGCCATATCCGGCGAATGGCACAAGCTGTGGTGGCTGACCGTACGGCTGTAGCTGTTGAGTGAGCGGATGCGAGCCGATCCACTGACCACCGTACGGCGAGAATCCCCAAGGGTTGGGCTGCCCAAGTTGGCTGGATCCGATTCCCAGTGCAGTTCCCATCATAGAACCTCCTCTTTTGAGCGGATTGTTGGGACCCCGAACCGTTTCCGACAGCGCACGTCCGTAATTGTCCCCAGTGTTGCCTTGTGTTCGACCATGAGGTTCGGCGACTTGGCTCGTGACGTCCAGACGAGCGGAATGGTGTTGTTTTCCCTTGCGCGAAGCTGCGTGGTTCTTGGACAACGCTCCGGCCGGTTTCTCGGAAGACGGTTTTCTTACGGCGCGCGCCCTAAGCCGCGGGATGTCGCATTCCAATTTGGCGAAGGAACCAGAGTCGGTGCTATCGCAACGGACGTACCAATCGCGACGCCAAGAGTTTGGAACGAGTTACGCGAAACCGTGATAGATGGGGCGTCCTCTCGCACGTCACATGTGCACTGACATGTGCATCACTTCGCTCCACAACCGTTCTGGACTGACGTGCGCTTCGGTCCGCTTCCTTCCATTTCGCTGCGCTCTTCTGCAATTTGTCTCACGGTGTCCCCTTATCGGTCGGTCTTGAATTGGCTCCCACGTCCGCCTTCAGAAGTGCCGACACCCGGCGATCGTAGAACGAGCGAAATCTTACGAGGACGAACTGCTGAGCTCTGTAGGGACAACGCGATCGGGCGGCGACCCTTATGTGAACCGATTTAACGACCATTCGACAACGACCGATTGATCGAGGCCACGGAGCCGAACGTCGATCTTCTGCCGACCGCGAAGCGGTTTACTCCATATACCAGCTGCGGTGTACGCGCTCGATTGGATGCGCTTCCGCGAGGCCTACCAAACTGTGCGCGCCGGAACTCGCGGGTCTGCGCACGGCGCTGGCGCCAATACGCGTTCCACGCTGCGACGGGTCTGCAACGCGTGATCATGACAACGAGTCAGTTGTCTGGATCGTCCGACCGCGTAAAATGCGCACGTGTCAGTTGGTCGTCCGCGTGGAGGACGGCCGAAAATGCGTTTCGTACCAGGCGATCGAACGTTTGATCACGTCGGCGATATGGCCGTTCTCGCGCATACCGTGCCCTTCGCGGGGATACCGCACCATCAGGGTCTCGACGCCGACGTCCTTCAGCGCAATGAAGAACTGCTCGATCTCCGCCGGGTTGACGAGCTGGTCGTTGTCGCCGTGAACAAACATGACGGGGGTCTTCACGCGACTGACGAACCGAATCGCCGACCGCTCCCACAGCCTATCGACGATGCCGCCGACATGAGGCTTCGCGCCGTATTCCTGCTGCAGGTAGTCGTGATAGACCGACATGTAGTTGTGGCTGACGAGATTCGAGATGCTGGCCGCGGGAACGGCCGCCTTGAATCGGTCCGTTTGCGTGACGATCCAGTTCGTCAGCTGACCGCCGTAGCTACCGCCTTCGACGCCGAGCCGCTCACGGTCGATCCACCCGTATCGCGCCAGTGCCACGTCGACCGCCGCGAGGACGTCCTTCGCTTCGCCGCCGTCCTGATCGCGCGCGATCGCGTCTGAAAACTCCTGGCCGTATCCGGTCGACCCGCGGTAATTCACCATCAGCGCCGCCCATCCCCGGCCGGCGTAGACCTGCGCGCGATGGTTGAACGCGGGACCCTGCTGGCCGTGCGGCCCGCCGTGGATCATGACGATCATCGGGTACTTGCCGGTGGGATCCGCGTGCGGCGGCTTCGTGAGAAACGCCTCGATTGCCCTTCCATCGAAACTCTTGAAGACGACGGACTCCACCTCGGCGATCGTCTTGCCGTTCAGCGCATCGCGATTGAGGGCCGTCACCGCGGTCGGCGAGCCGGACGCCCGACTCAGGTAGAGCTCTGGGACAGACGACGGCGTCGCCATCGCGTAGACGATGCTTCCGTCCTGGCCGAGCGCGAACGAAGACACTGTGCTGCGGGCATCGCCGGCCGGCAGGACGCGCTCGGCGCTGCCGCCGCTCGCGGCAAACCGATGCAGCCCGACGCTGCCCCGGGACTGCACGGTGGCATACAGCCACCGACCGTCGCGGGACCATTGCGGCGCACTCTGGCGATTGTCAAGTGATGCACCGACTTCATGCCGCACGCCGTTGCCCACGTCAACCGTCCACACATGCGTGTCCTCGGAATTCGTTTCAGAAGACGTCATCGGCCGCTTGAGTCCTTCGTACGCGATGGACTTCCCGTCCGGGGACCACACAGGACGGTACTCGTTGCTCCTGGTATGCGTGAGCTGACGAACGGCGCCGGACGCCACGTCCATCACGAAGATGTCGTAGTTGAAGAACATGTCTGGATCGGGCTCTCGATCCGAGAGGAACGCGATCTGGTTTCCGTCGGGCGACCATGAAACCGAGTGCTCGTCGTACCTGCCGGTCGTCAGCTGGCGCACGGCTTTCGAGGCGGCATCGACGAGGAAGAGATGCTGGTGGCGGTTGTCGTTGAACCGTGCCGGATACGACGTGGCGGGGCGGTACCAATATCGAGTGATGACGATCGGATCGCCGTTCATGTCCGGATCCGTCGACGGCACGGCCGAGACAAACGCGATCGATTTGCCGTCCGGCGACCAGGAGAGCCGCTCGCCGAGTTGCGGCAGCGGACTATTGGAGCTCATCATGTCCGCGACGGCCACGACGCCCGTTCCGTCCGCGTTCGCGATCAGCACGCCGCTCTTCCCCTCGCCGGTCCCTCCGATGAAGGCGATTCGAGCGCCGTCCCTCGACCAGCGCGCGTTCGACCCATCCTCAGCACCGGGCCACCGCGATGCGCGGCCGCTGCCAAGATCGGCCATCCAGATCTGCGACCACGGCGCACCCAGGCGATCGTTGTTGATGACGGTGAACGCCGCGCGGGAGCCGTCGGGCGACAACTGCACGTCGGTCACCGAGTGCAGGTGATACAGGTCGGCCACATCGATCTGTGGTCCCGGAGCAATCGACGGCACCGGCTGCGGCGCGGCGGTGGCCGGTCCACTCTCCCGCGTTTGCGCCGCGCGGCCGCACGCCGCCACGACAAGTGCCACGATGAGGACGCAGAGTCTGTACGTCATGGTAGACACTCCCCACCATTGGGACACAGTCGGAACATCCTGACGTGTGTCCATCAGAACGTGAAACGAACCGCGATCTCGCCCTGGAAGTTTGGCCGGGCGCTGACGATGCTCCCGAACACCGGTGACAATGTGTTGCCGATTCGACCGCTGCCGAACTGGGCCTGGAGGTTTTTCGCGTTGAACAGGTTGAACGCCTGGGCGAGCAGTTCCGCTTTCTTGCCCGCGAACTTGAACGCCTTGCTCAGGCGCGCGTCCATGATGTTGATGCGCGAGGTGTCGATCTGCGATTCGCTCACGGCGGCGAGCCCGTTCTGCGCCCGCCAGGCGTTCACAGCAGTCAGGTTCAGGTCGCGGCTGCCCGAGTTGCGCGTCGTGCCGGGGACGAGGTCGCTGTTGAAGCCGTCGCGATTGAGGTCTCTTCCCGCTGTCGCCGACCAGGGCAGCGGCGAGCGGCCGGTCCACACGACGCCGAGCGTCAGGTCCCACGGCAGCAGGAACGATCCGCTCGCGACCACGGCGTG
>WNEY01002731.1_pt1 | contig 13209 bp, 11 predicted proteins | sample 5400531 | NCBI WGS metagenome assembly WNEY01 (sample SAMN13153338, study PRJNA577476) | soil metagenome | isolation source: 200 cm saprolite under Douglas fir tree site 1 | place: USA:California | collected 2015-04-18
TTTGGCGTCGGCGCAGTCGCCTCGATGAGCTCGCGATAGACCGCCAGATAATCCTCGGCCATGCGACGCGCGGTGAAGCGTTGCTCGAACCGCCGTCTGATCGCCGGCCGTGACAATCGCGACAGTCGGCTGGCGGCGTCGACCGCGCCGGTCTCGTCCTCGACGATAAATCCGGTCACGCCGTCTTCGACGATCTCCGGAACGGATGCCCGGTTGAAGGCGATCACCGGCGTGCCGCAGGCCATGGCCTCGATCATGACCAGGCCGAACGGCTCGGGCCACGCGATCGGCGCCAGCAGCGCGACGGCACCGCTGAGGAATGTCGATTTCTCATGATCGCCGATCTCGCCGATATAGTCGATGTCGGATGACTCCAGCAGCGGGCGTATCTCGGTATCGAAATACTCGCGGTCGACCCTGTCGACCTTGGCGGCGATCTTCAGCGGCACCCCGCAACGCTGCGCGATGCGAATCGCCTTGTCGATCGCCTTCTCGGGCGAAATGCGGCCGAGAAAAGCAAAATACGCGGGCTTTGTCGGCTGCGGCATGAGCAGCCGCTCGGGCAGGCCGTGATGGACGGTGCGGATCCATCCCGCCTGCGGAATCGGCTGGCGTTGCGCATCCGAGATCGAGACCACGGGAGCCGACGAAAACGTCTCGAACACCAACTGATGCTCCGGCAGGTCGAGCCGACCATGCAGCGTGGTGACAAACGGCGTCGGCTGGCGCGCAAACAGCGAGAACGGATAGTAGTCGAGATGGAAGTGCAGGACGTCGAACTCCTGCGCCCGTCGGCACACGCGCTCCAGCATGGTCATGTGCAGCGCGTTGGCGTCGCGCACCGAGCCGTCGAGACGCAACGCCCGCGGCCACACCGGCTCGAGCTTGGCCGACGTCCGGGAATCCCCGCTCGCGAACAGCGTGACGTCATGGCCGAGCGCGACGAGCTCCTCGGTCAGCCAGGAGACCACCCGTTCGGTACCGCCATACAGCTGGGGAGGGATCGCCTCGGTCAGGGGCGCGATCTGCGCAATATGCATGCAAAGAACCCGTTTCGCCGTCTGATCGGCCTGGGCCACAGCGGCCAATGCAAATCAGGAAGCACCCGCTTCCCTCAACGAAGAACGGCACCCGCGGTTCCGTGGAAACCGATTGCAGGGTTGTGCGTTGCAGTACGTCGGGCGACGCTCCAGCGCTGTTACAAGACGTTACAATTGGTGAGTGGTGTCAATTGTGAGCCGCAGCAACGCGAACCCGCGCATAGGGGATCAAGCTTCGATGGACGATCTTTGCCGCTATGCCAATCGCCCGTTCGCATTCCTCGCCCGCTACCTGCGGCGTCGACCGTGGTCGCATGCGGCGATTCTCATTCTCGTGCTCGCCGCCGTCGGCTGTGCGGTCACGACCCAGTATGCGGTCAAGTTTCTCGTCGACACGCTGGCGGGACACGCCCCGGCGAACGGCATATGGCTCGCCTTCCTTTTCCTGGCGTCCTTGATCGCCGCCGACAACCTGTTGTGGCGGATTGCCAGCTGGATCGCGAGCTACGCTTTCGTCGGCGTGACCGGCGACCTGCGCCGCGATCTGTTCCGGCACCTGACCGGGCATGCGCCGAGCTACTTTATCGATCGGCTGCCCGGCACGCTGACCAGCCGCATCACGGCGACCTCGAATGCCGTCTTCACCGTCGAGAACATGTTCGTGTGGAACGTGCTGCCGCCCTGCGCGGCGACGGTCGGCGCGATCGCCTTCGTCCTGACCGTGAGCGGAGCAATGGCCGCCATGCTGGTCGTGGTTGCGATCATCGTGGTGGTCGCGATGTTCCGCCTCGCCGCCGCCGGCAAGCCGTTGCATCACGATTTCGCCGACAAGGCCGCGGCAGTCGACGGCGAGATGGTCGACGTGGTCGGCAACATGCCGATCGTGCGCGCCTTCGGCGGGCTCGTGCGCGAGCACAAGCGATTCGACGCTACGCTCGATCGCGAAATGGGCGCGCGCCAGCGCAGCCTCCGCTATCTCGAGAAGCTGAGACTCCTGCATGCGGTGGTCACCGTCGTGCTGACCGTCGCCCTGCTGGCCTGGGCGATCGTGCTGTGGCAACGCGGCGCGGCGACGACCGGCGAGGTCGTGCTGGTATGCACGCTAGGACTTTCGGTCCTGCACGCCACCCGCGATCTGGCGGTCGCGCTGGTCGACGTCACCCAGCACATGGCGAGGCTGTCGGAGGCGTTGGCCACGTTGCTCATCCCGCATGAGCTGCGCGACCATCCGGAGGCTGAGCCGCTGGTGCGGCGCGGCGCCAGGGTCGTGTTCGACGACGTCTCGTTCCATTATCCCGACGGATGCAGGGTGTTCACGAATTTCAACCTGCAGCTCGCGCCCGGCCAGCGGGTCGGCCTGGTCGGTCGCTCGGGCGGCGGCAAATCCACCCTGCTCGCCCTGCTGCAGCGATTCTATGACGTGCAAAGCGGCCAGATCCGGATCGACGGCCAGGACATCGCTCGGGTGACCCAGGAGAGCGTGCGCGAGGCGATATCCGTGGTGCCGCAGGATATCTCGCTGTTTCATCGCTCGATCATGGAGAACATCCGATACGGCCAGCCCGAAGCCTGCGACGAAGAGGTGCTGGAAGCGGCGGTCGCCGCCAAGTGCTACGATTTCATCAAAGCCATGCCCGACGGCCTCGCCACGATGGTCGGGGAGCGAGGCGTGAAGCTGTCCGGTGGCCAGCGCCAGCGCATCGCCATTGCGCGCGCCTTCCTGAAGAACGCCCCGATCCTGCTGCTCGACGAGGCGACCTCCGCGCTCGATATCGACTCCGAGGAGGCGATCCGTGAAGCACTGGGCAGGTTGATGCAGGGACGCACCGTGATCGCGATCGCGCATCGGCTCTCGACCTTGCGCAGCTTCGATCGCATCGTCGTCCTGCAAGAAGGACGCGTCGTCCAGGACGGCGCACCGGACCACTTGATCCGGCGTGACGGCCTCTACCGCGAGCTGGTCATGCGCGAGATGAACCGGCTGTCGAAGCAGGCGGCGTGAGTTCAGCGAGTAGCGAATGGCGAATAGCGAGTAGAGCTGTTCGCCACTCGCCACTCGCCATTCGCTATTCACCATTCGCTATTCACCATTCGCTATTCACCATTCGCTATCTCGCCAGCTCGAGCATGATGCTGCGGCCGACTTCGTTGGGATAGAGATTGCCGCGGTTGGCGAGGATCACGATCCCGAGCTTGCGGCTCGGCATCATCCCGATATAGGCCGAGGCGTTGTAGAGGCCGCCATACTTTTCGACGATCGTCGACCCGTCGCCATAGCCGATCTCCCAGGCCAACCCCTGCAGATTGTGCGGGCTGATGGTGACGACGCCGCGGTGCGCCAGCTCGATGGCTTCGCGCAGCGAGCGGTCGACCGCCCGCTCGCCGAGATTGGCGGCGAGGAACGCCGCCATGTCGCGGGCCGACGAATACATCTGGCTGGTGCCGGGCCAGTAGTAATAGCCCTGTTGGTCACCGGGCACGCCGAAGGGCTCGCCGTCCTCCGCGTAGCCTTGGACGGCGCGACGCTTGTGCTCCGGAGACAGATTCCCGCGCGGGCTGTCGTCGAGGCGCGGCAGCGGCGTCGAGCCCATGCCGAGCGGCCGAGTGATGCGCTGTTCGATCAGCTCGTCGATCGGCGCGCCAAGGCGACGCTCGAGCGCGAGCTGCAAGAGGACGAAGCCGGCATGGGTATAGGTATGCTGTTTGCCCGGCTCGTGTTCCGCGTCGGCCTTCCAGGCGTTCAGCGCGCCGATGAATTCCGGCAGCGAGTAACCCCAATCCGGCCAGGGCGGGTGATCCTGCGGAAAGAGAAGCCCCGACGTGTGGGTTGCGAGCTGGCCGAGCGTGACCCTGCGGATGTCGCCGCCTTGTCGAAGCTCGGCCACATGCGCGGCGACCGCATCGTCGAGCCCGAGCTCGCCTTGCCGGACGGCCTGAGCGAGCAGGGTCGCTTCGAACACCTTGCGCAGCGACGCCAGAGCGAACAGCGAATCGGTCGTGATCGGCCGTTTGCTTGCGAGATCGGCCCAGCCGTAGTTGAAGTACGACGTCCGACCGTCGATCAACACCGCGACCGCCACGCCGCCGGCTCCATCGGCGGGCACGATCGTATTGATGTGGCGCGTGATGATCCGCAGCAGCCCGCCGGGGTCGGTACCCGGCCCCTCGCTGGCGACCGCAATCGGCGCCGCGATCAATGCCGCGGCCAGCGCGCCCGTCACGTACCGCATGCCCTGATCCCCTCCTGATGTGCCGGTCAACTCGAGCGAGTTCCCGGTTTTTTTAGGAACTCGAAGCGAGGCGACGAGTTCCCTCCGATACGCCGCCGACTCCGGAGAGTTCCATGCACCCAAGAAGCTACCGCGCGCGACGCCTGCTCGGCCAGGCCGGGCTTGCCTGCGCCGTCGGGCTTGTGGTGTTGACCGGCGTGCTCGGTGCCCGCGCCTACCTGTCGATTGCTCCGGAATTCGGCGCGCGCACCAATTCCGGGCCAGCCGGATTTGCCGACATCGTCGACGTGGTGAAGCCGGCCGTGGTTGGCGTGCTGGCGAAGGTCGTCGACAACTCGCACGACCAGCGCGCACCCGATGAGCCATCGCTGGATCGATTCTTCCGTCAATTCGGTGCGCCGCAGCGCACGCCCGATGCGCAAAGCACGCCGCGCGCCCCCAGGGTCGTCACGGCGCAAGGCTCGGGCTTCTTCATTTCGGCGGACGGATATGCGGTCACCAACAACCACGTGATCGAGGGGACGACCACGGCCGAGATTCAGACCGACGACAAGAAAACATACACCGCCAAAGTGGTCGGCACCGACCCGACCAGCGACCTTGCCCTGCTCAAGGTCGATGGCCGCGACGACTTCACCTACGTGAAGCTCGCCGACAAGCCGCCGCGGATCGGCGACTGGGTGCTGGCCGTCGGCAATCCCTTCGGGCTCGGCGGTACGGTGACGGCCGGCATCGTCTCGGCGCGCGAGCGCAACGTCGGAACGATTGCGTCCGAGAACCTCATCCAGATCGATGCGCCGATCAACAAGGGGGATTCGGGTGGCCCGACCTTCGACCTGAACGGCAGAGTGATCGGCGTGAACACCATGATCTTCTCGCCCTCGGGCGGCTCGATCGGCATCGCCTTCGCAGTTCCGGCGGACACCGTGAAGACCGTGATCCCACAGCTCAAGGACAAGGGCTCGGTGACGCGCGGCTGGCTCGGCGTGCAGGTTCAGCCGGTCACGCGCGAAATTGCGGACGGTCTCGACTTGCGCCAGGCGCAGGGCGCGCTGGTCGCCGAGCCGCAGGCGGACGGTCCAGCGGCCAAGGCCGGGATCGTCCCCGGCGACGTCATCGTCTCGGTGGACGCTACGGCGATCAAGGACCCACAGAGCTTGACCAGCAACATCGGCGCCAAGGCGCCTGGTACATCGGTCAAGCTCGGCGTGCTGCGTGAGGGCGGGGAGAAAACCGTGACCGTCGCGCTCGGAGAGCTCCCGGCAAAACGGCCGCCTCCCGCCGCCGGCCGTGACGAACAAACAACGGGCCGTGGCGCATCCGATCCCGGATGGAAGCTCGCCCCTGCCGGCAGCGTCCCGGGCGCCGGGGAGCAAGGCGTCGTCGTCGTCGACATCGACCCGAGCGGGCCGGCGGCCGATCGTGGATTCGAGCCGGGCGACGTGATTTTGCAAGTCGGCGGCAAATTCGTGAAGACGCCCGACGAATTTCAGAACGCGCTGAGCGATGCGCGCAGCGAAGGCAAGCATACGGTTCTGATACGGCTTCGGTCCGGCGACACGATGCGGTTCGTCGCGATTCCGACCAGCTGAACGACAAAGCCCAGCGGTGTCTTTGCACCTCCGGCTGCCGGTGGCCCCAACAGTGGGCTTTGCCGCCCGATCCAGCCGTGCTGACCGTGCGTGTCTGAGGGGCCACACTCGGGACAATTAGCTCGAAAGCATGGTTGAGCCGCTCGTACGCCATAACCGCAGCGTGCAGGGGACAAATTTCCGCCACGGGTCTACGTCAGCAGACGCTGTCATCGTCTGCACCTTGTCGCCAAGAGGACCGTTGGGGAACTGCACGTTTCAGGGGGCTCAGTCGAGAAATGTCCAGGGCGACGCTCATCCGCGTGCTGCTGGCTGTGGCCCTCGCCACCGCGTCCGGAATCCATGAGGCGCAGAGCCAAATCCAGGACGGTCAATTCAGACGGCCGATTCCCGGCCCCGGAGGAGAATCGCCGGATTCGGGCGGTTCGAACAATAACGTATGGTGGATCGTGGGCGGCGTGGCGGCCGGCCTGCTGGGGCTGGCGATCGGGAGGCAGTTGCTCACGCCTCCCGGCGAGCCCGATCAGCCTGCTCTGCCCAGGCTCTCGCCGTACGAGCCACCGCTGGTCCAGCTTCCCACGGACCCACTGCCACGACTGCGTCTGGGGGGCAGCGGCGCCGGCGGAGCAGGCAGTGGCGGACCGGGCACCGGTGGAGCGGGCACGGGCGGACCGGGCACCGGCGGCAGCACGACCGCCGCGCTGCGCCGCGGCTTCGATCTGCCGCCACCCGGCGCGCCCCATGTGCTCGACCAGGTGATGCTCGACATTCCGGCGAGCGTGCCGGCGCCAACGCTCGATGCGATCGCGACAAGCCACGCCATGACGCGGCTCGAAAGTTTCACCCTGCGCCTCACTGGGCGCACCCTGCATCGCTGGCGCATCACCGGCGGCGGCTCGGTCACGGACATGATCCATGAGTTCTCCGGTGATCGGCGAATCGCCGGCGCGCAGGCGATCTTCCTCTCTAAACTGTCGGAAACCGCCGGGCAGATGAATGCCGAGCAATATGCGCCGCAGAAGCTCGGCCTGCCGGAGGCGCACCGGCTGGCGACCGGCAATAAAGTCGTGGTCGCGGTGATCGATTCCGAGGTCGATGCCGCGCACCCCGATCTCGCCGGCGCCGTGACGGCGAATTTCAATGCGTCGGACAAAGACAAACCGCATGCCCACGGCACCGGCATGGCGGGAGCGATCGCGGCGCGGCGCACGATTCTGGGCACCGCCCCCCGCGTCGAGTTGCTCACCGTGAACGCATTCAGTACGAAAGCGAGCGAGGCCGAAGGCACGACCTTCAACATACTTAAAGGGCTCGATTGGGCCGCCGAGCGCGGCGCGCGCATCATCAATATGAGCTTTGCGGGCCCGCCCGATCCCCGCCTGAAGGATGCGCTGCAGAAGGCCTACAAGAAGGGTATCGTGCTCGTCGCGGCCGCCGGTAATGCCGGGCCGAGTTCTCCACCGCTGTTCCCGGGCGCCGATCCGAGCGTGATCGCCGTCACGGCGACCGACGTCGACGATGCGCTGTTCTCGGGCGCCAATCGCGGCAACCACATCGCGGTCGCGGCGCCCGGCGTCGACGTATTGGTGCCGGCGCCCGAGGGCGCCTATCAGTTCACCACTGGAACGTCGGTCGCAGCCGCGGAGGTGAGCGGCGTGGTGGCGTTGATGCTCGAGCGCAATCCGTCACTCACGCCCAGCGACGTGCGCAGGATTCTCATGGCCACCGCCAAGGATCTCGGACCCAAGGGCCGTGACCCGGGCTTCGGCGCCGGACTGGTCGACGCATTGAAAGCCGTGACGGCAGCCGGCAGCCGCCCGCAAGCCGCGATCGAGGCTCCGCGGGTTGCGACCGCGCGCTGAACGGCCGACCCGAGTGCAGCCTGCGTTGAGCTTTCGCCAATTCTCCGTTGTCATTCCGGGGCCCGAGCGTAGCGAGGGAGCCCGGAATCTATAACCACCGCCTGTGATTATGGATTCCGGGCTCGCGCCTTCGGCGCGCCCCGGAATGACGGTGGATGGTTAGCGCCAGCGGAAACCGAGCTAAGACGCGACCGCGATGGCGATCCGCGCCGAATTCGGAATCTCGACGTCGATCTCGAGCGTCGAGACGGTGATGCCGCGGTCCATGCGCACGTGGACATTGTCGTGCTCCACCGAGACGTGCTTGGCGATCACCGACATGATTTCGGCCTGCAGCACGGCGAGCAGATCGGGCTGGCCGCGCGCCGCCCGTTCATGCGCCAGGAGGATCTGCAGCCGCTCGCGCGCAACGGGGGCCGACCCCCGGCGCCGAAAAAGGTTGAACAGGCTCATGCTGCTCTCCGTCCGAACAGCTTGTCGAACAAGCCTTTCCGGTCAGTCGGGATGGTCATCGGCAAGTCTTCGCCTTTGAGCCTGCGCGCGGCGTCGTGATAGGCGCGGCCCGGCGCGCTGGTCGCTCCGCTCACCGTGACCGGCGAGCCGATATTGGATGCGCGCAGCACCTCTTGGCTCTCGGGAATGATGCCCAGGAGCGGCGTCGACAGGATGTCGAGGACGTCGTCGATATTGAGCATCTCGCCGCGTGCCGCGCGTTGCGCGTCGTAGCGCGTGATCAGGATGTGCTTCTCGACGCGCTGTCCCTTCTCGGCCCGCTCGGTCTTGGAATCGAGCAGCCCGATGATGCGATCGGAATCGCGCACCGACGACACTTCCGGGTTGGTCACGATGACGGCCGCGTCGGCGAAGCGCATGGCGAGCGTGGCGCCGCGCTCGATGCCGGCCGGACTATCGCAGATCACCCAGTCGAATTTCGTCCGCATCTCCTTGATCACGCTGGCGATGCCGATCTCGGTCAGCGCGTCCTTGTCGCGGGTCTGCGAGGCCGGCAGCAGCCACAGCGTCTCGATGCGCTTGTCGCGGATGAGCGCCTGCGAAAGCTTGGCGACGCCTTGCACCACGTTGATCAGGTCGAACACCACCCGCCGCTCCGCTCCCATCACCAGGTCGAGGTTGCGCAGCCCCACGTCGAAATCGACCACCGCGACCTTCTGGCCCGCTTGCGCAAGCGCGGCGCCGAGCGCGGCGGTGGAGGTCGTCTTGCCGACGCCGCCCTTGCCGGATGTGACCACCAGGACCTTGGCCATATTTGCCATCTCGTGCACCTTTCAATCCAAGGCTGCTATCGACAGGACGCGGTCTTCCAGCCAACACTGGACCGGCCGGCTGCGCAGGCTTGCATCCATGTCCTCGGCGGTCCGGTAATAGCCGTCGATCGCGATCAGCTCGGCTTCGTTCTTGCTGCAGAAGATGCGCGCCCGCGCGTTGCCCATGGAGCCCGCCATGGCGCGCCCGCGCAGCGTGCCGTAGACGTGGATCGATCCGCCGGCGACGACCTCGGCGCCCGAGGACACCGCGCCCAGCACGGTCACGTCGCCATAGGGAAACACCACGGATTGGCCCGAACGGATCGGGCTCTCGATCAGCAACGACGCCGGCTCCTGGCGTGCGGGCGCCGCCACGGCCGCAGCCGCCCCGGGCGTGGGGCGCGACGCCGGCTCGACCGCCGCGTCGCCTGCGGCCGGACGGCCGCCCTTGAGGAGCGGCGGCAGCGACGGGCCGAGCAGGTCCGCATCGACGCCCTCCAACCCCATGACGCGGATGCCGCGCTCGCCCAGGATGGTGATCAGCTGCAAGATCTCGGGCTCGGGAAGGCTCAGCGCCGCAAGGTCCAGGATGATCGGCTTGCCGACAAAAAAGTCCGGCGAGCTCTTGGTCCATTTGTCGAGCTCGACCAGCCAATCGGCGATCGGCGGGGCCGGCGCCAGCACGAAGGCGATGAACGAGCGGCCACGGAAACGGATCGCTGGCTGGGGTCGGAGGACGGGCGCGCTTGTCACGACGGACCTCGGAAAACTTCGATTCTTACCAGTGGGTTAATGGAATTAGCGCGCTCCGCGGTTAATGAACGGTTAACAAGGTCCGAAAATGCCGGCATGACGCCTCGAACGCCTGACCCAGGCGATCGCTTAGGCGATCGCCGCTTCAGCTGCGAACCCGGCCGCCATCCACGTTGAGCGTTTGGCCGGTGATGAAAGCGGCATCGTCGCTGGTGAGAAACGAGACAGTGCCGACGAGATCGTCGGGCACCTCGCCGCGCTTGATCGCCTGCATGGTGGCGACCGAGGCGAATTCCTCATCCATGCTGGAGAGGCCGACGCGGGGCTTGCGTGCGAGCGTCCCGGGCGTTCGGGTCAGGCCCGGTGAAATGGCGTTGACCGTAATGCCATGCGGGCCGAGCTCGGAGGCCAAGGCGCGGGTGAAGCCGACGATGCCGGCCTTGCTGGAGACGTAATGCACGAAACCGGTCACCACCGAGCCCAATGTGCTCGACGCCATGTTGACGATGCGCCCCCAACCGCGCTGCTTCATGCCGGGAACGAACGCGGCGCTGACCAGGAACAGGCCGTCGAGGTTGATCGACAGCACCCGTCGCCAGTCGGCGAAGGTGATCTGCTCGAACGGCTGCTGGGGAAAGATGCCCGCACAGTTGATCAGGATGTCGCAGCGGCCGAAGCGCTGCTCGATTTGGCTCGCGAGCGCCGCGACTGCGTCCGGCGACGTCACGTCGCAGCGACAGGCGAGCGCCTTGCGACCCGCCTGCTCGACGAGCTGCACGGTCGCATCCGCGGGCTCGACGTCGGCGACGACGATGTGCACGCCGTCCTCCGCGAGCCGCCGCGCAAAGGCCTGGCCGATGCCGTTCGCCGCGCCGGTGATGACCGCAACCTTGTCGTGGTGCCCCTTGCCCATTCACTCCCCCATTTGCATGCGAGGCGGTTCTATCAGATGCTCCGACCGCGTGCACTCTGCGGACCCGCCATGAGCCGATTGCCGATAACGGTTGCGACCTGGGATTATGACCGGGTGCGGGCCCTGGTGGACGGCCGCGTCGCGATCGAAGGCTGCGACGTCAACTATGTCACGATGCAGGTGGAAGAGATCCTCGAACGGGCGTTTTTCCATCGCGAATTCGAGGTCGCCGAGATCGGGCTGGGCCCCTATTTGATCGCGCTGTCGCGGGGGACCGCCCCTTACGTCGCGGTGCCGGCGTTCCTGTCGCGGATGTTTCGGCACTCCGCCATCTATATCCGGGCCGACCGCGGCATCGATGGTCCGGCCGACTTGCGCGGCAGGCGCATCGGCGTCCCCGAATATCAGATGTCGGCGGCCTTGTGGGTGCGCGGCTTTCTGGCGGACGAATGCGGGATCGCGGCAAAGGACATCAACTGGGTGCAAGGCGGCCTGGAGACGCCCGGCCGCCGCGACAAGTTTCCGCTCAATCTGCCCGCGGGCTTTCCGCTCGCATCGGCGCCGGCGGGCAAGACGCTCTCGTCGATGCTGGCGGAGGGCGAGCTCGACGCGGTCATCTCGGCGCGACGGCCGTCCTGCTTCGTCGCCGGCCACCGCATGGTGCGGCGGCTGTTTCCCGACTACCGTGTGGCCGAGCGCGACTACTATCGGCGATCGGGCGTATTCCCGATCATGCACGCGGTCGGGGTCCGCCCCGATGTCCTCGAGAAGCACCCGTGGCTCGCCGCCAGCGTCTACAAGGCGTTCGTGCAGGCGAAGCGGCTCGCCGATGCGGAATTCGCCGAGACGACGGCGCTCAAGATCGGTCTGCCTTGGGTGACGGCGGAGTATGATGCGACGCGGGAGGTCATGGGCGACGACTTCTGGTCCTACGGCGTGGCGGCGAACCGCAAGACCCTGGAGCTGATGGCGCGCTATTCGTTCGAGCAGGGGCTCGCCGTCCGCCTGGTCCCGGTCGAGGACATGTTTGCGCCCGGTACGCTGGCCGAACTTCGGGTATAGGAGACGATCATGACGGTTCAGCTGATTTGCTGCTCGCACAGTCCGCTGATGACGACCGACGTCGAGGAGACGGAGGGCAACGTGCACGCGGAGTTCTTCCGCGAGCTCGATTCCTGCGCCGCCGCCTTGCAGAGCTTCAATCCCGACCTGGTGGTGGTGTTCGGGCCCGATCACTTCAACGGCTTCTTTTACGAATTGATGCCGGCGTTCTGCATCGGCACCGCGGCCGAGGGCACCAAGGACTGGCGGCTGCAAAGCGGCCCGCTGCGGGTGCCGCGCGAGCTGGCGATGGCATGCATCCGCTATTTGCAGTCGCGCGATTTCGACGTGGCGATCTCGCACCAGATGAAGGTCGATCACGGCACCACGATTCCGCTGCTCAAGCTCACCGGCGCGCTCGCCCGCTACGACGTGCTGCCGATCTTCGTGAATTGCGCCGCCGATCCGCGGCCCTCGTTCCGGCGCGTGCGGGCGTTCGGCGAAGCGATCGGCGAGTTCCTGGCCGAGCAGGACATGCGGATCACAGTGGTCGGGTCGGGAGGCCTCTCGCACGACCCGCCGACGCCGCGCCTCGACGCCAGCCCGCCCGAGGTGGCGCGGCGGCTGATCGTCCGCCACACGCCTACGCAAGAGGAATACGAAGCGCGCGAAAGCCGGGTGATCAAGGCGGCGCGCGACCTGGTGGTCGGCCAGGGGCCGTGCCTGCCGCCGAGCGAGCAGTGGGATCGCGAATTCCTCGGCTCGTTCCTGCGCCACCGGCTCGAAGACTTCGACGCCATGACGGATGCGGACATCGACCGGATCGCCGGGTTCGGCGCCCACGAGGTGCGGACCTGGGTCGCGGCCGCCGCGGTCGCGCGCAAGATGGGCAAGCTGCGCACCGAGCTGCGCTACTATCACCTGGTGCCGGAATGGATCACCGGCATGGGAATCGTGGTCGGGCAAGGCGAATGATCGAAAAAATCGACATCGAACGCTGCACCGGCTGCGGTATCTGCGACGCCGTTTGTCCGGCGGACGTGATTCACATGGAGGCAGCTCCAGTGGCGCCGGAAATCGCCGGGCTCACCCGCACCAAGCTGCTGCCGGTGATCAAGTTCCGCGAGCACTGCATCACCTGCTTCAGCTGCGAGATCTTCTGTCCCGAGCAGATCGTGGACGTGCACCCTTCCGTCAAGAACCGACCACGGCCCTGGTGAGGACCGATGGCGAAGCTCGACGGAGTCCTCATCGAAACCGACGTGCTGGTGGTGGGCGCCGGCGCCGGCGGGCTGATGGCTGCGCTGAGCGCCAAGCGCCATGGCGCCTCGGGATGGATGATCGTCGCACTGCCCGACGACGCCCTCGACGGCATCACCCGCGAGATCGTGGCCGGCAATGACGGCATCGCCGACCAGCTCTTGGTGCGCTACGCGCTCGAGCAATCCTATGCGCGGCTCAAGGACTTCGAGGCCATCGGCATGAAGTTTCACCGCGCCGATGACGGCAGCTA
>WNEY01002989.1_pt1 | contig 13205 bp, 11 predicted proteins | sample 5400531 | NCBI WGS metagenome assembly WNEY01 (sample SAMN13153338, study PRJNA577476) | soil metagenome | isolation source: 200 cm saprolite under Douglas fir tree site 1 | place: USA:California | collected 2015-04-18
CTCCCGATTTGTCAATCTATACAATTCATGACATAATCATCCTATAGTGTCATAAGACGGAGTCAATGACAATTGATGCAGAAGCCCGGCTGCGTGTCAATGAGAACGGCCGTGTTGTGATCCCTGCGGCGTTTCGCAAAGCGCTTGGTATCAATGCCGGTGATGAAGTCGTTTTGCGAATGGAAGACGACGAACTGCGGATCACCACTCTGAAACGCCGCATCGAACGAGCCCAGCGGCTTGTCCGGAAGCACGTGAAGCCGGCTACCTCACTGGTTGACGAGCTGATTGCCGAACGGCGAAAGGCAGCCCGAGAAGCAGCGAAAGATGAATAGGATCGTACTGGATGCTTCTGCATTGCTGGCAGTGCTGAATCGGGAGTCAGGCGCGGAGAAGTTAACTCCCGAACTGTTAAGCTCCGCGATTAGCAGTACCGTCAATCTCGCTGAAGTGCACGGCAAGTTAGTAGAACGGGGCCTGAGCCCTCGCGATGCCTGGGAAGCTACACTCAGTCCTGTTCGGGAGGCTGCGTCGTTCACTGCCGAGCACGCCAAGACTGCGGGGGACCTGATCACCCAAACCCGCTCCCTCGGCTTGTCCTTGGGAGACCGGGCTTGCCTGGCTCTCGGACTTACCCTGGGAGCGCCCGTGTATACGTCCGACAAATCGTGGAAGAAACTGAATGTAGGCGTTCGGATCCATGTCATCCGCTGACGGCGGCTAATTTCAAAACAGCACCAGTTGCCGGCACTCTTCTACTTGCGGCTTCGACGAAGCTCGCTCTCGCCCATAATCGCTCCCGAGCCCGCATCAGCTTGGAAATCCGTTGGTGATAGCTCTTAGGCAGAAACGCTCGACCCTGATAGCGCGTCCGATAGTTCTCCGCCAACTGCGGAAATTCTTGCTCCAAAAACGGCATAAACACTGCAGCTGAGCATGGCTTCAAGAACAATGGATTAGCAAAGATGTGTTTACCACTGGCTTCCGCCGTAGCGCGAACCACCGCTTCAAGGTCGCGCGGTGAATCGGTAATCTCCGGAATCAAGGGGGAGCAGCTTACCCCCGCGTTGATCCCCGCCTGATTCAATCTCCTCACAGCCTCCAGCCGCAGATCAGGACGCGGCGCACGCGGTTCAAGAATACGAGCGAGGTCCACATTCAAAGTCGTGATGGTCACGTGAACCGAGATGTCGTTCTTCCGCGCGATTTGCTGCAAGAGTTCAATATCCCGGAGAACCAGATTCGACTTTGTGACGATGCCAAGCTCCAGGCCTTCATGCCGGGCGAATTCCTCTAGGATGGCTCGTGTCACCTCATAGCGGCGCTCCGCCGGCTGATACGGATCAGTGGCCGTACCGATGGCGATCTCTTCTCCCGGCTTCACGCGCCTCAGCTCTTGTCGCAGCAGATCTGCGGCGTGCTGCTTCACGTAAATCTTCTGCTCGAAGTCCACACCGTCGCGCATTTCCATGAACTCGTGCGTGTAGCGCGCATAGCAGTATTTGCAGGCAAACTCGCAGCCACGGTATGGATTGACGGTCCAGGTGAACGGCATCTCCCGCTTGCTGACGCAGCGGTTAAGGATGGAGCGGACCGGCAAGGTGAAGTATTCCACCTCGTGTCCCTCACGCAGGGATTCGCCACTTGCCGCGAGCTTGGCGATGCCCACGAGTTTGGGCTGGGAATCGGGGAGTAGGGGAAGGCTGGCCACGGAGGATATTCGCTTTATATTCGCCTATATTAAACTTCCCGAAATGGGCGATGCAAGCGCAAAATTAATGGCCTTTGGATTGAGGTCCAAAGCGTGAAAATTAAAATTCACTTAGACAAGTTGCGTTTGGGAGGTGTTGCCAGTGGGTACTGGGCGCAGCCTGTCACGCTGCCGAGTGGCTCAGCCAGCCACTGGGGTTCGAGTCCCCCACCTTCCGCACGTCACTCGGCACAATAGATTTGCTCGCGGCGGATTTGCGCTTGACGAAGGCTCTGCTAGATTTAAAATAAGTGTTGACAGGCTGCGTCTGGTACAAACGCAATAAGCCCCGTTGGCTGCGGGGCTTTTCTATTATTCAGACGCGTTCAACCCTTCTCCAAGTCAATATTCCCATCTCCGGTCCGCAATTCCAGTGGCGGTCCGCCGCCGTTGATCTTTCCGCGCACGGTTCTCTCTTTGGCCGACCCATTTGTCGTAAGCGGGAAATCAATATTCACTCGGCCATCGCCGGTCTCCGCATCCAAATCGGCGGCAAAATCTGAAGGCAGCCGCAACGCGATGTTGCCATCCCCCGTGTACAGATTCCAACCGGACGTGCTCTTCGATCCAGCTTCCGCTTCGGCGTCAATGTTGCCGTCGCCAGTATGTAGAGTCAACGTGTCAAATCGCCCACTCGTGCGGATGTTTCCATCGCGCGTTTCTGCATTCAGGGTGCCGTCCGCTGAACGTATCTCGAGATTGCCATCTCCGGAATCGAGGCGAAAGTCTCCCGAAATATTCACAACGCGGATATCTCCATCGCCAGTGTGAAGATTCAGATCGCCCTGCCGCGGCATGCTGACCTCGACACGCACTGAGTGGCGATGCAGCACTAGACCTAAGAGTCGGGGCGTGTGCACCTCAAGCGTGATCTGATTACCGCTCTGACTTTCCGTTACGCGCACAGCAGCGGGCCCAATCTTGTAACCCTCGGTGATAATGCGTGCCTCGATATCTTTGCGATCCCAATCATTCACGCGGATATCGGCATCGTTCGCATCGACCCGGATCACAGGCTTACCTGACGGGCTGTAATCCTTTTTCCATTCATCAGCGCTGGCAGAGACTGGAACTACGAGCACGGAGAGCAAAAGGAGAGAGAACCATCGGAGCATACCACCCCCCTGCAATGGACGATGATGATACGAAAAGGTGAGGAGAAAAGTTCGGCGGTTGCGCTCCTGGCTACAAGAAAGCGGATGATTTTTACTGCTGCGACCCCGGCTTCCCCTGTTCCGCGCCCGGAGGCGGCGGAATCGTGATATCGACCTTAGTCACCGGTCCGAGCGATGCAAGCGGCTTGTCGAACTCGCTATTATTGCCAACCACCAAAATCGCAAGCTGTTCTTTGTGCAAATATTTCGGGGGAATGCGCGCGACGTCGGCAATTTGCACCTTTTCTATTCCGGCTCGGTACTTTTCCAAAAAATCAGGAGGGTATCCATAGAATTCGTACGCCATGCGCTCGCGCAGAACTTTTTCTGGCGTATCGAAATTAAATACGAATGAATTCAGAATCGAGTCTTTGGCCTGCTGAATTTCCGCTTGCGTAATAGGCTGCTTCGCGAGGTCATCGATCTGCTGATACATCGCCTGAACGGATTCCACTGTGCTCTGGCTCTTCGTCCCTATTGAGAGGCGCAGAATTCCCGGATGGTCGAAGGCTGTCCCAATTCCGCCTCCAACCGAATAAGCCAGACCCTGCTTCGTACGAATGTTTCGGAAGAGCCGGGAAGAAAAGCTGCCACCGAATGCTTCATTGAACACTTCGATGGCATAGTAATCGGGATTCCGGCGCGTTGTCCCTAGTTCCACCATTCGAATGGAGCTTTGATTCACATCTTCTTTGGGAATCAGATAATAGCCGGGCTTTGCCGGATGGAATTCGATTTCTGGCTCCTTAAACGCAGGGCCTTTTGGCCAGGCGCCGAATGCCTGCCGAAGTTTAGCTTCCATCTGCGAAGAATCGAAATCCCCCGCGATGCCCAGAATGATGTTGTTGGGGTGAACATGCGCATGATGCCAGTCGATCAGATCCTGGCGAGTGACCGCGGCAACCGTTGCGTACTCCGGAACACGCGCATACGGATTTTGCGCGCCGTACGCCAACTTGGTGGATTCGCGCACCGCGATACCGCCGACGTCGTCATTGCGCCGCGAAATGGCATCGAAAGCCTCTCTTTGAGCGAGATCAACCTTGTCTTCGCGGAACTCCGGTTCGCGCAGCAGTTCGGCGAAAACTTTGAAAACGTCATCAAAATCCGTTTTTAAGCTCGACCAACTGAGCGTGGTTGAATCCACGTTACTGCCGCTTTCAACTTTCGCCGCCCGGATTTCCAGATAATCATCGAGTTGATCGCCAGTCTGAGTTTTCGTTCCTCCGGTGCGCCACACTTCGCTGTAAATTTCAACCAGACCGACTTTATTCGCAGGCTCCGACCGTACGCCGCCGCGAATGCGGGCGATGCCGTCAATCAATGGCAGTTCGTGATCTTCCTGAAGAAAGATCACCATCCCGTTCGGCAGCTCGACGCGTTTGGGCTCCTGAGGATGAAACGCCGGCAGCGGTGGAACCTTGATCTGCTGCCATTCGGCAGTCTGCGCGGCTGCGCCGCAAATCATCGCAACCAAAAAGATGAGCAGGATTACCGATGCCCGCTTCATTGCTCACCTCCGCTTTGCGCCTGCGTGGCTGGTGGCGTGGTCTCGATGATTCCCACGGTGCGGTTGGCTGGCACAAACGTTTGCGTAGCCACTCTCCGGATGTCTGCTTTTGTCACCTTATCGATGCGATCCACCGAGCGGAACAGCTCCCGCCAATCGTCATACCGCGCCTGGTATATCGCGAGCTGAAATGCCAAGCCTTCATCGTTTGCCAAGCCGCGAATCAAGTTGGCTTTTGCGCGCGTCTTGATCATTTTCAGTTCATCATCGCTAATATCCTGGGCCTTCAGACGCTCAATCTCCGCATGGATCGCCTCCGCAACCTCTTCCGGCTTGTGTCCGGGCATAGGAAACGCATAGAACGCGAAAAGATGCGGATACTTGATGCCGGGCAGACCGGTAAAGCCCGCCGAATCTGCCGCGATTTTCTTATCCCGAACCAGTGCACGGTAGAGCCGCGAGGTGCGCCCGTTCGACATGAGATCGGCAATTGCGTCATACACAGCATCATCTTTGCTGAGATAATCGGGTCGATGGTAGCCCTCAAGATACAGCGGCTGAGTGGCCTCGCGCAGCACCACGCGCCGTTCAGAATTCTGTGGTGGCTCAGTGGTAGTTCGCTCGTCCGGTTTTTCGTGAGACGGAATGCGGCCAAAGTATTTTTCGATAATCGGCATTGCTTCGGAGGCTTTTACATCGCCAGCGACCGCTACAACCATGTTGGAGGGAATGTAGTAGGTGTCAAAGAATCTCCGCGCGTCGGTTGCCGAAAACGAATTCAAGTCTGACATCCAACCGATTGTCGGTCGGTGGTATGGATGAGCCTGAAATGCTGCGGTCACAAACTGCTCCAGCAGCCGTCCAATCGGATTGCTGTCCGTGCGCAGGCGCCGTTCTTCAATCACCACGTTGCGTTCTTTGTAAAACTCGCGCATCACAGGATGAATAAAGCGCTCCGACTCCAGATACGCCCACAGCTCCAGCCGGTTCTCGGGCAACGAATAGTGATAGGCTGTTTCATCCTCATTGGTGAACGCATTTAGACCCTCTGCGCCATTGCTCTCAAGAATCTGCGGAAATTCGTTCGGCTTGACGTACCTTTGTGCTTCAGCAATGGCAGCCTGCCACGCCTTTTCCCATTCCTTGAGCTTCTGATCATCGCGATCTACACGCTTATCGCGCTCCGCCAGGTAAGCCGCGTACGCCTGCTCGACTTTTTGCAGCGCGACTTTTTCCGCGGCGTAGTCTGTAGTCCCAATCTTGTCCGTGCCCTTGAAGGCCATGTGCTCGAACATGTGCGCCATACCGGTCTCGCCCAGCGGATCCTGCACAGAGCCCGCATCCACGTGAGTGAAGAAAGCAAATACGGGGGCCTCCGGACGCTCGCAGATGACCACGGTGAGGCCGTTATTCAGCTTTTTGACCGTGATGCGTTTCTCGAAAGAAGCAAGGTCTTGGGCGAAGGCTACAGCGGAAAGCACCACGAACAATGGCAGGGTTCTGAAAACGCGGTATTTCATCGAGCCTCCAGTGCAGATTGGGACCAAACGCGAAGGGAAAATTTGAAGTTACGTGCGCACAGGGCGGATTGTCAAACTGGGCTGTCCGCGCATCCAACCGCATCGCATACGGGGTGGCCACTATACTAAACACCCGGCCAGTTGGCGAGAAGGGGGGCAGTCATGAGCGAGTCGTCGACGGTTGAGATCCAGGGCAAGCATCTGAAGCTAACCAATCTGGAGAAGGTCCTGTATCCGGCTGCGGGATTTACCAAGGGCCAGGTCATCGACTATTACGCTCGCATTGCCCCAGTACTCGTGCCACACCTCGCCGGAAGACCGCTCACGCTGAAGCGCTATCCCAATGGAGTGGATAAACAGTTTTTCTTTGAGAAAAATGCCACGATTCACCGTCCTCCCTGGGTAAAAACCGCTCCCATCTGGAGTGAAGGCAACAATCGCAATGTGAATTACATTCTTGCCAACGACCTTCCTACACTGGTTTGGGTTGCAAATTTGGCTGCGATTGAACTTCACCCCTCCCTTTCGCTGGCGAAAAAGATCGAATCTCCTACCATGCTGGTTTTCGATCTCGATCCCGGGGCTCCGGCGAACATGGTGCAGTGCGCTCAGGTCGGAATCTGGCTACGCGCGATTTTTGATCATTTTGGGCTGCAAAGCTTTCCAAAAACTTCCGGTTCAAAAGGACTGCAACTTTATGTTCCGCTCAACACACCCACGAGTTACGACATCACCAAGCCATTCGCCCATGCGCTTGCGCGAGTGCTGGAGAACGATCATCGCGATCTTGTCGTCTCGGATATGAAAAAGAGTCTGCGCGTCGGCAAAGTCCTGGTGGATTGGAGCCAGAATGACGAGCACAAAACTACCATTGCAGTTTATTCGCTGCGCGCGCGCGAGCGTCCCACGGTTTCGACGCCCGTGAAGTGGGAGGAAGTCGAGCAGGTGCTCAAGAAGAAGGATCCCAGCCTTGTGGTATTCGAGGCCAATCAGGTGCTTGATCGCGCCGAAAAATTAGGAGATTTGTTCGAGCCGCTGCTCAAACTCAAGCAGAAGCTGCCCTCATTGCCAGGTGTTGGAAAAGGGGCGCCCGAAGCGATCGCAGCAGGACTGGAATTGGCGGCGCAAGCTGAGCCTCGCACCCGCAAGAAAACTGCCATAGCTGCGACGCGCCCAGCGGCCAGCAAAAAACGCCGGAAGGTATAATTCCGTCACCTTGATCCTCAGGAGATGAGGCCAACGTGGCGCAACTCTATGCCGGTACTTCCGGATGGGCTTATCCGAGTTGGAAGCCCGATTTCTATCCGGCGAAACTGGCGCAAGCGAAATTTCTGTCCTACTACACCACGCAACTCAATACGGTCGAGGTGAATTTCACCTTTCGGCAATTGTTGAAAGACACCACCGTCCAGAAATGGATCGCAGAAACGCCCGACAAGTTTCGCTTCGGCATAAAGGCCCACCAAGTGATCACGCATATTAAGCGGCTAAAGAAAACAGAAGAATTCATTCCGAGATTTTTAAGTACGCTGGAGCCGTTGGCTCGTGCCGGCAAATTAGGACCACTGCTTTTTCAGTTGCCGCCAAACATGAAGGCTGATACCGACGTGCTGAAAGAATTCTTGGCAATCCTGCCGCGCGGTGTGCCTTTGGCCTTTGAATTCCGGCATGCGTCCTGGTTTAGCGACGAAGTGTTCGATCTTCTCAAAGCCTGCAATCGCGCGCTGTGCGTAGCCGAAACCGAAGAGCGCGTCACGCCTGACGTCCTCACTGCCGATTTCTGCTACTACCGCTACCGCAAGCCGGCCTACACACCCGAGGAGCGCCAAAATATGATCGCTCGAGTCCGCGAGCACGTGGCCGCTGGACGCGACGTATTCGCTTACTTCAAGCACGAGGAGACCCCGCAAGGGGCCTTGTATGCGGTCGAGGTCCTGAAGGAAATTCAATGATCACGGAAAAAGCCAGAGACTAGGCATATAGGACTTCTGTGTACTCTGTGGCCTCTGTGGTTATGTGTATTCGGGTGGTCACTTCTCCAGCGTCCGATAACGCGTAATAATTATCTCCCGTGCCTTCCGAACCCAATACCCGTGTGCTTTCCCGCTTTCTCGATTACCTGAAGATCGAGAAAGGACTGGCGCCACTCACCGTTTCGGCGTACGCCACAGACATTGGCCAGTTCGCCGAATTCCTCGCGAAGCGCAAGCGCACGCTGCTGAAGGCCAGGCGTAGCGATATGCGGAATTTCATCCAACAATTGTTTGCCAACTCAGTTGATGGCCGCTCGGTCGGACGAAAACTTTCGGCGCTGCGCCATTTGTATCGTTACCTTCTCCTCGACAAGCTAATCGAGCACGATCCCACGCTGAATATTGATTCGCCCAAACAATGGAAGGTTCTCCCCAAGGCGCTTGCGCGCGACGAAATGGAAGCCATCTTGAGCGGCTCACATCCGGCCTCAGATCGCCAGCAGGATGAAGCTATTGCGCTGAGGAATCGCGCGATGCTGGAAGTGTTTTATGCGGGCGCGCTGCGGGTTTCGGAGATCATCAGCATCAAACTTGAAGATTTAAAGCTCGATGTCGGATATGTACTGGTGCGCGGAAAAGGTGACAAAGAGCGAATCGTGCCACTGGGCAAGTCCGCTCAGCAGGCCCTCGCCGAGTACATGAGGGAAGCGCGCACCGTGCTTACGAGAAGAAACACCTCTCCTCTTCTTTTTCTGGGAAGACGCGCCCGCAAGCTGACGCGGCAGCGCGTCTGGCAAATTGTCCGCGCCGCTTCTTTGAGCGCAGGTCGCCACGCCAGCCCTCATATGCTGCGCCACAGTTGCGCCACACACATGGTGGAGAACGGCGCAGATCTCAGAACCGTCCAGACCATCCTGGGCCACGCTGATATTTCGACTACGCAGATTTACACGCACGTTGCGCTTGATCGCCTGAAGAACGTTTATCAGAAGCACCATCCCCGAGCCAGAGCAAGGGCATGAATTCACTAGGAATCTATGGAGGCACGGGCGTCCCCGCCCGTGCTCGCGATCGGCGAGCGAGATGGCCTGCCGTTAAATCAGCGAAATCAAGCATTGCTGAAAAATCCGCTCAAGAATTTCTCCGTTCACTGCGCGAGCGCAACACCTCGCCCCATACCATCAAGGCCTATTCCGGCGATCTCCAGAATTTCTGCGCTTATGTCGGCTCACGGAATTGGCCTAGTATCGATCACCTCGCGATTCGTGGCTTCCTCTCGCACCTTTACGAAAGAGGATTGAGCAAAACGTCCGTGGCCCGTTCGCTCGCCGCAGTTCGATCTCTATATCGTTGGCTGGCCCAGGAAGGAGTAGTCGATCAGAATCCAGCGGCGCTGGTGGCAACTCCAAAGCTCGCCAAAAAGCTCCCAAGGGTTCCGACGATCGAAGAAATTAACTCAGTACTGGATGGAATGATGCCCGAAGCCGCATCCTTTCCCGAACGTGACCGCCTGATGCTGGAATTGCTCTACGGCTGCGGCATTCGTAACTCGGAGTTGATCGGCATCAACCTGGACGACATTCGCCTGAGCGCGGAAGGCATTCTGATTCGCGGCAAAGGAAAAAAGGAACGCTATGTGCCATTTGGCGGGTCCGTCAGAGCGGCTCTTCTCGACTATCTTCCGTCACGCGGCCAGAAGCTTGCCGTCTACAAGAAGAAAACGAACGCTCTGCTGATCAATCAACGCGGCGGACGCCTCACCACGCGCAGCGTCGGCCGAATCATCAAGAAGATCGCGGTCGCCAAAGGCCTCTCACCCGACGTTCACCCTCATACTTTGCGTCACGCGTTCGGAACGCATCTGCTTGAGGAAGGCGCCGATCTGCGCGCTATCCAGGAAATGCTCGGCCACGAGCGCCTCTCCACCACGCAGCGATACACGCAGCTCTCCATGAAACACGTACTAGCGGTTTACGATCAAACTCATCCGCGGGCAAAGTAAACGCGGGCGGATATCCAAGCCACACTCATTACCTCCGTAATTTGGTGCGCAACAGGTTCTAATCCACCATATACAAGCCGAGGACTTTAGCCAGTCGTCAGACCGCGCCTGGCATCGTAGGAGGGGGTTTGCGAAAAATAACCAAAGAGCTGTTTCTGCTGCTGTTCCTGGTACTCATCGCAGCCATGATCCACTTTTTGGTCGCTTCGCAGCGCATGGCTCTGGTGTTCTACTTCCTGCCTACCCTCTATTCTGCGTATTATTTCGGGCGGCGGCACGCCACCATGACCGCCTGTGCCAGCGTGGCTTTAGTCGTCGGGCTCACTATCCTGAATCCGGGCATGTTCAGTCGCCATCGTGAACTGGTTCTTCCCATTGATACGCGCTGGATTGACTTAACCATCTGGGGTGGAGTTCTCGTCATCGCCGCCTATGCCATGGGCACCTTATATGAGCGGAATCAGAAGAGCCTGGTGGAGATGAAAGATGGATACGACGGGATGCTGGCAGTTCTCCAGCAGTTTCTGACGAATCAGAAATACAGCGAAGCCCACTCCTACCGTATTTCAATGTACGCGACACGAATCGCAGAATCTCTGGGACTCGATTCCGGCAGCACCGAGGACATCCGCACCGCAGCCCTCTTGCGCAATGTGAACGAGATGGGCATCAGCAATGAAATTCTCTACAAAGCAGCCAATCTTTCCGAAGAAGATGTTGAGAAGAGCATGCGTAAGCAGGACAGAACTAGCGCCAAAGCCAAGGCAATGGGCAGCACGTTGCGGCGTGCGATCCCCATCCTGGTAGCCGGGCAGCAGTTGAGCAAAACCGGCAGCAATCCTGCTGATGCTTCAATTGAAGTTCAGGTTCTCACGATAGCGGAAAAATTCGAATCCCTAGTCAGCGACACGAGAGGTGGGAAGATGTCGCCGGCGCAGGCAGTCGAGTCAATCGCAAAGGGATTCGGCTCGAAATACGATTCTATGATCGTCGATGCCTTCGTCAAGGCATTCGGTCAGCAGGCGGCTGGCGCGGGAGCATCGTAGCGCTGGAAGCCTCCGTTGAGCCGAAATCAATCGGCCGCTGTCGCAATCGCTCTCGTTTCCGCTGTCCCTTCCCGCAACTCCTCCCACATCCGCAGCACGCGTTCCCGCAACTCAGTCGTCAGCCGGTCGTAGGCCGCTTCGGAGGCTTCCGTTTCTGCGGGTGGATAGATCGGATCGCCGAACTTCATCTTCAGTGGTGCGAATCCCTGGAACCGCTTGCCCCGCGGCCAAGCCTCATGAAATCCAGCAATCGCGATCGGCACAAGTGGCGCGTGTGTGTGGACAGAGAGAATCGCCGCGCCTTTCTTAAACGATTTGGGTTTGCCATCAATGCTGCGCTCTCCTTCAGGATACAGAATGAGCGCTCGCCCGTGCCGCAGGCCAAAGGCGCCAGCCCGCATGGCTGGGATGAGATTCGCATCCGGATCGACTACCACCACCCGCAGCCAGCCGGCTAGCATACGCATAAGGCCGGAGCCGAAGATTTCGCTCGTTCCCACAGAGAAGGTGTTGCGGAAGACTTCCCAGGGCAGCAGGCTACCCAGGATCGCCGGGTCAAGGAAACTCTGGTGGTTTGAGCAAAGAATGACGGGGCCGCGCTGCGGAATTCTTTCAAGTCCCGCGACCTGCAATTCAAAACGGTCGCGGGCAATCATCTGTGCCACGCGACTCACTCCGTACCAAAAATGCTCAGCAATCGGCCTCGGCTCAGCCAATGCGAGCACCTCCGGATCGCTTGACTCCTCTTGCAAGACCGCCTTCCAGCCGCCAAATTGCGCTCGCGGCCCCACGCGCTTTCCACTTGCCGCACTCTCTCGAACCATGTCGACCAGTTCGCGAACGGAATAAATTTCCGAGATGCGCGATTCTTCAACATCGCCGCCTAAGTCTCTTTCCAGCGCGACCAGCAGCTCAATGCGCTGCATTGAATCCAAGCCAAGGTCGAGTTCCAGATTGTCGGTGGGTCGAATCTTGTCTGTTTTGCTCCTCGCTGCTTCTCGAATAGTCTTCAGCGCACGCTGCACTTCGGGCTGTTTGAGCCACTCGGTTTCCTCCGCGCTGAGCGGCTTCTCGGCGGGGGTTTCCGCGTCGGCTGAGACCTCTTTCGCCTGATTTGACCGCACCCGCTTCTCAATTTCGAAGCGCTTCAGTTTTCGGGTGGTCGTGCGTGGCAAATCTTCCTGCCAGATTTCGTAACTCCCGATGCGCTTCGTGGAAGCCAACTGCGATGAAAGGCTCTCGATATCGAAACGAATCACTTCCTTCGCATTCACGATTCTGCGCTGCTTCAGCAGCTCAAAATTGGGGACAACCACGCCATGCAGCCGCTCTGAAGTGGGATCACCAGGCCTCGCTTCCAGCCCAAGCACGCAAATTTCCTTGATGTACGCTGACTTCAGATAATGCGACTCAATCTCCTCGGGATAAACATTCTTCCCGTTACTGAGTACAATGACTTCTTTCTTGCGACCAGTAATGAACAGGTTTCCCTGCGCATCGAAATAGCCGAGATCGCCTGTGAGCAGCCAGCCATCTTTCAGCACGGCAGAGGTCGCCTCCTCCCGGTTCCAGTAGCCCTTCATCACGATGGCACCGTGAATCGCGATCTCGCCGACGGCCGGGCCTTCTTCTTGCGGCTGTGGTTCAACGATCTTCGCTTCGACCCCGGGAAGCGGTGGTCCTACCGAGCCGATCACATTGTTCGACGGCTTGTTGGCGAACGCCGCGCCAGTCGTCTCGGTCAGGCCATAGGCCTGCAGCACGTCAATCCCGAGCGCATAAAAATCACGCGCGATCTGGGGATCGAAACGCGAACCTCCAGTGATCAAATACCGCATGCGCTGGCCGAACGTGGCGTGCAGTTTGCCGAAGAAGGTTCGCCCAGCGTTGATGCCCACCGCACGTAGCGCTCGATTCAGGTTCATCAAGGCTCTGAGCACCGACCGAGCTACTTTTCCGCGCTGCGAAACTTCTTTGAAGATCCGCTCATGAATCAAATAGAAGAACTGCGGCACCACGGCAAAAGCCGTGATGTCGCGTTCCTGTAATGCACGCAGGAGTTCCGTAGTGTTCAGTGTTTCCAAATGAACCACCCGCGCACCCTTCACCAAGGGCAGAAGCAAGTTTGCCATCTGCGATAGCACGTGAAAGAGCGGCAGCACACCAAGCACGGCATCTTTCGGACCGATTTCTATCCATGCAAATACAGCTTTAATTTCACCAAGCAGGTCGGCGTGAGTCAGCATGACG
>WNEY01002629.1_pt1 | contig 13204 bp, 11 predicted proteins | sample 5400531 | NCBI WGS metagenome assembly WNEY01 (sample SAMN13153338, study PRJNA577476) | soil metagenome | isolation source: 200 cm saprolite under Douglas fir tree site 1 | place: USA:California | collected 2015-04-18
ATTCCTGGACTTCCGCGACCTCGGTCTGGGATAGGAGCGTGACGTCGCGGGCGATCTTGCCGAGCGCGGCGTGAACGGCGGTGAGGGCAGCTGCTATTTCCAGGACCCGCAGGCGGTTGGTGTGCCAGGGGAGTACTGGGACGGGGAGGTCCAGTTCCTCGGCCAGGAGCCTGGCGACCTCGGCGACCTCGGCGCCCTTGGTGCCGAGCGGTGCTAGAGTCCCGGCGGCGCCGCCGTACTGGATCGCGAGGCCTCGTCCGGGGCGTTTAGCCAGCCGGCCGTGACCAGGCCGAACGTGATGGGCACGGCCTGCTGGAGGAGGGTGCGGCCGGACATGACCGTGTTCGCGTGTTCCCGGGTGAGGGCGGCGCAGCTGTCGGCGGCGGCGGCCAGGTCCAGACCAGAATGCCCGAGGCGACTTGATCTCTATTCGACCCTCGCTCGATCCTCGGGATGCACACTGATTGCCCGGCCAGGCGTCAGAGTCGGATCGAGTGGTGAAGTGTCATCATGACCGAAGAGACGAGTCGACAATAATGCGGGTTCTGCTGACCGGTGCGACCGGCCGGATCGGCCGCAGGGTCGCGCCTGCGCTGCTGAATCGCTTCGACCGGGTGCGCGTCCTCATGCGTGACGCCGAACGAGGCGACCCGCTCGCGGCCAGTGGCGCCGAGGTGATTGGTGGTGATCTGCGCGATCCCGGCGATCTGCGCAAAGCAGCGGACGGCATGGACGCTGTGGTACATCTCGCCGCGGCGACCGGGCACGACGCCACCCCGGCGCAACTGGCGTCGGTGAACCGGGACTCCACCATTGCGCTCGCCAAGGTCGCGTTGCGCGCGGGGGCGGCTCGGTTCGTTTTCGCCAGTACGTACTTCGTTTACGGCCCAGGCCGCGGACGTCCCGCGGATGAGGACGACGACCTGAATCCGCAGGGGGAGTACCCGAGCAGCAAGGCGGCGGCCGAGGAGGCGCTGCGCCAGCTGTATCGCCGAGATGGGCTGGGGCTGAGGATCATACGATTGGCGCTCGTCTACGGTTACGGTGATCCGCATCTGGCGACCTCCATGGCGCGGATCAGGACGTGGCCAGCACACCGGCGTCTGCACCTCGTGCACCACGCCGACGCTGGGCAAGCCGTGCTGCGGGCTCTGTGCACCGAAGGTGTGGACGGCCGGGCATTCAATGTCGCGGACGATGCGCCAGTCACGGCCGCCGAACTGCATCGGCTGCACGGGCGGCCCCTCGACGCGGACGCAGCGGACCGGCCGCTGGAGGATCCATGGGCGGGCATCGTGGACACTACCCGGATACGTGCAGATCTTGGCTTCCGGCCGGTGTTTCCCACCATCTACGCTGCCTGGGACGCAGGCGCGTGGTGATCTGATCGCGAGGACCTGACCGCGGAAGCCGCCGGAAACCGCGGGAGTGGCGGGAGTCACGGGAGTGGCGGGAGTCGGGCCTAGCTCTTCGCAAGGCCGTCTGGCTGCAATGGCCATCGTCGCGGAGAGTTTTCCGCATCGGCGCCGAATAGTTTCCGCGATCATGGAATTCGGTCCGGAATGCCCGGTTTTCGTCGGAGCTTTTTCGTGTGTCGGAGCGTTTTCCGCAAAAAACGGCCCTGATCTGCCGAAAACGCTCCGATGAACGAAAACGCTCCGACAAAATTTGGACATTTGGGGCGCGGATTCATGATCTCGGAGAGTTTTCCGCGCCGATGCCGAAAAGGCTCCGTCGTAATCCGCCACCACGGATCTCGCTCCGTGATCGGATCTAGGGGAGAGCAAGTCCAGGAATCCACTTTGTGACTGGATCATCGCTAAGAAGTGCATTCGCATTCCAGATTCAAGGCAACCTCGATAGCGCCTAGAGCGGTCCCGGCGAAACTGCTGAGGTGGCTATTCACGGAGGCGAGCGATGACCGAAGCGAAGTTCAGCCTGCTGGAAGAGGTCCGTAAGTATCATGCCGAAGCGTCGCCGCCGGTGGAATTCATTCCTGGGGTGACCCGGCTGCTCCCATGCGGGGCGGTACTTGATGAGGACGACCGGGTCGCGCTCGTCGAGGCGGCGCTGGATCTGCGCATCGCCGCAGGCGCTCGGGCGCTGAGGTTCGAGCGAGAGTTCGCGCGCACGCTCGGCAGGCGCAAGGCTCACCTGACGAACTCCGGGTCGTCGGCTAACTTGCTGGCGATCTCCGCGCTGACTTCACCGGTATTAGAAGACCGCAGGCTGCGGCCGGGCGACGAAGTGATCACTGTCGCGGCGGGCTTCCCGACGACCGTCAACCCGATTCTCCAGAACGGGATGATCCCGGTGTTCGTCGATGTGGACCTGCGCACGTACAACGCGACGCCTGACCGGATCGAGGCAGCGATCGGACCCCAAACCCGGGCGATCGCGATTGCCCATTCGCTCGGCAATCCCTTCCCGGTCGACGAGATCGTCGATCTGGCCGCCGCGCACGGTCTATTTCTGATCGAGGACAACTGCGATGCTGTCGGCTCGCTCCACAATGGACGGCTTACTGGTACTCGCGGCGATTTCTCGACGGTCAGTTTCTATCCAGCGCACCACATCACCATGGGGGAGGGCGGCTGCGTCCTCGCCAACGATCTTACGCTGGCGAGGATCGTCGAATCGCTGCGCGACTGGGGACGTGACTGCTGGTGCGAGCCAGGCGAGGACGACAAGTGCCGCAAACGGTTCAGCTACCAGCTCGGCGAGCTCCCGTACGGTTACGACCACAAGTACACGTTCTCGCACGTCGGCTACAACTTGAAGGCGACGGACCTGCAGGCCGGGCTCGGCCTCAGCCAGCTTCGCAAACTGACTGCCTTTGGCGACGCACGCCGACGCAACTGGCGGCGGCTGCGCGAAGGACTAGAAGGAGTGCCCGCTTTCCTGCTGCCGGAGCCGACGCCGGGCAGCGACCCGAGCTGGTTCGGTTTTGCGATCACTATCGCGGCGGACGCTGGGTTCGGACGTCGCGAGCTGGTTGAGTTCCTTGAGTCGCGCCGCATAGGGACGCGCCTGCTTTTTGCCGGGAACCTGACCCGCCACCCCGCTTACAAGGGACGCGACTATCGAATCGTCGGAGACCTCACCAACAGCGACATCATCACCGAACGCACGTTCTGGATTGGCGTCTATCCCGGGCTGTCCGAAGAAATGATCGACTATATAGCCGCCTCCCTGCGGGAGTTCACCACCCGGTAGGGGGCTTCGCCGAAGGATTCGGTTGCGGGGGGGCTGTAAAGAGAAGCCCACTGTTAGCGGTCATTGGAAATTCCAGGTAGGCGGACACGAAGCCAGTGATCACCCATAGTGACGGTGGGAAGTGCAGACGACCCGCAGGCTTTCGGGATCGTCCCAGCCGAAAGGCTCAGCCATCGACTGCAGAACCCAAGGTAATCCGGTGGCAAGCCGACCCGGAGCGCAGGGCCGCTCGCGGCCCGAGCACCGGAAGCGGTGCGGCAGGATCTCTTTGCTGGACAGTAGGACGGTCTCATTCAGCGATGAGTTGGCCGCTGTTCTGGAATCGGACTGGCCGTCGATCGGGAAGGCGTGTCCGCGTACCGGGATTTTCTGGTGGCCGCTATCAGCCGACAGGAGTTTCAGCGTGGCGATCGCGGCCGGGATTCGTGGTGGATATTGCGGGTGAGGCAGAAGTTGACCCAGTGACTGAGTCGGCGATAAGGCTGCTGGATCAGTCTGCATATTCGCCCCCGGCCCGCATCCTGGGATCCAGTCGGAAGCTGTGTTTCCTTTGGACGAAGAGTTGCTGCGGAAATTGGCGGATTCGCGCGGCTAACTCTTCGCGGAACGCAAAGTATTCGCCGAAAATCGGTCATATCGGAATGGGATTCATGATCCCGAAGCCTTGTCGGCCGCGCGGTGAACTCTTCGTGATCACCGCGCTTGGTCCAGCAAGTAAGACGAGTAAGCGCAAGTAGGTACGTATCTTCAGAGGTTCCGGCTCATGACCCGGTCGACCGCTATCTCGATGACGGCCTGCCAGGAATCTAGCGGGTCGCGGCCCTGCGCTCGTCGTCCGAGACCGTTCCCCGTCGCGCCCGGGCCGCCGCCGCCTGTCCCGCCGCCGCCTGTCCCGCCGCCGCCTGTCCCGCCGCCGCCTGTCCCGCCGCCTGTCCCGCCGCCGCCAGGACCGCTGCCGCCAAAACCGCCGCCCGGCCCGCGACCGCCGTTGCCCGGCCCAGGACGCGGGCGCCGGTAGCGCTCGATGTACCGCCGTCGCCCCTCGGCCACGCGCTGCGGATCCTCGGAAACGGTCGCGGTGCCTTCGAGCGTCACCCACACGGGGCCCTGCGCCTGGCACACGGCGACCCGGCTTCCCGGCGCCTCGATGAGGTTCTTGACCTTGCGTGACTCGGCGCCCGCCATGATGCGGACACACCGAGCCTCGCCGTCCCAACTGAAGGACACCGGGACCACGTGCGGAGTGCCATCGGGCCGTAGCGTCGTGAGCGTCGCGATGTGCCGGTCCGCGAGGAAAGTCTCGATCGCGGCGGACACCGGCCAGGTCTTAGTGTCCTGCTGGGACAGCATGGAGTATTTCCTTCCGGTGCGCGCTCGTCGTCTCCTGCCGGGCGAACTGGGTACGGTACAGGTCGGCGTACAGTCCGTCGGTCGTGAGCAGTTCCTCGTGTCGCCCGCGCTCGCGGATCTGACCCTCGTCGATGACCAGGATCTGGTCGGCCTCGAGGATGGTGGACAGCCGGTGGGCGATGACCAGTGAGGTGCGGCCCACCAGGGCCGCCGCGAGCGCGCGCTGGACGGCGGCTTCCGACTCGGAGTCCAGGTGCGCGGTGGCCTCGTCGAGCACAACCACCGCCGGTGCCTTGAGCAGCAGCCTGGCCAGGGCGACGCGCTGCTTTTCCCCGCCGGAGAGCCGATAGCCCCGATCGCCCACGACGGTGTCGAGGCTCTCGGGCAGTGCCGAGATCAGGTCCCAGATCTGCGCGGCCCGGCAGGCCCCGATCAAGTCCGCCTCGGACGCCCCGGGGCGGGCGTAGACGAGATTGGCCCTGATCGTGTCGTGGTACATGTGCGGGTCCTGGGTCACTACGCCGATCGTGGCGTGCAGTGACTCCAGCGTGATGTCCCGCAGGTCGACCCCGCCGATCCTGACCGCGCCCATGGTGGGGTCATAGAGCCGGCACACCAGTTGCGTCATCGTCGTCTTGCCCGCGCCCGACGGTCCGACCAGGGCGGTCAGCTGCCCGGCGGGAGCGGTGAAGCTCACGTCGTGCAGTACGCCCATCCGTGCGTCCGAGCGCCCGTTCGGGGAGTTCGCGATGGACTCAAGCGAAGCAAGCGAGACCTCCGACGCGTCCGGGTACTTGAAAGAGACCCGGTCGAAGACGATGTCAGCGGCCAGCCCGGCAGCCGGACCCGATCCGTTGCCTGGGAGAACGAGCTGTTCCGCGCCCGGCCGGTCCTCGATCAGCGGCTTGAGATCGAGTACCTCGAACACCCGGTCAAAGCTGACCAGCGCGGTCATCGCGTTGACCTGGATGTTGGACAGCGTGCTGATCGGCACGTACAGGCGGGTCAGCAGCAGGGCCAGGGTCACGACCGTGCCGGCCTGCAAAATCCCGTGCACGGCGAGGACGCCGCCGAGCCCGTAGACCACCGCGAGCGACAGCGACGCGACCAGGTTCAGCGCGATTAAAAGGGCACTGCCGTACATCGCCTGGATTACGCCGATATCCCTGACCTTGGCCGCCTGGCCGGCGAAGATGTCTGATTCCTCGCGCCGCCGGCCGAACAGTTTCGCGAGCATGGCACCGGCGACGTTGAACCGCTCGGTCATGGTCGTGCCCATTTGCGCGTTCACCTGCATCGACTCTCTGATGAGTCGCTGCAGGCTGGCGCCGATCCGGCGGGCAGGGAAGATGAACACCGGGATCAGCAGCAGCGCGATGATCGTGACCAGCCAGGAGAAGTAGAACATCGTGGCCAGCACCAGAAAGAGCTGCAGGCTGCTCGACACGGCCGTCGCTAGTGTCGTGGTCAGCGCCTGCTGTGCGCCGATCACGTCGCTGTTGAGTCGGCTCACCAGCGAGCCGGTCTGGACCCTGGTGAAGAAGGCGATCGGCTGTTGCTGCACGTGGTCGAAGACCTCCGTGCGCAGGTCGTAGATCACCCCCTGGCCGACCCGCCCGGTGAACCACCGCTGAACCAGGTTAAGGAACGCGTCGAGCCCGGCCAAGGCGGCGACGACGGCCGCGACGCCCAGCACGATCGCGATGTTCCCAGGCAGGATGCCGCGGTCGATGACGACTCCGAGCAGGATGGGAATCGCCACCGTGACCGCCGCGTCCAGCGCGGCGGCTAGCAGGAACATCGCGAGATCCCAGCGGTAGGGACGCGCGTAATCCATGATCCTGGGGATGGTCCCCCGGCCCAGCCGCTGCTTGGTGACCGAGGTATCAGCGGCGAAGCCGCGCATGAAGTGATGTCCGGGACTGGCTTCTTGCATAGCAGCATATTGACGGGGCGGAAGGCGGAATATCAAAGTCAGTAGGCCTGCTCCCGCAGCTTTTTATTGAACACATTGACGAACACCCTGTTCGACTGGCGACCGCGCGCGGTTGAACGCCGCCGGACAGCCACGGCAACGTCGAAGATGCCGGCCGGCCGCGCGGCTCTCCACTATATGGGAGAAAGGAAAAGGAGGCGGGCTGTGAAAGGGATTATCCTGGCCGGCGGCCATGGCGTGCGATTGCATCCGACTACGCTTGGCATATCTAAGCAGTTGCTTCCGGTTTATGACAAACCGATGATTTATTATCCGCTGTCTGTGCTGATGCTCGCGGGAATTACCGATATCCAGATCATATCGACGCCCGACGACCTGATGGTATTCCAGCGGCTGCTCGGTGATGGCTCATGGCTGGGTATCTCGCTGAGTTACGCGGAGCAGGACAAGCCCAGGGGGCTAGCGGATGCGTTCCTGGTCTCCGCCGAGCATATCGGCGATGACTCCGTAGCCCTGGTGCTTGGCGACAATATATTTCACGGAGCCAAATTCGCGACCTTGTTGCAGCGGGTCACCCGCGAGGTCCAGGGTTGCGTGCTATTCGGCTACCCGGTGCGCGATCCTGAGCGCTACGGGGTCGGTACGCTCGACGAGCAAGGGAAACTCATCTCGCTCGAGGAAAAGCCGGCCAAACCGCAGACCAACCTCGCGATCACGGGGCTTTACCTTTATGACAACACGGTGGTGGACATCGCCAGGGGATTGCAGCCCTCCGAACGCGGAGAACTGGAGATAACCGATGTCAACCGCATTTACCTTGAGCGCGATGAGGCCACGCTAATACCGCTGGGCCGTGGGTACGTCTGGCTGGACGCGGGAACGCATGACGCCCTCATGGAAGCGGGGCAGTACGTGCAGATTCTGGAGCACCGGCAGGGCGTGCGAATCGGCTGCCTGGAAGAAATTGCCTGGCGCATGGGATACATCGACCGGGACACCTGTTACCGCCTCGGCAGCCGGCTAGCCAGATCGCCGTACGGGCAGTACGTCATGGAAGTCGCCGAATCCGGCTGAGGCCGGAGGGAGAGGGTCGTAATGCGCGTGCTGTTGTCCGCGATCGGATCGCGCGGCGACGTCCAGCCGCTGGTGGCGCTGGCGCTGAAGCTGGCCGAGGCGGGCCAGCAGGCTCGCTTGTGCGTGCCAACGGTATTTCGGGACTGGATCGAAGGGCTCGGTTTCCCGGTCACGCCCATCGGTCCGCAGTCGTGGGGCGGGACGTTCGTTCCCGAGCCGGGCACCTCGCCGGAGCGCCTGCGGCAGTTAGCGGCCGCCACAGTCGCTGACCAGTTCAGCGCGATCTCGACGGCCGCGCAGGACTGCGATGTCATAGTGGCGGTGGCCGTGGTGCCGGCCGTCATGCCGGCCGCTCGCTCGGTGGCCGAAATGCTCGGGATCCGCTACGTCTTCGCCGCCTTCTGTCCCGCGTTCCTGCCGTCACCGCACCAGCCGCCGCTCCGCCAGCCCTCGGCCAGTCAGCCCTCGGCCAGTCAGCCCGCCGGGGCGAGTAACCGTGAGCTGTGGGCGGGGCAGCGGGAGCGGCTCAACACAAGGCTGGGCGGTGCGCTCAACTGTCAGCGGGAACTGGCCGGGCTCGACCCAGTTGATGATGTGCTTGGTCATATTACGGGCGGGCAATCGTGGCTGGCCGCGGACCCGGTTCTTGCTCCGTGGCCCGCGCCGGCGGACGAGGCGGTGGTGCAGACCGGAGCCTGGGTGCTGCCGGATGACCGCCCGCTGCCTGGTGATCTTGAGGCGTTCCTCGAAGCCGGCGAGCCGCCCGTCTACGTCGGCTTCAGCAGCATGCCGATGCCCGCGGAGGTGGCTGACGTGCTGCTCCGGGCTGCTCGCCGGGCTGGGCGCCGGATCGTACTCTCGGCCGGGCGGGCCGGGCTGGCGCTGACCGGCCGGAAGCCTGACTGCCTGGTTATCGGCGATGTCAACCTGCGCGAACTGTTCCGGCGGGTCGCGGTGGTCGTCCATCACGGCGGGGCGGGCACGACCACGCTGGCCGGGCTGGCCGGGGTGCCTCAGGTCGTCGTCCCGCAGCGCTTCGACCAGCCTTACTGGGCCCGTCGGGTCGATGACCTTGGCATCGGGGCTGCGCACGCGGCAGGGGTGCCGCCCGAGGACTCGCTGGCGGCCGCCATCGGCCGGGCACTGCGGCCGGGGGTAGCCGACCGAGCTCGATCGGTCGGCGCGGCCATGGCAAGCAACGGCGCCCAGAACGCCGCCAGCCTGATAGTCGCCTCGGCCTGAGGTCGGCGGGAGAGGCGGGAGAGAGAGGTTCAGATGCGCGTGCTGCTGTCGGCGATCGGAACGCGAGGCGACGTCCAGCCACTGGTCGCGGTGGCCTTGACGCTGCGGGCCGCTGGGCACGAGGCCTGCCTGTGCGTGCCTGAGGAATACTGCGCCTGGGTCCAGGGATTTGGACTCCCGGCCACGCCGATCGGCCAGGTACCCTGGCGCCGGACCAGTTCGTCAGGGCCGCGGCCCGACCTCTCGACCGAGCAGGTGCAGGCTGCCATCGCCGAACAGTTCGCTGTTCTTTCCGCGGCCGCGCGAGACTGCGACGTCATCGTGGCAGCGGCCGTCTTGCCGGCCGCTCGCTCGGTAACTGAACTGCTCGGTATCGGCTACGTCTTCGTCGCGGTCTGCCCGCTGATGCTGCCGTCGCCCCAACACCGGCCGCTCCCGGTGGTGGACCAGGAGCGTCCGGCCGATGCCGCCGTCAACACCGGGCTGTGGGCCAGGCAGGCGGAAAGCCAGAACAGTCGGCTGGGCCCGGCGCTCAATCGCTGCCGGGAGTCAGCTGGACTGGAGCCCGTTGCCGACGTGTTCGGTCACGTGATGACCAGCCGACCGTGGCTGAACGCCGACCCGGTACTGGCTCCCTGGCCCGACCCGGCGGACGGGACGGTCCTGCAGACCGGCGCCTGGGTTGTCCAGGACGACCGCCCGCTGCCCGGAGACCTTGAGGCGTTCCTGCGGACGGGTGAACCGCCGATCTACGTCGGCTTCGGCAGCATGCCGATGGAGGCCGGGCTGACTGAGGTGATCGTTGCGGCCGCCCGGCAAGCCGGGCGCCGGGTGATCATCTCCAGCGGCCGGGCCGGACTGGCGCTAGCCGACCGAGAGCCCGATTGCCTGGTCATCGGCGATGTCAACGTGCGCCGGCTGTTCGGGCAGGTCGCGGCGGTCGTGCACCACGGCGGCGCGGGCACCACGACCATCGCCGGGCTGGCCGGCGTGCCTCAGGTGATCGTCCCGCAACGCTTCGAGCAGCCTTACTGGGCCCGGCGCGTTCGCGACCTCGGCATCGGGTTCGCCCACGCGGCTGGCACGCCGACCGCGGGTTCGCTGGCAGCCGCCCTCGACCAGGTGCTCCGGCCAGGCGTGGCCGCCTGTGCCCGGTCGGTTGGCGCGGCCATGGAATCCGGCGGCGCCCAGATCGCCGTCGGCCACCTGATAGCCACCGCGGGGAATGAGGCCTGGGCGGCCTGAATAACGCCTGCAGGAATTGCATCAGCCTTCGATTAATTCGATGATTGAATGAGAAAGCATTTCGGTAGTTTTGCCGTTCTGGGCAAGGGCGGCCCGAGTGTCTGGCGGCCTTCTATTGAACGCCTGAGATGGGTACCGTGAAAGTGAGCTGAATCAGGTTCGATAGGAGGAACAACATTGCCCGGGAGAACTTTCGCGGCGAGACAAGTATTCACCGGGCGATGAGCAAGTACGGGGCCAGCTGATGACCAAGGCCCGCAGGCGGAGACGTACGCCGACCACCTCCGATCAGCGAAACCACCGAGCAGAAAAGTGCCCGGGCGCAGGCCCGGGCACTTTTCTGCTCGGATTAGGCGGCGGCCAGTGCCGCCATCGCGGGGACCAGATCGGCCGGCGACGGAAGCGCGGCAATCTCGCTGGCGAGGGCCCGCGCCTGCTGGGCGTAACGCGGACTGGACAGGATCTCCTGGCAGCCCGCGGCGATCGCCTCAGCTGAGTCCTGACCCGGGCCTTGCTGCCCCAGCTCAAGAGTCAGGGCGGCGCCGAAGCCGGACAGCCCCTGCGAGACGGTCCTGGTGTGGGCATTCTCCGGGAGGATCAGCTGCGGCACCCCGGCGGTCATGACGCTCATGGCAGTGATCGCGCCTCCGTGATGCACCGCCAGATCGCAGGTAGGAGCCACGACATCCAGCGGGAGCCAGCCGACGCGGACATCGCCCAGCTCCGCGCCGAACTTCTCGGCGGCGCTCTCCGGCGCCGCGATCAGGACCTCGGCCCCGGCCAGTGCCAGCTGATCAACCAGCGCGCGCATGGAGCTACCGGGGGTGCGGAGCATGGGCGAGCGGGTACCCGAGGTGATCAGCACGCGGCGACGCCCACTGGGGCGGGCGTACATCCAGGGCTCAAGACGGCGCTGGCGATTGACCGGAATCCAGCGCATTAGCTGAGCGCCGGGGACGGCCGACAGCTGAAGGGACGGCGGGCAGACGTCGATGAACAGATCAGGCTCTGGCAGCGCGGCCAGCCCGAGGCGTTTTATTTCCAAACGAAGCTCATATTCAGCGCCGGAGTCGGGGCCTGTCATCGGGACGATATCCCAAGCCTGGCGCACATATGGGATCTTGCGGAGCGTGCCGAGCAGCCCTGCGGCGTAGGACATCGAGCCACCGACGACCACATCGGCAGGCCAGTCTTCGGTCAGGTCGACCAGCGCGTCCAGCACGGCGGCGGCCATCCTGGCGAAACCCCGGCCGATGCCCCGCATCTCTCCTGGCATATCTCTGGGACCTGCTCCCGTGGCATTCTCCCGGCGCCCGGCCATCATGAAGTGCCCGATCGGCTCCGGCGTAATGGAAACCGCCGGAATTCCGATCGCCTCCGCGCTCTCCAGCAGCGGTTCGTTGGCGGCTAGGAGGATCTGATGTCCCGCGTTCCGCAAGGCCGTTGCGAGGGGCGTGATGGCAAAGACGGTCGCCGGGCTGCCATCGGCGATTAACAGGAACTTCATGGCAATTCCTACGCTTCCAGTGAGACTGATGGACGTGCGGCTGATGGGCGTGGGCTTGAACCAATGGCACTCGGGGTGCTGGCGTTCAGCATCGCCGGAAACGCCCGGGCCAGAGCGTCCCGCCAGTGCCCGATCGGCGGGACTCCCGTCGCCACCCAGGCGTCGTGGCCGAGCACGCTGTAACCCGGCCGGTTCGCCCGGCCCGGATAGGCGGCCCCAGTGGTGGGGATCGGCGCCCCTCCCTGCTGCCGCATCTTGCGAGCGTGGCAGAGGCGTCTTTAGCCGCAGTCGAGGGCGAGTGGACGCAGCCGCGGCCCGGGTGCTACCCCGGTTCCTCGCCGTTGGCGCTGAGGAAGACGATGTCGATTTCGCCGGGCTGGTCTGGGTAGGGGTCCAGCGCGACGCGGGCAATCTGGCCGTCACTGATGGTGAACCTGAAGATGACCTGCGGGCGACCGCGGTGCGCCCAGACCGCCGCCGGAACGCCGTCGACCAGAGCCAGCCGAGCCGCCTGAGCCCGTCGTTCGGCGAAGGTGGCCGCCACCTCGCGCCCACCGCGGACCTCGGCGATCGCGCCCATCCGCACGGTGGCCGGATCGGCCACGAGCACGGCTCCCGGATCGAGCAGCGCGAGCAGGGCGGCGAAATCGCCAGCCCGGGAGGCGGCCAGGAACGCGGACACGACCTGCCGCTTCCGCGATCGCGCGGCATCCGATGCCGCGGCCGCCTGCTGTACCCGGCGCCTGGCCCGGCTGGCGAGTTGCCTGGCCGCTGCGGGAGAGCGATCGATGATGGCGCCGATCTCGGCGAACGACACATCGAAGACGTCGTGCAAAACGAACGCGATCCGTTCGGCGGGAGTCAGCGTGTCCAGCACCACCGTCATCGCGATTCCGACCGAGTCGGCGAGTAGCGCCTCGTCCTCGGGGCCTGCCTGACTGGCTGGGCTGGTGCTCGCGCGCTCTGCGGCAGGTTCGGGTGGCAGCGCCCCGGCCGTCTGCTCACGCCGCGCCCGGCGGGACTCCAGCATGTTCAGGCAGACCCTGGCCACGATCGTGGTCAGCCATCCGGCCGGATTCTCGATCTGATCGGTGTCGGCGCGGCTGACCCGCAGCCAGGCCTCTTGCACCGCGTCCTCGGCGTCGCCACGCGACCCGAGCATCCGGTAGGCCACCGCCATCAACCGGTCCCGGTGCTCGGCGAATCGTTGCGTCAGCCAGTCCTGCTCGGCCACCTGTCACATTCCTCCGTCCTCGCCTGTCATACCAGTTGACCGGCGAGACGGACCCGACCTACATCCGCATCCGGCCGGTCACTGGAGCCGGGGGCTAACCAATAAGAACCACAATACGAAGGAGAAAACGATGGCACTGACGATCACCACGATCATGCTCGGAGTCCAGGATCTGGCCCGGGCGAAGAAGTTCTACGCGGAGGGCATGGGCGCCACGATCGAGAAGGACTTCCCCGTATTCGTCTCGGTCATTCTCGGCGAGGGCTTCACGTCGCTGGCGCTCTACGAGTGGGACGCTGCGGCGAAGGATGCGGGCGTTTCACCAGAGGGTTCCGGGTTCCGCGGGATCTCGCTTCATTACCTTGCCAACTCCAGGGAGGAAGTGGACGAAGTGATCGCC